>Ga0080006_1188581_pt1 | contig 56598 bp, 55 predicted proteins | sample RS3BMetagenome_FD_69209 | JGI IMG/M metagenome (GOLD analysis project Ga0080006, IMG submission 69209) | Ferric oxide microbial mat and aquatic microbial communities from Rainbow Spring, Yellowstone National Park, USA - RS3B (SPADES... ...
CACCCCGGAGCCGACCCCGGCCCGGCCGGCGCCGGCACACTCTGCACAGGCGGTCACTCCCACCTCAAGGACAACCCCCAGCCCGCCCCTATCCGCAACAAATAACAGCCAAGTAAGACCACCAACTCAACCACAAGTGGCGAGACCCAGTCCCCACTTCAACGCGTAGAGCGGATTTTCAAGCTCATCCGCCAAGACGGACTGGGATCTCCTCCCCAGTGGATGACCTGGCCCGCAGTACCAGCTCGTAGCCGAGCTTGTTCATGTAGGCCCTGAGCGTGTCGACACGCGGGTTGGCGGTGTTCTCGATAGCGCTGACACGGCGCTGCGAGACTCCCAGCACTGCTGCCAGGTCCGCCTGGGTGACCTGGCCTTGACGGAGATCAGCCAGAGCGACCGCCTCGTAGTCGGCCTTCAGGTAGGCGTCGACACGGGCTGCGGCCTCGGGGTCCGACATCAGCTTCTCGATTTTGTTCTTGGTTCCCATCAGCGCTTCCTCCTTCCTCGCCTCGTCGGCTTCGTTGAACTCTTCGCAGACTTGGCGGCCTCGGCCGCCTCCTCCTTGCGCTTCTTGACGTGTGCGGCAAACAAGCTGTCCGCAATCGGTACGTTTCGGTCGTACCAGCTATCCCACTGGCCCGCCTTGTCTCCTCCAAGTAGGAGGATCGCCTGGCGACGGAAGTCGAAGGCATACAGGATCCGTATCTCGCTTCGGCCCGTCGATGCTGGCCGAAGTTCCTTCATCTCACAGCTGTTCGGCTGCTTGATCGGATACGACATCGGGAACCTGGCCATCGGGCCCGTCTCACAGAGGTACCTGATGGCGGCGGCCACGTGCTCGGTATCAGCCTGGCTGAGATCGTCGAACCATGCGTCAAACTCAGGTGTTGGGTCGTAGTCCCAGGGCACCCGCTTCCTTTCTCAGTCGATTGTACGGTCATGGAGTGTAGAACGCAAGGGTTCTACACGCTGACCGACTGTGACGGCACCCCGCCCGTCCGCAACCACGACTTTATCTCCACCGAATCACACGGGGGGCCGCCCGAGTCAGCGCTATTCCGCTTCCATCCCAAGCGGCGCACCACGCGCAGTAACGGGTGTCCCCGACCGTGGTCAGCCGAGTGGGGTGGGCCGCCCAACTCGGGCGCCCTTCCGGCAGGGAACTGAGTCCCCGCCACACATTCAGGTCGTACACCATCAGATCATCGGGGCGGCCGCTATGGCCGGCGGCATGGAGCACCTTCGTGCCGAATGACGGACCGAGCCTCTTGACCCGCCCCGGGCCGGGAACCCTGGTGAAGAGAGCGGCATACGCCTCACCGGCGGAGGCATGGCGGGCGGCCTCGATGATCAGCGGGAGGGTCGACTCGAAACCCGGTGACTTCATCATGGGCCCATGACGAGGATTGGGGCAGAATCCTGAATGTGTTCGGGGGCATTCAGGAGGCGACGTCTCTGGATCGGGCTTATTCCACTAGCTAGCCTGCCCAGCAGGAAGCCGGCGAGGCACCTATGTGGTTTCTGATCTCTCTCCGCATCGACAGGTGAGTAGTAGCTGCTGGCCAACCTGAATACGATCCGTGAGTGGATGCATCAACGCGCCGCACTGGTCCGTTAGAGTTCGTGCCGGCGGAGTTCTCGTATCGACGGGATCGTGGTGCTCTTTAATGCCGTTCGCGATGGTCGAGGAGGTAACTTCTAGCGCGACCTTCGCGCACGTGGTGCAGATGGCGACGTTTGGGCCTTGGCAGAGGGGCGCCGATTCCTGCTGCCGGCCGCAGAATGAACACCGATGGAGAGGCGGGAAGTCATTTCCCATCGCTTCTTAGTGCCGCGCTTATAGTACTTCAGCGCAGGGGCGGCCCGGAAGAGTTCCGTAGATCGCTGCGATAGCTGTGAAGCAAATGTAGTGGCCAATAGTGAAGATCCGCGGTGTGAACTGGGGGTTCGGAACGTCAGCGAAGTAGTTGACGGGACCCTGTGTCTCGGTCTCCCCAAGTCCGCCTAGGTACCGAGCTTCGAAGGTGTTCGGGTTTTCATTCCATTCGCCCCAATACAGGTATACGTATTGCGACTGCTGCAGATAGAACGTCGGGTCCATTCCACCCGACATGTATGTGATGTAGTTGCCAGAGCCGTGATACGACTTGACTGTGATGCACAGAGTTTGGTTGCAGCCGTAGTGATCGAAGGGTTGTACTCCCTGGGCGGAAGCGGGGGCTGCGCTGGCGGTGAGTGACGCCGCCACGATCCCGGTTGCGAAAATCGAGGAGGCGGCAACATGTCGTGCTGATCTGAACATCCGCAGGACTCCCTTGGTTCGATGACCTGGAGGCAAGAGTACACCCGCTCCGTGGTTCTCCGGTCACTGGCAGGGTCTCATTTACGGTCTTTTCTGAGACGGCGCCTCGATAGGGTCGCCCGAGGCCGGCTGGGCGTCCATAACCCGTGTCCACTTTCAGTGTCGCAGAAGAGGGCCGGCTAGCCGTTTCTGGTACGGTTGGCCGGTATGGGGGACCTTCTGGGCTATGCCCGGGTGTCGACGTTGGAGCAGAACGCCCGGTTGCAGACCGATGCCTTGAAGGCGGCGGGGTGTTTGAAGGTGTTCACCGACAAGGCGTCGGGCGCGCTGGACGACCGTAAGGAGCTGGCTCGCCTGTTCGATCAGGTCCGACCGGGTGACACGGTGGTGGTGTGGCGCCTGGACCGGCTGGGCCGGTCCCTGCGGCATTTGATCGACACGGTCAACGCGCTGGCTGACCGTAAGGTCGGATTTCGGAGCCTGACCGAGAGCATCGACACGACGACCTCGGGCGGGAAGCTGGTGTTCCACCTGTTCGGGGCGTTGGCGGAGTTCGAGCGGGAGTTGATCCGGGAACGGACGGTGGCCGGTTTGGCCGCGGCCCGGGCCCGGGGCCGCCAGGGTGGTCGGCCGACGGTGATGACGCCGGACAAGGTGGCGACCGCTCGGCGGATGTATGACTCGAAGGATTACACGGTGGAGGCGATCGCCAAGGTGTTGGCAGTGAGCCGGGCGTCGATCTACCGGCACCTCGACCCGGCCAAGCCCGGCGGCGACTCGGCCAAGTCCGACGCCGGTGAAACCAACGCCGGTCAGGGTGAGCCTCGACCGGCGAGCCGGGCACGGTCGGCCCCGAAGGCCAGGAAGGCCAAAGCGGCGGGGAAGGGCCAGGCTGGTGGCACCCGGCGGGGCTGACGAGCGACAGGCCGCCTATGGGCGGTTCCCGGAGCGGATAGAACGGGACTGGCTGGGCCGTTGGTGCCATCTGAGCGAAGCGGACCTGAACCTGATCGGTCGCCGTGCCGGTGAAGTGACCCGGTTGGGGTTCGCGGTCCAGTTGGCCACCGTCCGGGCAGTCGGCAGCTTCCTGGCCGACCCGACCGACGTGCCGCCCCCGGTGGTCGAGATGCTGGCCCGCCAACTCGACGTCGGCGATAGCGGTGTGCTGATCGGCTACGGGAAGCTGGCGGTGCGCTGGAAGCACACGGCGGAGATCCGGGACCGTTACGGCTACCAGGACTTCGCCGGCCCAGCCCGGTTGTCACTGCTGCGCTGGCTGTACCGCCAAGCCTGGGCGGACGACCGAGGGCCGGCTGTCCTGTTCCGGGTAGCGCATCGCCGGATGCTGGCCGATCGGGTGTTGCTGCCCGGCGAGCAGGTCCTGGTCCGGGCGGTCGGAGCGGTTCGGGAGCGGGCCACCCGCCGATTCCACGCCCGACTGTGCGCCATCCCCCCACCAGGGATGGCGGAGGCGCTGGAGGGGCTGCTGGTTGTGCCCGAAGGCAAGCGGCGTTCCGGTCTCGACCGCCTGCGGCGTCCGCCGTTCGCCCCAAAGATTTCTGGTCTGCTCCAAGCTCTGGACCGCCTGGCCGAGGTCCGGGCTCTCGGTGTCGGGGACCTCGACCTGTCCGGTCTGCCGGTCCGGCGGGTGGCGGCCCTGGCCCGCTACGGCGAGGACGCCTGGGCCACCCAGCTGGCCGACCTGGCCCCCCGGCGGCGGGTGGCGACCCTGGTCGCTTTCACGCATCACCTCACCCGGTCGGCCCGGGATGACGTGATCGACCTGTTCGACGTCGTCTTCGCCGACCTCCAACGCTCGGCCACCAGCCGAGGCCAGCGCCGCCGGGCCGGCGAACTGCGCGACTACGACCGGGCCGTGGCGGTGGTCCACGCCCGGCTCAAGGTGCTCCTCGACGCCCTCGACAACCACAACGCAGTGGCCGCAGCACTCGACGAACTACGCCGCGACCGGGCCACGATCACCGCGTCGATGGAGACTGTCACCGCGCTGATGCGCCCACCCGATGACCCGTTCCACGACCGGCTGATCGCCGCCTACCCACAGATTCGCCGGTTCTTGCCGCAGCTGATCGAAGCGGTCTCCTTCGAGGGGACCGGGCCCGCCCAGCCGGTCCTCGACGCCTACCAGGCCCTCGGGGTCTGGCTGGACGAGCACCCCCGCACCAGCCGACTACCCGAAGATCAGCTCCCCATGAAGATCGTCACCTCGACCTGGCAGCCGCACGTGGTCGATCCCGAAACCGGCACCGTCGACCGGGCCGCCTACACCTGCTGCGTGCTCGACCGGCTTCGCACCGGGCTACGCCGACGGGACCTCTACGTCCCGGGCAGCACCCGCTGGGGCGACCCGCGAACCGAGCTCCTTCCCGTCGAGCAGTGGGAGCAACAGCGCGATCAGGCCTGCGAAGCCTTGGCGCTCGAGACCGAGGCCGACCAGGTGGTTTCCAGCCTGACCGAATCGTTGGATGCCGCCTGGCGGCGGACCGCTGACGGCATCGATGCCAACCCGGATCTGCGTCTCGAGCAGCGATGCGGCACCGACCGGATCGTGATCACCCCGCTCGACGCTCTTGACGAACCACCCTCCCTGGTCGAGTTGCGCCGCCAGGTCGAGCAACTGCTACCCGAGGTGGAGATCGCCGACCTGCCCCTCGAAGTGCACTCCTGGACCGGGTTCTTGGACGAGTACACCCCCATCAGCGGATCCACGGCTCGTGTCTCCGGCCTGGAACAGTCGCTGTCGGCCCTCCTGGTCTCCGAAGCATGCAACGTCGGCCTCACCCCCGTGGTCGACGAAAACCACCCGGCCCTGTCCCGGGACCGGCTCAACTGGATCGCCCACAACTACCTGCGCTCCGCCACCCACGCCGCGGCCAACACCCGACTTGTCGACTACCACGCCAACCTGCCGTTGGCTCGGGACGACTGGGGCGGCGGGGAGATGGCCTCCGCCGACGGGATGCGGTTCGTCATCCCGGTCTCGACGGTGCACGCCGGCTACAACCCTCGCTACTTCGGCCGCCAACGAGGCTCGACGCTCTACACGTGGATGGCCGACACGCACGGCACCTTTCACCAGACTCTCATCCCCGGCACGCAACGCGACAGTATCTACGCCCTCGACGGACTCATCGCCAACCAAACCACCATCCGGCCCGACACAGTCTCCACCGACACCGCCGGGGCCTCAGAGATCGTCTTCGCCTTCGCCTGGACCCTCGGCTACCGCTACGCCCCCCGCCTCGCCGACCTAGCCGACCACCGCCTCTGGGTCATCGACCCCGCCGCCGACTACCGACCCCTCCAAGGCTTGGCCCGCAACCGGATCGACACCAACCTGATCGCCGCCGAATGGGACCAGATCTGCCGGCTCGCCGCCTCCCTCGACGCCCGCACCGTCACCCCCTCGGCCATCCTCCGGTCGCTACAAAAAGGCCCCAACCCGTCCAGCCTGCGCCGTGCGCTCGCCGAGCTCGGCCGGATCATCAAGACCCTGCACATCCTCGACTACTGCCACGACCCCGGCTATCGAAGAGCCATCCACCGGATCCTCAACAGAGGAGAAAGCCGCAACAGTCTGGCCCGGGACGTGTTCCACGGCGCCCGAGGACAACTCCGCCAACACTACCAAACCGGCCAAGAAAACCAGCTCGGAGCCCTCGGGCTCATGGTCAACGTCATCGTCCTCTGGCAGACCGTCTACACCCAAGCCGCCCTCGACCACCTCGCCGCCACCAACATCCACCCCGACCCCGCCGACATCGCCCGCCTCAGCCCCCTCGCCCACCCCACCATCAACCTCCACGGCCGCTACCGCACCACCACCCCCGCACCCGCCCGCCAGCTACGACGTCTCAGAACCTGACCCCTCGCGTTCAGGAACCTGCACCAATCCTCGTCACGGGCCTCATGCGACCGTTCCGGGCCGCCCCGTAGCCCCGGTTCTCGCAACCCCACACCATCGCAGCGAGGAACAGTTAGACGGGGTCGTCGAGAGCGTACAAGTCGGGCCGTCCTACCGTCCGCCACCCGGGTCGGCTCGCCGGCTCACCCAAGGTCTCGACGAAGGTGTCGAAGCGGCCATCAGCGAGCCCCGACCACCACGGCGGGCACCAACCGATCTGCTGCGCCGACGCAGCTCCTGGGTCGATTTGCAGCGGCGGTGAGCTTCGCTTAGGGGACACGCGGACCGTCCACCGGCTGCGACCCGCTCGGAGACTATCGGCGAGCCGGCGACCCCGCTAGTTCAGCGACCGGTCCTGGGGCGAGCGCGCTGGGTCCTCCGATCGTCCGCTGGTCCTGATTGCCTGGCGGCGCCTGAGCCGGACCGGTCCGATGCGTGACCGACACTACGAACCCTGGCTCCGAGCGTCCCTCCCCGTTCAGCTTCGACGACCCGACCGGCAGCGTCACCGCCGCAATGATCGCGTACACGCCCTCCGCTTTGCCCGCCCACGTGTGGGAGACCGTGGCACCTGCGTGCATCCAGCTGGTGAGGCGGGCCGGCGGCGCCGACAAGGAGCGGGCCGTCAAAGACCTGCAGATCCTGGCCAAGACGGCAGCGACCCTCTTAGAACGCAACAGGCCCGTCGCGCTCGAAGAGATGCTCAGCGACGGCGCGTTGCGGGACCTCGACAGCGCCGAGCAGCAGGCGGGGCTGTCGCACGCGACCCGCATCAACCACCGGGCAATGATGCGCCGCCTCCAGACCATCCACCGAGAGCTGCCCTGGCAGCCCGGCCGCCGGGCGCAGACCCATAAGGTCCCCGACAACCTTCCCGACGTCAGGGACATCACCGCCGATATCGACCGCCTCGCCCGCAGCGCCGCGGAGTCCTCCAGCGGCCACGCCAAGGCCTTTATGGCGGTCATGGCCGCCTTCGACCTCACGGCCGCTGCGGGGAAGCCCCGGACTGAGCCCGCCCCGACGACATGGGCCGCTGCCCGTCGCTTCGCCGCCGAGCACGACGTCCACCTCACCAAGGCGATGCTCAAGAGCGCCGCGACCCTGCGGGTGCTCGCCCAGCCGGCCCCCGTCGCCGAGCTCATCGCCTTGTACAAACTCACCCGCCGCGACCTCGACCTAGCCGCCCCGACCGCACAGGCCCTTCCCGACAGCCCCGACGGTCACACCGCCCGGTCGCTGCGCGGTGCTTCGCAGATTTGATTGCACGCTCCGACGGGCGCCTCACAGTCCCTACTGCGGCCCCGGATGCTCCGAGGCGCAGCAGGAGCGAAGATGACTAACCGCACCCACTACTCCCCCGGCGGCAAGATCAGCCGGGCAGAGGCCCGTCGGCGGCTGGCCGCCGCGAAGGCGGCGGCCGCCGAGGCGAAGGTCCCCACCCCAACCGACCTGCAGCTGGCCGCCAACGCCGCGTCGGGCCTCCCCCCGACGATCGCCGAGACCGTCACCGCGTTCATCGCCGACACCCTCGCCCGTTCGACGCTCACCGGCGAGGAGAGCAAGCGCAAGCACGCCACCCACCTCAAGCACCTGGCCATCTACGGCGTCGAACGGAACCTTCCGCTGACCGCTGAGGCGTTGTTGACCACCGACTGCATCGACACCTACATCCGCCGGCTCGACGCCAGCGAAACCCTCAGAGCGCAGCGGCGCACCCGACTGTTGAACCTGGCGACCAACGTCAACCCCGGACCCACCACCCCAGCCCGGTTGGCCCCCATCGGCTACATCGCCCACAAGCCGCCCTACACCCCCGACGAGGCGGTCGTTATCCGCCGCCTCGCCCTCGAGCAGTCGACCGCCCGGCGGGGCCGCAACCTCGCCGCGGTGGTCGGCGTCACCGCCGGGTGCGGGGGCACCAGCCCGGACCTGCGCCACCTGCGCACCTCCCAGGTGCGCCAGACACCGACCGGGATACACGTCACCTTCAGCGACCCGGCCCGCACCGTCGTCTGCCGGGCGTTCTGGGAACCCGTCCTCGAGCAGGCCATGAGCGGCGCCGACCCGACCGGCCTCTTCTACGGCGAGCGGGAAGACCGCCGGAACCTCGGCGCCCGAGCCATCACCAACGCAGAGCTGCTCGACGGGCCCCGCATCGAGGTCGCCCGGCTGCGGGCCACCTGGCTCGCCGACCTCATGACCGACCCCGTTCCGCTCGCCGTGGTCCTCAAGGCGTCCGGCCTCAAAACCGCCCGCACCCTCGCCGAGCTGATGCAACACCTCGAACCCTGGATGCGCCACAAAGGCCTCACCGGTGCTGGCACCGACCTGCGGGGCGGGCAGTGAGCACCACCCACATCACCCCCGCCGTCCTCGCCCGCGCCGAGTGGCACCTCGACGCCAGCGGCGTCACCGACCTTGTCTGCCCGCCCCGCCAGCCCGGCCAGCACGGCCGGAAAGGCATGGTCCATGACAACACCCGGCTGCTGCTGCTCGGCTGGATCCTCACCACGATGCTCGGCATGGAGACCACCCTCCACAAAGTGCACGACGTCCTCACCCAAAACCTCACCCGCGACGACCAATGGCGCCTCGGGGTCCTGCGCCCCAGCGTCACCACACGCCAGCCCGACCCCAACCCAGTGACCCCCGACGTTCACAAGAAGCAGCTGTCCAAACGCGGCAAACGCATCAAGACCATCTGGACCCGACCTGACGGCGTGGTCTGCGAGGTGCTCGGCTACGACGACCTGGTCAACGCCGTCCGCCACTTCCGGGAACGCTTCGACTACGGCCCCGGCACCGCCCCCGACCTCGACCCCGTCGAACGCGCCCGCCGCGAGCAGCAGGTAGCCGCCATGGTCGACGCTCTCATCGCCCCGACCCTCCTGCCCCGGCCCAAAGGAAGCGACGTGGTCGCCCTCGACGCCACCGGCCAGTGGGCCTGGAGCATCGGCCCGCCCAAAGTCAAGCACGCAATGGAAGACGAGGCCCGCAAGCAGCGGAACAACAACACCTCACCCGACGACGCGACGAACACCGAGGACACCACACCCCCGCTGGAGGCCGGCGACATCGCCACCGACGACGAAGACGACGACAGCGATGTCACCGCCCCCGCCGACCCGCCCCCCACCCCCGCCGAGCTCAGTCGCCGCTGCCCCGACGCCGCCTGGGGCTACCGCACCGAGAAAGACGGCCGCAAAGGCCCCGGATTCGGGTTCCACCAACACACCATCGTCCGGGTCCCAAACCCCGCCGGGCCCAGCGACGCCGAACCCCACCTAGTCGAAGGCTTCGTCATCACACCGGCCAACGCCGACGTCGTCGACGCCTCCCTCGCCCTCATCGACCGCATCCGCGCTACCCGGCCGTTCAAGACGATCATCTCCGACCTGCTCTACACCAACCTCAAAGCCGACCGGTGGGCAATCGCCCTAGCCGAACGCGGCGTCGAACAGTGCCTCGCCATGAGCGACAAGAAACACCACAACAAGGTCGTCTCCGTCCGCGGCGCCCTAATGCAATACCACTGGCTTCACTGTCCAGCCGCCCCCATGGCCGACCGGCCCACCGTCCCGGACCGCGCCACTGAAAAAGAATGGGAAGCCGTTCACTTCGCCGTAGAGGACTTCCAAAACAAATGGGCGTTCTCCCGGAAAGAGTCCGGTCTGTACGGGACCACCTCGAAATGGATCTGCCCACTCAACGATGGCCGAGCGGGCTGCACGTCGGACCCGGCCAGCCTCCAAACCGCTCTGAAGTCCGAGCTGCCCATCATCACCGCCCCAACCGACTGGCGCAGCCGTGACTGCTGCACCAAGACCACCATCGACATCCGCCCCGACCCCACCCAACCCGCCTGGCAACGCAAGCTCGCCCAGCGGCACTACTACGGGTCGAGGGCGTGGCGGCGCCTGTTCAAGCGCCGCGGCATGGTCGAGGGAGTGTTCGGAATCCTCAAGAACCCGAGCAAGCAGCGCCTACGCCGCGGGCACAACCGAGTCGCCGGCATCGCCATCGCTACCCTGCTCAGCGGCATCAAGGTCGCCGTCTACAACGGGGAACAGGCACGATCCTGCCACGAACGGACCGGGGCCGGCCCCGCCGACCACCCCCTCCTCCAACCCGACGCCGCCTACTACGGCCACAAATACCTCACCCACCACGAAGCCGCCGACATCGACTCCAAGCGCAGACCGCCAAGTCCACAGACGCCGCAACCGCCGCCTACAACCATGCGCCACCCGAAGCCCCAAGATCCCAACCTCGAGGCCTCGTTACGTCCAGCTTCGCCACGCGCCGCGCCAGATCACTTGACAGGTACGAGTCCGACTCGGACAGTCGCCACCCAAACCCCCTAGCCCTTCGACCCCTGCCCCAACCGGGCCATCCAGCCGGCTGCGGGTGCCCGATTTGCCGGGTGCTGATTTCGACGTCGACGGGTGCAACACCCGCTGAGCCTTCGCAGAAACATTACCGCTGAGCAGCCCGGACACCATTCTGCGAACACCCCACTTGGGGGTCTTCGCAGAATAAGCGGAGATCCTTCGTAAAATAGAGAACCCCCTGTTCAGACGACCGCCGGCCCCAGCCGGCGGTCGTCGTCTACTCGGAGGGGACGCCTCCTGCGGCCGCCGAAGCCCGTCCCGGCTCGCTGACCGGTGGCTACTCTTGGTGGCGGTGATGGGGGCGGACGTGTTGGAGATCGGCTCGCTGGTTCAGGTTCGAGGCCAGCGGTGGGTCGTGTCCGAGGTGAGCGAATCCTCTCTGGCCGTCGATGAGCTGGCCGCCACGGTTCCGCCGGGGCGGACGCTGGTGACGCTCACGTCGGTGTCGGAGGACGACATCGGCGAGGAGTTGTCGGTGATCTGGGAGGTGGAGCCGGGCCGCTCGGTCATCCCTTCCGGCGCCCTGCCCGATATTCCGGAGCCGGGAAAATGGGACGACCCGGAGATTCTCGGTGCCCTGGTCGACGCGGTGCGCTGGGGCACGGTGGCATCCGCCGACGTGTCGACCCTGCAAGCCCCGTTCCGGGCGGGGATCCAGATCAAGGACTACCAGCTCGAACCGGTGGCTCGGGCGTTGCGCATGCCGCGAGTGGCGCTGCTGGTCGCGGACGATGTCGGTCTGGGCAAGACCATCGAAGCCGGCTTGGTCATCGAGGAGTTGCTCCTGCGCCACCGGGCCCGCCGGGTGATGGTGGTCTGTCCCGCTTCGCTCACGACCAAGTGGCGGGATGAGATGCGGGACAAGTTCGGCTTGGGGTTCACGGTGCTCGACGCAGCAGCGCTCAAGGAGCTGCGCCGCAGCCATGGGCTCCAGGCCAACCCTTTCACCGTCTACCCCCGGATGATCGTGAGCTTGTCGTGGCTGCGCACCCCACGGGTGCAGCGGCTGCTCGACGAGGTCCTCGACGCCACGACACTCCACCAGGGTTTCTTCGACCTTCTGGTGGTCGACGAGGCGCACCACTGCGCTCCGCCGGCGCCGAGTAAGGGACGGCGTGGGTACGCGGTCGAGCTGGCGGATCCGCGCCGCTTCGCGCGGGGTGTCGAGCCGGACCGGCAGGCGTTGGGAGAGGTACTGGTACGGCGCCTCAAGGATCAGATCGTCGACGCCGACGGGAATCCCGAGTTCGCCCAGCGCCTGCCCGCCGAGGAACTCGAGGTGCTCTACAGCGACGCGGAACGGGACGGGCACCGGCTGCTCGGCGACTACGCCGCTTTGCGGACCGGCTCGCCTCGCCGTAACGACTTGGTGACCCTGCTCCTCAAGAAGCGGCTGTTCTCCTCCCCCGCAGCGTTCGCCCGCACCCTGGAACGTCACGCCGCGACCGTGACCGCCAGCGGCGGAATCGACGACGGGGACGACCCGCTCGACACCGGCTACGACTGGGACGACGAGCCCGACGACACAGCCGGCTCGGAAGCAGAAGCCGCGATGCTGGCCGGCGCCGCTACAAGCCTGACCCCGGCCGCGGCTTCGGCCCTTGCGACGTTGAGGCAGTGGGCGGCCGGGCAGGTGGGCCCCGCTGACAGCAAGGCGGAGCGCCTAGTAGCCGAACTGGACCGGATCTGCCGGCCCGGCGGCGACTGGAACGACGAGCGGGTGATCGTCTTCACCGAGTACGTCGACACCCAGACGTGGCTCGCCGGGCTGCTCGGCGCCCGAGGCCTCGGCGGGGAAAGACTCGCGTTGCTGTCGGGCGGGATGGACCCCAAACAGCGGGACTACCTCAAAGCGGCCTTCCAGGCCGCCCCCCACCGGCACCCTGTGCGGATCCTGGTGGCCACCGACGCAACCAGCGAGGGTATCGACCTCCAAGAGCACTGCTGCCGGGTCATCAACTACGACATTCCCTTCAACCCGAACCGCTTAGAGCAGCGCATCGGCCGGGTCGACCGGTTCGGCCAACGCCGGCCAGTACACGTCTCCCACTTCGTCGGCGCCGGCTGGCAGTCTGCGCCGCCCGGATCGTTCGAGGCCGACTTGGAGTTCCTCAGCCGAGTAGCGGCCAAGGTGGCCCAAGAGCGCGAGGACCTCGGCCGGGTCAACCCGGTGCTCTCCCAAGCGGTCGAAGCACGCATGCTCGGCCGCCTCCTGCTCGACGATCCCTTCGCCACACCCAGCGACGTGGCCCCCCTCCGAGCCGAGAGAGACCTCCGCGACCAGGTAAAGCGGCTGCGCGCCCAGCTGGAGTCCAGCACCGAGCAGCTTCATGTGGCAGGGCTTAACATCCGCCGGGCGACCGACACCGCCTTAGCGCTCGCCGGCCAACCCCCGCTGGTCGACCGGCCGAACGCAACCAGCCCGAACGCCACCAGCTCGAGCGGGACCGCGACGCCTGGAAAGCCCGCCTGGAAAGTCTCGACGCCCAACGCGACCGGGACCCCTGTCTACCAGGCGCACGGCGCGACCCACCTGATCCTAGCCCGCAGGCTGGAGGACCGGGCCGAACTCGACCGCTACCGCGCCGCCGTGCCCGGAGCCGAGATCACCGTCTGCCAGCTCACGACGCCCGAACCGCTCCGTCTCGAACGACTGCACAAGCGCATGCCACCGGGACCGCCACGCGATTGGCACCTGGCCCGCAACGTCGAACTGGAAGGCATTCTCGCGGATCGCGCCTGCGAGGACTGCGAGGTGGAAAACGGGGACCGACCAATACGCGAAGTCGCCCTTGAAGTGCTCAGCCGGGCAGGGTGGCTTCCGTCTGAAGACGTGGCTATGGGTCGTTGAGAGGTCTGAGCGAGCCTGCCGGCTTAGCGTCGAACCGGTGGACAGGCTTGCGCATGCACACCCTGAGCTCGGGGTCGAGGCGATGGGCCGCCTCGTCGTTCCGCAGAGTATGCAGCCCCGGCGACAGCTCTTCCTCCCCGAGGACTCGAAAGCCGAGATGTTCGTACAGCAGCCTGTTCCACGGCACCTCGGCGAACGTCGTCAGGGTTACCGCCTCGAGCCCTTCGGCGGCCGCCCAGCGCTCGACCTCGTTGATGAGCGCTCGACCCAGTCCCTGGCCCTGGTATCCCGGCTCGACGCTCACCTGTTCGATGTGGAGCGCATCCGTCGATCAACTCCACCACCACGTAGCCCACCACGTGGTTCTCTCGATCGGTCGCTACCCACGAGCGGCCTACTCTCGCGTAGGCCACTAATTTCTGGCTGCTCATCAGCTCGTCGGCGGCCACGTCAGCCATGCCCACTTCCAGGAAACGAGCACCCCCAGCACGCTCGACGTCCCGCTGGGCTTCAGCATCGGCTGGTTGCGCAGGACGGATCACTTGATGATCCTGCCACCCGATATTTCGTTATACAATACTCTCGTGGAGATCCGAGACTCCGCTCTCAAACACGGCTGCAGTCCCGATGATGTCCGCCACGCCATCACCAACGCGCTCGCTGCCTACGACGACCTCGACGATCCCTACGTGCTCTACCTCGGACCCGACACCGCCGGCACGCTGCTCGAGGTGTTGACCGCTGTCGACGGACAGGGCGAGGAAATCGCCTTCCACGCCATGCCGATGCGCCGCAAGTACAGGAGGCTGCTCCCATGACCGAACCCCGCAAAGCCAAGACCGGCGAGACGATGGACGACGACTTCTGGCGGCGAGCCGAAGAGAAGGCCGACGCTGGCCTCGACCCCTCCCGACTGCGCCGCCGAGTCGGTCGCCCGACCCTCGGCGAAGAACCTGCTGAACTGACCGGCGTCCGGCTTCCACCCGAGGTCCGCCGGGCACTCGATGACCGGGCTGCCGAAGAGCACACTTCCACCAGCGAAGTCATCCGCCGTGCTCTCGACCAGTACCTCGCGAGTTAGCTGGTCAACTCGCCCAGCGCACGGAGACCGGTCAACAGCTCACCCAAGTTCGAATAGCGACAACGCAGCACCACTTGGAGGTCTTCGCAGAATAAGCGGAGACTCTTCGCAGAATAGACAGCACGAGGCCCGGCCCCAGGGACTCGCGTGGAGTTACAGGGCGCACGAGTTGCGGGATGCGCACTACGAGTACCTGCGGAGGGCCCGACGTTGAAAAGCGATGACCTGTCGGAGGTTCGACGAACGCTGTGGAAGGCCGCTGACGAGCTGCGGGCCAACTCGACGCTACGTGCGCCGAAGAGGGTGACGTCCTCCCCGGCGTTGGTACGGCCATGTACCACAGGATACGTGACCTACCGAGCCTGTAACGTATTCTGTGTAAGAGGCTGTCGCGATATTGTTGCCTGCGCGTTAGTCGTGCACCTGTTCGGTTAGTCGTCGGAGGAGTAGGCGGGTGTGGGCGGCCCATACGAAGCCTTGGGTGACGATTGGGTCGCGTTCATAGTCTATTTGTAGGCGCCTGTTGTTGATCAGCCACGCCCAGGTTCTCTCAACTATCTATCGTTTAGGAAGAACTTCGAAGCGGTGGGGATGGATTTTATTGACGACTTCGACGGTGACCTTGTGGGCTTTGACGCCGGCGTTGAAGGCTTTCTTGAACCCTGCGTCGCAGAACAGGGTGGTCCAACGATCCGACTTGGCTAGCGCGTCTGCGAACCAGGCGAGACCGCCAGTGTTGTTAGAAGTTGAGGCTGCGACGAATGCTACGGATACGAGCAGTCCTAACGTGTCGACGATTCCGAAGCATTTACGGGCCGAGATCTTTTTGCCTGCGTCGTAGCCCTTGCTAGCAGCGGTGACGGTCGGTGCTGCGCGTACGCTGCGAGCGTCGATGATCCCCACCGACGACTCTGGGTCGTGTCCCTGGCCGACGCAGACAGCCTGGCGGAGCCGGTCGACGATGTTCTCCCAGGTTCGGTCTCTGCTCCAACGCACGTGGTAGCGGTGCACCGTGTTGCGATGCGGGTAACACGAAGGTAACGCCCGCCACTGGCATCCCGTGGCTGCCACGCAGAGGATCGCGTTGATGATGTCACGTTTAGAGTGTGTGGGGGGACGGCCGATCTTTCCGTTACCAGAGAAGTCTGGTACGAGATCAGCTATAAGCTCCCATCGGCGTCCGCCAAATCGCGGTGCATGCTACGCCAAGCACTGTCGTATCCATCCGGTGCTGTGTTGATATTTACATCATATAGGCTCCCAGCTTCCAAAACACCCGAAACGCCATCACACAGGAACAATTTCAGCGACACGCTCTAAGACCGACGATGCTGTGATTTCGGAAGAATGAGGGCACGAGGCTGCGGGCGCTAGGGGGCGTGTAGCATCGGGCGTGTTAGGTGCTTTTAGAAGGGGATCGTCATGTCTAGGACCTCGACTGTGACTGTGGCCGGCGGACGGCACTATCGCGCTCGGCGTAACATGGTGTGGGGGTTGCTCGACGACCACAAGGTGTTTATCGCGTTGGTGTTAGGCGGAGGTTTGCTCCGAGCTGTCGTGACCGTCGGGTTCCGGCCGATACTGTGGTTCTTGGGCGACTCGATCAGCTACGTCGGTCTCGCTGTCGGGTCGGCGCCGTTCCCGATGAGACCGGACACCTACTCGCTGTTTTTGTGGATGTTGGAGCCTCTGCACCGCCTCGCGGTAGTAGCGGTAGCCCAGCACCTCGGCGGGTTGGTCGTAGCGGTCCTCGTCTACGCAGTGTGCTTGCGGCTGGGAGCTTCCAAGTGGGTCGCTTCGGCTGCTGCGGCGCCGACGTTGTTCGACGCGTGGGAAGTGACCATCGAGCAGATGCTGCTCTCCGAGACACTGTTCATAGTTTTGATGATGATTTCCCTGGCGGTGCTGGTGTGGTGGCCGGCTCCCCGGCGGATCCCCTACTGGGCGTGCTGCGTATGCGGCCTGGCGATGGGAGTCGCCGCGATAACCAAATCCCTCGGCGAGTTCCTGATAGCGCCTATCGTCATCTACCTCGTAGTGCGCCGGGCCGGTCTTAGAAGAACCGTCGTCGTGGTAGTGATGTTCGCCGTCCCTCTAGCCTGCTACGCCGGGTGGTTCGACACGCAGTTCGGCTGGTTCAGTGAGTCCCCGGGCGGCCTGTTCGCCTACGGCAGAGTGGTCACTTTCGTCGACTGCGCGCACGATTCCCTGACCCCCGCCCAAGAGCAGCTATGCCCCACAAGCGCAGAGAAAGCCAAAGGCGACTCGTGGCTGATCTGGAGTCCCTCCTCCCCCTACAACCAGCTCGCCGGCACCCTGCGATACAAAACCGACCTCGCCTTGGGCTTCGCGATCCGAGTGATCGAACACCAGCCGCTGGGATACCTGCACGCAGTGTGGGGTGACGTCACCGCCGAGTTCTCCTGGAACCGCCACGCTTACGTCGCTGACACCTACCAGTACAACGCGCAGGCCAGCTACCCGCCCCTACCCGGCCAAGCCCAAGACGTCGCTAACCTCTACCAGCGGGCCGGTAACGGCCAACCCCACCCGCTGCCAGCCGTCGCTAAGTTCTTCAGGCGATACCAACACTGGGTTCACGTACCCGGCCTGGTGTTCCTCGCAGCGCTCGTAGCCGCCGGCGCGAAACTCTTAGCCGACGCCATCCGCCGGCGAACCAACACCACAACAGCCCCCGCAGCGTGCTTCTTGCTAAGCGCTCTCATCCTCGCAGTCATGCCAGACCTCGTCGCAACACTCGACTACCGCTACCTCGTCCCGGTACTACCACCCCTAAGCGTCGCCGTCGCCCTCGCCTTCACACCCGCAAGAAGCGGCTCTTCTGACATTTCCGGGGGTGGGTTTAATCAGGCCGCGTAGCACTGGCTGTCCAGCTGCGCGAGTGGGAGGCCCGTGCGGTTTTTAGTCTCACGAAGGTCCGAGTGATCCGGCTGAGCATATTGCGTTACTGGACGGTCGGGTGAGCTTCGTTGTTCAGCCAGACGCAGCAGGACCATTCCCCTGTAGAGGTTGCGAGGACTACCACGGAGACGAGCAGTCCCAAAGTGTCGACGATCCCGAGACATTCACGACTCGAGATCTTCTTCCCAGCGTCATAACCCCTGGTAAGGCTGGTGACGGTGGGACGGTGGGTGCCCTGCGAACGCTAGAGAGCGTCGATGATCCCGACTGACGGTTCGGGGTCATGTCCTCGGCGACACAGACAAGCTCTCGGAGCCGGTCAGCGATCTTCTCCCGTGTGCCGTCCCAACTCCAGCGCACATGGTAGCGGTGCACGATGTTCTAACGCGGTTAGCGAGACGGCAGTGCTCGCCACTGGCATCGTTGGATCTCCATCGGTCGGTCTCGGTCACTAGCACCGGTCATCATGACCGGGACCGTGCACCGACCGGTGGAATTAGCCGAGCCAACTTGACGGATGGGCCCATAATTCCGATGTCCACAGCCCAGATCGAGTCGCATGTTGAGCAGTTTGCAGCTGGCTACTACACGTGCACCGGATCGGATTCTACGACGGCGGCGACGATCGGGGTCGGCACGAATAGCCATGGCAGCGACGTCGGAACGGCCGCTGCGCAGCAGTGGGTTGACATGATTGACGCTATCAGGAGGTGGGTGAGTCAGAATGGCTACGGCTCCCAAGTGTCCGCGGAGGCCGCGAGTGACATCGAACCGGGCTTCAATCCGTATTCGACTGCCGGACCGTGCGTCGCTCAGATGTGGGCGGACGGGATGGCCTACATCGACTACGGGTCGGCGCGAGGGTGCAACACTACCGTATCGTGGAATGGCGGCGCGGGTGGCAGCTGCAACTCCGGATGGGATCAGGACCAGCTGTGGTGGGTTTCGAGCGGAGTGGGGGGAGCAGCCGCCGACCCCGAGATCTATTATCAAGGCGACGCTAACGACTGGGCCGCTGCATGCCTGTTCGACGCCTCATACGAGTACACGAAACTGTACTTCGAGGGAGTCCTCGACGAATACCCTCCCGACACGCTCTAACACTTCCGCCCAGGCGTGGCCGGACACGTGGAGTGCCGCTAACTACCCGTACGCGCCGATGAACAGGCAGTGCGACCAGTCGATAGCGTATTCGACCGAGTTGTATCTCTCAACGGCGAACGGCGACTGATCCATGACGAGTAAGACGAGTAAGATGAAGGATAGAATCGTAAGGGAAGAAGGCGCAGACATGCCCGGTTCTGGTGTTGGGCTCAAGCGGGGTCGTCGACCGTTGGTGATCGCAGCGGCCGTGGTGATCGGCGGTGCGGGAGTTGGCGCCGGCTTGTACACGTCCGGCGGTAAGGCACAACCGGTAGCGACCGCTGTCCAGTCGGCTGCTTTCCAATCCCAGCCGGGATCTCAGCTTGGGTTCCTGTCGTCGTGGACGCTGCCTTCTATGCCGGCAAATCCGACAGCCGCTCAGATATCGGCCCGCAACCAGGCTTTAACGGCGCTGCGAGAATATGCGGCAGCGCTCGGCTCCCAGGCCGGGTCGGTACCGGCGGTGGCACAGCTGAAAGATTTCTCCCCACCGCTGTTGCCGGCCGGGGCGACCAACGCCCAGATCGTCGCCCGCAAGAGCACCGGTGGGGCGCTGCACGCCTACGAGATGGCGGTAGTACCGCCCTCTGCACCGGCGACGATACCGATGGGAATGCTGCCAGGCTCTCCCGGCCCGTCGCCAAGTTTTATCGGTAGCAGCCACATGTGGCAAGGGTACGTGTCGGGGAACTTCGATGCCGTTTGGGCTGGAGCGGAGATCCCTCAGAGCAGATACACTTCCAAGTCGAGCCTGCCCGGAGAGATCGCAATCGACGTCTACACCGTTTCTTCCCAAGTAGCGCATCCGACTACGGCGGATCTATCCACCACCCCGACGACAAGCTTGTATCCAGCTCCGGCCGGGGTTAGCGAACTCGAGTTGATCTCAGTCAACGGTGACGTCGCCAACCTCAAATCCACCAACGCAAAGACACTCACCTTCAACCCGGTGACCTACACCTACCAAGTCGCCGGCTGAACCCCTCACCCCTAGCAGGCAGGAATCGCAAACAGTACGGCGTCCGGGGTTGCCCTCTGATCGTGGAGGCTCCCTTTAACCAGCCGGTGTTTAGTGTCTTGAGTCAGCGATTCGCGTCAGATATCCGCCGAGGGATTCGAGGTTCTCGTCGTCGGTCTTGTGCCACACGTAGGGACATAGGTTCTCGTTCCAGGTTCCGACCCAGAGCGTGACGGAGTCGGCGAGTTCTTTGATACTTCGGTGGGTGCCCCGCCGGATCGCCTTCTCGGTGATCTCCTCGAACATGTGGGTGCCGAGAGCCCGTCCGCCCAGCTCAGGCGACCATCCGGTACTCCTGGATGAGGCCGCCCAGGCGGTCGATTCTTCGTAACCTGGTGGGGTCGACAACCCCGACCAGAGCGGGAGGCGTGCCGGGCGCGGACGGCGCACGCCGATCGAGAGACCGGTGGGGTCGATGGGAGTTGTAGTGCGCGACGTACTCGGCGAGCGGTCTCCAGATGACGTCGGCCGCAGATGAGCGTCCGGTCGAGGCACTCGCGCCGCAAGGTGGCGATCACGCGCTCACAGACGGCGTTCGCTCGAAGTGTCCGGAGCGGGCTCGTGATGATCCTGGTGCCCTCTGCGGCGAAGACAGCGTCGAAGGAAGCGGTGAAGTTGGCGTCGCGATCGCTGATGAGAAACCTGGCGGCGTTTGCCTGGTCGGCGAGATCCGTTGAGGGATTGCGGGCCTGCTCAGTCACCCAACCAGTGACCGGGTTGGCGGTCACGCCGGCGATCCGCACGAGAGGCGTGTCGTGGTGGATGAACACGAGGACGTAGAGCCTGCGGAGAAGGACCTTGTCGACATCGCAAGTAACACGCCATCAGTCCCTTCGTCTGTGCGGAGAGGAACTCCGCCCAAGTCGGTCCGGATCGCCGTGACGACGGGTCGACGCCGTGGAGCTTCAAGATGGCCCACACGCTCGAGGCGGCGATCGTGACGCCCATGACGGCGAGCTCACCGCGAATACGGCGGTAGCCCCGAGTCGGATTCTCCCTCGCCAACCGTACGACGAGCGCGGTCGTTCCCTTAGCGATGGCCGGTCGACCGGACCGGTCGTGCGAGTAAGTCCAGCGCTTGGCGACGACGTCCCGGTCCCATCTCAGCGACGTGTCCGGCTGGACGAAGAGGTGCCCGAGACGCCGGCGGGGAAGCAGACGTGCCGGTCCCGCCAATACCGCCCGATCCGCCTGTTCCAGCGCCGGTCCATGAACCTGGCACCCCAGGACCGCCACCTCGTGGCGCACCATGACGACCTCGACGGCGATATCGGTGTCACAGCGGAAGACGAGTCGGATCAGCTGCAAGACACCACAGAACGCTCGATAACAGAACGAAAGGGTCACGGCCCGATGCTGGCCGCGCACGAAGCCAACCGTCAACGCGCTAGACGCAGGCGATAGATGGCATTCACAGCACCCACAGACGCCGCTCACGCTCAAAAGCGACACTCGCCTCGACGCCCTCGGCTTCTGCCTCTATGTGGCCCTGTTGGTCCACGCGCTCGTCGAGCGCGAGCTGCGTCGGGCGATGACAACCAAGGGCATCGCCGACCTGCCCCTCTACTACGAAGACCGAGCGTGCAGCGCCCCGACCGCAGCGCGGGTCTTCGAGCTGCTCGAGCCGCTCTGCGCCACGGCCATCCTCCACGGTGACGAGCCCCTCATCCTGCGAGCTCCCCAGCCCGACCCACTACAGCGCAAGATCCTCAGCCTGCTGAAGGTCCCTTCGAGCGCCTACCAGCTCACGTGAGCCCGCCCGAAATTCGCGCTGAACGGCTTCTCGACCTGCGGAACGTAGGGTACTTGGTAGCGGGGGTAGGATTTAAACCTACGACGTTCGGGTTATGAGCTGCATTTTGGTCATGTTGGCCGGTGTCAGACAATGCTAACTAGAGCCTTTGACCTGCGGTTATGTGATTCCGATATTTCGGTTGATGCTGCTCTGTGGCGACCTTTTCTACTGCGTCCGGTAGAAGATCCGGTAGAAGAATACAGGGTCGTAGGACCGGCCATTATCCGGATCGTCGATTGCGAGGCGGCCGAGTCGGTGACGGAGCCGGTCGACGGGTCGGACCCGTCCCTTGGTCCGCCTTTCCGTATTCGAACGCGTCCAGCAGTTGGAACAGCTCCTCGCTGGCCCATTCGCGATCGCGTCGACGGCCGGCTCGTGTCTGAACGACCACGCCTGCTTCCTGTAGCCGGTTCAGCGCGGCCCGTGCAGCTGTTGGCGTGACGTGGTATCGGTCGGCGGCGATCTCCGCGCTGACGATTGGTTGGGCGGGTAGGCCGACGATGATCTTCCTGGCGACAGAGTCGGAACGTGGATTGCCGGCCCGACTGATGAGCTCGCCGAGGAGGCTGTTGATCTGCTCCCAGAGAGAATGGGTCGCGGCCGCCGATGCGGACAGAGCGTCAGCGAAGCTCCCGATCCAATCGTCGGCCCGGCCCTCTCGGAAGTAGACCAGACCGGCGATGTAGCGGCGAGCGGAAGCAGCCAGGACGACACTTACGGGAGGGACGAATAGCGGGGTCAATGAGCGGCGGCGAAAGATGACATGAATCAGGCAACGGCCCGAGCGCCCGTTGCCGTCGCCGAATGGATGGATGGTCTCGAACTGGGCGTGGGCTACGGCGGCTTGAGCGACAGCTGGCAGATCGTCGCGGTTCACGAAGTTCACCAGATCCTGGAGCAGTTCAGGGACCCGATCCGGCGGAGGGGGCACGAATGCCGCGTCGGCGGGACTCGTCCCCCGTCCACCGATCCAGTTCTGGTCCGTGCGGACGATGCCCGCAAAGCGGGCTTCGCTGGTTTCCTCCAGCAAGACCCGATGAATGTCGAGCAGGTCCTCCAGGGTGAAGTCCGTCCCTGCGATGCCAACACGGATCGCCCGCTCCATTGCCTTCACGTTGCTGGCGACCGCTCTCGCCGTGCCGTCAGCGGCGAGGGGTTCGTACGCGGCCAAGGCGACGCGCTTGTTGGAGGCCCGAAGACCCTCAATGAATGACGAGCCAAGCGCCTCCGCACGAAGCAACGGCCCAGCCAAAGCCTCGAGGTCGTCGCCGACGCCGGCTTGCTGCAAGTTCGCGATAGCGGCGGTCGCCTGCACTACGGCTTCGGCGGCACGACCGGCCAGCGGCTCGTCCCACTCTGCGATCGGGTCCGGCAGGTAAGCCTGGAACCGGAACGGCCGGCAGTCTCGCCTTGATCCATAACCTCCGCCCTCCCAGAAGCAATCAACGAGCTCAGGCATTAAGAATCCTTCCGTTAGTGCCGGTGTACGAAAGGAATTCTCATTTCCTTTCGCATTAGTATCCTTTCGCACTAGGCGCCGCTGCGCAAGGAGATAGGCATAACCTTGCGTAACGGATGCAACCTCGCTCGACTCAGCCGGAAGCAGCTGAAGGAGTCGCAGCCCTTGTAGCCAACTCCTGAGCCACATCCCACTGATCAAACTTGTTCCGGCAACCCGCCGTCTCTGACAGCGGGCTGCCGAGAGCCAGCCAGGGCCCTCGGGTCTTTCCCAGGTCCAAGAGCAGCAGGCTGCCAGAGAAAATTCCGGCGCCGGACGCAGCGTACGCGACCATGACCGTGTGGTTCACCGCCGATCTTCATCTCGGCCATACCAACATCATCGACTACTCCCATCGGCCCTCTCGGGATGCTGACTCGATGAATCGCGCCCTCATCGAGGGCTAGAACGAGACCGTCGACCCCGGCGACGTAGTCTGGGTCTTCGGTGACTTCGCTATGGGGAAGATCGCCGACATTCTCCCGGTCGTGGCCGAACTGCACGGGCGGAAGATCCTTCTCGCCGGAAATCTCGACCGATGCTGGACCCACCACCGACGCGCCAGCGGCTGGACCGAGAAGTACATCCAGGCTGGATTCGGGGAGATCCGCCAGGGCACGGTTCGGCTCGGGATCGGTTCCAGATACGTCACGGCCTGTCACTTTCCCTACCAGGGCGACAGTCATAACAAGGATCGGGTCACGGCCCGATGCTGGCCGCGCACGAAGCCAACCGTCAAAGTGCCAGTCGCAGGCGATAGATGGCATTCACAGCACCCACAGGTCGCTTAGTGGTCATGGCGTGCACGACGACCACCGTCCCGTCGTCGGCCACCAGAGCCGCCGGCTCCAGTCGATGGCTGTCGCGATCCGGGCCGAGGATCAAGGTCATAGGAGTGTCCTCGTCGAGTGCATCAGGGTCGTCTCCCACGTAGCCAGGGTGTACCGGAGTGTGTCGTACGTCGTCGTCGCTGATCCCGTGGCATCGAACAGTCGGTTCGATCCACAGGTCGGGTTCCGACGCCAGGGTTTTGTACTGCGACACTCTTAGAAGCGTCCGAGTCCTTTGCGAGAAGGCACGACCCGCTACAAGTCGGTCCCCGCCCTCTACAGTTGGACGCAGGGAGGACAGCGAGTCGGGCGGGTCATACGCAACATAGCCTTGGCCACCGTCTCCCAATGCCAGGCGGATCCGCCGGAGACCATCGCAGCGTGCACCTCCTCAGCGGTGAAGACGGGTGCTCCCCACCAGCTAACAGCGCTTCGACGGCAGCGACCACCTCATCCCGGCAGGTGAGAGCTGCCGACTTGCGTCCCCCAGGCAAATGCGCCGTCCAGCGATCGTTGGGCGTGGTCGGCTTTTCGAGGCACCGCCATGCCGCCACATGTGGCGGGATGTGCTACAGTAGCCTTATGTCAGGCTCCGTATCCGTCCGCAACTTGCGGAACGAGGTCAGCGCAGTCCTTCGCCGTGTGGAAGGCGGTGAACGGTTGACCGTCACAGTCGACCGGCGTCCGGTAGCCGAGATCGTTCCCGTCCGACGTCATAGAACCGTGCCAGCGGCTGATGCACTCGCGGTCGCCTCCCGTCACGCGGCCGACCGCGGGCTCCTTGGCGACGTACGGGGGCTGCTGGCCGACACGACCGACGATCTATGAGGGCGCTGCTCGACACCTCGTTCTTCGTGGCCACCGAAACAGGGCGACCCCTCGGTCAAATGGAAGGGGTCACCGAGACCGAAGTCTCGGTCGTGACCCTCGCTGAACTGACCCTCGGTGTGCTGACGGCCGCAGACGAGGATCGGCCTGCGCGCGTCGCAACTCTCTCGGCAGTGGAGTCGAGGTGGGACCCGCTGCCCGTCGACGCCGACGTCGCGCGCCAGTTCGCCAGCATCGTTGCTGCCCTGCGTTCCGCTCGTCGCCGGGTACCCATACTCGAAGCGCTCGTAGCTGCGACCGCGATCGTAGAGCAGATCCCAGTCGTCACCCAGGACAACGACTACGACGCTATCCCCGGGGTCAAGGTCATCCGGGTCTGATCACCCCTTACCGACGAAGGACGACCCGTAGGCATCCAGCGGGGGCCCGGCGCGGATCACCGCGCCCGCTTGCGCCATGGTCGCCACCACCACCACTGCGTCCTCTAGGAGCGTCGGGGGGGTAACCGCCGCCAGCCCCACGACCGGCATGCCCGCCGCTACCGCCGCCTCCACTCCGAGGGGGCTGTCCTCGATTACGACCGTGGCGGCCGGCTCGGCGCCCAGGCAGGCAGCCGCGCGGAGGAACAGGTCGGGTGCCGGCTTGCCCCGAGCCACGTCCTCGGCGCTGAACGCCCTCCCCTCGAAGCGGTCCCACAGCCCCACCTTCCGGAGGGTCCTCTCGATGCGCTCGCGGCTCCCCGACGACGCCACGCAGTACGGGACGGCGGATCGCTCCAGTTCGTCGAGCACGGATGCGACCCCTGGGACGGCGACGAGGCCAGCGTCTAACGCGGCGAAGAGGTCCAGGTGGTAGCGGTCCTCGAAGTCCGCCGGGAGGGTCCGACCGGCGGCCGCCTCCACCAGTTCCCGCACCCGCTGGATGGTCCCGCCCAGGTAGGTGGCTACGCACTCCTCGAAGGTGGTGGGGTGCCCGAGGCCGGTGAGCAGCCGCGCCAGGACGTCGTTAGCCAGGCGCTCGCTGTCAACGAGCACCCCGTCGTTGTCGAACACCACCAGGTCCCACGCCACCGCCGGCCAGTATGCCAGCCGGCGGCCGAAGGTGTCACCGCTCGGGCCGCCTCACGGCAGGGCGGCCCGCAGGGCCGGCTGCACCAGTGGATGCGCCAGCAGCGGATGCCAGCTTCACGTCTTTCGCCCGGCCGGCGGGCTATGGGAGTTCCCCGCAGCCGAGGTGGCGTAGCGCTTCGCGGTCGGCGGCTTTGAGCATTGCGATGACAGCCCGAATCGCCTTCGTCGGGCCGACCATCTGCTTCAGGGCTTCCGCCCCGGCCCCCCGGCTTGGAGCGTCAGTGGTCAACACGACCAGGGGGGCACCGACCGCCTCGCGAAGCACCGCTGCCGTGGCGAGCACCTTCCAGAGCGCTTCTGTGCGCGTCAACCCGCCCCGATGGCTCGTGAAGCTCCCGGCGACTTCGAAGTACCACAGCTTGCCTCGGCTGTCTCGGGCGGTGAAGTCGACTACGACCCCTCCGGGTTGGCGTTGATCCTCGTGGATGTCGGCGAAACCGGTCGTTTCGATGACCAACCGGGCGATGTCCTTGGCCGCTCTGCCGTCGCGAACTGCGCGTAGCACAGGGCTGTCGCTGTCGTCTTTGGGCGCTGGTCCGGCGAGCAGGGACAGCTGTCGTGTAGACGCGTCACGCACAAGGAGCTGACGTTCTGCCTCCACTCTTTTCTCGGCGAGAGCGATGTAGGACCGATCGAGGTCGTAGCCGGCGAAATGGCGTCCCGCTCGGATCGCCGCCACCGCCGTCGTACCCGAGCCGACGAAAGGATCGAGCACCAGGTCGCCCCGGTAGGTGTACAGGTCGATGAGGCGCGCCGGTAGCTCTACCGGGAACGGCGCCGGGTGGCCGACCCGGGTGGCACGCTCAGCGGGGATCTCCCACACGTCGAGGGTGTTCTCCATGAAGTCCTCGCGGGTCATCGACGCGTGTGACGGCAGGCGCAGCGCGGACCGCTCCTTAGCCGAGATTGCACGGTCGAAACGGCCCTTGCTGGCTACGATTACCCTCTCGGTGAGGTCTCGTAGGACCGGGTTACCCGGGCGTTGGAAGCTACCCCACGCGCACGAACCCGAGGATCCCCTTTGCTTCATCCAGATGATCTCACCGCGCAGCAGCAGCCTTAGATCGTCCTGCAAGATCCCGATCACATCTGCCGACAGCGACCGGTAGGGACGACGGCCGAGGTTGGCGACGTTGACGGCGATACGGCCACCGGGCTCTAGCTTCCTGGCACACCGGGCGAACACCTCTCGCAGGAGATCTAGGTACTCGAGGTAGGTGGCCGGGACACCACCCTCGCCTAGAGCTTCTTCGTACTCTTTGCCGGCGAAGTACGGCGGGGATGTAACTACCAGCGCTACTGACGAGTCGGGGACTTCGTCCATGCGCCGCGCATCACCGGCGATGAGCTCGTCGACCGCCCTGTGTTGCGCCACCTCCGATTCGTCGGAGAGGGCCGGCGCCGTGAACCTGCTGTAAAAACCTGTGGCGTCGTGGCTCTCGCGCTTGGACACCCCGAACGCCGAAGTGGAAGTCGACCGCCTCGCCATTGCCCTGTGATACTAAGCCGCGACAGCCCCCCGGGGGACGCTTCTTCCCGTCAGGTCAGCCGTTAGGGCTGAGAGCAGCGGTGACGACTACCGCTGACTCGTAGGAGTGGGTAGCAGAATCGAAGTTGCCGCCACATGTGACCAGGCGCAGCCTCGGGGGGCCGGTGTGGGCGTAGACGACGCCGTCGGGGAAGTTCTGGTCGGGGTACAAGACAGTCGAGAGGACCACCCAGTTGGAGGCGGCACCATCTTGGAGCGTGACGAAGATCGCGTCGCCGGGTTTGACGTCGCCGAGACGGAAGAACACGCCGAGGTGACCGGCCCCGACCGCCGAGTCGACGTGTCCGAGGATCACCGCCGAACCGGCCTGGCCCGGAGACGACCCCCGGTCATACCACCACGGAAGCGACCAGACCGAACCGGAAAGCGGTGCGTCATTCACCGTCCCGTCTGGGTTGAGCCCCCTGGAAGGGCCGAGCTTCGAGGACACGCCGATAGCCGGTATTCGGATCGACACCGGCGCCGACCTCGCCGCGGAGCTCAGAAAGGGAGGGGCAGTCACAGCGGGGGTAGTTGCCGACGTCGAACTGGCCGGGGCTGGAGGCGTCACCCGGGCTGGACGGGCGATCCCGTAGGCAGCGAGGGCCAATCCGGCAGCGGCGGCTGCGGCAGCGATGGCCATCCCGGCGCGCACCCGCCCCGCAGCGCCCCGAGGTCGCCGCGTCTCGGCGAGCCCTGGCCGGCCTGCGGCCCCTCCGGGCGTTGCGGCCCGACCTGGTCGCCTAGGAGGTGTAGGCACGGTGACGCCTCGACGCTTCGGCGGTCGCGGCTATTCCGATGAGACCCAACAGGATCAGGGCACCCCCGAGCTGCAAAGGCCAAGTCGACCTCTTGGGCGGCATACCACCCGTGCCGGGCGGCCCTGTAGGTGTCGCAGCAGCCGACGACCCGCCGGACGACCCGCCAGACGATCCCGAGGTTCCGGCCGACTCCGAGGAGGTGCCGGATGTGGGGCTGGACGAGCCCCCAGTGGATCCCGAGGAGCTCGCAGGCGTACCGGCCGACGTCGAAGAACCGGTCAGCGACGCGGACGCCGGTTGGGTGTTGGTGTCCGCAGGCGCGGGTGAGGAGCCGCCCGATCCCCCGCTGACCGACACCGACGTGGTGGCGGTGGCTTGCTGGAAGTTCGGGTCTCCGCTGTAGGCGACAGCGACGGTCACGTTACCTGGGGGCAGAGCAGTGGTAGTGAAAGACGCCTGGCCGGCATTGTTAAGCGGCGCGCTACCGAGGTTCGTCGACCCCGAAGTGAAGACCACCGCACCTGTCGGTGGGTCACCGCCGCTGACGGTCACCTGGAAGGTCGCCGGCTGGCCCGCAGAGACCTGCGACGGCCCGCTGACCGACACTTTCGCCGGCGCCTGGTTGACCGTCTCGCTGACCACGCCGGAACCGCCGGTGGCCGACGATGCAGCGAAATCGCTGTCACCTGCGTAGGAGGCTGTCACCGTGTCCGAACCGGCCGAGAGCGTGGAGAGCCCTGGCGTCGAGGCTTTCCCTGCCGACAGGGTGACCGGGGAGCCGACGGGGCTACCCGACACGTAAAACTGCACTGCACCAGTCGGCGTTCCAGCCCCGCTCGCCGAGGTGGAGACCGTGGCCGTGAAGACAACCGGCTGGCCGTAGACAGCGGGGTTCACCGAAGAGCTGACAGCGACAGACGTCGGCGCCGGCGTGACGGTGAGCGAAAGCGGCTTCTCCTGCGTCGCTGTGGACGCGGCGAAGTTGGAGTCCCCCGAGTACGACGCCGTTATCGAGTCGCTGCCCCCGGGAAGTCCCGAGACCGTCTCGTTGGCAGCACCGTTGGTGAGCGCAGCCGGAGTCCCAACCGGGTTCCCGTTAACTTCGAAGGTGACCGTGCCTGTGGGAGTGCCAGCCCCCGGCGATGCGGCTGTCACCGTGGCACCCAGCGCCACCGGCGCCCCGTACACAGAGGTAGCCGAGTTCGCCGTGACCGCCGTGGTGACCGCCGCCTGCCCTACCTTCTGGTCCACCTGCTGGGAGCTGCTCGCCGAGCTAGCAGAGAAGTCGGTGTCCCCGCTGTAAGAGGCGGTCACGGTGTGGTCCGCAACGCTCAGAGTGCTCACGGGAGCGCTCGTCGCGCTCCCACCCGACAGCGTAACCGGCGACCCGACGTTGCTCCCGTCCACGGCGAACTGGACCGCTCCGGTCGGGGTGCCCGACCCGGGTGACGCTGCTGTGACGGTGGCGGTGAACGAAACCGGCTGGCCGAACACCGATGGGTTCGCGCTGGACGATAGGCCGAGCGTGACCGCGTCCTGGCCGACTTTCACGGTAGCGGGCGTCGCTGTCGCGGAAGCAGCGAAGAAGTTGTCGCCGGAAGCCGGGGTGTATGAGGCTGTCACAGTGTCCGTGCCGATCGGCAGGGACACTGTGGAGATGACCGCGTCGCCGCTGGTCGACAGGGTCCCGGAGCCAACCTGCGTCGACTGGCCGCCGCTTGGGGTCGCGTAGATGGTTACGGTGCCTTGAGGAAAGTTGCCGTTCGTATTGAAACCCGCGCCCCCTTCGGAAACTGGGGTTACCGCCACGTTGAACGTGTCCGCCTGGCCGGCGACCGAGCTCGACGGGCTCGACGTTATAGCCGTGGTCGTGGGGTCGGGACTGATATTGATCGTCTGACTGGTCGACGTCGATTTGGAGAAGTTCGTGTCCCCCGAGTAGGCGGCGCTTATCGTGGCTTGGCCGACGGTCAGGCTGGTGTAGGGTCCGAAGGTGTAGCTTCCGCCGGTAAGACCAGGGCCGCTAAGACCCGCCTGGATCCCATTGCTGGGTGCTGTCGGAAGGTCCGGTACCGTCAAGGTAACGGTCCCTGTCGGAGTTCCCGACCCGGGGCTGTTGGCTGTCACTGACGTCGCGAAGGACACCGGTTCGCCGTAGTAGGCGCTCGACGGCGACAGCTGCAGAGACGTCGACGTGGAAGCCTGTTTGACTTGCTGGTTGACCTGCTGGGTGGCCGACGTGGAACTGGTTTCGTAGCTGATTCCGGCGGAGTTCGAATCCCCGCTGTAGGTGGCGGTAACGGTATGGGAACCCACGGAGAGGTCCGACACCCCCGACAGGGTTGCCTGGCCGTCCGAGACCCCCACCGGGCTACCGAGCGCGTTGCCGTCGACGGAGAACTGGACTGTGCCGACCGACGGCGCTGGGACGGTCGTGGCGGACCCTGCGACGGTCGCAGTGAAATTCACCGCCTGGCCGTACACCGACGGGTTGGCAGTCGAAGAGAGCGAGATGGATGTGGAGCGGGCTACCGAGAAGACGGCGGGGCCACCGTTTCCTGACATCTGGAGGTAGTCTCCGGAAGGGCTAAAACCCATGTACTGCCCTGTGACGCCGCCGGTCGCGAAGGGCGATCCGCTCACCTGGCTCAACGTCGACCCGGTGAAAGAGCCGTCGAAGAGGGCAACGGTGCTGTTGTTCAGGCCCACCGCAAGGAGGTTCCCGTCAGGGCTAAAAGCTACCGATGCCGTCGTGGTTGACAATCCGAAGTTAGAGTTCAGGGTCAACGCTCCGTCTGACACACTCAGAATAGACAGTCCGCTTGACGAAGGTTCCACGACAGCCAGCGCGTTTCCTGATGGGCTAAAGGCCAGCGAGGTCGGCTGACCCGAAACCGTCACACTCTCAACGACGCCCAAGGCTCCGCTATCTCCCACGTCGAAGAGCTCCACATAACCGTTGCCTGCTTGGTTGGATGGATCCGCGACAGCTACCGCTAGCAGGCTGCCGTCGGAACTGAAAGCCAGACCCTGACCGGTCGTGGGGGCCGCGGGATTCGTGGAAGAAGAGCCGTATTGTTGCAGCAGTGCGATGCCGCCAGTGTTGACCGAGAAAGTCTGGATCCCTTGGCTGTCAGCTGCTGCGAGCACGAACCCGTTAGGGTTGTAGTTCCCGAAGCTGATAGGACTGAAAGCCAAAGCAGTCACGTTCCCCAAGCCATCTTCTAAAAATGGAGAATACGGACCACCAATAGGGGTGATAACGCCGGTCGAGGTCTCCGTGAAGATGTCAATGTCAGCTTGGTCGCCATTCTGCGCAGCGGTCGCTACGGCTACTACGTAGTCCTCGTTGATAGGACTAGGGCTTACCGCGATCGCAGCCGCGTTGTCATAAACCGGAGAGCCGAGCGAAGACAAGTTACTATAGGCAAGTATCGAGGCGCTGCCGGCATCGCTGGCAAGTCCCCCGGAGGAACTCTGCACGAAGGAGTCGACACTGGTACCCGCCGTGAAGTCGAGCACGCCTGCGCCGCCGGCGGCATCGACGGGCGTGTAGGCCGACGTATTAGCGCCTGCAGGGAACGGGGAGCCGGTGACTGGGGTGAGATATCCGGCTGGTGTCGTCACCGACGCTGCGGGGGTCGCCCCGGCCAGAAGAGAACGGTGAACCCCACGATGGGAGGGCAGGCCGAACCCTGCGAGCACGAGCCCGGACAGGACCACCAGGCTACTGACCCTGTAAGCCAGCGAGGCCGGTATCCTCCTCGGAGGTGCTTGTGAAACGTTACGCTTGGTTATCATCGCGAAGCTTTCCTTGAAATGCCTTGCTATCGTAACTGTCGGGACTAAGGCTTTCAAAACCAATCGCGGTAGCATCGGACCTTCCAAGTTCGACCCGCCAGCCGCAATAGCCTCAACTCGCTCGCACTAACTCTGTCGCACCGGTGTCATAGTCCTTTCACGGCTTGCGTGGTCGTCACGGTGTTGGCCTCTGCGCGATTGATCCCATGGTAGGACGTTGGGCCATGGGCTAAGGGACGGGCCGTTGCCCGAAGGGACATAGTTGTGTGCCCCTGTGGACCATTACCCCTGTCGGCGTCACGCCTCGACTCCAGGGCCTTCTCCTCCGGCACGGGCATGTTCATGAGTACCGGAACAAGATGCGGTCAGGCGCGGTGTCCCACGCCACCGGAGGCGACGCCACCGGCTGTAGGACGCCCATCGGCTCACCTCCGGCGACTACGACGCTGACGGCGAACAGACCAATGCTGCCGACACGGCCGTGGGCTGCTGGTAAGCCGGTGGTAGAAATCATACAAGTACTCGTCGCGGGACCGGTGTTTCGACTCGGCCGCCGAGGCAGCGGGGACTACCTCTCCGAAGGTGTCACCGGCGGCGTCCAACGCAACCCGCCACTTAGTGCGGCGGCGTCGGTCGGGTGCTGGTCGCCGGCGACGCGAGCCGGCTCGTCTTCGGCGGCCACGTCGAATGGGCCTGAAGGCCTGCGCGCGATCGACGCGCCCGGGGGGGGACCGACTGGGCTGCTCGGTGAGGGTCGTGTAGCGGGCGATGAATTGCCGGCCGAGCATGGCGAGGTGTGCACGTACTTCCTGCGGTGAGCGGACCTCCACACCGTCCACGAAACCCACGAGTTCTGCGGCAGCATGCGCCACACTTGGCACACGGAGCTGCACTCAGCACCGGCCGTCTGTCTCCACGCCGAGATCCGCGAGGGGCCACCACGCCCCGAGACCAGCACGCAGGCGTGGCCAGGCAGGTGGTTGAACGAGGAGCTCGACGGTCAGGTTGGGGCAGGGACGCAGAGCCGCGAAGTCACGTTGAGATGCCACCCAGCTAGCGTGCAGGTCGAACCTGGCGAGCGTGGAGGCCGGCTCGTCGGTCACCTCGAGCGCCTCGACTCTCGCTACCCGGTAAGTTCGAAGTCCCGTCGCAGCGGTGCCCACCAGGTGCCACTCTTAATGACCAGGCCGTGTGGGTGAACCCACCGCCACATCGGCTCTTGGCCGGGGCGGGCGTAGCACAGTTCGACTTGCACATCCCGCTCTAGGGCTTCGCGGAGCCGACCGAGGGTGCTCTCGATGTCCCTAGCGTCGCCCGTAACATGGCTGGGGCCCCATCGGGTGCGGTCGACATGTACCCGTGCCTGGGCCGCGACCACCTGGTCGCGTGTCGCTGCCGGCAGGGCAGCGAGCACCTTGCGCAGCGCGGCATCGCCGTCGTCTTGGCCTGGGACGCCGGCCGCGGCGAGCACCAGGGAGCGGGCCTCGCCGGAGGTAAGCCCCGACAAGTCGATGCGATGCCCTCCGAGCAGTGCCCACCCCCCGCCGCGTCCGCGTTGGGCATAGACCGGCACGCCCGCTCCCGACAGAGCGTCGAGGTCCCTGCGGATGGTCCGCTCCGACGTCTCGAGCTCCTCGGCCAGCTGGCTGGCGGTTCGCTGGCCGTGGGTCTGCAGCAACAACACGATGGCGACCAGCCGATCAGCCCGCACCCGACGAATCTAGCCAACAAATAGGACACAAGATGGCCACTTTGGTGGTCCATGATTGTGTCATGACCGACACCACAGCTTCAACACCCGCAACTACTGACCGTCGAGGGGCTCTCGTCGCCGCCTACGACCATGCCGCCGGCGTGGTCGTAGGGGTGCGCGCCGACCAGCTCGACGGGCCGACCCCCTGCCCCGACTACGACGTCGCCACCCTCGTCAGCCATCTGGTCGGCGCCGGCTGGCGGGCGGTTGCGCTCGGACGAGGCGAGACACCAACCGGCGAGGAGTTCCCCCACATCGAGCTCTCCGACGCTGCCCGCCAGCTTCACCAAGCCGGCATCGAGGCGGCCGGGGCGTGGAGCGACGAGCGGCTGGCCGTGACCACCACCATGCCGTGGGGAGAGACCTACACCGGTGCGACCCTCGTCGACATGTATCTGAGCGAGCTCATGGCTCACGCCTGGGATCTCGCCGTCGCAGCCGGGCAGACCCCAGGCTGCGACGAAGATCTTGCCGGCGCCGCAGACGCCGCCGCCCGGGCTATGCTGCGCCCCGAGTACCGGGACATGATGGCTGTCGGCAACCCTTTCGGGGCCGAGCAGACCGCCGGAGACGACGCCACTACCCTCGAACGCTTCGCTGCCTTCATGGGCCGGCGCATCGACTGGAAGCCCTGAGCGACCCCACCAAGAGCCTGAGCGACCCCACCGAGTCCCGGACCGCCACGTCTACCGGGACGGCCACTCCCCCGTCACCGGAAGACTGCTTCGCCGCCGCAAGCGGCGCAGCTACGTGCGGGCGGATGGTGATGTAGCTGTCCCTAGCAAAGCAATCTCTATCGATAGGGTGCGTAGTGACCGAAGCCGAGCGGCGACTGGGCCGGCAGAAATTTTCGACCGCGCACCCGCTCGGGCGCTAGGCGCAAAGCGACCTCGACCGCGCTCACTACCGCACTTTCGTGGGAGTCGACGTCGCGGGTCCACGAACCGGCAAGATGGACACCGTCCATGCCGTCGATCCGGCGAACAAGGCCCTGTGCGCGCCACAAAGCTGGAACGGGTATCGGATGGCGGTAGAGTGCCCTCGCCAGAATCTCTGCCGGGGGACGGGGGTCGTGCGTGACCCAGCTTCGGAAGACCTCGCGTCCCGAGAGCCATCCCGCTGAGGTCGTGAGCTGAGCAGCGTGGGGGAAGGCCCGCACGCTTATGTCAGAGTCGCTCCCGTCGCCCTTACGAACGTGACTGCTATCTCGGTGGACCACTAGTCCGGCATCTGTGTAGGGCACCATCGCAGCGGCCTCGGCGACAACGCCCCCGAGGATCTCCCCCGCCACCCAGATGGGGACGGCTACGACCACGACATCGTAGCGTTCGACCTCACCGTCGCTCTCCACGAAGACGCCTTCCCCGCGCCGGGTCACCCTGCGCACGGGATCACCGACCCGCAGCCTGACGCGGCCCATGTCCGCAAGGATCCGTTCGATCCATCGGTGCGTGCCACCTTTGACTGCGAGAGGCACCTGCACTCCCCGCGAGAGCGTCGGTATCGCCAACGCTGGATACAGCAGAGCGGAGGAAGCAGTTATACCTTGTAACTCGTCGAAGGTGACACCGAGGAAGGCGGAGGCGACCACCTCGGCAACCTCGTGCACGAAGCTGTCCCGCAACCGTCGCGATCTGGCGAACTCCCCCCAGGTAGTCGAGACATCTCCGCTTCGCCGCAATTCGAGTGTAGCGGTCAGAATCTTCAACCATCCGGCCAAGTCGGTCGCCGAGCGGGGATCGAGTAGCGGACGTAGCCGCAACGGGCGAAGGGTGGGAGTAATGAACCGCGGTTCTCCATCGACTCCATAGACGGTCAGCGAGGTGGGGAGACGTTCCATCTCCACCCCCAATTCCGCGAAGACCGCCATCAGCGCCGGGTAGTCGGAGGAAAGAAAATAGGTGGGGCCCATCGCCACCTCTATGCGCTCGGCACCCTCCTCGATGACAGCCGGACGCGCGTTTCCCCCAGCCTCCCCCTCCGCCTCGTAGCAGGTAACTTCGTAGTCGAACTGGAGGAGCCAGGCGCTGACCAAGCCTGCCGCACCCCCACCTATGACCGCTAGACGCACCACTTCTACCATAGCTGCCGACACCACAGGCGCGGCGCCCGCCAAGAGCATACGCAGCCGGACCATATTGCCTCGAACAATGTTAACGTCTGGGGTAAAGGTACAGGGACCTAGCCGCTCCGAGGCCCTGAAACCCGTCTGTGCCCGTCCGAGGAGAGAGATTTCAATGGCCATGTCGGTCTCTCGCTATCAGCCTGACCTAAAGCCGGTTCCGCTGCCGCTGATCAAGCGCAAACTCGACTTGGCCATAGTCCTCTTCTTCTTGGTCAATCTGGTCTTCATCACCTACGTGGTCGATCTCGAACAGCTGGTGATCGCAAACCCGTATCACTACAAACAGCCGCTATGGCCCCCCGCCTTCGCCGTCCGGATCATCCACTCTTACGGGAAACATTATGACCCAGTACTCATGGCCCGACCGGTCTGGTGGAAGACGACGATCTGGATCGACGCACTAGGATTCGGTCCTTTCTACGTCGTTGCCACCTACGCGTTCGCGAAGGCCAGGAACTGGATACGGCTCCCAGCGGTAATCTACTCCTCCGTCATGATGACCAACGTGACGATAATCCTCAGCGAGGAAGCCTGGGGCCCGCACGCAACCCCGCACCTGTTGTTCGTCCTCGGGGACAACGCCGCATGGCTGATATTCCCGATCCTGATCATCGCGAGGATGTGGCGCTCTGAGCGCCCCTTCGACAGCCCTTTCCTCAAGATTCGGGCGAATGGATGACCGAGCAGTTTCACGAGCTCTACGGGCCCTGGGCGATGGTGGCCGGCGGGTCGGAGGGTCTGGGCGGAGCCTGGTCGGAGGCACTCGCAAAGCGCGGACTCAACGTGGTCATGGTCGCCCGCCGGGCAGAGCGCCTCGAAGCTCACGCAGAAACGCTCCGGCAGCGGTATGGAGTGCAGATCAGAACCCAGGTCCTTGACCTCTCCGACGGCGAGGCGCACTCGAAGCTCTCCTCAATGGCCGCCGAGGTCGATGTCGGACTTGTCATCTACAACGCTGCCCTATCTCCCTCCGGGAGCTTCGCCGAGATGGACCCTTCCCGCATCGCGATGGCCCTTGCAACCAACGTAGTAACCCCGACCCTGACCCTGCGTGCGGTTCTGCCCCTGCTAGCCCGCCGTGAGCGCTCGGGCGTCGTCATAGTCTCGTCCCTCGCGGGCTTCGCTGGTTCTGCCGGGCTTGCGACCTACGGTGCAACCAAGGCGTACCTGCGCATGCTGGCCGAAGCTCTCTGGGAAGAGAGCCGTGGCTCCGGGATCGACGTGCTCGCGACCGCACCCGGGGCGGTCTCCACGCCTGGACTTCTCGGTCGTTCCGCCCGAAGCATCCCCGGCCAGCTCAGTCCTGCGGACATCGTGGAATCCTCCCTTGCCCGTCTCGGCAAATCACCGCTCCACGTACCCGGCTGGACCAACCTCGTAGCAGCGACCCTGCTGTCGCGGATTTTGCCACGCCCGGCCGCTGCTGCGTTGATGCGGCGGTCGTCCTCGGGTATCACCTCCACCACGGGATCTGGCAGAGGGGATGAACAGTCACCACCCCCTGGTCCGATCTCCGATCCTCTCTCCACTCCCCTCTCTCCGCTGAAGCAAAGTTCTAGCAGAGCGATCGGTTAAATCCACGTTGGGAGACGAGGGTGTCCGTTATGAAACCTGCTAGCGTCAGTTTCATGATGGAATGGACTTGTCGCGCCAGCTGCACACAGGCTGGGGACCTTCGGTAGCGCGGGGTAGTGCAGCCGTGAGGTATGCGGACGGTCCTACCGCCGAGGTCGAGACCTTGATCGACGCGCCAATCGACTGGGTGTGGAGTCTCATTTGCGACGTGAATCTGCCTAGTCGCTTCTCCGAGGAATTCAAAGGTGCAAACTGGGTCGACGACGGGCCAGCCTTGGGTGCCCGCTTCGTCGGACGCAACGAGCATCCCGCGTTGGGTTCGTGGGAGACGACCTCGTGGGTGACGCGCTATCGACCCTACCGGGAATTCGGCTGGTCGGTGACAGACCCCGACAACCCGAGTGCTACGTGGTGGTTCACCCTCGACGAGGTCGGTAGCGGAACCCGCCTTCGCCAGGGAGCGCGGATAGGTCCGGCGCCGTCAGGGTTGAGCATCGCCATCGCAACGATGCCAGACAAGGAAGAGCGGATCGTTGCAAGGCGGCTCCAAGAGTGGACGCGCAACATGCAGGCCACGGTCGCAGGCATAAAAGCGCTTGCGGAGCACCAACTGTGATACACCTAGGTGTAAACGCAGACCTCTACAGCCGCGCCGGCGTCGACTTCGTCCGCGAAGCGGAACGGCTCGGTGCCGACACGGTGTGGGCGCCTGAGTTCTGGGCTGGCGACGCGTTCACTCCGCTCGCCTATCTGGCAGCGAAGACCTCGACGATCCGCCTCGCAACCGGAATCGTTCAACTCGGGGCCCGCACGCCCGCGATGCTGGCAATGTCTGCGATGTCAATGCAAGCCCTCTCGGACGGCAGGTTCCTGTTAGGAGTCGGCACGAGCGGCCCTAAGGTGATGGAGGGCTGGCACGGCGTGCCTTTTGACCGACCCGTGAGACGGACTCGCGAGACCATCGAGATCATCCGGACTATCAGCTCTGGTAAACGACTTACCCATCAAGGCGACACGTACACCTTGCCACTTCCGGGCGGCGAGGGTCGACCCATCCGATCCCGGATGTCGCCAGTGCACATACCGATCTACGTGGCCGCTCTCGGGCCTGCCAATCTGCGCTTAACCGGCGAGCTCGCCGACGGCTGGATTGGGAACTCTTTCATGCCTGAGACTGCCGGCGTGTTCCTCGATCCGATCCGTGAAGGAGCCGAAGCTTGCGGGCGGAACTTCGCCGACATCGACCTCACGGTATCGGTCGGTGTCGAGTTCACCGAAGACATCGAAGCGGTCGGGCGACGCCACGCCGAAGGCTATGCGTTCACCTTCGGGGCAATGGGCTCTGTAACCAGGAACTTCTACAACGACGCGTTCGCACGCCAAGGATTTGCAGACGACGTGCGTGCGGTACAGCAGTTATGGCGATCGGGCAGCCAAGACGCAGCCCGAAAGCGGGTGCCTATCGAGATCGGGCTACGCACCAACCTGATCGGCACCGACGCCATGATCCGCCAACGGCTCCGCCTGTACCGCGACGCTGGTGTCAACGAGCTGCGAGCCACCTTCGCTGGCGAAGACGTTCGCTGTCGCCTTGACGGCCTAGCGCACCTTGTCGACATCGTCAGAGACATCAACGCCGAAGGGACATCGTGAAACACACCGATACCTCAACGTGGCCGTGCAACATCGCTCGTAGCGTCAGCATCCTGGGCGACCGCTGGAATGTCCTGCTGATCCGCCAGGCGTGTCTCGGGATACGACGCTTCGAGCAGTTTCAACACACACTCGGTATCGGTCGCAACATTCTCACCAACCGCCTCAACACGCTGGTCGACGAAGGCGTCTTCGATCGCGTCGGGTACCAGACCAACCCGACCCGCAGCGAGTACCGTTTGACCGACAAAGGGCGTGACGCCTACACAGTCCTGGCATCCATGGATGCCTGGGGCAGACGCTGGCTAGCCGGCCCCGAGGGAACGCCAGTGCTGCTAAACCATCTCCCCTGCGGCAGCGACATGCACGCAGTCGTCGTCTGCAGCGAATGCCGCGAGCCACTCGACGTGCGTCAAGTCACCGCCCGGACGTCCGTCAGCACGATAACCTGTTAAGCCCAGTGATGGTGCCGCTGCGCAGCCATTTGAGCATTGCGACCACAGCCCTGGTAGTGGTCATCCCCGTCGTGGTGGGAGTGGTGATGCGTCGCAAACTCAACGACGCATGGGGAGAGATACTCCAAAGCGACCCTTCGGTCGGCTACAGGCTGGTAGCTCCGAACGTCCTGCGGCGACCGGACGTCCTCGACGCGCGACCCCAGGGGCAGAGCTGACCTTGGCCGCTCGAGACGAGGCGCTTTCACTCGACCCGGCGCTCATACAAGCCTCCGAGGACGACGGCTTCGGAATGTTCATGGAGTGGGTGCAACGGAGCGCGATCAGCCTCTACCCTGCCCAGGAGGAAGCTCTCATCGAGGTCTTCGGCGGCTCCCACGTGATTGTCAACACTCCCACCGGGTCCGGGAAGAGCCTGATAGCCCTCGGCGCCCACGTGGCCAGCATCGCTAGAGGTGGCCGCTCCTTCTACACGGCTCCGGTGAAGGCGCTCGTGTCGGAGAAGTTCTTCTCCCTCTGCGAGGTTTTCGGGTCGCGTAACGTGGGCATGCTCACCGGGGACGCCTCGATCAACCCCGACGCCCCCCTGGTATGCGCGACCGCCGAAGTCCTCGCGAACATGGCCCTGCGCAGAGGTGACCGTGCAGACGTCGGCCAGGTCGTGATGGACGAGTTCCATTTCTACGGAGACCCCGAGCGTGGCTGGGCCTGGCAGGTGCCGCTACTCGAGCTCACCGCAGCGCAGTTCGTGCTCATGTCAGCGACCCTTGGCGACACCCGGATTATCGAGGATGGCATCAAGACACGGACCGGGCGGCCCGTGGCGGTGGTCCGCTCTAGCGTCAGGCCGGTACCGCTGCGCTTCGAGTACCGCCGTACGCCACTCCACGTCACCGTCGAATCGCTGCTCGGCGAAAATCAAGCTCCGATGTACCTCGTGTTTTTCACCCAGGCCGAGGTTCTGGCCCAAGCTCAATCTCTAACCTCAGCGCAGGTTTCGACACGCGCGCAGCGGGAGGCAGTCGCAGAGGCGATCGGCGGCTACAGGTTCGCGCCGGGGTTCGGACGCACCTTGAGCCGCCTGTTGCGCCACGGCATAGGCGTCCACCACGGGGGGATGCTCCCCAAGTACCGCCGTTTGGTGGAGCGCCTCACGCGAGAGGGACTTCTCCGGGTCGTCGTGGGGACCGACACTCTCGGGGTTGGCGTGAACATGCCACTTCGAAGCGTGGTCCTTTCCGGCCTTGCCAAGTACGACGGGACGGTGTCGCGCCTCGTCAGCGCCCGAGAACTGCACCAGATCGCGGGTAGAGCGGGGAGGGCGGGCTACGACACCGCCGGTTTGGTGGTCGTCCAGGCCCCTCCCCATGTGATAGACAACGACGAGGCGGTGAAGAAGGCGGGAGGGGATCCCCGCAAGCTCCGCAAGCTCGTGCGAGCCAAGCCGCCGCGAAACTTCGTGGCGTGGGACGAGGCGGTCTTCGAGAAGCTCGTCTCATCGCCCCCAGAGACCCTCGTGTCCCACATGGCCGTCACGCACTCCACCGTGCTCGACGTCTTGGACAGGCCCGGGGACGGCTGCCGAGACCTGAAGCGGCTGGTCACAGACAACTTCGAGCCGCCGGCGTCGAGACGTCGTCTAGCTCATAGAGCTATCGGGATCTACCGGTCGCTGCTAGGAGCAGGAGCCTTGGAACGCCTCAGCGATCCCGACGACCAAGCCAGACTGGTCAGGGTGAACGACGCTCTTCAGCGTGACTTCGCTCTCGACGCCCCGCTCAGCCCTTTCATCCTCGAGGCCCTCCCGAGACTCGACCAGGATTCGCCTACTTGGGCTTTGGACGCCGTGAGCGTCGTCGAGTCGACGCTTGACAATCCCGGTCCTGTCCTCAGCGCGCAGCTCGACAAGGTCAGATCGGAGGCGATGACGGCGATGAAAGCGGCCGGCGTACCCTACGAGGAGAGGATCGAAGCCCTAGACAAGCTCGAGTACCCCAAACCGCTTCGCGATTGGACCTACGAACTGTTCGACTCCTACCGCGCGGTTCACCCGTGGGTGGCCGACTTCAACATCGCCCCCAAGTCCGTAGCCCGAGACCTTTTCGAGCGGGCAATGAACTTCCCCGAGTACGTCGCACACTACGGCCTGGCGCGCTCGGAAGGCCTTATCCTCCGCTACCTCAGCGACGTCTACAAGGCGCTTGTGCGCAGCGTCCCCGAAGAAGCCAAGAATGACGAACTCGTCGACTTCACCGAGTGGTTGGGCGAACTCGTACGCCAGGTCGACTCGAGCCTCCTCGACGAGTGGCGGACCCTCACGGCCCTCCAGGATCGCCCCGCCGGGGATATCCCCCACCTCGTCGGTGGGCTAGGCGGCGGAACTTTCGGCGAGGAGCCTCCGCCGAAGCTCAGCGCTAACAAGCGAGCCTTCTCCGTGATGATCCGCAACGCAGCTTTCAGGCGTGTCGAAATGGCAGCTAGAAGAGACGTCGACGGTCTCGCCGACTCGGAGTACGCCGGCGGAATGGACCGCGGGCAGTGGGCGGACGCCCTCGGAGAGTATTTCTCTTCGCACGGGTCTATAGGGACCGGGGCGCCAGCACGCTCGGCGGCGTGGTTCCAGGTCCTCGAAGGCCCCGGCATCGTGAAGGTCCGTCAGGTTCTCGATGACCCCGAGGGTTTCCACGACTGCGCGATAGTCGCAGAGGTCGACGTGGAGGAATCCGACGAGACCGGGTTTGTAGCCTGGAGGACGCTTCGCGTCGACGTTGGCTGACCTGTCAGGCACGCGAAGCTGGTCACGTGTAGCATTGGGATACGACGCCTAGCCTGGGGAGGCTCGAGTGCAAGAAGCGACGGTACTTTCCTTAGATGGCACCCTCGGATCTGACTTCAGGGGGGCGAGACCCGCGAACAGGCAGTTCCAACTGCGCGGGGTGAACCACGTCGCGCTCGTCTGCAAAGACATGGCCCGAACCGTAGAGTTCTATCAGGGGCTTCTCGGAATGCCGTTGGTGAAGACGATCGAACTTCCCGGGGGAATGGGGCAGCACTTCTTCTTCGACATCGGCAATGGCGACTGCATCGCGTTCTTCTGGTTCCCCGGGGCGCCAGCCCCGACCGAAGGGGTCGTCACAGCCGCGAGCCTTCCCGGCGAGGGCGACATCACCACCGCCTGGGGGTCCATGAACCACATCGCCTTCGACGTGGCCCCTGAGCGTTTCGACGAGTACCGCCAGAAGCTGATCGACAAAGGGGTGAGGGTCAGCCAGGTGATGAACCACGACGACAGCGAAGCTACCGTGACCGACGAGCTTCACCCGGGAGTGTTCGTACGGTCGATGTATTTTCGTGATCCGGACGGGATCCTGTTGGAGTTCGCTGCGTGGACACGCCAGCTCACCGAGGGGGACGTGGCGCACCCACCGGCTGACGCTGACGGCCGGCGGGTTGGCCGGCAGCGTTCCGCGACGGTCTAGCCCGTCTGGGCTATGTGCCCGTCGAGCCAGGCCACGATGTCTGACTGGACATCCGCTCGGTTCGTCTCGTTCAGCACCTCGTGGCGGGCACCGGGGTAGTAGTGGGCGGTCACGTCCAAGCCCTCGGCGACCAGCCGGGACTGGAGCTCCCTGACGTTGGCTGCCATAGCGCCCACCGGGTCCATTTCCCCGGCGAGGAGGAGGACGGGTATCGCTGGTATGTTCCGTATGGCTTCGGGGGTTACCGACGGCACGGCCAAGCCGATCACTTCGCAAAGCAGGCCGTAGGTGAGCGGGTTCGAGGACCCGCAGAAGTCGTCGGCGATGTAGGCATCCACTTCTGCCTCGTCACGGCTCAACCAGTCGTAAGGTGTCCTCGCAGGCTCGAAGGCCTGGTTGTACGAACCGAGAGCATCGAGGGCTTCGTCGCCCATCCCGGCGTCGACAGCTGCCCGAAGACCGTCAAGCATCTCCTGGCCACCCTCCGGGGCGCCGACCGGGCCGCTGAGGATATAGCCGGAAAGCCCCTTAGCCCCGCGAGCGGCGTAGCCTTGGGCGATCATCGAACCGAGCGAATGCCCAAGAAGCACGACGGGTTTCGATCCGGACGCCTCAGTCGCAGCTGCAACCAGCTTCTCCAGGTCGTTCAGCAGGCCGTCAGCTCCCCCCGGACCACAGCGGCCGACGCCTGTCGAGTCGCGGGTGTGGCCGTGGCCCCGCTGGTCCGCGGCGAAGACCTCGAAGCGAGCGGAGTTCATCGCCTTGGCGAACCGGTCGTAGCGGCCGCTGTGCTCAGACGCCCCGTGGGAGACAACGATCGTAGCCTTCGGGTTCTCGACGGGCCAGCGCCGGTAAAATATTCTTACGCCGTAGTCGTCGATGAAGTGGTCGGTCGTCGCCTCTCGCATGAGCCGACCGTAGTCTCGGCGGCGCGCTCCGATCAACCGCTGCGCAAAACGGTGGATGGCGCCGTCTCTAGGCGCTGAGACTGGACCCGCCGGGACGAGCGATCGCCGGTCGGAGTCGATATGGTTTAGATGTGGACCCTACATACCCAGAAGAAGCGGAGCGCTACCGGGAGAAGATCCGGGCGTTCCTGGCGGAGCACCTTCCGGCCGACTGGGCCGGGATCGGGGCTTTAGAATCAGAAGAGGCCAGACGCTGGGCCGAGGAGTGGCGTCGGGTGCTCTACGACAATGGTCTTCTGGCAGCGTCGTGGCCCTCGTCGATCGGTGGTGGGGGCCTGTCGGCTCTCGAGCAGGTCGTGCTGGCCGAGGAGTTCGTGAAAGCCGGCGTGCCTACCGGAGGGTCGAACGACACTTTCGGCATCCAGATGGTCGGCAACACGATCCTGCGGTGGGGATCGGAGGAGCAGAAGAGCTACTTCTTGCCGAAGATACTCTCGGGGGAGCACCGATGGTGCCAAGGTTACTCCGAGCCTAACGCTGGGTCCGACTTGGCCAATCTCGGGACCAGGGCGGTACTCGACGGCGACGAGTGGGTCGTCAACGGGCAGAAGATCTGGACCTCAGCGGCACACCTCGCCAACTGGATCTTCGTTCTCACCCGTACCGACCCGGACGCCCCGAAGCACAAGGGCATAACTTTCCTTCTCGTTCCCATGGACCAGCCGGGTGTCACCGTCAGACCGATACGGATGATGTCGGGCGCGTCCGAGTTCAACGAAACGTTCTTCACCGACGCCCGCACTGCGAAGCACAACGTGGTCGGCGGGGTAGGAAACGGCTGGGCTGTAGCGATGACCCTTCTCGGCTACGAGCGCGGCGAAGCTGCTGCCACCCATCCGATCCTGTTTCGCATGGAACTCGACCGGCTGATCAACTTGGCGCGCCAGGCCGGACGCTCCGAAGACCCGCTTATACGCCAACGCCTAGCCGCTTGCTACGCAAAGGTGGAGGCGATGCGCTTCGTGGGTTTGAGGACCTTGTCTCGCTTCCTCGCCGGGGAGACACCGGGACCGGAAGGATCGGTGTTCAAGCTGTTCTGGAGTGAGTACCACAAGCAGGTCACCGAGCTGGCAATCGACATTATCGGCGCAGCTGCGATGGCCCCCTCCGGCCGCTGGCCCGCCAGCGCTTTCATGACCGACGACGCAGGAGCCCCTAACGACAGCGCCTCGTGGGTCGGGACCTTCTTCAACGCACGCGCGGGGACGATCTATGCTGGAACTTCGCAGGTGCAGCGCAACATCTTGGGCGAGATGATCCTCGGCCTTCCCAAGGAGCCCTCGGTCACGCGTGGAAGCTGGCGTGAGGCGCAGCAGGCGAGCGCTTAAGCTGAACTCGTCTTCGCGGGCGAGTCGCCTCGACTAACAGTATCGCTCGCAAAGCGACGAGCACGCCGACGAACACAACTCCGACCCGGCGCTAGCCCGCCCGGGTCGGAGTTAACCACCCACGATCGGTTACGCCGAGGCGGCGGCGCTTATGCTGGCGCGTACCTCGTCCATGTCGAGTTCTTTCACCTTGGTGATGAGCTGCTCAAAAGTAGGTCCGGGTAGAGCGCCAGGCTGGGAGAAGATCATTATCTGGTCCCGGAAGACCATCAATGTGGGTATCGACATGATCCCGAAGTTGGCTGCGAGGGATTGCTGAGCCTCCGTGTCGACTTTGGCGAACGTGATGTCGGGGTGGCGTTCGGATGCCGTCTCGAAGATCGGGGCGAACATCCGGCACGGACCGCACCACGAAGCCCAGAAATCCACGAAAACAATGTCGTTGGATTCGATAGTCTGCTCGAAGTTGGCGTCGGTCAAAGCTATGGTTGCCATCGGTTAGCTCCTCTGTAGGGTCTCACGTCTATTAACACGGCATACCCCCTAGGGTATTCCCTTGTCGGGGTCGAGGAGCCTGCTGACACCGAGGAGAGTGCAGATATGGTGGGAAAATGAGGCTCGACGACGAGATAGTCGAGGCGCTGCGTCTCGCTCCCGGCCTGAAAGTCGACCTAGCGAAGCTGGGTGCCGCAGCACTTCCAAGAGGAACGAGCCGGGCGGGAAAAGATCTCCTAGCGGCCTTGCGAAGCGCTGGCGCCGACGATCAGCTCCACGCTTTCACGGCCGAGCTCGAGTCCGCTCAGGAACTGCTGTACGCCAGCTCCTCCCACGCGGTCTTGGTAGTCCTCCAAGGCATGGACGCGTCAGGTAAGGACGGCACGATCAAGCACGTCATGTCCGGAGTGAACCCGCAGGGATGCGACGTCACGTCTTTCAAAACGCCGTCCTCGGAAGAGCTTTCCCACGACTTCTTGTGGAGAGCGGTCAAGGCCCTTCCAGGGCGGGGAAAGATCGGGATCTTCAACAGGTCCTACTATGAGGACGTTCTGGTGGTTAGGGTGCATCGCGAGCTGGCAGAGGAGCAGCGGCGGCTCGGCGGCTACGACTCCTACGAGCCGATGTGGAGGGAGCGCTTCGAGGCTATAAACGCTTTCGAGCGACACCTGGTTCGAAGCGGCACGCAGGTGGTGAAGATCTTCCTCAACGTATCCGAGGCAGAGCAGAAGAGGAGGCTGCTCAAACGGCTCGACGACACCCGGAAATACTGGAAGTTCTCCATGGCGGACATAGAGGAACGGGCGCTGTGGGGCGACTACCAAGTCGCCTACCAAGAGGCGCTCAGCGCGACCTCGACGCAGTGGGCGCCCTGGTACGTGATCCCAGCGGACCACAAGCACCTCATGCGAACTTTGACTGCCGGTGTGATCGTCAGCGCCGTCGACGCTTTGCAGCTGGCGCCGCCCGCTGTCTCGGAGGCCAAGCTGGCTGAGATCGCTCAAGCCAAAGCGCTGCTCGCCCCGACATAACGTTGCAGGCGGCCTAATAGGATCGCTGGCATGTGTGGAACCTCCCATTCCGACGGTGGACACGTCGACGTTGCGGCGACGGCCGCTCCTAGGCTCGCGGAAGGTCCCGCCGTCGATACTATCCACCTCGATCCGGTAGACGACGTTTCGGTGACTACGCTGATCGACAATACATTCGACATGCTTTTGAGCTCGGGGTCCGGTGTAGAGCGGGCTGGTATGCGGTCCGGTCTGGTGAGCTCCCCGTTCTTCGATGGCGGGAACACCCAGGTGGGTCTGCTCCGGCTGCGGGGACGCAGCGGGCTTCATCTGGGAGGACCGGCATTCGAGCCGATCATCCCGGCGACAGTGAGAGCTTTGGGCGAACTGTCACCCGAGCTGGTAGTCCCTGGGCATTGCAGCGGCTGGAAAGCTCAGCACGCGCTGGGCGCAGCTCTTCCCGAAGCGCTCGTGCAGGCTAATTCGGGCAGCTCCTACCACTTGGCATCCCTTTGAGCACGCACGCCAGGCCCAAGACGGGCTACGTGACGGCTCTGCAGGGATCGAAGCGTGGACCGCTAGGAAGGGTGTTCGGCTTGGACCTTGTGCTGCTTCACGCCCCCTCGGTGTGGGACTTCCGGGAGGAGGTGATCCTTCAAGGCCCTTTGGCTGACGTGATTCCCTCGACCGACGAGTTCGAGATGTACCCGATCGGCCTCACGAGCATTGCCTCCTACCTCGAGGCGAACCATTACAACACCAGGCTGGTCAACCTCGCCTACCGGATGCTGCGCAACCCGCGCTTCGACGTGGCAGCGCACCTGGGCAAGCTCAAAGCCCCGGTGTTCGGCATCGACCTTCACTGGCTGCCTCACGCTAATGGAGCGCTCGGAATAGCGAGCCTCGTAAAGCAGGTCCACCCCGAGGCGAAGGTGCTCGTAGGTGGCCTGTCAGCGTCGTGGTATCACGAGGAGGTTATAGCCGACCCAGCGGTCGACTTCGTGCTGCGAGGCGATTCCACAGAAGAGCCGTGCCGTCAACTTCTCGCCGCCTTGCGCGACGGCACCCCTCTCGACTCGGTTGAGAACCTAACCTGGAAAACGCCGCAGGGCCGCGTGGTTTCCAACCCGGTCACCTTCGTGCCGGCGAACCTCGACTGGATCGAAGTTCCGGCGTACGACTTCATGACCCACGCCGTGTTCAAATACCGAAGCCTCGCGGATTTCCTGCCGTACCTCGAGTGGCTCCGCTACCCATCCACGATGCTCCTAAACTCCCGGGGTTGCACTTACAACTGCGCTATCTGCGGTGGATCGAGAAGCGGTTACAGGCTCGTGGCCGGCCGGAGCGCCCCGGGGATGCGCAGCCCCGAAAAGCTCGTTGCGGATGCCCGGCGTATCAGCTCCTTCTCCAAAGCGCCGATCTTCATGGTCCACGATCCGCGCATAGGGGGTATCCCGAGGGCGCAGAGGTTCTTCGACCTTTACAGCGAGGCTGGTGTAGCCAACGAGCTGGTAATAGAAGTCTTCTTCCCAGCGACACGAGACTTCTTCGGTCTCGTCAGGCGCTCGACCGCAGCTTGGAGCTTGCAGATCACCATCGAGTCGCCTGACCCCGAAATCCGCAAGGTGAACGGCAAGTTCCCGGTCCCCAACGAGGTGGTGGAAGACACCCTGGCGGCGGCCCTCGCCGAGGGATGCGGGAAACTCGACTTGTTCTTCATGGTCGGCCTGTCCGGTCAAACCCCGTCCAAAGCCCTCGAGACGGTCGACTACTGCCGCCATCTCGTGGAGCGCTTCGAAGCTGACAAGCGGCTTCAGTTCTACGCCGCACCTTTGGGGCCGTTCCTAGATCCGGGCAGCCGGGCTTTCGAGGATCCCTCGCTCGGCTTCGACCGACGCTTTGTCACCCTCGAAGAGCACCGCCGGGCGCTGCTCGGTCCGACCTGGCGGGAGATGCTTGCCTACGAGACCGACTGGATGAGCCGTAACGAGATCGTCGAGACCACCTACGCGCTCGGGGCCGGTCTCAACGACCTCAAGTTCGAGGCGGGCCTTATAGATGCCAAGACTCACGCAACAGTCGCCCGCCACTTCGCGGTAGCACAAGAAGCGTTCCCCAAAGTGGACGCCATATCCCGCATGCCCGAAGCGGACCGTCGGGCTGCGTTGGAGGCCTTGGCGGAGCAAGTGGCCGAGGCGAACACGGCCAGCCTCGTAGGCGAGCACGAACTGGAATGGAAGACATCGGCCGGGCTGCGGGTGACCTGGCTGCTGGCGAGGCACACGGCGGCAGCGCTTCCGAGGGAGCTAGCCCACGGCGTCGCCCGCTTCGCCGGCAGGTACGACACCGCCGTCACCCAGGTGGACCGGTTGGGCTCTATCGAACTTTGAAGGCGCTTTCTCGCGCCAAGGTCCGGGGATGGGGACGGCCTGGCTCATCCTCCGAGCCATATGATGCTCAGCGCGACCACGCCGATCCCGGCCCATCCGAGCGCGACGACACGCTGATGCAGGACCACCTCGGCGATCACTGCTGCCACGACAGGCTCGAGCAGGCTGAGAGCTGTGGCGACGCTGGCCGGTACGCCTCGCAGCCCGCGGCCGAAGAGCAAGTAGCCGGCGCCCATCGGGATCACAGCCAGGTACGCGACGACCGTCACGCCCCGGGCGGAACTGACGAGGGCTCCACCTGTGACAGCGACCACGCCGAGCAGTACTACCGAAGCCGCGCCGAACATCGATCCCATAACCTGCCGGGAGGGCCGGCCCGCCTGAATGAGACGGGCAGCGGCGAAAGTGTACGCCCCATAACACGCGCCCGCTACGAGGCCGAGCACGACGCCTGGGACAAAGCGCGGCTCCGGTGAGATTCGGTTATCCACGCCGGTCGCTCCCAAAACGGCCACGCCGGCTACGGCCGCGCACGTCGCAGCGACGAACCTGACAGAAAGCTTCCGGCCAGTGAAAACCCGTTCGAAGAGTGCCGCGGCGATCGGTGAGAATCCGATCGTCGCCGTCACGCCGACCGCCACTCCCGCGTAGGCCATCGACGTGTAGAAGGCGAGCGGGTAGGCGGCCGTAGCGATGACACCGGCGAGGAACGTCAAACGCTTGGACGCATCGAAGATACCCGCCACGCTTCGGGGACCGCCCGCAGCGAGAAGGATCAAACCGCCGAAACCTGTTCCCGCTGCTCCGACAACCAGCGGCGCGGACCCCTTCGGAGCGAAAGACGCCGCCGTACCCGTAGTCCCCCAGATGACTGCTGCGCCAAGGACTGCGGCGTAGGGGACGCGAGCCGAACTCCACCCCGAACGCCGCTGAAGGGAACTTGACAAGACCCTAGAAAGCTATCACCGCCCAACGCTCGGCGAAGTAGGTTGTAGACGTCACCGACAATCCCAGGCTCGCCCTACCGGACGGGCCGTCAAGTAGGGAGGTAAGGCTGTGCGCGCTTTGAGACTGCTGGACTGGAAGTCATCCCCAGTGCTGGTCGAAGTGGACGACCCGGTACCGGGACCGGGTCAGGTGGTGGTCCGGATGGGGGGAGCGGGAGCTTGCCACTCCGACCTTCATCTGATGCACGACTTCGACGGCGCTGCGCTGCCGTGGAAACCTCCTTTCACCCTCGGACATGAGAACGCCGGATGGGTGCACGCGCTTGGCCCTGGCGTGTCCGGCCTAGAGGTCGGCCAGCCCGTTGCTGTCTACGGAGCGTGGGGGTGCGGTAACTGTCAGCCGTGCCGCCTGGGAATGGAGAACTACTGCGAGAACCCTGCAGCGGCGCCGGTTCCAAGCGGCGGCGGCGGCCTCGGTTTGGACGGCGGCATGGCCGATCTGATGCTCGTGCCCGCAGCCCGCCACCTCGTCGCCTTACCGGACGGTCTCGACCCTGTTAGCGCGGCTCCTCTGACCGACGCCGCCCTCACCCCCTACCACGCTATTCGACGTTCCAGCGCGAAGCTTGCACCGGACTCCACCGCCGTAGTGATAGGCGTCGGGGGACTCGGCCACCTCGCTGTTCAGATCCTGAAGAACACGACAGCAGCGCGGGTCGTAGCGGTCGACACCCGCCCGGAAGCGTTGAGCCTGGCACGCGAGGAGGGAGCTGATCTCACAGTCGAACCGAGTGACGACGCCGTCAGCGAGATACGAGGTGTTACTAAAGGCCGCGGCGCGGACGTCGTCGTCGACCTCGTCGGCTCCAATGCCACCATAGCATTAGGGGTTGGCGTGTCCCGCATGCGCGGCGATGTCACGATCGTGGGTATCGCTGGGGGTTCTTACCCGGTGTCGTTTTTTAGCGTCCCCTACGAAGTGTCGCTTCAGACCACCTACTGGGGTTCGCGACCGGAGCTCGAAGAGGTTCTTCATCTGGCGGCGAGAGGTCTGATCAAAGCGCAGATCACCACCTACGCTCTCGAGTCGGCCGTGGAGGCTTACGAGAAGCTCTCTTCGGGTACGGCGACCGGCCGTCAGGTGATCGTGCCGAACGCAATCGGCTGACGGACCGTTCGCCGAGCGCGGCAAGCTCCGCCGGTCGGCCCCGAGGCGGTCAGCGCAGCGGAGCGGGCGTCTGTTGGAGGTTGCCGTGCCGGTGCATCGTCTGGCTTACCGATTGCTCGCGCACCCAGCGCAGGGCTTCGAGAGTCGGGTGTTCGACTACGGGGACGCAATCGAGCCAGACCCCAGCGTCAAGGGCTGCAAGTCTCAGGTCGTCGGTCACTTCGCCGAGAACCCTAAGTTTGTCGCACGACCCGCTAGCGAGCCGTTCTGCGAGGCTAGCTTCGTCTTCGACGGTCGCGCCGGGCGCCGCCGGCGAAGGTTCCGGCAAGGACAGTTCCAAGCGGACCCCGGCCGCGGTCGCAGCTGCGACTGCCAGAGCTAGCGAGCGTGGAGGCGTGTGGTCTCCCGCTCGGAGCACAACGTGGGGGATCGGCCGGTAGCGCAGCACGTTCGATTCGGCGAGCAGTCCGCTGGGATCCGAGGGGGCCAGGTCGGCCCTGATAGCCCGTCCTACTGCGACGCCGAAAGCCTCAGGTGCCGTCTCGTGCTCAGGGGTCTGCCAGCTTCCGAGGGAGCTGACATAGTTCGGTCCGCCGGACTTCGCTCCGGGACCTATAGACGAGCGTTTCCAACCCCCGAAAGGTTGGCGTCGCACGACAGCCCCGGTTATGTGACGGTTCACGTAAAGGTTTCCGGCTTCCACCTTGTCTTTCCACAAGTCGATCTCTTTCGGGTCCAAAGCGTGCAGCCCGGCCGTCAGGCCGAAACCCGTGGCGTTCTGCAAAAAGATGGCCTCCTCCAAGTCCACGGCGCGCATCAGGCCGAGGACCGGACCGAAGCACTCGGTTACGTGGAACGCAGACCCGGGCCGAACACCCATCTTCACGCCGGGAGTGTAGAGGTTGGGGTTGCCTTTCACCTGTTTGGGCTCCACCAGCCAGCTCTCGCCCGGCCCGAGGGTTCCCAACGCGTCGGCGAGTGGACCCTGCGGAGCGCGGATAAGGGGGCCCATGGTCGTCCTCGGATCCCATCCTGGGCCCGTCACGAGCGAGCTGGCAGCATCGGCGAGCTGGCGGAGGAAGCGCTCGTCGTCGTAAACACCCGCCTCGAGAATCGCCAGGCTGGCGGCGGAGCACTTCTGGCCTGCGTGGCCGAAAGCGGACCGTACCAGGTCGGCTACTGCCCCGTCGAGGTCCGCGGTCGCGGTTACGACGATAGCGTTCTTGCCGCTCGTCTCCGCGTGCAGCGCTAGCGATGGTCGCCAGCCCAAGAACATCCGGGCTGTATCCCACGAACCGGTGAGCACGACAGCGTCGACGCCGGGATCGCTGACCAGCGCTCGTCCAGAGTCGCCGTCGGCGCAGGGAACGAACTGCAACACGTCACGAGGCACGCCTGCATCCCAGCAGGCTCCGGCCAGAGCCCACGCCGTAGCGACAGTCTCCGGCGCCGGTTTGAGAAGTACGGCACTTCCCGCCGCGAGGCATGCCAGAACGCCGCTGGCTGGTATAGCCAGGGGGAAGTTCCAAGGGGGGATGACCGCTACGCAACGGTAGGGACGGAAGCTCGCCCCGTCGGCTTCGATGGTGTCAATCCGGTTCATGCAAGACGCGTAGTAGCGGGCGAAGTCGATGGCTTCCGATACCTCGGTGTCAGCCTCGGCTGCTACTTTCCCTGCGTCGCGTGCCATGACCGCTATGAGCGCGCCGCGCCGCGCCGCCAGGTGCTCCGCTACGCGAAGCAGGATCATCCGACGCTGCGCTGGTGGGACGGACCGCCACTTCTCAGCTGCGCGTCGCGAAGCTTGAACTGCGCGCCTCATCAGGGTCGGGGAAATCTGAACCCACTTGTAGGCTGGGATGTCGGGGATAGCCGGGTCGTAGCCGTCGGCGACGGCCACCTCGGGGTCCGTCGCGTCGACGGTTACGGAATCTATCACCGCCGGGATCGGCTCCTCGGTCGACAGTACCGAGGTGTCCCCGAGATGTCCGACGATCCAGGCACGGTTCCCAGCAAGGGAGAAGTCCGTGTCAGGCTCGTTCGCAAAGACGGCCTGCGGCGGTTCGCGGACACCCGCCTGTTCCTCGGCTGCACGGTCTTGGGTCATCCTCGTGGGCGCAACTTCGAGAGTGCTGTCAGCGAGCGAAGCCAAGAACCTGTCGCGCTGGTCGTTCCACTCCTCACTACCGCAGCGCAGGGAGAACTGGTGGCGGAGAAAGTTCTCCCGCCCTGTGTTCTCGTCGAAGCGGCGAACCAGATAGGCGACAACCGATTCGTGATCGGATCGGCGTGCCACCGGCGCGTACAGGAGCAGGCTGGTCGCTTGGCTTCTCACGGCCTCGGCGATCGAAGGGGCCATGCCTTCTAGCATCTCCATCTCCAACATTTCCGCGACGCCACGATCTTTCGCTAACGACATCGCCCAGGACACGTCGAAGAGGTTGTGGCTCGCTACGCCGATTCGCAGGGCATCGGAGTTCTTCGGGTCCAAAGCGAACGACAGGAGCCTCTTATAGGAGGCGTCCACCTCGGCCTTCGAAGTGAACGGAGCTTGAGGCCACCCTGCGAGCTCAGCAGTAACCCTTTCCATTGCGAGGTTAGCGCCTTTGACCAGCCTGACCTTGATCCGGCTCTTGCCGGTCTCCCTGCGTGCGCGCGCCCAGCTGGTCAAATCGCGCAAGGCCCCGAACGAGTCGGGCAGGTAGGCTTGCAGCACGATTCCGGCTCGGAGATCGTGAAACTCCTCCTCGTCTAGGACCGTCTTGAACGCCGCTAGGGTCAAAGCCAGATCTCGGAACTCCTCCATGTCCAGGTTCACGAACTTCGCCGGCTGGTAGCGCTGAGCCGTCCGGTAGAGCAAACGCAGCCGGCCCGCTACCCGCTCGACGTCGTAGTCGAAGGCGACCGGGTTGATCTGGGCGCAGATTGAGCTGACCTTCACAGAGACGTAGTCCACCTCGGGCCGGCTGAGAAGCTCGGCGACGGACTCCAGCCGGTGCGAAGCTTCCTCGTCGCCTAGGACCGCTTCTCCTAGGAGATTGACGTTTGTCGAGAACCCCTGCTCGCGTCTTTTGCTTATGTGGCGGGACAAGCTCCGCGGCTCTGCGTCGTGCACGAAACCCGACAGTTCGCTCCTGACGCGAGCCGTGACGAGGGCCATGACCACCCGAGGGGCGAGCCCGGCGAGATGTGATCCTGCGCTCAGGGCGACCCGGTCGACGGGCCCGAGGAAGCCAGGCGTTGCACCGCGGCACACGTCTTGGAACCGCCGGGCAGCTCGCTTCGGGTCGCGTATGCGAAGCACCTCGTCGCTCAACGATGTCACGAAGGCCACTCCGGCGGGGTCTTCGAGGAGACGCGCTATCCGGGCTGTCCGGCGCCGGCTCGATTCGGAGCCCAGCCGCTCCGATAGCTCCACAAGGCGCTCTGCGGTATGCACTGCCTGCATCGCGATGCCAGTGGTGGTTGGTGGCGGGAGCTCGGATGTCGTTGTCATAGCCTTTCCATCTTCGTTTGGAACCCAGGAGTTGTATTGATCCGACCGGTAGCGTCTAGATGATGATTCGAGCCAACCAGTCTCCCCCGAGGGACTTGCCTGCGGGGCCTGCGAGGGCCCGGTCGGCTCTGACACACCTTGTCTCCCGGTCGGTTGTCGACTTGGCGGAAGTCTTCGACGGCTTGCCGAGAGTGATGTTCAGCCTCAAGTCTCTCGACGGTCGCTATTTGATGGTGAACCAGGCGTTCGCTGATCGGGTGTCGTGCAAGACCGTCGCGTCGGTTCTCGGACGTCGAGCGTCCGACCTTTTCTCAGCAGAGCTGGCGTTGTCCTACGATGCCCAGGACGCAGCCTTGGTTGGTAGTGGGAGGCCGGTGATACGCCAACTCGAGTTGATAACCCGTCCAGGCGGTCAGCTCGGCTGGTATGTGACCAACAAGAGGCTGGTCTACTCCGACAGCGGAGAGCCTGCCGCCATAGCGGCGGTTTCCGTCGACGAGGGCCTACCTGTCGGCCAGCCCGGTGTTCGGAGCGTCGAGGCCGCTATCGCAGCAGCTCGGAAGCGTTTCGCCGAGCCGATAACCGCTTCCGATCTTGCGTGCGCTGCCGGCATTCCAACTGCGCACCTCGAGCGGCGCATGCGCCGCCTGGTCGGTGTGTCCTCCCGCCAGCTGATAGTCCGGGTGCGGGTCGAAGAGGCTGTCCACCGGATCGCGAAGACAAGCCTTCCCCTCGCCGGTGTCGCAGCAGAATGCGGTTTCTCTGACCAAGCGGCGATGACCCGGCAGGTGAAGGCGCTGCTTGGGGTAACGCCCGGCTCGCTCCGCAGGGCAGCACGAGACCACGCGAACCCGTCGACCGGGCACTCCTGCTGACTAAGCCCGGCTTACTAAAGAAGCTGCTGCTGACGTCGAAAACTATACCGGGCGGACGGACCCGCTCAGGCACGGATGCCACGAGAATACACAAGGATGTGCGATGAAGGACGCGGGACGGACCCCGTGGGAGGTGCTCGGCGTAGCCGAGGACGCTCCTCTAGCGGACGTAAAGAGAGCTTTCTTCCTCCGCGCGCGCGAGACGCATCCGGACGCGTCGGGAGGAGACGCCGGGGCTTTCCGGGAGGTCCAAGGGGCTTACGAAACGCTGATGCGCACAGCGCTTCGGGAGGAGCGGCGTCAGACACGCCCGAGAAGGACCACACGCTACAACTCGTGGGTGCCTGCAGCGACGTCTTCGCACCTGTGGATAGACGAAGACCCCCTCGCCGAGTTCTTCTGCGCTGCCCGCAAGCAGCGCCGCCCCGACGAGTTCGCTTCCGTCCTGGCACGGGAGATGGGCTGGGGGTTCCCGAGGGGCTAGCGTTCGTTGCAATAGTTACAATCCAGTGGTGACCAGCGAGAAGATATCCGCTTTCGACGGGAGGGCCTACCAGGAGCGCTTCGATGCCCTTTCACGGGCCGGGATGGACGTTCACGGCGAGGCTAGGCTGGTGCTGTCGCTGGCTCCACGGAAAGTCCTCGACGCCGGTTGCGGCACCGGCAGGGTGGCGATAGAACTCGCCCAGCATGACATCGAAGTTGTCGGCGTGGACATAGACGCCTCGATGATCTCCGAGGCACGCCGGCGGGCTCCAGACCTCGTGTGGATCGAGGATGATCTCGCCGAGCTGGACTTGCGCTGCGGTTTCGACGTAGTCGTCCTGGCTGGCAACGTCCCAATATTCTGTCCGGCCGAGCGTCGAGCGGCCCTAGTAGGACGCTGCGCCGAGCATGTGGACCAAGGCGGGTTTCTCGTCGCCGGCTTCCGGCTCGACAGGGGTTTTAGCGGCTCCTCGCTGTTTCGTGTGGGTAGCCCCCGACTTCTGACAACCTTTGACCTGTTTCCGGCAGACGGTCGGAGCAGCCGACGAGGAGATGGAACCGGTGGACGATTCGGACTTGTTCAAG
>Ga0080006_1144802_pt1 | contig 56564 bp, 46 predicted proteins | sample RS3BMetagenome_FD_69209 | JGI IMG/M metagenome (GOLD analysis project Ga0080006, IMG submission 69209) | Ferric oxide microbial mat and aquatic microbial communities from Rainbow Spring, Yellowstone National Park, USA - RS3B (SPADES... ...
AGTTGAGCGCCCGGAGGGAGAATGAAAGTCAGAGGCTCGTAGTAGCATACGGAGCAGGGCGCTGGAAGACCCAAAAGGGACTATGCCAGCTCCAACGACAAAAACGTGCAAGGAGTGCGCACGGCGTTTCGTTACGATACCCGTAGATGACTTCCGAACATCGTATACACACCATGAACTGGGGTGTTCACTTCAGAGGGTCGAGATGGAAAAGTATTAGCGGAGCCCTGAGGAAATAGCAAAGCACGGACCTTTGACGGAGGAGCAAATGGAAAGGAGAGCGAAAGTTCGTGGACTACTCGCATTATTAAGTGCAACCGACGATGGCAAGAAACGGATGGAGTTTGTGAACCGAGACATTAATGCCGCTATCAATACAAGGAGACGTGCGGTGCTGGAGAACAGACTTCCAGAGTGGACGAGATAGAATTTTGTTGGACAACCTCTCAAAGTAGAACTATATGAGAAAAAGTTGAAACCAGTCGTGGGTGGCCGGTCGAGAACGGCGGCGAGGTGTCTGCCCGTCAGCAGGAGATGGTTTGTCCAAGACGCGTTCGTCGTCACTACAATACCACTCACGACAGTGTTTTTCTTCTGCAAGGCGTTTGGTGTCGTTTCGTGGCGTTGCGGCGTTCCCAAGTACCCATCGAACGTCATGTTTATCTCATCACTCAAACCTCTTTCTTTTTCGAAAGATTCTTCATATGCTTTCCTTTCGTCTTCGAAAAAATTAACTGCAGTGGAAACGAGGCAGCGTTCCAGTGCTCCGTACCCTTCGGCGGGCACTGCAGCACTGTCAGTCTTCATGCGTCAACGGCGTGACTTGCGGGAAGAGAAGCGGCTGCGCAACTTGGAATATGCGCGTTTGCACCGGAAACGTGTTCCTCGTGGTCCACCCGGCAGACGTGTTAACCTGAGCGGAAACGCAGCAGCTAGTGCGGCGGAACGAGAGTCTGTCTACAGTCTCTACTTTACGATGATGAACGCAAAGCAACACAGTCGTCCAGGGAAACGAGACAGACAGCAACAGAAACAGGCGAATGATGGCGCTGGTGCGAGCGGGCTAGACGAGCAGTAGTCGGGCGCGACAGGCTTGACACTTGACGCGGGACACCGCTGCGCAGCCATGGGTTGTGAAGGCGGCAGAGCGAATAGCTGGGCGCTGGATCCGGTTTGGCAGTGTAGCCGCACGCGGTCTAAGTGCGGTGTGGATGTGTCGCGGTGTTGCAAATGGCAGTGGAACTACATGCAGTGAAGCGCGTTTCGCGCACGCACATTCATGGACGACGTGTAAACGAGCGGCACGATACAGTAGGTCCGGAACGAGCACGCCACTCCTATATTCGAGCGTCTACGCGCTAGTTTGCCTCGCGATAGGAACGATTCTGGACCAGAGTTCAGTGCAGCGCTCACTGTTGCAGGTTGTGCGCCAACGAACGGTCATAACTGGTAACATGGCTTACTCGAGAGGTACGGTAGCTACCATGATTCGCACGATTGTCGACGGTACTCGCATTTTGCGAGATGCTCGCTGCTGATGCTTCGACTGTGCATGCCCCCGAAGAACGCGTAACGTGCACAATGCCTTGATACCCGAACGTCACCAGCTGCTCGGACATCTTGTGCCGTCCCGCGGCATCCGAATCTCTTCTGTGAACTGCTGCTGCTGCTGCTGCTGCTGCTGCTGCTGCTGGCCGTGAACATTGCATTCACAAAGTATGCTGTCAGCCGATGCTATGCCGTCTGGTGGTGTGCTGCTCGGGCTCATCACGTAGCTGTCACATGCAGCATATCCAGCTTTAGCGATTACGGCGCAACGGCTTCTCTACGGCAAAGCAGGGCCAGTACTTCCAGTGGTGTGAGCATGCAAGAACCACCAGCAATTGCGACACGACCGGTGCGTTGCGCGAAACGGTATACATCTCGGGCCTCGCTGGGCATGATACCCCCGGCTACGTACACGATCAGCGTCGGTTCGCAAGTCGCGCCAGCAAGTGCGCTGTTTCCGCTCTGACCTGCGGCGTGCAACGGAGTCTGCGACACCACTGGAGACGGCTTCAGTCCAGAGGGCGCCCCAGAACGTGGTGTTACCGGTGAGGTATACTTGGGACTCGGAGCCGCACCAAGATCCGTTGCGAGCGGGTACGCACACTCGGGCCGGAAGACGTTCTCCGCGAACTGGCGTAGGATCACTGCCAGACGGTTGTTGTAGCGGCAGAGCTCAAAGTCATCGCTAGCCTCGTCAGCGCTGCCCTCATCGCCGGGCCCACGAGTGGATAGGTTGCTCCAACTGTCGCGGCGTGTTCGAGAACGCGAACGCGAACGAGAGCGCTCTCGTCGTTCACGCCGTTCCGCTCGGCTCTTGCGCATCTCTGTACCAAGTGCGACACTGAGATAGTCCCAGACAGTCCGCAAGGCGATATCAGCCCGAATGCTTGCGGGCGCACGCCTTGCGTCGCCCACACCACCATCAATGAAATCGTTGGTAAAGGAGCTCGGAATCGTGTAACCGCGCAGAACTTCCAGGAGACGCTCGAGATCACCGGCTCCAACGTCCTGAGTCACCAGATAGAGCAGCGCGACGCGTAGCTTGTCCATAACGCGAACGTTCGGATGCTCGGCAACAGCAAGTGCTCGTCTCAGTGCATGACGGAAGCGTCGGCCTCGACTCGTTCGACAACAGGCCAGATCCTGCTCCATGGCAGCGACACGGTCCAGAGACCAGTCGGAGAAGCGTGTCAACAGAACCTCTATAAGCGCGAAATGTGCTAGGAACGTATCGAGTGCCTCTTGGGCGGTCGCGCACGCCGCCCTTGCCTGCGGGATCCGGTACCATTCGGGACGCTGTGCCGATTCGGCGTCCAGGTTTCGCCTCTGGGGTTGACGTATGACTGCCGCAACGCCAGGCTCCGCGTCCAGATAAGCGTCAAAGGTCGCGGAAAGCGCATCGACCGCATCCGCAATATGCCGATGTCGCACTTCACGCCAGATCGCATCCAGCTCCTCGTCGAGATCGACTTCCGCAGCGCTGATCGGTTCGTGGAGATCCCATTCCAGCCCGATTTCAGTCAAGGGAATGCGGACGCGAGCGCAGGCATTTTGCGATCCCTCGCAGAGGTCCATCGCCATTGCAGCGTAGTGAAAGTCGTGCATGAACAGCGTCGCCAGATCCACCGTTCGATCGCAAATCAGAACGTCTACAGGTCCGGGGCGTTTCCCCGGAGCCAGCTCCGCCAAACGGCTTGTCAGTGCAGGGCCTGTTTCGGTTTTCGAGACGGAGGCCTCGGCAGCCTGGGCGGCGTGCGGCATGTTTGATGCCCATCGACGCCGCAGCTCGTGCGCAAGCAACTGGGCGAGTTGTTCGGCTGGCGCCGCGCCGCCGACAAGGCTTTCGCTCGCGAGTCTCGAGGCGGGGTCTTCGGTCCCGGCGCCACGGACAAAATACACATTTCCGAGCCAGGGCGATCCGTCCTCGACACCAGCCATTACCTCGCAAACCGAGGCAAGTTGTTGCGCTTCGGTGGCAAGGCAACGCTCCTGGCGGAGACGCTCCGTTTTGCTGCGTGAAGCGGGAAAGAGATCGATCAGTGCACTCGGGTGGCAAAAGTGAAAAAGTCCCTCCTCTATTGCTACATAATCCAAACGAATTTCCATGAAGCACCCCAGTCGCTGAAGCAGTGACGTGTGTGCCAGCTGTTGACGCACAAGGCCGAGTGCCTCATCGGGGAGATGTCCGCTGATGAGGACGGCATCTTGAATGGAGTCCGCTCCTTCGGACAGTCTGGCCTTTGCAGTGGTTTCCAGATGCAAGGCCATCGCTTCCACGGATGCTGGCACTGAGGTCACGAAATAGATGTGCGGCTTGATGGCATCACCTCGGTGCGCGTTCCGGCTCGCATCGGTACAAGTGAACGTCATCACAGATGCTGCAGTTGTTGCTGGTGTCGAGCCGTTTCGTCCGACTGGCGATTTCCGATCGTTCAGTACCTGAACGGTATCAATGCCCAGCTGTCGAAGCTGCTGCAACCGGCACAGACTTGTCACGATAGGTAAGGTTACCATGTCTAGCACAAGTACCATTCCAGTAGAATCTGAGGACGCAGCCGCTGACGCCTGTTCAGGGCTTACAGCAGCGGGTATCGCGCCCCCGGACCCTCGATGGCGCTGATCGAGACCCACGGTCGTGCGTCGACGAACACTGGTGCTTCGACGACGTCGCTGGCTCGAGACAGCACGCGTGACTCTAGCGCTGGTGCGGGAGCGCGCGTCCTCCTCCAACGCGATCGCATCTGCGGCTCCCGGTGCATCCTCAAGAGGCTCCGCACAAGTCTCGACATGTATATTCGAGACTGACAAGGCCATTCGGGCTTTTCGAATGCCATCGATGAAACGCATGCGAGTCAGTTGCCGCAGCATGAGGCCTGCAATAGGGTGCGAAGCTTCCCCAGAACCATTCCAATTGAAAAGGGTCGTTATCACGCGTTCGGAAGGATCCGGTGTCCCGGCGGCTGGCCATGTGCCGGGTAAAGGCATCGAGGGTGGAACCAGCTGCATGTCGGGCCCTGCGTCTGCCTGCTGTGCGTGACTTGCGCGCGAGCTCCGCTTCGCGGCGCCCTCTGACCCCCGGTACGCCTTCCCTCGTTCGATGACGGGTCCGTGCGAGATATCTCCACCTTTGCCATAGACATCCGACACGTGCGCTTCAACGAAAGGGCGTGCCCCGCCAATTTTCTGCTCGATGGCGATACGCGCCTGCTCGAGATCGCCGTCCACAGCGCGGACTTGTTTCCGTAGCCACTGCTTCCGTGCCCATGGATACTCGTCTTCCAGCTGCTTAACAACGTGCTTCAAATGGCGTTCCGCTGGGTCACCCGCTGACCAAGAGCATACGTTACCCATATAGACGCTGGAGAGCGAGGGAACGGCCAACAGAGCGCGAAGAGCAAATACAACTACCTATAGAAGGAGAAACTGCTCGAAGTGTTCAGGCGTGCTTCCACAGGTACCAGCCAGAACAAACCCGCCCACGCGTAGTCCAGCGCCTGCCCAGCGATTCCTCTTGATGCAAAAGCTTCGAGGTTCGCTTTCCCAGACTCGGTGCGAAAGGCTATTACGGTGTTGCGAGCGTTCCGTGTTGCGACCTGCAGCCGGCTCGTGTGCAAGGGACACGCTGACGCAGAGAAATACTGGCTTCAGCCACGTCGCCCAGCAGAATAGCCTATCGAGCAAACTCGGGTTCCTTGCTGCTGGCTACGCGCGCACACAAACAAAAGCAAACACACTGCCTGACGCTGTGAAGAACTAGAGCGTTCGCCCGCAAACGCTGTTGGAGCAGCGTCGACGCTCCGCCGATGCGTGTTCGCGGGACGGACACGTCACCACCGCACGCAGGCACGCACGCACAACGCTGCGTCACGGGCAATCCGTGCATGGAGGCAAATTTGGTGCCCGTCCGATGCACACGTTTCCGCATCGCCACGCTACTTGCCTATCCAATGCAAGAAAAAGAGCACGAAATGTGCGCTTTACCCTTGCCTTGGGCTTACTTTCCGGACTCTGGTTCAGATGTTCGGCATCGTTAACCGACGTGTAGTCATAAGAGATAGAGGATACATACGTAGATATAGGATTATAGGTCGCTCATTCGGTGAGGCGCTCTCGACGCCTCGCCCGTGGTGGCACCCATCACGTCACCGGAATCAAGATGATTTGTAAAACCTTCAAAACGGTTTCAGAATCCAAGGTAATCATTACCCAATGAATTCATACACGCTCCCACTGTTTTTCTCCTTTCTCCGGGGGTAGTGCGCTCAAATAACGCATTCTTGAAGGTCTCCCGATTTCTTGTTTCACGACAAGTCGTGGGCGCAGCCATTCGCGCCGCTGTTCTATGGACGTGAAAGAAAATGCGACATGCTGCCTTGACGACTTGTTCACAAGCTCAGATCGAGATTTCATGGAACATGTCACGTCAAATAATCGATTTCGCTCGAAGGTCACGTCGTCTTATCTTGATGGCTGTCGACGAGACAATAGTCGACAGTTTCATGGTGCCGCTTGAGAGATATGCTCCAAGAAGCGCCCGTCTTTTCTCACTGCATGAATAAGGATCTTTAACTCGGTCGTCAGTCCTCGCAGCGAAAGCATCTAATGTGCCGTACGTCACAGGTTTGCGCAAAGGGAGCGTAAACGGATCGAAATATCTTACCTTGGGTACCATCCTGGGTGTCCGCATCCGATGCTTATGTCATCGTGGACAGCACCGCGTTCCACAAATCCTTTCTCAAAGGAAACAGCGTTTGCTTGCGCGGGTAGCGGACAGCGTGCTCGCCGACAGAATCGCACAGAAATGGCCCGCGATGGTCGTGTCATGACAGCCGGCGGCGCTGAAATAAAGGAGGGTATCAGCGCGAACCTTCTTTCACCGCGAAGGTCATGCATCGAGCGATGAAGAGAGCGTTCACGCACCACAGAGCATCCCTCGGAGGAGGAGATCTGGTGGACACAATTAAACAAGCCGGAAAATTGCCACTGGTCACCGCTGCAAATGGCGCACCGAGGCTGTATACAAAGAAGATGAAAATGACAAGCAAATCGTAGATCCCAATTTTCGCATGTAAGCGAAATAGATCAACAGCGGCCGGAAGCTGCAAACTGGGACTGTAGCACTTTCATCAGCATGCATCGACTATTGGAAACGGAGCTTCGGGAAAGGAAATTCCAGCGTCATGAAAGCCGGAGCTAAGAGAGGCGAAGGGGAATTAGTAGCAGAACAAGCCTGAAAAGGCTGGTGCAGACGACAATGGGAAGAGACCCAAATTTTAGAGTCTTAGCCCCAGTTGGGTACGTGCACCCGTTCCATTCTAGTCTGCCATGGGTTTATCCGCATCCGAACACCGATCGTCGTGAATCGTGCGGCTTCTGCACCGGCGCCGTAGGCGTCGTAGCGGACGCTCAGGGCAGGCACGGTGCCTGGGGCATCGCCCGAACTGATATAGGTCTCCAAAGGAAAGCGTCAGTGGCAGGAGGCTGGCGGAGTTTCGAAGAACGCCACTGGTTGATGGACGCTTTTCCAGATGCCGATCTTCATCAAACAATCGGGGATCTCTGGTTCAATTCTACGATCCTCCACCTCCGAATCTATGCATCCGCGCGTACGCGTCACTGATTTGTCGATGGCGAGCACGTACCCATCAGCTTCTGGGTACACATATCGCCAACACATCATGAGGTATGCGTCACTGTTCGGGCACTGGGCCCCGGACAGGCTCACGACAGACGGTGCCTGAAGCACCGCATTGTGGACCCTGGTGCCTACACCCTCGAAGGGATAACGCCGCTGTCCTGTATCTGTACAGCGCGTCCGGTATTGCGGCAAGCGTCAGAGGCACGCTCGTAGCCGCGGCATCGCTCGATCGAACGAGCAGTTGTTGCATACGGACATGCTGCTTCGGTGAGCGCAGAGCATGGACGCTTCTTCGAAAGAAGCAAAACGGTAGACCTGATAAGCGACAGCGTTCCTGCATACAGGGCAGTCTGATTCGTTCCATCAATCATAGGCCGCGAGAAAAGAGGAATCTAGCAACAGGAACCGAGCACTGCGTAGATGTACCCGGTTACAGGCAACGGAACAGATTCTCGCGTGAACGTCGCTTTGTTCCTGCGGCTGTTGTAGAGCCGTTTGAAACTCCTCAACAAGATATGCAAGTGCGGCTTTGATGGCGCGAGTGCGAATGACTCGAAACGCTTTCGCTGCGACAAGCCCAAGTCAGCGTCGACGCGACACCGCCAGCGGAGCGACGGCTCGCAAGCGATCAATCTGGCGTTCATTAGGAATGGAGGCAGCAGGGACGTGCCGACACCACAATCGATTCGACGCTCTGCAGGATGCAAGGTGAAGTCTGCGGTCCTGAAAAGTTCATCGTTTCAGGGGATCCCCGCCCGAATACCGCGCGCGAAGCAAGTACGTTCACAGATGAGAAATCGGCAGTCGAAGACGTGCCACCAGCCGACTTGGCGTCGATGTCCATGAACGCTGGCCAAACAGACCTTGGGGTATGCCTCGAGTCCCGATTCTCCAGGGGAAAACGTTTCTGGCATCCGGAGATGACAACGAAAGCGTCTTACCCGATCCAAAGCGATACTGGTTATTCGGAATGCGCAGTCGTTGCGAAGCGCCAGTGCACGAGCGTGCGCCAGGCGCATGGCATCTTTGGCGCGTGAGAAGTCTTGGTCGACCTCGCTGCAGACAGCTTCGCTACCGCCCGCAGATTCTCGTAAAGAGCATCAGATAGATCTCGATGGCTCGATCGGCCCAGGCGAATAACGACATCGTCTCATGCTTGCCGCGATGAGGCGGCCAATGCGGAAACAGAACAAATCATGGATCCTTCGCTTGATGCACGACATGTGCGATGCTCGGCAATGGCGGGCGATGCATCATGAACGCTACATGGTGCAGTCCTTTCTTTCAGGCAATTTCATGCGAATACAGATGATGAAAAAGAGGTCTAAAAGCGAATCCATCAGGACGGGAATTCTGGATCGTTTGTAAAGAGTGGCTGGGTTGTCAGCGTCACCAGCGATGCTGAGCGCGCACGCTTCCGCGCATACGAGCGTTTGCAGTCGGTTCCCGGGCACCTACCACCGTGATATTGCTCGGACATGAGGCGTCGCTCGTGCCTATGGAATACGGTAGAGAACGAGATGTAGAGAGAGCGTAGGCATTGCGCTTTTTCTAACTGGGTACGGCTCCTGTCAACGATTCCGTGTGCCAGTGCGTTGCAGTATCTCCAGCGTGTGTGCGCGTCGAGCTCGAGACACGCTAGAATCGGTTCATGGGTGCTCTGTTTCAAGCGGATAACCGAATGAGACCCGGAGCCTGTATGGCACGTTACTGGGAAAAAGACATTCGGCTCGACATGAGCACAGTTTCTGGAAACAACCAGAGCGAGCTATGGCACTCGTCCTGGTAATCATCGAAGCAGGAAGCACAGAACCCCAGTGACAGTGAAAGGTACCGCGATGTTTCCCATATCGGAGTTGCCCTGTGAAAGCGCACTCATGAAAAGATACCCGCGTAGCTCGGCAAAAGACAGGGAGCCAGGCTGCAGCTGTTTTCGCTTCTGGACGTTGAACTCGACGACCAAGGCTTTGGGCACCAGTTCTGGCCCAGCTCAAGTTGATAGAACACGTGGTTCAGGCTGATTGTTTTGCGGAGGAGGCCAAGCCTCGGCAGCTGCGGCTAGCCACCGCTAACAGGAGGAATCAGCGCAACTTCATCCTGGCTGTAAACTCGTTGCCACGCTTCCGCATACTCAAGATTCACTGCGACCGCCGAGTGTGCAGCGAGTTTCTGCAACACCTCTGGGAGGCGCTTCCTTAGCGTCTCCACAGTACAGTACTCGCGGCCGTCGTTGTCTAGCTCAGCAGGCACCTCTACGACGATCGAGTCTTTGTTCTCTACAGCCCTGCGACAGGCCGCAAACAACAGGACTCGCACCAGCATATCCGTTACCACGTCGGTCGAGCGCTCTAGAATCTAGAATTCTTGTGCGGAGTTGTCGTACCGATGTCTGCGCAGCCGACGGGAATCAGCGTCGAGAAGGGGCTCACATTCACACCAGCCTCAAACCAGATATGTCCATGAACTCGACCGCATACACTCAAGTCCAGGGCCTTTCAGAGTGTAAGCAACACCAGCTTGTGCGGGCTTACTCTGTGACGCCTTTCTTTTCCTCTGTGTTATCTCTGGCTTTCTACACGCCGGATTCTCCTCTCGTTCAGGTTCCGTTGTTGGCAGTCGAAGGCTCTTGATGTCAGCGTTAAAGTTGAGGCATCGTTGCTTGCGGTTGCTGTCGACGGCTTTCATGCGGAGGCAGAAGTTGGCATCTACGCTTCGGTTAACCATGACATCTTGTTTTCATACGGCCTCGGTGCGCCTTTCACAGCTGTAACGCTTGAGAGTCGTCAGGTGTTCCCATGTGACCAAGGAACCTGCTCCTCATCATCATCCGCTGAGCGCCGCCCGGTGGCGCTTCAACGCCGGCCTGATCTTTCGTTCGTACCCGGGACCGGCACGGAATGCTCACCTCGATACCCTTCTCCGTTTCAGTGCCCGGTGATATACCCTACGATCATTAGGTTCTTCTGTACGAGCAACTCGGCGGGTGCTCTGAATGCTGCGTAGCGAAGCATATTCTGTTCCATTCGATAAAGGATTTGTGGATCGCGATGTTGTCCTTGATCAAACAAGTATCGGAAAGAGAACTCAGAATGGAGAGCAAGTTGAGAACTTTCGATCCGTCTCCGCATCCATCATGCTGCGCGGTGACGCTCGCTCCACTCGAAGCGATCGCTGCGATGAGTCAGGTCATTGTCCACGGCGCATTTTCCATGCAAGCGCAAGAGACGGGTGCCTCCGGGGGCGCGTATCCCGTGAGATGTATCGTGCAGACCTCGAATGCCGTTCCATAGATAGAAAAAAGGTGATTTTATCCCGCGAACAAAATCGATTATTTGAATTGAAAACTTCATCGAACTCTCGGCATGAACTTGTGATGAAATCGTCAAGGAATGGCGCAGAATATCTTTCGTCTTCAAGCCGATGACGCGAATGGCGGCGCCCTCAAGTCGCCTTGAAACATAAACAACTAAAGCGTAAAGACTATATTATTTGATCATGGTACACGAATGGACAGGAGAAGCGTACAGGTCTCTGGATATGAATCAGTTAATGACTTCGGGTATTGCACGATCCCTTGTCTGAACGCGGTTCGAATAATCTTGATTCAGGTGTCGTCGCCAATTCCAGTGGCAAATCATCGAAGTAGCCACTCCGAAAAAAACCCAACTGAGAATCCCTGAACAACATACGCATCCGCAAGCCCTTAATCCTGCACTTGGAATGTCGAGGACGCACATCTAGAAATCGTTTGGAGAATAACATTATGGCAAGAGCAAGGCGAGCAGGTCTGTATGCTGCTTTCATTGGGCACAAGCGCAGGCCATCCTTCTGATGTGTTATGCATCATCTGGCCTTTGTATGCACCACAAATCCACATCATCATTTGAGCGTTGCGTTTTCCGAACCGAGCAGACGAGTTTTCTAGACTAACTGCATAGACGGCTTCAACCGCAATTCCTGCAACCAAAAGTTCATAGAAAACTTTTCTACTGGGGCGTTGACGAGTGCGTTCTGGTGAGGCAGGTGTGCTGGGCGCTTCCGTTGTTCGGTGCGTGCTCCACGAGCCAGGTGGAGCTGCGAGCCGCTACAAAGCGCCGAACTGCGTAACGTCTGGGACATGGAAACGAGTGGCACGCCCGAAGGCACCCGAGACTTGTACCAGTGTCTGGGTGTTCCCCGCGACGCGTCTCTGACCGAGCTGCGTGCTGCCTTCCGAGAGCGGGCGCGGGCACTGCACCCGGACCGCCAGGCCGGCGACGCCGGAGCCTTCGCTCGGGTCGAGCACGCCTATCGAGTACTGACGCATCCGGAGAAGCGACGGCTCTATGATCTCTTGCTTGACGCTGGAATTGTTTCTTCAACATCCGAGTCCGAGCCAGTGACACCAAGTGCCTTGCGCGACGCGGGATCTTTATCAGATGCCTCCGTAGAGGCTGAAGCTGCTGCCAAGTAGCTTCTGCGGCGCCGTTACGCCACGATTCCATCTGGGCACGAATATCTTCCGCTTGCGGAGTGAATCTGTCGACCGCCGCAGTACTGCTGCACCGAACGATGGCAAACCGATGCAGGATGCTTTCTTTGGAAAGAACCGGGCGCAGCGAACGAGACGCCACACAGCGGAAGCACCGTGCTGCCACAGAAGCGCTAGAGACTTTTTGCTGAAATTCCTTCGAGGATGAACGCTGCATATGCGACGGGTTTGCGCTGGATCCCGTTCGTTGACGTTGTCGGCTGTGAGCTGCTGGGCCAGTCATCGAGTGCGCGGATGCTGGCCAAATGGCAGCCAGATGACTGCAAACAGTTGGACCTGTCCACGAGCGTGCACGCTGGCGTGCGCACGTGCGCTTGGCGTTGACTTCGGCTCATGCACAGAGGATGACGTTGACTGGGATTTTAAGACAAGTCCACTCGAGACAGGGCGCAGCGTTCAAATGGTGCTGCTCGGCAGGTGGCGTCGTTTTTACATTGACCAAAGATAGATGGCTTTGCGCGAGCGACGTGCCCATTGCTCAAGTATGCGCTGCTTTTCGCTCCAGCAAACACGTGTTCCATGTGAGCAAGCGGCGACAATGATCGGGCCATTTACTTAGCCGGCCCGCTGCATCTGCTCGCGAATACGCTCCACTAGTCGTATCAGGCGCGGCATGATCCACTGGTGCACTGCTTGGTACCAGAGCTGCTCGGCGCCGCGATACTCCTCTACGGTGCCCGGAGAACGGCTTTGAGGTTGCCACCACATCAAGGTATTCAAAGTCAGATGGAAGCCCAGGTTAAGAGCCTTCTCACATACCGATGCAACGCCGTTGCCCAAACCAAGAGCTGCAAACAGCATCTGCCAGGCAGGCAGGATGCTGCGCACCGCCGCAAACCGCACCGCCCACAGCATACAGGCAAGATTCCAGAAACACAGATGCTGCCGCAAGCGCTCGTAGTGTCGCGGACTAGACCCATCTGAAGCAATCACCCTCCAGGTTCGATGCAGCGGCATGCCGATGTAGTATGCAAATGCAACAAACTCGCCCAGTAAACCGAAGAGCTGTAATGCCGCAAGTAGCGCTGCAAGCGCCAACACAAAGTCGTAGCGCTGAGCGGTTTGCCACAGTGCCTCCAACGACAAGCCCGATGCTGCAAACCTCGGCCGACCACACTGCGCATTCATAAACGATTTCCATGCGGCCCAGAGCGCACCCGGGATCGCATACAGCTCCGGAAAAGGTTGCGAGCTGCCAGAAGGCGTTTCCTCCGGTTGCCTGGAGATATCATCGGCGACCAGCGCGGCACGCTCAGCAACTGGGAGCCGCTGCAACTGCCGTCTTCGAAAGATCTGAGCACCAGCGCCAAGCGGCTCCCCGGTTGCGGATGTTGCCGCTGACAGACTCTCTTCCCGCAGGTACTTACCGCTAGTTTCTGGCTCTCTCGCTCGGAGCTTCTCGTTCCATAGCTGTTCGTAATAATCCGAGTTTTCGTCATCGATATCGTCGAGTTGAAGACGATTCACTCTCCCAGCAGGCGGATAGTTCTCTCTTTCGTCCATTGAGCACCGCACGCTTAGCTTAACGAGACCTGCAAAAGGTCGCAGTGCGCGGGAAACGTAGCGTCCACACACAGGGCACAGCTGAAGACAGGTAGAGCGGAGCGCGCGTGCGCATTCCCGCCGCTTCGAGGCAGCAATGCTGATTTGAATGCCCGCCGTGGCGGTGTCCACTTGTGATCGATGATTGTAACGGCTGTACCGGTGCATATGCGACGATGCGTCGGAAAGTGCCGAGGACAAGTACGAATGTGCTTTGTCCCCTATGGTTGGGTCCTGCGGCAGCGTGCCTGGTGCCTGTCAGGCTCTCGATACCCACAGCACGCACTCGGAGATGACTGGTCAGTGTAAACGTTCCGTTGATCGAGGAACATGATCGCCGATTGGTGACCCTGAAAGTGCGCTTCGCTGCAGCATGAGGGGCGCTCGGGGCTCGCCTGGAGCTCATTTGCGGCCAAATTCAGAGTGACGGCGGTGTTTGTTCAAAGGAAGGAACAGGATTTTTTTCGCCTGCATATAGTTCAGTTGTGTGGTTGTCAAGATTTGGCCCTGGCAGAGCCGGGGACGCAGAGGGTTGCACGCGGGCGCAGCGTCGGCAGTTGTTGCTTGCTTCTTGCCTGCGCTTGAGTCGGACGACTTCATGCGCGCTGCACCCAAGACGACCGCGATGCAGTGCTCCCGTGTGATACCCCGAGGATGCACATGAACGCGGTATCGCGAGTCAGGGAAGCGTCGGTGCTGTAACAGCAAAAGATTTTCTCGAGAAACAAGCAGTAAGAAGAGCTGAGTCTGTCGCATGGGATGATCCTTCTGTGCAAATGGGCAGCAGGTCCATCAGTGCGTAAATCTATTTGTGCCTGTGGAAGCAGTTGCGGCATCGACCGCTTGTCCGCGCGCGTCCGTCGGCTCGAGAAGCAGCCCGGGCCTACGCGCCGTTAAAGCATATCATTCTTGATTCCGATGGTGCGCCACACGTAAACGTGTGCTTTGGGGTGCCCGCCTACTTCTTCAAGTTGTGTCGGTCGATCGACTCCGGAGCTTGCCTCCATGCACAGCTTGTGCGCGGACGCCAATTTGCATCGGTTGCCGGGGCGTTTGCAATGAAGTCATCGCCATGCCAGCTTGTATCTCGGGGTACTGAACAACTCATTGAATTTCAGTAGGGCGTGTTCTGGGGAATCGGTTCAATGCCTCCAGCATCATTTCCAAACGCCCAGAAACGCATACCGATATACCTAGCGGCAACGCGACTTAATCTTACTCGCGATGGACCGCCGCCAAAAAACCCCATTCCGCAGTGTATACTCGACGCATCTGAACGACCACATACATGAGACTGCACACACGTCCAGAGGCACGAAGAAATCCGTCTGGGCTGAAAATGCCTTCCAGGCGGACCCCTGTCCAGTGTTACTCTGAACGCGTGATTCGCGAAACCCTTGCCGGACTTCACCAGCAGCGCGGATCCAGCAGGCGCGTGAGCGATGCTTCTATCCATAGGACACATGCACCGTGAAACGACGTGTGTAGATGTATCTCATCGCCTGCATGTCTATGCGCTCTGCCTGCGCGAGCGAGACCCGGCGAATCCAGCGCCAAAGGCAGACTCGCTACCCAACAGGTCTTCGGATCGATCGAGCTGCTGCGCCCGAAGCCAAGAATGGTCCAGTACAGTCGGAACGTACACGCGTCTGCAACAGAGCGCTGATCGCTTCTTTGGAGGCTGGCGGTGCCGATGCATCCGGGTTTTAAAGTCATTCAACTCAATGTTGTTTCGCATCCGCTGGGGTGTATAGCAGGAGGTTGAAATCACGTCGCCATGTACTGTATAGATCGTAGATGAATTGAATTTAAGATAGATTCTGTACTGAGCTGTGCAAGGAGGACTGCATTCCTCCTCCAGGTCAGTTATAACACATTACCCGAATGGCTCAGGAACATTTAAAGAAAGAAGGTGATGCGTTCCGCGCCAAAACCCGATATTCTTAAAACGTGCTTGCGTTCAAGAGTAGAAAGCGATCGGTTGATTACCTTATGGAGCGCAAATGCGACAATAGGAGTCGACATGGGCGTCACCGGTACCCAGCAGCCTGTTCGTATGGTCCCGTAAAACGCTGGGATATAGTCGCAAAAGAAAGTCCGAGTGCATGCACAGCCATCTTCGACGGAAATCAAAATTATGGCGTTGCAGGCACGTTGCGATCGGTATGAAGCACAGAAACGTCGGTTTGTTTTTCCAGTCAATGAACTTCCCCTCGGACGATCCGATGGTAACCTGTACAGGTATTCGCGGAGCGGGGTGCCTGTTGTATGCACGATCGAACTCGCAGAGAACGATGACATCATTTGTTCAGGCGGCAGCGGATTCATTTGGCCGCCCGAGATTTTGCTCCTAGAGATGGCTCATATAATGACATCAACCACTGCGTCGAATCATTGAAGACTTTCCCCTGACGTCTGGCGAGGTCCCTCCACTGGACATCGCGGCATTTCACTACTCCGGTTGCGTTCGAGCTTTTGCCAATTCCATCAGGCTAGAGCTGTTTTGCATTCCTCCGCACTCTACGTGATTCAACCCCATCGAAGGAGAGTTTTCTGTCGTGAAACGTAATCACTGCTCAACTGGGAGAATCGCTGAAGCTTCTGGGGCACGGTGACAAACGGGGGCACGTGTCGTCTTTCCTCTCCATGCCCTTCTTCCTCGGGTAAGGTCCACATCTAAAGGCCATCAAAAAGTGCTTTCATTTGAAGAAATAAGAAATGTGAGAAAAACTTGGGGACATATAAGTCGGGAATCCCGGAGGGCAATCAACACCGGGTTCAACAAAGAAACCAAAATATCCTCTTCTCTCCGACCATTGCGAGAAGAAGAGCAGGTAACGAAGAAGACGGAGAAGAAGGGAGACAGTCGCTTAAACGTGTTTGCCCGAATTGACGATGACAAGCCTGCAGAGGTACAGAAGGTAAGATTTCAAGGAATCCGTGCATTGATGAATTCAACTAGTGGCAACTAACGCATGGAGTTCGTGAACAAAGACTTCAATGCCACCATCAGGATCAGACGACATGTGGTGCTGACGACGAGACACGCGGTGCTGAAGCAATCCAGCTTTGTAGGGCAGCCTCTCAGGCTCGAATGGTGCAAAGAGCAACTGAAGCCGGTGGCAGTCGGCCGATCGAAAACGGCTGGGAAGCGTCTCTGAATGTGTATCAGTTTATCCTCTCAAGCCGACACTCTCCGGTGCACGGCATAGTCATCCTTTATCCGAGCTACGACTACACCGGTGCTATATGCGCTATTGCGGGCGCTCACGCCAGGCACTTGGCGACACATAGAGCATACGAAACGACCAGTGTGTGCGTGAATGTTTTGTCAGAGAAACAATTCTCGTATGATTCTCAAGGCTGAACACATATTAACATATTAGTACTAAACTATACACAAGTACTCCGAGAGCAAACGGCCTGCGCGACGTCAGCCGCAGCCGTTCAAATCGCCAGTGCGAGACGCGGTGCGTGCCAGCCTGCCCGCTGCGACACAACCGCTGCTGGGAGCGCTACTCCAGTGCCTGGAGACTCTGGGAGCAGCCGCTGATCAGAAGACGGCATCGTATGAGGAAGCATCGTATGATATGCAGCGAAAAAGGGACACAAACTGAGCAAAACAAACAAGTGCTCAAGTGTTTCGAGTCAAAGTGCCTGTTGGACGATCGCCGACGAAGTAGCTCGCGCACGCGACCGTGCAAGGACTCCACGTGGGCACTCTGCTACCTGAAGACCTTGTCTGAAACTTTAGCTGAACATCACCGCCAACAAGCCGAGACAACACAACAAGTTGGTTGCGTCGCATCTCGAGACCGTACAGAAAACGCTGGAGTTCGTTGCGCCTTTCGCCGTCAACGGCTGCAACAACCGCTCCAGCCGGCGGTAACCTGCGCAGACACTCCTGCTGAACTGGAGTTTCTCCTCGAGTTCCTGCAGCAGCTTGCTCGAGCGCTCACACGTCTGCGTGAAGCGCACGCATACGTGTGCTGCGATGCATGCATGCGATTCTTGTGGTATGGCGGGATTTTCGCGCTGCGCTGTCTAGATGCGTGCGCTGCATCCGTGCATGCAACGACGCTGTCACTAGATGCTGTGCACTGGTATACGTGGATATTGGCAGTTCATTTGGTGTTCATCGAGAAACGCTTTTGTAGTATAGTTGAACCTAGAGATGATGCAGCGTTGCAAGCATCAGACGCTATGGGAACACCCAGAGGCGACACTACAATCCATGACGAGGCCGCGACTTCCCGAGTCACTGCGGGAGCGACAGGATCCATGGCAGTGCCGTGGCTGCGTCAGGTCGGGGTTGTTCTGGCGAGTGATGCGCTTGCTGCTCTCGAGTCGGGACTCTCGAACGGGCAGAATTGGAAGCTGCCGGAATGCTTCAAGCTGGAGATGCTCAATGCGACTGCTTCATCGCTTCAGGCCGGGCGGTGGGTGCCCGTTGTACTGTGGGCGCTTGAGCGTTGCGAGGATTTGCCTGGCCAAGGTCATGACGAGAACGACGCCCCAACGGCTTTGCGGATGAACCACGATGTAGACGCTGACACTGATGCGCAGCTAACCGCCCTTGGTTTGAGGATTTTTTTGGCAACGCACGCCTTGGCCCCGGTTTCCGTGGAAGAAATCCACACCATGGCCAGGGATGCAGCAGTTGCTTCGCTGTACATTAGATTCGGCCGATGGCTCGCGGACACCGTCATGTCGAAGCTCACGCGCATCTACGCGGAACTGCAGAACGATGCAGGAACGAGCCCAAGTTCGCACGCTCTGGTTACCACCCGATCGTGTTTCGAAACAATCCGGGATGCACTCCTGTCGAATTTACATCATTGGCAAACGCTCATGCACGACTACTGGAACCGCGAGCCTGCGCTTCTACGCGCCATGCTGTGGATCTCAGCTCGTTTGCATGCGCTTCGTTTCGGGGAACGCACGCGGACACAGGTGCGCTGCCTCGGGCGCCTCGTATGCGAGATCGGTCGCTCAGAGGCATGCGATGAGAACGACCGAAACGCGCTCTTCGGTTGGTTCGTGGAGCAACTGCTTCCATTGGACGGAGCGATGCTGGCGTCATGCGTTCTCGAGGACGAGTGGATGCTTCATTGGCTCCTGGAGGACTGGGCAAACTCGGAATCCGCCAATGCATGCCAACAGCTAGCAAGGCGAATTGAACGCGATGCGCTAGTCCAGCGGCATGACGCCAGCTGCGAGCAGCAACAGCAACAGCACACTGTGCTGCAAGCAACAGAGGTACTCCATCTCTCCGAGTTATTACTACGCGATCCTGCTACATTGCGTGGTGGAACGATTCCAGAGAGGCAGCCTGGCGACTGCTGGCGAGCATTGAAACCACCAAGCACCCTGCGCGTGCTCGTGCGCCGGGCGCATCGTCAGCCGCTCGTGCAGGAATACCTGGTACATGTAGTCGTGCAGGCAGCTTCTCAGGAAAAGATCACAATGGATCCGCACCTCGCACAGTGGTGTCTAACCCAGTTGCAGCAGAAGCTGAGGGCTGCTGTGTGTCGACTGCGTACGAACGCTGTCGAGGAACACGCTCCAGCGACGCACACTAGCACGCTGAGCTCTGTGGCGGAAAGCATTACCAGCACCACAGACCAGCTTCAGCAACTCACTCAATCAAGTATGCGACAAGCTGCAGACACTTGCGAGCGCGAGCGCCTGCGTGCCTGGGCGGCTGCAGTCCTTCACAACACGGCTGCAGACTTGTATGAACACATTCGCACCGTCTCCGCGAGTGCGACATCAAATGCTGACGCCAACAGCCAGGATGCTTCCGTCCAGAGCGCATACGCGGCCGCAGCGCATTGCTGGCAGCATACGCTGATGCTCAGCTGGCCTCGCGACGCCCCGAGTGCCGGCTCCGACTCTGACCACCATTCGACTTTGCCTGCGCAATGGATCCGCACCGGCCTGCAGCGCCTCGCGTATGCGTTACAGGCGTGGGTCCGTGCCCAGCGCCCCGACAGTGCACGATTGTTGTGGGATGAGTGCAGTCAGTTTCTTTGGAGACTCCATGAATCGAACGCTCCACCAGAAGCATCGCTGCGCGCGACGGCCATCGCACAATCATGCACTGTAGCGCCGCCATCGCCGTTGCCATCGCCACCGCCATGGGAACTCTGCGCTGCCTTATTTCGTCTCGTGCAAGCGGGTTTACGAGGTTGCCCGAAATCGGACGCCGCGCAGCCCTTTTTGGATTCGTTCTCGACCGAGGCCTTGTGCCTGCTGGGAGTCGCCATGGAGCGCGTATGGAGACGCAGCGTTCGCGCCGCCACCACTACAACCACCAACATCAACACCATGAACAGCATGGATGCGCGAGGCGCTTCCAGTCAATTAGACGATACCTATGTCATCTATGAAGCCGTCCGGCGAACAATGGCCCGCAGACTCGGTGCAACAGGCGCCGGTGAGGCTGCCCCGGAACCAGCGTTATCCGCTTCGCCGCTGCCCAGGTGCACATCTGCAGCCGTCGAAACGCTTCATCAACAGCTATGTGTTGCGCGTGCGCTCCTGCCCGGTGCCGTGCTCAGGCGTTGCGTACGAGCACCAACACCAGCAACAACATCACCCGATCTATCCGCTGCAGCACCGTTGGAAACAACGACGCCACCAAGCAGTACCGAAGAAGCCGAATCATATCCAGCTGATACTGACGACGCTTTCACACGGGACCTGGCGGCTCTTTACGATGCTCTGGAACGGATGTTGCAGCACTTGCTTCGATGTCCGGGTTCAAGCGACGACTCCAGCGCCCCAGCGGATAAGCCCACGGACGCAATCGACGAACACTCTACCCAGGCATCCTCTGCAGAAGACGAATCCCCATCGCATGCCGCCAGACACCTCTTTCATCTCGTGCAGAGCTGGCGTCACTCATGGTTACAGGTTCGGTCACCAGCATGTATCGCGCACTGCTGGTTCGTATGGTGGCAGCGCGAGCTCGCCTGGGACGCCTTCGAGGTGGCGGCACGCCTCTTCCAGCTGGCGGATCACACGCTACCCGCTCTGTACTGTTTGGACGCAATGCACCGATGCGCGCGCGGCGATCGATGGCGTCAAGCGCTGTGTGCGGCTCGAGCGATGCTCCTCGCCGAGCAACTAGGCTGGACGCATCAGGTCATGCGGCAGCGACATCGTCTGCGCCAGCTTGTCGAATCGGACATTCTAGAGGCGCCAGCCGCGGCGCATGCAACGCTTTCGACTTGGGGTCAGCGGATGCTAGCCTATACTGCTGCTGCTGCTGCTGCTGCTGCTCCAGATTCAGTGGAGGATGCGGATCGTTTCGAGGCCCCGGTAGCAAGGTCAACGCTCGCAGATGCCAACGCAAGCCTTGCAGATATGCTAGCACTGCATGACTCTGAAATGCGCAGTGCAAAACAGCTCGCATCTAGTCACCTGCTTGTGGAAGCCATCGAGCACGCAAACCGAGCCCTGGGATGTGCGTTGCAGGCGCAGCAACTACTGCTCCCGTGCAAATCGACGCCTTCACCGGCGATACCCGTGCTTGGCGCTGGCACTAGCGCAGTCGCTCGTTCCACGGCGGCAATCGTTGGGGATTTGGTCATTGCCACCCAGAGCCGGCCAGTGGAGGCCGCCGAGCTCAGGCCAGTGGATGCAGTCGTAGAGTACCCGACGCGAGCGCTCTGTCGTTCGTTGGATCTCCTCGCTAATCTTAGCATTTGCCTTGGGGCATGGAAAGACGCCCTCTATTACCATGAACGTATTCAAGCATTGTGCGCGGGCCCGCCTGCGCCAGTTCTTCTAGACGCAGCGCGCTCTCGGAGCCTCATGCAGCTCTCCCTGCTGCGGACGCGAGCTGGACAAGCGGAACTCGCGGAGCAGTGTCGACGCCAGGCTGTGGCACTCTGCCGAGCGTGGAATGGATGCATGAACGCCGCGTATTCACTCTGGACGCTACCTTTGGCCGTTCAACAAATTCAGCAGCAAGTTTTTCGACTATACTGGCTACGACGCAATGCGACATCGCCGCGCGATACGACGTTCTATCAGCGATTCCTGGCAGCACTGCAACAGGCCGTGGAACGCGCGCAGCAGCTTGTTGCGCAGCAACTCCACAGCCGAGTGCACTCTGAATCAGATCAAGTCGGCGCACTTCCGTGGGACGCGCTGCTGCAACTCCAGCAGCACCGGGCGCTCCTCGTTTCGACTACAGGTGATCAACACAACAGCACGTCGTCGGCAGCTGCGATGCTCCAGGAGGCTGCCCAGCGATTGCGGGCCCTGTTGGCTGCGTCTACTGCTGGGCAGTGCTTGCCGGCGTATTTGGAGGCGCTGGGTTTGTATTTGGGGCTTGCCAGCAGCCACACCCGATACACGACGGCAAAGCGTCCAGATGCACGACAACTCCACGACCATGTCGCTCACTGTTGGCAGCTGTGCAAAGCGTACCTGCTGCCGCTGCAAAACGGCATGTCCAGGTCGCGTTCCGGTATTCCAGCGCCCGACCTGGGCGGATCGCCCTGGCTGGTAGCGTCCGCAATCTACGCTGAAGTGGCTTTTGCGATGCTTCGCGTCGCTGCTATCGACCGGAACGTGCCTGCGTCGAGGCCGCTCCGTGTGTGCGGTACCGCAACGCTGCTGCGGTCGTTCGCACCGCGATGGCGGCAACGCTGTGCACTGCTCCGACGTCGGGCGAAAGCCGCAGACGCAAATGCTGAGGCAGATGCGGCGCCAGCGCCGTCCGTCTGGGACACATTGCCGCCCCTGCAGTACTTGGAGCGGCTCGGGCGACTGCTTCCCCTCGGGTGGATGATCATTGCGCTACGGTACGATGCAACGAGCGGCCAGAGCGCCCGCGTCGCTCTGTGGCGCAGTGGCGCGGCACCTGAACCACCCGCGGACCTGGTCGATCAATTGGGCAGCATTTCCCTGCAACAGCAACAGCAGCAGCAGCAGCAGCAGCAGCGACAAGATGCCCCACATGACGTGGCAGACGAGTCGCTTTCGTGGACGCCTTGCAATGAGCACGCGGAATGCAGCTGTACCAAGGCCGCACGGGGTTCCGTGCTGCACCTGCACGCCCAGCGGCTGGTACACGACGACCAGCGGCCAGACGCGCAGCAGTTGGCGCGCGAGCTTGCCCAGCTGCTGCAGGCCGGCACGCAAACACATCTTGCCTCGGAGTCGGAGGCGCTCTCGCTTTCCGCTCCGGAGCGACGTGCCTGGTGGGACACCCGCACCCGCCTCGATCAGCAGCTGGGCCGCTGGCTCGACCAGCGTCTCGAGACGCTCCTGTGCGGATTGCCATTGGCGGCTTCGGTGTCGAACGCCGCGTCTGCATCGCAGCTGCAGCAGTTCGATGGTGCCGGTAGCGTGCCAGATGCGACCAGCTCGGATTCCGGTGTCGCTCCGGTTGTGTTGCTGCTCCTGGACGCGGAGCACGACTTGCTGCCGCTCGAGTCGACACCGACGTTGCGCCACGCGGCTGCGATGCGTTTCCCTGCTAGTGCGGCGATCGAGCAAGCCCTGGAGCGCTACCATCACCTGACTCGCAGTGCGGTACCCGGTTGGCAACGTGGAGCTTTCTTGTTGAATCCAGCTGGTGACTTGCGCCGCACCGAGTGTTTCCTGCGGCCTCTCCTAGAGCATCACCCCGGGTTTCGCTTACGGTACGGATGGACCGACCTTGCCGCAACCGCAGCCGCTTCTGCAAATGCTGATAGCGCTGCTGGTGCCGACGACAGCCAGCGCGCCAGCATCACCCAAGCGCTGGCCGCAGTACAGCCCTGTGTTCTGCTCTACTGCGGACACGGGACCGGAGAAGCATACCTACAACCACGCCGCCTAGTGCGTCAAACGACGACCCTGCCCCAGGCTGTGTTTCTCATGGGTTGTCGCAGCGGCCTCCTGGAGCACGCTGAGGCACTCGATGCGCACGGAGCAGCGCTCGACTGGCTCGCCGCAGGTGCCCACGGCGTCGTCGCGCAGCTCTGGGATGTCACCGACGGCGACCTGGATCGACTCACTGTGGCGACGTGGGAGCACTTGTCGGCCGCCACGAGTCCGCAGTGCGTCGGCGCCAAGAGCTCCCCAGTTGATGCTATGGCACCCCGGGGGTCAGACTCGAATGCACAGCCGCCAGCCACAATGCCTGGCAAACCCTGGACAAGTACGAGCTCGGAGGAGCTCTGCCCGCTGGAAGCGACTCGCTCCGAGCCGCACCAGCGCTCGGCAACCACACAGGCGGTACTATCGTCGTCGATTTCACTGCACGAACGTGAACAAGCGGATGCACAGCGACTCGGTCGAGAACAACCAGTCGAATATCCTCGTCGTCGTCGTCATCATCATCATCATCAACACCATCAACGACAAGAACAATTCTACGCTGACTCGGATTGTCGATGCGTCGTCGAAGATGCCCGTTCGACAGCAGCGCCTCTGCTGGTTGCGTCAGCACTGCAGGCCGGGCGCGCTGCATGTCGCCTGCGCTGGGTGAACGCCGCCGCCTCTGTGGTCTACGGAGCACCGTTCCGGTAACACGACTGCCAGTACTGGTGTTGTCTGTGTCTGTGTCTGTGTCTGGGTGTGTGTTTGTGTGTGCTCGGGTCGCGGTTGTCGCTTACCGACCCTCTAATCTGCGTGCTAGAGTACTTGATCGCTCGAGTGTGTACTTTCCAGGTTCGTGAACCGCAGCGGCCGTGTGACTGCCCGTACACACTGCCAAAAAGGTACGACAACTGGGTACAAGCACCCGGCGCTGTGCTTGGACGGTGCATCGCCACCGAGTTACCTGCTCGTAGAGCAGTGCGAACTGTTGGTGCTCGATCTCTAGTGCAGCGCAAGAGTAAAACGCTGTCCTCCTTAACTGTACGCTCTGGCAAGGGTTGTGGCGTGTTGCCGACACCCGAGCGGCGCACAGACCGGAGCGCTCTGGCGGCAACGCCAAGTCGCTCTGGGCAACAACGAGGCACTTTGGTGCCTGCTCCTGTGCAGACGTCCGTTCTGCCTCGAGTGAGCGTTACGGTCAGTCGGGACAGCGACATCCGAAACACGATAAGCGTTTCGTCTCGCAGTGCGCATCGGCCGGTACCAGGCGATGGTGTCTGGTGCGCGGAGAACAGCTTGCGGTACGGCAGCCTGGCGTGGCGCTGCGGGTGACACTGGCGTTGAGGTCGGCGTCATCGGTACCCCAGCACGTTGCAAACAGTTCGCGTGCACGCAAGCTGTCGCTGAATTGAGCCTGCAGCCAGCGTTGATCAGCAGACAGGCGCAAGTGACTCGAGCGTTTGCTCTAGGCTGGGCGCTCTGTGCTACTGGTCGCCCGTTGCCACGAACTCGACTCGCTATCTGCTGCAGTGCAGGGCGTTTGGGTCGGCGTGTACGCGCAGCGCACGTCCTCGCTCAACCAGGGACCTGGGTGCTCGCTCAGCGGTCGGTGACGTTGCCAGCTGACGCAGGTGATGCGGTGCGCGTGTCCGGCTTCTGGCAACCGGTACCCACACAAGTCCGTAAGTGCGCAGCTAGGCATCGTCATGTTGTACGACGACGGCTCGAGTGCGCCTGGGTACAGCATCGAGCCGCTATCCAGGTGGATGCACCCCGGGAGCTCGTGTTTGCTCACTATCGTGACCTCGACGCGATGCCGCGTTGGTCGCCCTGGCTTCGCTCTGTGCGAGTCGATGCTCGAGACCCGCAGTTGACGCACTGGACGCTTGCAGCGAAGGGACTGGAGTTCACCTGGCAAGCTCGTATGGTTCGTGTCGAGCCGCCAACAGAGATTGCCTGGGAATCCGTGCGAGGCCTCCGTAATCGTGGACGTGTAGCGTTTCGGGAGCACACGAACAAGTCGTCGTCGTCGTCGTCATCGTCATCATCGTTATCATCATCGTCTGTTCCGAGTACGATGCTGGAAATTGAGCTGGCGTTTGAGTTGCCAGCATGGGTAGCGCTCTGGCTCAAGAGTGCGCCCTTGTTGCAGGGTTTCGTCGAACGTACGCTGCTTGCAGATTTGGAAAGGTTTCGTGCGTACGTGCATGAACAGGTAGCACAGGAACGTCGCCTGGAAGCTTCCTGAGTGCTTCATCTTGACGAGACTAGTACGAGACTGCACGTGTAAACAAGTATTGGAATCGATGTGATCATGATCTGCTTCTCTGGATGCCGCTCTGATCGTGATGTGAATCGCCTGTGACACTGGATACACCAGGGGCTCCTGAACGCGCCCCCTTGTGATGTACAGCTAGTCCGCGGATGCGTCGAATGTGTACCAGACTATCAACGACGCCGTATCTGGGGAATCAGTTTCTTGTCTGCGGAATCAGGTCACCAGAGAAGCGAGTAAACGTCTTAGCGGGTGTCACCGGCGGACGTACGACACCAGGAGGATCGAGGTAACTGAGCAAGATCGTGGAAGTGTCAGTGGTTGTCGTGGTCGCCGCATTTCGGGTCCATGGAAGAACGTACGATCTCCCTGCTGCCGATAACCATTGCGCACAACCGCAAGTTCCCCGGATCCTATAAACGACACGACACACATATGGACCCGCAAGAACACAGCGCATACGCATGGTGTATGCGGGGAGCACTCTTCGCCCCAGTTGCGAAGATCGCTGGCGTGCGGATACCTGGAGCGCGTACTGCTGAACTGCGGTCATTTGTATGATTCCATGCGAACAGAAGAGTCGGAAGGCTCCGGGAGCCCATCCTCTACGAAATGTCGCGCTGCAGCGGAATGCCGTTTCGCCGCCACCCATAAAGATTGGTAGATTTGTTTAACGAACGGAATCAATTGCTTAACATGGTAAGTTCACTGAGCTTTCGGCATGATCTTGTGAAACAGCCCACAAGAGTTGACGTTGAGGTTTTCTTCGTCGTCAATGCAGCTGCTCAAATTGCTCCACACAGGCGTTGCCCGAAACAGAAAGATTGATAACTTGAAGCTTGCATGGTATGAGCTTGCTACAGGCATGGAAAGAACACAGTTGGAGGCTTGTACGCATGCGCTGGATAACGCTATCGTTTATTTTAGGACCCTCTAGGAGAGTAGCGTCGCAAATCATCTTGATCCCGATTCCGTAAAGAATCCTAGCCATCTGACGGTAAAGGAGCTCCTGCAAAGAGTCGACCGAGAATCTCTGAACTACAAATGAATCCGTGCGTCTTTTTTTCTGCACTAGGTTTTTCATGACTTTTCGTCTATGAAAGTTCGAAAAAAATCTTTATACAGGAACACAGCACCCATTTTTGTGCTCCGCATACATCCGTCACCGCTCAGGTCGGCCAGCTTGCTCCTGATGTGCAGCAAACGCAGCGGTGCGTGCCGTACGCATAGCAACGTTGCCTGTCGATGCCTACTGGTACGTGTTGTTGTCTACTGGTGCGTGCTGATGCCTACTGATGCGTGTCGATGCCTACTGTTGCGTGTCGATGCGTGTCGATTCCTGCTGGTGCGTGCTAATGCGTGCTGATGCGTGCTAATGCGTGCTAATGCGTGCGAATGCGTGTCGATGCGTGTCCGTTTGGCGGCCGTGCGACGGCGGCAAAAGCCTGTTCAGAATCTGCTTTTCTTTTGTTGAATACACAAGCACTTTGAGTCGCCTGCGGAAGCGACTAACCAACAAGAGAGGCAAGAGTAGGGGCTTGAACAAAGTCCTGTTGTTGGGATAAGGCTGGTGAAGGACAGACTTTGCAAGTTTGGGTGATCACGTTGGCCCGAAACAAGAGCTCCTATCGGTCGCGTTGCGGGCCTGGTGTAGACACGGAACGCACTTGCTTGAGCGCCTTGCTGGTACTCTACCGTGCCTTACGTAGAACCAGTTTTTTGGTGCCTGTTGCTCCTGAAGCAGAGGGAAGAAAGTCTTGATCCTGCAAGCGCGTTGACGATGCTTGTTTCGTTTGAGTCCAAGTCGAGCAGGGTAAAGGGCCTGTCTTTTCACCCGAAACGGCCGTGGCTGCTCGCATCGCTGCACTCTGGAGCCATCCAGTTGCTTGATTATCGACTAGCAACGGTTATTGACACTTATCATGAACATGAAGGCCCGGTGCGGGGGATCGCGTTCCATCCGAGTCAGCCGCTGTTCGTTTCTGGAGGCGATGACGCGAAGATCAAAGTTTTCCACTACGGGCTGCGGCGTTGTCTCTTCACGCTGACCGGCCATGCGGACTACATTCGTACGGTACAATTTCATCATGAACTGCCGTGGATCGTATCAGCTTCTGATGACCAGACTGTTCGGGTGTGGAACTGGCAAAATCGCACGTGCTTGGCGGTGCTCAGTGGGCATAATCACTACGTGATGTGCGCAAGTTTTCATCCAGCTGAGGATTTGGTGGTATCTGCGTCGCTTGACCAGACGATTCGAGTGTGGGATATCTCCGGTTTGGGTGGTGGATCTGCGAACGCTGCCCAAGCTATCGCAGCTGTCACGGCTGCAGGTCTCTGGGGATCGAGCGCCAACGCGAATGCTTTGGCACCCGGCCGAGACCAAGGCACCGGCTTCGGTACCGGTAGTGCGCCCTGGTCTGCACTAGCCCCGCAAAGTACGGGTGGAGGAATGGGTGCGCCTAGCATGTCAGGGTTTGGTGGCTCCTCTGGATCTACTTTGGGGTCCGGTGCATATGGTGGCGGCACCGGCGGAATCAGTGGAGTGATCGAGCGCCTCGGTGGCGGGCTCGATGTCGCTGTGAAATTTACGCTCGAAGGCCATACACGCGGCGTGAACTGGGTCAGCCTCCATCCGAGTCTGCCACTCATCGCATCGGGTGCAGATGATCGTACAATCAAACTCTGGCGGTACACGGAATCACGGGCCTGGGAGGTTGACACCCTACGCGGTCACGTGAACAACGTGTCATGCGTGCTGTTCCATCCGCATCTTGATGTGCTCGTCTCGAATTCGGAAGATAAGACGATTCGCGTGTGGGATTTGTCTCGGAGGAGCTGCATAGCGATCTACAGGCGTGAAATGGATCGATTCTGGATTCTGGCAGTGCACCCTCGTCTCAGTGCAATGGCGGCGGGTCATGATTCCGGCTGCATGATTTTCAAACTCCACCGGGAGCGGCCCCCGTTCACAATGCTGGAGAATGGCTTGCTTGTGTACGTGCGGGATCGGTTCGTTCGGGCGCTCGAGCTGGACACAGGTCGAGAGTGGCCCGTTTGTATGGCCCGCGGACGGCAGCCAGCGAATGATACGGGATCATCCTGGCCCGGCATGAGCGGTGAGGGCACCACGGGCTTGTCGGCACTGGGGGGAAGCAACGGCATTTCCGCTCCTGGTGTTCTGTTCGGCCTCAGTACGGGCAACGCGGTGCTGATGCCTCCACCGCGCTCCCTCCAGTACCAGCCTCTGGATCGTGCGCTTTTACTGCAGTACGATGCGGACGGTGGCTTCGCCGAGCTGTATCAGCTGCCACAGCGCATCGAAGAACCGCGTAACGTTTCCGGGGACTCTCCAGATTTGCAGGTTGAACCTCGTCGCGTACCGGCGCTCTCGTCGGTTTTACTAGGACAAGGCCGCTGGCTCACACTCGAGGAAGATGCCTTGCTCCTCCGCGATCTGTCGCAGGGTAGCGAGCGTCGGATACCGCTGCCTGCAACTGGCATTCGATTTATGTTTCCGGCTACGGCAGGTCTTGTGTTGTTTGCGTCCCGCGATCAGGTGCATCTCTGGGACTGGCAGCGGCAGAAACTGCTTGCAACGCTCGACGCACCGCTCATTCGATACGCAGTTTGGTCGGAGGATCGAACGTACCTGGCGTTGCTGGCGAAGCACACGCTCTGGATCGTGAATCGACAAATGGAACGGCTCGCACTTCTCCATGAGACCATGCGTATCAAGTCCGCAGCCTGGGACGAATCCGGCGTTCTAGTGTATACGACCACGAGTCATCTCAAGTACTGCCTGCCGAACGGTGATGCTGGCATCATCTGTTCTCTGAAAGAACCGCTCTACCTGACGTGGGTACGCGGACCCGCTGTTGCTGCGCTTGATCGCCGGGCGCAGCCGCAAACTTTGGCGATCGATCCCACCGAATACACGTTCAAGCTGTTGCTTTGGCGAAAGCAATATGACCGTGTTCGTCAAGCGCTTGCCGAGTCACGACTTCCCGGCAAGAGCATGATCGGTTACCTCCAGCAAAAGGGATACCTCGATATTGCGTTGTGGTTTACCGAAGAAACACAGACGCGTTTCGTGCTCGCGCTCAGTGCTGGCTATCTGGAGACAGCGCTCGACATGGCGCGCCAGATGGACGATGACGAAGCCTGGTCGAGTTTAGCGGAAAAGGCAATGGAATATGGGCAGGTTCAGCTTGCGGAGCTCTGTTTTCAGCGTCTTCGGAATCTGGAGCGTTTGCTGTTTCTATACGTTCTGACGGGCAACTGGGAGAAGCTGGAACGTCTCTATGACATCGCCGATGCCCAAAAGGATATCCCCGCACAGCTGCAGATCGCGTTGGTCCTCGGCGACCCCGAAAGTCGTGTGCAGACGCTCAAAAAGGCTGGCCTTGATGCCTTAGCTTCCCTACTGAGCGCAACGTACGAACCTGAAGATGCAACGGCAGGGTCATACGTTGCGGGTGTCGAGAAGTTACAGACACCGCTTGCCCCGGTGGACGCCACGCTGGCGCAGGAGAATTGGCCCCTGATGCCAACGTCGGAGTCCGTCGACGCGCATCATGCATCGGAAGGCGTCGCGGCAGGCGCTTTCGACGGTGCTGCGCGGCAGGCGGCGAGCATCGCGCCGGCGAATGACCTCTACGAGGCATCCGTGAGTCAGCATTCGAGCACGGGGTATCTTGCGAGTGACTGGACGGCAGCTGCTGGCCGTTTGGGTGACGCGATGCACACCGGTGACTACACAGAGAGGTCGAACAGCGTGACAATGGGCGACGCGGATGCGCATGTCGCAAATGAGGCCGGGTTCCTGGGTTTTGCTGCGAACGCTGCAACGGATGCTGCTGACGGCTGGGCAGATACATTGGACCTGGAACTACCGCCAGACGCAGTGACGTCGCCGAGCAGCTCCCAAGACCGGCATGCGATGGCGGCTGGCGACGCTTTGCATCCGAGTGCTGCATTGGATGCTGCAGCAGCAGCTGCTGCTGCTGCAAGCGTCACCACATCGAGTTTATCACATTCGCTGGCCGATATTCCCGTGGAGCCCGGTCCGTTAACGCAGGAGATTTGGCGTGCCCAGGCCCGGGTACCCGGCGAATGGGTGATTGCGGGAGAGCCTCAGCGGGCGCTGGCACTGCTTGTAGAGCAGATATGTCTGGCGGATCCCGTGGTACTTCATCCGGTTCTGAGGGCGCTTCATGCGGCGGCGTGGCACGCGGTGCCGTCCCCGTCTTGTGCTTCTTTGAGCTTGTCGCGAATCGATCAGACGCCTTGCGTTGCGAGCGCGGATGAGACACCAGCACCGGCAGCATTCGTGATGATCGATCGACTCGAACAGCAGATGGAGCACATTTTCGGTCTGGTAACACGCGGGGCCTTTGGCGAAGCGGATCGCCTGCTGCTATCACTCCTCTGGGTTATGCCGTTTGCGATTGTTCGGAGCGCTGCGGACGACGCAAAACTTCGCTCGCTGATCAGCACTTGTCGAGAATATCGTCTCGGCATGCGTCTAATGCTGGAACAGAAAACTTGTCGAGCTCGCGGTCTCGACAGCGACGCAGATCGAGCGCGACTCATGCAGCTGGCTGCACTATTCACGCACTGCAACCTGGAACCGCCGCATTTGCTGTTGGCGCTTCGTGCGGCCATGAAGCTCGCCTACGAGTTGCAGTTTGATGCACTTGCTGTGCGCTTTGCGCAACGTGTGCTAGAGACGGAACCAGCGCCGGAACTTGTCGCTGCTGCGAACAAAGTGATCGCCTTAGCGGAACGTCGACGGCGAAGCGAACAACGCTCCAGTACCTCGAAACAAGAAGCAGTGTCACGTGTGCTACCGCTTGACATGTACGATGAGCAGCGCATCTTTGCCATCGATGCGGAGCTGCTGGTACCCATACACGATCGCGGAGCAGTGCGATCGTGCCCGTATTGTACGGCAACATACACCTCGGCAACGCGTTGTGTCGTCTGCCAACTATCGAGCCTGGATGCCTCGCAGCGTACGGCATCGGGTTTGATTTTTTGGACACAAGGCGTGACGTCCAGTACTTGAAGTTTATATGGAAGCGGGTGCTAGCGGATGCGGCAACGCGTACAACAACAACAACGATGATGATAACGATAACAGCGGCAGCGGCGATGCTGTAGTGCGTATTGTTGTCGTGTCATGTGTGGGTGGCAATTCTCTAAACACGTTCGTGGACATCAAACGCCTTCATGTGTCGTGCACGATGCCGAAGAAAAACCTTGTGGTGTAGCAGGTGACCTGCTCGGCAGTTGGCGTTGCGTTCGCCAAGCAGTGCGCTTCATGAGTGTACTCAGCCTTTCGAGTACGGAGTCCAAGTCGGTGCACTGTTCGACTTGTTCGCACGCTGACCCCAGAGTCGTACCTATGTGGCACGAGTGGCACCTTTTGGTGTCGTTCGCGGTCGTCGCCAGTCAACTGGTCATGATAGAGCGATAGCGCCCTGTGTGTGTACCTGTGAAAGCAGGACGCACACAAGTCGGCTTCAAGAGCGTCTCTTCAGTACCAACAGACTGAGGTGCTGACTCGGTGCTCAGAGCGGCCCTCAGAGCGTTTAGTAGTGCTAAAGCGCAACGACCGTGCGTGCGACCTCTGCAGCCTCAACAGTGACGGAAATTGAAACACATCAGGTTTCTACAGTCCGGACGCTTGTATGCTGTGCAAGACTCTGGTACGTAAGTTGCGTTTCTCTCAGAGTCTCGAGCTGAGTTTCTGTTAGCGCGGAGTGCTGGACTCGTGGACCCGCTTTCGCACCTGCTGCTGTGTGTTGAAGAACGGCGCTAGCACTCGGACAGGTAGTCGTGTGGCACCGCCTTGTATGCAGCATACGAGTTCTATGCGATACGGTGTCAAGTGTATGCGTTCATGGGCGCAACTGGCGGCCAGGCGTCTGCGGAGGACACCAGGTTTTCGCTTCGATCACTGGAACCGTTTGGGCAACCGACGCGTCTGGTCAACAAGATGCACCCTGCCCTGAAACACAATCGGCGGTTTTCGGAGGGTTTATATGGTGAAAAGCGTAAGCGTCAGCAGGTGCCCGCGGAGACGAAAGTAAAGCGGCTTTACCGGTCACTTTCGCGTGCCACCAGTGCCTGTCTGAGACTCGCCCTGGGCATGGCGGTTCAAAGCAGCATCCGTCCAGGCGCGGAGCTTCCTGCAGACGCCGTACAACGACGGAACGGATAGGGATAGCTGTTCCGAGCGTCACCTGGAGGCGTCGGTTCCAGCATACTCCGCAAGCAATACAGCTGCCGTCACAGCGAGACGCGCTGAAGGAACTCGATGACCGGGGCAAAGTTCGGGTGATGGGTCTGCTCACCGTTGTGGTTACCGAAGAAACAGGGTTGCGGGCGCTACGCACAACCTGCGCAGCAGCCCTGACCTGACGACATCCATGTGAGGATGACTTCGAACGGTTACGCTTGGGTAACTTAGACGTGTATCCACAAGTTTGCGTATCCTTGCTCTGTTATGAACCGAAGCAACTCGGGAATTTCTGCGACTGCTTCCTTTTCCTCCATTTTATCTCGAGCTTGAAATGCAGAGGTCTCTCATGTCTTTTGAGCTCCGTTGTCATCCGTCTAGGCTACAGATGGCACCGTTCAAGTCCCGAAATCGTCGTTCTCGGCTATCAGAGATGCATTGAATGCACGAGCAAAAGTTGGGGTCTACGCTCCGCTTTCCGTTTTTCATCCTCTTGATGTACAGCCTCGGTGCGTCGCTCGCAGCGGTAACTCTTGGCTGTTGCCAGGGATTCCCAGCTGCCCACTGGACTTGCTGGTTCTCCTCCTCGTCCGCGGGCTGCACTGTACCACGTGACCGCTTGCTGCATAGCTCGCTGTCTGCCCTGGATGGGTACCGCAGGCGCCACTCGATGCCGTTCTCTGCGTCCGCGCCCAGCGCAGCAGCCAGCAATTGTGGAGTTGTTCTGGGCGATCCTATGGTCAAGTTCCATGTCCGAAGCACATACAAGGCCACGCTGTCCCCACATATGGAGGAGTTGTGGAACGCGGTCTTGCCCTTGATGAAAAGAGACCCCGGAAGCAAATACAGCCCCGTGGACAAGCCGAGAAATGCCGACCTGTTTACGCTGCCTTGGTGCGACGCGGTGGTGACGCACTCGTCATTGGAAGCGATCGCTGCAGGAATAACGCAGGTCCGAGTCCGACGCCCTTTTTTACGCCTACAGAACTGACATTAGCATCTAGGAGCGTACTCACGAACAAGGATCAAGCTGATATAGAATCTCGTTTCACCATTGGCCATAAAAAGACGAGGATTTAAGTCTCGAAAGGAATCGGTTACTTGACGTATACGGTGAATTTTTCAGTAAAAGCTTTTGAACGAATCCTTCGGGATACCTATCGAGATATTTTTCCTCATAGGTACATTTGAACGAATCCTTGCACCCACGACTTGTCTTGAAATGGAACGATCGAAAACTTCCAGCAGGCATGTTGAGCGCGTGCTCCACACAGGGAAAGGTGAAGCGCGAGCCCAAGAAGAAAAAAACGTATGCACCTGTGAAAAATATCGCTTATTTTCCGATCCCTTCTTCGAAGACTTTACAACTCATCTTGATTCTGGTGACCTAACCTAGTCCTGTGGCGTCACTCCGTTGCACAGACTCTGAGAATACCTCCGGGAATCCTAAATCGACCCATGTATCCGTGAGCCCTGATACCTGCACTTGCACTGTCGCGATTGTTCGTAGGATAACCTTCGGAAAATAATCTCAAAACATGAACATAGCCTGAACGTCGATGTCCCAGGCTCATCTCAAACAGTGTAGAAACGCGCAAAACGCTTTCCCAGCACGCCCATACCATCATCGTTCCGCTCATGCTCGCACGACCGACATGAACGCCGCACCCACAGGCGCACCGATACTACCCCGCTGCGATAAAGCGGCTGCACAAGTTTCGCGCGGGCGCGCGAACGCATCCGCTGTGCGGGCGCAGTGCGCGCTCCAGCGCAACGCGGTGTCGATGGCGATCGTCGCCGAGGCGTCATCATCATCATCATCGTCATCGTCATCAGCGGCGGCGGCGGCGGCGGCGTCCCGCCCACCACCGTTGCGTTCAAAGGCGTTACGCCATCGAGGGGCACCAGCGTGCTGTATCGCCATGGCGATCTGCAGCGCGCCGCCGCCGTGCAGCACCCAGGCGTTGCACGCATAACGGTAACGCGCAGCGATGCACGCAGTTCCGCTGGCGATCGATGCTTTGTTTTGTTTGGATGCGTGTATGCGTGTATGCGTGTATGCGTGTATGCGTGTATGCGTGTATGCGTGTTGACCTTCAGTGCTGTCCACGGACTGGTGCTTGACACATCACCAAGGCGCTTACCGCAAAATCGCTCTTCTTAAACGTTTACAGATAAAAGTCAAACGAGCTGCTTTCACGACGACGCTTGGTATAATGGCTCCGTGTTCTGGAGGTTCCGTGGAACCGAACGACCGGGGCGTTCGGGACGCGGCTCCAGCATCAGTGGCGTCTGCTCTGGTGCAGTCCGAGGGACAAGTGCGAGTCGACGCAGAGCTGCAGCGACAATTGGGAACGGAGAAGCGCTCGCCGCAACCCCCGACGCCAGTGCGTGCTGTGGTTGATAAGGTATCCAAGATTCTTTCGTTTTGTGAGTGCTTGTACGATTTTGAGCTCCAGGTTAAAACGTTCAGCAGTCTCGGCAGCTGGGCGGCGTTCCGTGAGCACCTCTGCGAGCAGCCGGACATTCTCTATGTGCCTGTTGATGAAGTTGATCGTGAAACGGCGACCGATGCTCTTCCCGTGTTCTTGATTGAGTACGTTTTTGATGCAACGTTGGCGTACTGGCGCCAGCGGGAAACAGGCACCGCGCCAGGGGCGACTGCCGGCCAGACGTCGCCGGCTGCAGGCATGACGCGGGCGTTCTGGACGTTCTGGGCAGATATCCTAGAACTCATCGCACGTCAGACGCAACGAAGCATGCCGGTAGCAGTCGTGAAATGTCTCCTGCGCTGGATACCAGCGATCGTACGCGCTTTCGGCCAGGCTGACGAGCCAAGAGACCCTCGTTGCGGTGTTGCGTTGCGATGTGCATTGCAGAGTCTGGGGCGTTTGCTTTCTCATGCGTTATGCCGAGTACCAAATGGCGAAGTCGCTCGACAGGTCTGCACCGCCATTGCTAAGGTCGTCGTGCGCATGCTCTGGCCCAGCCAACAAGAGACCGCTCAGGCTGCGCTCGAATGGGCGCTTGACCGCCTCCATGCGCTTCTGGACGGAGTGGGCACCGCCGTTGTAGCACATTCCGCCGCACCAGAATCGAACATGGTGCTGGTGCGAGAACTGCAGCGACGTCTGGGGTCCGCTATTGAAACGATGAACGCGCGCTTCGCCGTTCCCGATCAGAAGATAGCGCTGCCTGGAATCCTTGCGACGATGGAACGTGCGCTGCATCTGGTACATGACCTGGAGAAGCGTCTCGCTGCGCATGTTCAGGAGCCTGCAGCGGCAACCGATCACAGTAGCGAAGCACTAGACGCTGAACGCAACTGCAGCACTCAAAGACGCCGCGCACTGCGCAGAGCAAGTCACGCTGTCGGTGCGTCTGACGCTGGCAATGGTGCTGGCGTCCAAAGTGCTGCTGCTGCTGCTGCTACGGTGGATGCAATGGAAGCGATAGAGACGACGGTGGTGGTGGCGGCGGCGGCGGCACAACAGCAGTCAGAATGCCGCCTCAAGGACACCATGGATTCCACGGCAACCACAGAGGTCGTTTTATGGTCGCAGCTGGAGAACGCTGTGCAAGTACTGCACATCAAACCGGCGGCCGACTGGGAAAAACGTGTCGAAGCCCTCGTCTTCATTGAAGAACGGGCACAGCGATTGTCGCGTGCCGACCTTGCCGAATTCCTGCGCCAGTCGAGTCTGCGCTACGCCCTCGTGGAACAGATCCAGGACCTGCGCTCCCAGGTCGCGCGCCATGCCTGTGCAACAGCAGCCACGCTAGCACGCGCGCTGGGCGACGCCTTCGCTGACACGCTCGGCTTGGTGCTGGTACCTTCGCTTCTTCGTGCCTCCATCGTTACCATTGCCGTGATTGCGGATAGTGCGCGGCAGGCCTTGCGCTGCATCGTGGAACACGCACGACTCGGACGTTCAGTAATCTTTCTGTTCCAGGGTCTGCAGGACCAGAAAAGCGCCACAAGCCTCCGCGAAATCACAGCCGAGTTGCTATACGTCGCGTTGGCGAGACAACCTGCCTTTGACATCGAGCGTCATGCGGAAGAATGGCGCCGAGCGCTGCGTACGGGCCTTGAAGACGCCTCCGCTTGTGTGCGTGCTCGCATGCGCCACGCTTTTTGGCGTTATGTCGCTTTCCTGTGCTGGCAAGCCTTGCGCGCATCGGCTCGATCTGACGCGCACAGTTCACGCTACCGAGGCGCAGGTGGAATGCCTCGACTCGTTGCGTTCGTGAACCAGTCGCTGGAACGGGATGTTCTGCAAGCGCTTCGTCAGTGCACGCGGCGCACGCTCATGGAACATTGTCCCCGGGAGAACAGTGAGTCCATTGCGCTGCGTTCGCCGTCGAGAGCAGCGTCGGGCGACGAGCATCAGCACGCGCTCTTTTCCGAACTTTATGCCGCCGTGTGCGAATCTCTCTCGCATCCGGAGCAAACAACACAGAGACACGTGATGAACAAGGAGAACCAGAGTCCATTTGAAGCGGCAGCTACCCGAAAGCCGGCGCATGGCGCGAGTCTTGGAAGCTGTGCGCAGTCAGACGACTGGTCTGGCGCGGGTCGGGTGCCCACGCGCGCCCTCGGTGGAGCGCTCCGAGTTGGTGTGGGCAGGGAGTCAGCAGATGAAAACGTTGATCGGGTGCGACGACACGCGCGTCTGCTGAGCGGGCATCCACCTGCAGCCACATCGCCAGAGCGGCCTTGCGAGCAGGCCTGGGTCCCGAGTCGCGAGTACCAACGAGCAGGCCGAGCGCCAGCAGCAGCAGCAGCAGCAGCAGCAGCAGCAGAGCCTATGCTACCACTTGCCGCAAAATGGCGTCCAGCAAGGCGCACGGTGGCGGCTCAGTCGCCACTTGGCGAGCCAGCGCTGGCTCCGGTGTGTCAGCGAGAGCATGACAACGACGACAACGATGACGCGGACGAGTACGCAGTGCCAGCGGCCGAGGCTATGGCCCAGGACGGAGATGGCTGCTGTCGAGGAACGGCGCTGCAGCTGCTGGTAACCAGAATTGAGGATGCCGGTGCCGACTGGCGCAGACGCCTAGACGCGCTCATTGCGCTGGAGGAGGAGTTTTGTCGCCAGCGCAGCGCATCAGCAGCAGCATCGGCAGCAGCAGCAGCAGCAGCAACGCCAGGTCAAGCGACATGCGATACCGTGCCTTTCGAGCTCATCCAGGAGCTGATTGCCTGTCTGCATCGCTGTCTCGCTGAGAAGCAGCACAGCGTGCTCCAACAGGCGGAGCGGGTGCTGCTAGCAATCCTGGCTCTTGTTCCAGACATGCTCGCCGCCACGGATCTGGAACAGGCACTCCACGCGTACCCGCTACTGGGCAGGCTGTTGAATCAGTGGCCGCGTACCCAGCCTATTCTGGTTGCTTTCATACCACGCCTGGCGCTGGACGCAGGCTTGCGGCTCTTTTTGCGACATTGCTCGATGGAGCCGTTGCGTAATGCTGCGGAGAATGCGCATCCACGTCTCGCTGAGCGTACATTGCTGTTTCTGGATGCTTGCTTCCGAGCGACGGAGCCCGAGCTGGTCGCATGGCAACGCGCTCTGCTCGGTTGCAATGCACCAACTGGACGAGACGCTCTTTCAGCGCTCGTGGCGCGTCTTCACGTTCTGCACGATCGGACGCAGATCAAACAGCCTCTGGTGCGCCGTGCTGCTGCTCAGTTGTTGGAGACGCTTCGCAGTCGCGCAGATCCGATTCTGTGGGCGCCGCTGGTGAAGACAGCAACGACAACGACAACGACAACGACAACGACACCGACACCGTGTAGCCCAGAGACGATGCTCGATTCAAACAATGCCGCACATTTACCCAGGAGCCCGGCAATCGCGAATCGGCATCGACTGCATTGTCAGCTTGCGCTGGCGTCCACGGATGCCGTGTCGCCTGTGCGACTGAGATCGCCAGCACCTCGCCAGCGGTCTCCCGCGCGAACGCAACTGCAGCTGTTGAACCCGGAGAGCTTGGAAGCGTTGCGCCAAGTACGCGTCTCCTGGCGGAATCGCGCAGCTCCTACAGCTCCAGCTACAGCTACAGCAACTGGTGCCGCTGGAGTCGGCCATCACGAGGCCTGCGCGCAGGCGCACCTGCTGCTCGACTGCGCCGCCCAGCGGGCAAACGATCTGACCTGGCAGGAGTCGGCGTTGCGTACCGCCATTGAACTGGTGCGGCATATTGGCGCAGCACTGCTGGCCACTGTACCAGATCCGGGCGATGCTGTGGCTGCGGATGCGGACGCTGTGCTCCGAGCGCTGCTATGCTGGGCCCTAACAACTCGCGAACAGGCCAAGCCTGGGTCGCTGCTCAGGGTGTCTGCAAACCGTCTCGCTCGAGCGATACAAGTGACCTTTCAATCGGCTGGACGGTCGCTGGTGGAGCCGTGCGAGGCGCCCACGTCAGCGGCAACGTCCACCAATTCACCGAGCGACGTGCACAGGTGACACCGTTGACACGCAGCGGCATTCGCCGTCCCTACGACGACGACTTGTGCAGCGTCAAACAGCAATGGCAAGCACGCGGCAAACGCTCGCGTACTTGCTTTCATTCCAATCGATCGACTGACGAGCACGCTATCCAGATGCATCAACTCATGATGCCAGCCTATGACCGCAGATAGGTCCCAGTCGGCAGCCAGGCTGTGCTGGCAGCGTCTCCGCAGCGCTGCATCCGCTGTACTTGCGCGTGTGCTAGCCGCACGACTCTATACACGAGGCTCTTCGCGAAAGCCGGTAGCGCGTTGTGCGCGCTCGCACTTTGTATGCGCCAGAGCTTGTGTCTCTATGTCTATGCGTCGCAACGGATGTGGTCCATACGCTTACACGCATCGCGTCTAGGGCACGCGCGGAACGCTCCATAAAGCTTCCAGCACCAGCACCAGCACCGGCACCAGCAATTGCCGTCAAGATGTGCAACGCAACGCATCGGGTATGTCGCACGCGTCGTTGTCCAGGCTCCTCCGCCTCCGCGGTACAACAGCGTGACCCCGCGTCGCGTCGCCGCCCAAGGTACCGAGCAACTGGAGACGATGCCGCCGTCATCGCCACCACTGCTCTTGCATAGCTGCTTGCACGTTCCTGGGCGCTGCTGCAGTCGCCAGTATGCCCCAGCGCTAGAGTGAGCGCGCACCCACCAACTGGTGATCACCAAGTCACACACACACACACAGTGTAACTAGACGCTACCCGCATTGTGTAGTTCCGTTTTAGCTAGTTGCATACAGTAGGTACAACACGCATATACACGAGCGTAGACACATACCTGTCCGTCTTCAAGGAGCAGCACATGTTCTTTCCCTGGTAACGAGACAGAATCAAAGAAACCTATCAAAAAGCTCCATAGCGCTCAAGAGAAAGAGGTTACAAGTCCACGACACCCATGTCCGTCCTCATGCATGGAATTTGGTGACCTTCAACACCTATGCACGCATACACGCATACACGCATACATGCATACACGCACACACGCATACACGCACACTGCTTCTCCGCGCAAACGCAATACATGACGCAGCGCACCGGCCCTGGAACACTGGGACACGTATGCGCACGTTTACGGCACCTGCGCGCTTACACGCATGAGCGTCACGCGATCATCTCAGAAAATCTAGAGGGCACGCTTCCTATCCCTTCTATTCTCCCATTCCTTCTAGACCTCTTATTCTTCCGATATGCCTCTTATATCCTCCCCCATTCTATAGATCCATTCCGATATCCCTCCAGTATCCTTCCCAGTGGATCTGTATTCTATAGATCCATTCCGATATCCCTCGTGTATCCTTCCCAGTGGATCTGTATTCTATAGATCCATTCCGATATCCCTCCAGTATCCTTCCCAGTGGATCTGTATTCTATAGATCCATTCCGATATCCCTCCAGTATCCTTCCCAGTGGATCTGTATTCTATAGATCCATTCCGATATCCCTCCAGTATCCTTTCCATTGGATCTGCATTCTATAGATCCATTCCTGTATCCCTAAGAAAGGCCCCCTGTTGTTGATGCAGGGCGCATCGAGCGCGCGCGCGCTGAACATCCATCGCTGCGCCCCGACGCGCAGCGCGCAGACGCGTCACTCGTGTCGACGTGCGTCCGTCGCACGTTTTGTTTCGCTCGACTCGCTTCGACGCGTTCGTTGCGTGTCTGTTGTGCGGTTGCAAACGTCGGTTGCTGTGTTTGTTGCACAGATATGGCGCTCAAGCGCATATCCAAAGAACTTGTAGACCTGGGAAAGGACCCACCGGCAAACTGCTCCGCTGGTCCCGTTGGTGACGATTTGTTTCACTGGCAGGCAACGATTATCGGGCCGCCAGACTCTCCCTACGCTGGTGGCGTCTACTTCCTCAACATTCACTTTCCGACGGACTATCCGTTTAAACCACCAAAGGTGCAGTTTACGACGAAAATATATCACCCGAACATCAACTCGAACGGTTCGATATGTTTGGATATTTTGCGGGAACAGTGGTCACCGGCGTTGACCATCTCGAAAGTGCTGCTCTCTATCTGCTCGTTATTGACGGACCCGAATCCCGACGATCCCCTGGTCCCGGATATCGCACACAAGTACAAGACGAACCGGGCAAAGTACGAGGAAGAGGCACGAGAATGGACACGGCGCTACGCGATGTGAAAAGCAGAAACGGTACGACGCGGTGCACGCTTCTTCAGCGATGAACGCTGATGCTGTTGGGGTATTGGCCGCGGTCGCAACGTTACGGCAACGACGAGGACGATAGCGAAGATCGTACATGGTATGTGGTGGTGTTCACTACGGACACCACGAGGCAAACTTGGTGTAAAACACATCTTTACCCGCTCGGAAGCGCCTTCTTACCGCACGTTTCCCAGCGTTTCGTTGGTTAGGCAGTGGAGATGCGTCGGATTGCCTGGTTCACGCCAACGACACGCAGCTCTTGCGTACCGTGTTCCTTGAACATGCAGTCACCGTCCTCGTCCACGTGGATGCAGACACCAAGGACACCCTCGAGGTCTCCCTGGTACACAACGAGGGTATCGCCGGGATCGGGCGCTACCGGTTCGAGCTCGGTTCGAGCGCGTGCCTCTGCCTTGGATGCCTCCTGTTCAGTGTGCTTCGATGCGGCGTCTTGTTGTTGATCATACGCTTTGACCAGCCATGATCCGGATTCTTCGGACGGTAAACCGCAAACAACCACGAGACGATTGCCCGCACGCTTGTCACGCATGACCGCCCCAAGCCAGTAGGATGGCACCGAAGATACTGTAAACGCGCCCGGCACTGATTCTGGTACTTTTCGTATTGTCGTTGTCGTTGGTGGCGCTGGTGTGACTGCGTCTGGTGTGTCTGGTGTCGCCGGGTTGCATTCCGACGACATTGCGACTGGGCCGGGGCCCGCGGCAGCTGCTCCAGCTCCTGCTCCTGCTCCTGCTCCTGCTCCTGCTCCAGCTCCAGCTCCTGCTCCTGCTTCACTGGCGCCGTCGTCTACTGCAGCCTTGACGCTCGTTGGCCGCTGCGCGTCCACCGCGGGATGCATGGGCGTCGACGGCCGTACACTGGCAAACGCCTCAGGAACGTGTGCCGGTGTCATCGGACGCCAGACATCGCTGGCACCACCACCACGAGCAGAAGCGCCACCCGCTGCCGTACCTCCGAACTCGTGAGCCGGTGTCATAGGAACCGAGGGATGTAGTGGCGTTGCCGCCAGTGCCGAAGCGTACGGCGTCACGGGTACCGTCGCATACGAAGCATCCATCGCTGGGGTACGCTGCATCCCGGCAACCTGGTTGTTAGGTTGCCAACCCTGCAACGGGGTCCTCGCGGAGGCAACGCCTGCACCAACAGCGGCCAGCGATGAGGTCGCACCAGGCGTGCCCGTCACCAAAGACGCTTGTCCATAGGCACCAGTAGCCATACCGAGTCCGTAAGCGCTCTGTCCCGCAAGCCCTGTTGCGAGTCCGGGGCCATAGAGACCCCCGATGACCGATGCACGTCCCAGAGCAGCACTCGTCGCTGCTGAACTGGCCTCTGCACGTAGGCGTACCGCATCCCGTGCCACCGTAATCGTCTTCATCGATGACTCCAGTTCCAGGCGCACACTCGTATCCGAAGCATCTAGAACGCGTCCGGAGAGGCCCTTGTGCGGACCCCGCGTCACCGCTACCCAGCGGTGCAGAAGCGGATCACCACCACCACCACCACCACCACGACCACCACCGCGTACTGCACCAGGCGTCGGCTTCCGGCCCGAATCACTACCCCCAAACGGTGCTCTCGACGATGATAAGGGCGCAGTGCTGTTACCGAGCCCCCCGCTCCCGATACCACCGCGTCCAAACGCAGTGCCCATCGATGGACGCCAACCACTTGTCGGTGCAACGAACGGCAACGACGTCGACACGGTGCCGGCTCCCGAAGCGTTCACCTCGGCTGCAGGCGCCTGTGTCAGCCGCTGCACTTCGCTGCCGCTTGCAACCACCATACCTGCGTTATCGAGATGCTCACGAATACGCAGAAAAAGGCGATTCCCAAACACATACATCACAAGCGCTTCGCGGTTACGGTGCGGATGTCGGGCACCGACGATGCGAACTGCATCACCAGCTCCGACCGGTTGCTGGGCGGCATCCAGGGTACGCAGCTGGCTAGTGCGAGCCGTGCTCCCATCGCGACGTCCGCGAATATCCTGAACACTGACCGTCTTGATTTCTCCGACTTCGTTCATCACCTGAACGCGTTCTACAGCGGCCTGTGCAAGTGCTACAGCACCGCGTGCGCTCAGCATCGTGCCGTTTGCACCGTTCGCCATCAGGTCGGTAGATGAGGCGTGCCCCAGCAGGCTACGCAGGATCAACCAGGCATGCCGCGGCTCTGAGTGCAGTGTCACCAGATCGAAGAGATGGTACAGGCCACCGGCAATCAACTTGGCGGCTGTAGCAGCGCTCTGCTCTCCACTGGACTCGCTGAGCAGGTGCGCGGAGACGCGTACGACCTCGTTTGTTACATCGGCGAGCACGGTTACCGACGCTTGTGCATCATTGTCGTTGTCGGCGTTGTCGGTGCTCTTGTCAGTGTCCTGGTCCTGGTACGCGGTAGCCACAACGAGGCCAGTGAGACCGGCATGTTTGCCAGCGGATATCCGCACATGATCCCCGATGGCAAAGTACTTTTCCAGGTCTGCCGCCAACACCTGAACTGACGCCGGTGTCGTCGAGGCATCGTGCTCACCTGTCGCTGGGGTCGGTTGTATGAGGACTCGAGCGTCGGGCAGGACGCTATCCACGATGCCGATGAGGTTCCGCAGGTCACCGCGTCGAACGCGTACACGATCCCCTTTGCGAAAACGATGACGATTGGCATCCGCAGCGGTAGCGGTGACCGCTTGTGTTGCAGCCACCAGAGCAGATGAAGCGCGAAACGCTTCCATGTCCGCTGCAGGTGTACTGGTACCGCTTGCTATGGCGTCGATACCACTGGTGAACCGCTGCACCGTCGCCGCTGCGGCAAGCGAGTCGTCAGACGCTTTATCGCTGATACCAGCACCAGCATCATCATTATCATCATCATCACCATCATTATCATCATCATCAGCGGCGGCGGCGGCGGCAGCAGCAACTTGCGCCTGACGCTCCGCTTCCTGGAACGGCTCCAGCTCGTCGATGCTGGGCGGCGTCATCGCTGCTCCATGAATGATATTCTTTCGAGAGACGCGTTTGTATAAAAGACCGTAACGAAACTGATCGTTTTCGAACTCGTCAAACCACTCACCGGTGCGCGAATCACGTCTCGCAAACACATTCACGTGAAGGATACGAGCGACCTGGTCTCGATCAAAGAGTTTCCGCGGTGGACGCACGCCGGACGTCCGCGATCCACCGCGGCGTGCTGCGGCAGCTTCTCCGACTTGACGCGAAGGAGCACCTTTTGTAGCGGCATCGTCCACGTTTTCCATATCGTCTCGGTCGACGGCATCGACGGCACCGTAGCGCGGTTTCCGCGCCAACGCCGTCAAGTCCAGACGCGGTACCAAGCGAACGATAACTTGATCTTCTCGAATTTGGTAGACTTGTGCCAGATCCCCAGCGTAGAGGCCACGACGTAGACGCACCCATTGGCCTGGAATGAGCTTCTGACGCTCCGTTGCGGGTCGTACAGAGACGACCTCTACCATCTCTTTCAACGGGACCAGCGTAATCTTGGTCTGGTACAGATGATGGAGTCCTTTGATGGCGTCTCGGACATCGTTTTCACGTGGTGCCTCAATGTAGAGGCAACCGCGCAGATGATCCGGTGCCACGATGCCGGTGATCGCCAGAGGTTGACCCTGATTCGCCCGGTCAACGCATTTCTGCAAGAGACAGATGGTCATTTCTTTTTCCTTACCAGTTCGACATTTCACCAGGAACAAGCGCGGGTCATGCACTGTTGGCAGGAGGCTCTGTTGCTCGATGTCGGTCGGGGGCTTGCCGCGAGCCATGGCAGCCGGCACCGGCAACACGTCCAGGTCGGATGCGGCACCGTGCCGACGGCGTGCTGTTGATCCATCAGCAGCACCAGCTGCACCCTCAAGAAACGCCCGGGTGATGAGGTCGGACTCCTCGTCTTCATCGTCGAGGCCACCGTAACGTTCTTGGACGAATTTTTCGAGCTCCTCAGCGGTTTGGGCGCGTTGCAGAAGCGCTGCCTCCGCTCGACGACGTTGTTCGCGGCGAGCGATGGCCTCCCGCTCCTCGGCAGCGAGCTCCTCTTCATCTGCGGATTCTTCGTCTTCATCGGCGACGAGGTCTTGGATATCATCATCTTCCTCTTCTTCCTCGTCGCCTTCATCGACTTCGGCCTCGAGTTCCAAGAACTGAGCCGCTCCACGTCTTCGGCGGCTGCTGTGCTCCTCTTCATCTTCGTCTTCCTCGTCATCTTCGTCTTCGTCTTCATCGGCTTCCTCATCCGCATCGTCATCGTCGTCGTCTGCCCTTTCTTCTTCATCGTCTTCATCATCGATCCCGTCCTTGACTTCCGCGCTTGGGTATTCATCACCGTCGTTTCCTTCCGCTTCTTCCTGCATACGATGTTGAATCGTGCTCTTGACGTTCTGGCGCAGCGCTGTCGCAAGCGCTTCCTCCTGCCGCCGCAGCGGATGTCTTTCGGTGGTATCGCGCGTCGAATACCCCGACTCTGTCGAGCCCTCTGGTCTCAATGTCTCACTGCTCCCTGCCGCCGTAGCCGGTTGCGGTGTCGACAGCGGCGGGAACGCTTGGGATGGTTTGCTTGGTGTAAAAGCAGGCACATCTTCTCCGCTGGTACCGCCTGGTAGAACAGGTGGTACGCCCGTCGCAGCCGGCACTGGAGCATTCGGTATCTCCAATCTGGACGATGGCGATGAAGACTCATCTGCCGCTTTTGTAGAGGATTCTTGATCACGATGAATTTCGTATCTTTCGTGAGCATCATGGCGAAGGGTCTTCACCGGAGGTTCCTCTTCAACCGTGCTCTTCGTGTCTGGCTCCGCAGATTCCAGTCCTCTTTTGACTCCGCGAGCACGACCTGCTGACAATGTGGCTGTTGACTGGACTTCAGACGCCTGGGTTCGTTTGCCCGACTCGGGCACTGCTTGTCCTGCGGATAGCTCCTGTGATGCCGCCTCTTCGACAAGAACCGGTGAATCTGGTGGTGGCGGGAGCGCACTCGAACCTGCTGCTGAGCCAGAAGTGTTGCACCCTTCCAGCCCGCTCGACATCTGACCAGCGCCAGAAGTTGTTTGTTGTACATGTGCTGGGTTCTTGTCGTCGTTGGATCCTGTGACGTTGGGCATCGAGCTGGCCGAGACTTGCTGCAACGAGTCCGAGGCGTCGCTCGCGGGTTGCACGCTTGCGTTCGCCGAGTCGTTTCCGGTTGAGGACAACGTCGCTTCATCCCGCATCCGACTTGAAACAGAACCGCTCCCTTGGTCCGTAACCTGTGAAGAGCTTAATCGAGGTGTTTCCGTGTCTGCTGTCCCAGCGCTTGGTGTCATGGAGTTCCCAGTCGCTGCCGTTGGCGACTTGTCATCTGCGCTTCTAGTTTCGCTGGATTTTTCCTGCTTTGACATGGGCCACTTACGACCTCAAAACACGCTGAGTACGACAGTGTCCACCACTGGGATGCGTTCTCCGTTAAACGCCTGCTTGACAGGTGACGTTGTTTCGCCTCTTTCTGTGAGCGTTCGCTTCGAACGACGCACAGCGTCTGTCGGTGGCGGAGCGCGCTCGTCTACAGACTTGCCCTTGGTGCTTCGAGGACGTAGGCGCTGCCACTGTTTGATCAGTAGCGAAGCGTGTACGTAAAATTGGTGCTGGCTGCAGCTTTCGAGGCGCCTCGCTTGGTACCTGCCTCTGCGAACCTGGCTAGAGCTTTTCGGTGGTACGCTCTGGAGCTGACCGAGGCGCTCCCCAGAGCACTCGAGTTGTCGGAGTACCAAACACCCAGAGCTCTTCACTTGCACCAGCGAAACGTTCGCGATTCGTTTCCAGAAGGCGTGCTTTCGAGAGACTTTGCAAAACGCTGAAACAAAACGTTGTGGAGCCGCGGCGACCGTCCTGCGAAAGCGTTGTTGTTGTCGTAGACGAGTTGCTCGCCTCTGAGCCGCTTGACGGGCGAGTTGTCGAACGTTTTAGACAAGGTATACAATGAAACGGTTCTCTGGTGGAACTTTTTTGGAACCAGGTTGATAGCTTTCAGATGCTCTTGTTTGAGGAGAGTTTTTTGTTTCCATCGCTGGAGGAACGACAGTGCTGAGCGACGGAAGACAACTGTATACTCGCGACTGGCGTCCGCAAGAGTCATCGCCGAGTTCGTGCGTTCCGCTAGCGCAAGCACGAGACCTGCACGCTCTTTGCTCAACGTATGGAGTCGTGATACGAAGCTGTCACAACGTCGCAAACGGAGTCTGTGAAACAAGGTTAGCGACGACGCTGGAGCAGTTGCGCTACGTTCTTGCTGACTCAAGTTCTGATGCGATTCATTGGCTCCCACGACTCTTGACCTGGTTGGAACTGAGCACCTTCACGACGAGCTCTTCTGGATCTTATGTTCTGTTTCGATATTCATTGGCTCGAATAGCCCACAAAGTGCGTACAGTGCGGTTCCGCCCAAAGCACCAAGTCACAGAAGCGGGTATGCGCTGCTCTCTCAAGTGCCATGATTCCAGTAGCAATAGTTGATGCCTACTGGCCTTGTTTACGTTTCCGTGTCAGCATCTTCGCGGTCTACGGATGCACCTTTTTCAACCGGGGGCGTACACAACGCTTGCCAATGCGCATCAGCGACGCGACCAAGGCTGGAAACTGACGATCATTGACCATCATGAATCGGCTGGTTGTGCTGCGACTCTTGCTGCATCCGAAACCGTACGGATCCAATTCCAACCTGGCAAAGCGTAGAGATTCATGTACGTTTCTCTAAATGAGACCGCCTGTCCTGATCTACGCTCCCTGCCGAACACGACATCAGGAGCATCCTGCCAAAACGCCGAAGCTGGTGAATGCGAGATCATTGCGAGGCGTGCTCGCTGCGATCGAGTCGGCTCTTTATGGGGAATATATGTGGTGGTTCGAAATTCGCAGATGTATAGACGCTAACGAATCGTCTTGACTGGGAACGTGGCGCATATGCGCGGGTCACAATGCCTGCACTTGCATGCTCACGAACGCATGACCATGTTCCGGTGGTGTAGCGGTTCGTGTATCGAGAATAGGACTCGGCATGGTGTCCGTCGATGGGTGTCGTCCATAGAAATCCCGTAACCAAGTGCGACGATGCCTTGAGTGGCAACTGTGGCTGAGAAGTCGGTGCGAACGCCAAGTCAGGGAATCGACAAAAATCGATTCCAATGTGCGGCGGGATATTCTTGTTCACCATGGAAATGCGTTTGTATGATAGGGGGCAACTGAACAATAGCCAAATCTGCGGCTTTTCGAACGCAAAGCCTGCAGCTTCCTTGCCCAAGGGACGCAGCACGAGTTCTTCACATGCGATGTGCAAGGCTTCGTGAGCGTGCGTCCATGATCACGAGTGACTCTTGGCGGCAGAGTCGATAAATGCCTCATTAGAAAAGGCAATGCTCATTTTTTATCGTCTATGACTGCGGAGTTGTCGCTACCACACCTGGATTTGTGCGGCTATTTTGCGGTACGAACTTAGATACACGAAGACGTTTACCTCGGTAGAACTGCTTGATTCCTCAAAGACAACGGTGAAGCATGTGAACGCTAGTTGCATACGCAGCCGACACCCGTGGGGATCCTGCGAAGCGCCTCATGGAGACGGCGTATGAGGCATCTTGTCTGATCGCGTAGCCGTCAGCGTACTCGCTTGACAGCGCTTTCTCCAGGAATAGCGAGGCAGGTGGAGCCGCGCTCCTGTGGGCATGCATGCGCTGAGACCGCTTGGAACCCCTTAACTAGTCTCACGTTCAACAAAGCGACTAGACATATGTCAGCATAACACGGAATAGGTCCTCGAATACGGGCATAAACGATGGAGTTTGGGTCTCTTCCAATTGTAATTCGCACCAGCCTTTGCGGACATCTCTCCCGTGACTGCTTTCGGTTCCACTCGTTTCGCTCGGGCTTCGAATACGCCAGTCTGAGCCTTTACATGAGCTCCGTGATCTGCATTCGAAGGATGATGATGATCATGATGACAGCGGTCAATTCGTGATTACGCTGCTTACGTCCGTTGACGACGCATTGCTTGCACAGACGAAAGTTCCGACACACGGCTTGCGTGCCATTCTCGTACTCTTTGTGGACAGCTTTGGAGCGCCCTTCTCAGCGGTGACACGTGGATGCAGTCAGGTGGTCCGGTACGCCGACCATGCAACTTCCTACGAGTACCAGCCCGTGGCGCGCTCAGACTGGTTTCATCGCACCGTTTACGCTTTTGCGAGGTCCCTGTAGATGCCTTCGGTTCCCTTACCCAATGGTTTACCCTGAAACGACCTGCTTCTTCTGAGCGATTGCCTCGGCGAGTACGTTATCGGGCATTCGCGCACTACCGCATTCAATAGGGGATTTGTAAAAGTCAATGTCAATCCTGATGAGACAAAATCCAGAAGCGAACTCCAGACCGGAGATCGTATCAATAACCTTCGATCCGTCGATGCTGCTAACGTGCAGAGCAGTGACGCATGCTCCATGGGAAGCGATTGCTGCAATGTGGGAAATCCGAGTGTGAGATCCTTTTCCATGGAAACAGAAGAGACGGAAACGCCCGGTTGCATATCCCCGGAGCAATACGATGGGGATGTCGCATGCGGTTTCGTCGACGGCAACGAAATGATGCGGATTTATGAATCGAGTGGTGCCCGTAACTTGATGCGGCACGAGCTTTTGAACACGTCGAACGACGCTGCCGACTTTTTCGTGCCCTCAGACAGGATGTCGACATGCTGCGCAGCGTTACCCTGAGGCATGAATATCGAAAAACTGCAGCATGCATCATCTGAACACGCTGCACACAAAAAATGGAGCAGCTCAGCGCCTTGTGCGCACCCACTGGATGTTCAAGTGGGATAACGAACGTACGCCTCGTCCGAAGGCGTCGTGAATGAACTCCATTCCAGTGCCAGAACGGCGACACACAACTTCCAAAAGAAAAAACGTTGCTGCCGGCAGTGTACAGTGGTGGCGAGAAACTCGCCCAGGACAAGAAGTCTCCAACGGATGTGCAGATGCCTCCCAGCCTTGCTCGGCGGGCCAGCGACTACTGCCTCCAACTTTCTCTCATATAGTTCGACTTTGAGTGATTGTCCAGTAAAGTTCTCTCGTTTCAGCTCTGGAGGTCTCCTTTCCATCACTGCGCATATCGTTATATTGATCGCGGCGTTAAAGTCCCGGCTCACAAACTCCATACGTTTCTTGCCATTGATGGTGCTTCCTAATGCAAGCAGTCCACGAACTTTCGCCATCCTTTCCATTTGCTCTTCCGTCAGCGGTCCATACTTTGCGATATCCTCAGGGCTCCGCTGGCACCTTTCCATCTCGACCCTCTGAAGTGTACACCCCAGTTCGTGATGTGTATAGGACGTTCGGAACTCATCTACAGGTATCGTAACAAAACGCCCTGTGCACTCTTTGTACGTTCTTGTCCTTGGGGCTGGCGTGGTCCCCTTTTGGGTCTTCCAGCGCCCTGCTTCGCACGCTACTACGAGCCTCTGACTTTCATTCCTCTTCAGAGCGCTCAACCGGTTGAAAAAGTTGGCAAACGCCCGCTGCTTCCCACAGTGCAGATTCATACGCAAACGAGCCCACCGGGGCTTGGTACACTCCTCCCACAAGGCATCCCAATGAGCAACGCGTATTTCCATGAATTTCCGAAAAGCTTCAAAGTCCGCTCCTCGACTCGTCACCTCGCCCAAAACTTCGAGGTGATCCTTCATTCCTGCATTCCACGTACCAATTTTCTTCCTTGCATTCATTATACCGGATTCTCGATAGTATCTCGCTCTCGAGAACCTCAAAAGACGTATGTGTTTCTGACGTAAGTTGCCGTCAGTACCATCTTCCGCACGCTTGGGTGCTTCAATGGTTGTTATATTCGTGTTCCCGGGGTCTGCGCCAACGACAAAAAAGTTATCCTGAACTTTCTGTGTCGCAGGATCCGCCTTCCTCTTATCTTCATCTTTCGTCACAGACGGAACTGGACGATCTTTCTTCAAGCGCCGCTAGTGTACACACATGGCCACTACATCGGTTTCGATCATCCCAGTAATACCCCTTGTTTGCTCACATTGAGACGTTTGAAATCGAAGATTCTCTTGCAGAACGTCACCCGGTTTTCGCCGGAGAACCCCTCCCTGCTAACATTGAGCTCGGGACTGATCTCTTTCATGAAGTCATGAAGGATTCTGGAGTCGACAGTCACAAAATGTGACTTGATGTTGCACATTGGAACGACGTTGAAGCGCTTCCCCATTCGGACAGCCTTCCGTCTCTCCCACTCTTCATTTTTTCCTCACTCAGCTTCATCTCCGCCTTGCGTTCGGATTCTCGGTCCAAAAATACGAAATCGAGCAGAATTAAAGGATAACATCTTTTTCCATGTTTTTTTCATAGCTGATACCTTTTCTGCTGGATTCGCCGGCCCCAAGACCGCACGGTTCTCTTCAATAGTGGCGCGGATTACAGAAACCTCATTCCTTCTCCTATATGACGCCTTCTTGTCGACGAATTCGATCTCCTGTTCATGCTGACAATCGTTCGTGATGCTGTCGATGATCGCGCATATTCCTTTGCGAGAGAGGCCCGGATACTACGCAAAGATGGAGCGTATCATGAAACGTTCGAGTTTCACGACCACGTGATGCTTCAGGTTCGTGCGGTACTCCATCGCCGCGTATTCGTAAATTCGCGAGTCACCCCTGTATGGAGCACCGCTGAAGCGGTATTCGGCGTGGTGTTCGTGGAGGGCGTGCACTCACTTATTTTTTGCTCCGCGCTTCCCCTGTGCCAAGCATCAGGTGACGATGAAAGCTCTTGTCGAAAAATTCCTCCTCCGAAACCTCGACTGTTTCGATCTGCGTCAAGTCGCGATACATCGCCTTCACCAAAAGCATTATTCCTGAGGAAGCCTTTATGATACTCACGGAGTACGACTCGACGCACGGTTTCTCATGCCCACCCGCAACTTTCGCTCTGATAGATACTTGATATATCAATTAAGACAGGATCCCAGGCTCGTGCTTCATGCTTCTCCCAGTGGCAGGTACTTTAGTCAGATCTGAGCAACTCGTTCACAATTTCGTTCAGCTCGGGAGTAGGAGCAGGATGCTGGATCTGGGCGTCGCCCAGGTCCCAGTGGACTCTTCGTCTATCGCCTCGCGCTATCGCAGGCAGCGCTTCAGACTGCGCATCTTGCAGGCTCCCGGAATGAGAATTCGCCTTGATTGCGTGTCACATGTAGGATTCCGCGAGCCGACGCCCTCTGCGGTATGACAACGCCGTTCTGTCTCCGTGCAGCACCTGCTTCAGCGGTATAAGCGCTACGGCGAGTGCTCGAGGCAGGCACTCGGCACACGACACAGCATACGAAACGACCAGTGCATACGAGAGGAAGTACGGGGAATGGAACTTGAAGGTAGGTGCTTCCTAGTAGACGCTTTCCCGAAAGCGAATATCCATCCCGAATGCCGGCATCCGTGGTCAACGGAAACGTGCTGTCATCGGGCAGGGAATCCACACAGCGCCGGAAGGAACGGTCGCCTCGCGCGCAGCGTCGAAATTTTGAGCCGCGGGGGGCGCTGTCTGATCACCAGCACCGCCGCTGCCGCCGCTGCCACCACCACCACCACCGCGGATGCTCGCGTCGAACACACGCGGGTCAACCGACGGTGTCCACAGAAACGCCTCTCTGTGGCGATGCGGAATCTGCCGCAGATTTGATGCTGGGTACAGAGCACACTACCGAGCGTCGCATCGTTCGCGTTACCTTCGGGTTGCCAAAGCGTTACGTCTGGTGTGAACAGTCGTTTGTGTTCTAGTGACGACGACGTTTCTTATTTTGCGTGTCGTAACGGAAGAAGATACGTTTTTCCGTCATATGTACTATGAACGCTCACGCAGCGCAAAGCTTTGAAACAGCGAACTACAGCAGCGTTGGTGAAAACCACCGCGAGCGGACCCTCAGCAGCTCAATTTACGAGACGGACCCGGTGTCGCCGGACACTGCGGTCAGTTCGGAGGCGACCGCGTTTCAAGAATCTTTTCCAAGTTTGAAATTGAAGGAGAAGGACACACCTAACCGACGTTGGTGGCGGTTTTGGGCGCGCCCGTCGGCTGCTGGTGAAGATCCCGAGGCAGGCGACCCTAAAAAGGCGGCAAAGGCCTCTGGTCCGGAGAGCGCTTACACCACGGGCGTGACTGCACGGCGAATCTTCGCGCTTGCCTGGAGCTCGTCTGCAACTATGATTGTTATCGGATTCATTGCTTCTATTTTGGAAGGAGCAACGCTACCAGCGTTCGCGATTGTATTCGGTCGAATGTTTCAAGTTTTCACGAAGAGCAAAAGCCAGATCGAAGGCGAAACATGGAAGTATTCCGTTGGATTCGTCGGTATCGGTGTCTTCGAGTTCATCGTAGCCGGGTCAAGAACGGCTTTGTTTGGGATCGCAAGCGAACGTCTAGCTCGGGACCTGCGAATCGCGGCTTTCAGCAACCTGGTCGAGCAAGACGTAACTTATTTCGACCGCCGCAAAGCTGGTGAGCTCGGTGGAAAGCTGAATAACGACGTTCAGGTCATCCAGTACTCGTTCTCGAAACTCGGTGCGGTTTTATTCAATCTCGCCCAATGCGTTGTCGGTATAATCGTGGCGTTTATATTCGCGCCTGCCCTCACTGGCGTCTTGATCGCGCTCTCACCGTTGGTTGTGCTCGCTGGTGCCGCCCAGATGATCGAGATGAGTGGCAATACGAAAAGAAGCTCTGAAGCGTATGCGAGTGCTGGATCGGTTGCAGCGGAGGTGTTCTCGAATATTCGCACGACCAAAGCCTTCGAGGCAGAGCGCTACGAAACGCAACGATACGGCAGCAAGCTTGATCCCTTGTACCGTCTGGGGAGGCGACGCTACATCTCAGACGGTCTCTTCTTTGGACTGTCTATGTTGGTGATTTTCTGTGTCTATGCGCTTGCCCTGTGGTGGGGCGGGCAACTGATCGCTCGCGGCTCTCTGAATCTGGGTAATTTGCTAACTGCATTCTTCAGCGCCATACTCGGCTTCATGGGAGTCGGTCAGGCGGCTCAGGTCTGGCCTGACGTCACCCGCGGACTCGGTGCTGGTGGCGAGCTCTTTGCAATGATCGACCGTGTACCACAGTACCGACGTCCTGACCCCGGCGCTGAAGTCGTCACGCAGCCTCTGGTACTGAAGCAAGGCATTGTCTTCGAGAACGTCCACTTCCGGTACCCGACACGCATGAACGTGGAAGTGTTACGAGGGATTTCCCTGACAATCCCTAATGGAAAGACGGTCGCTATTGTCGGCGGAAGCGGTGCCGGCAAGTCGACCATTATTCAGCTCCTGATGCGCTTCTACGATATCGAACTGCAAGGCGGCGGTCTCTTGCTCTTCGACGGTACGCCCGCCTGGAACTACGACTTCCACGCCTTGCGTAGTCAGATTGGGCTTGTTTCGCAGGAGCCGGTTCTATTTTCTGGAACCATCCGCGATAATATTCTCTATGGCAAACGAGATGCTACAGATGAGGAGGTCATTCAGGCCTTGCGCGAAGCCAATGCGTACTCTTTTGTTATGGCATTACCCGATGGACTGGATACCGAGGTCGGAGAGCGAGGTCTGGCGTTAAGCGGCGGCCAGAAACAACGCATCGCTATCGCTCGAGCGATTCTGAAGCATCCAACGCTACTCTGCTTGGATGAAAGCACCAGCGCTCTGGATGCAGAGAGCGAGGCTCTCGTTCAGGAGGCGCTGGATCGGATGATGGCCTCTGACGGCGTTACCAGCGTTGTGATTGCCCACCGCTTGTCCACAGTGGCGCGTGCAGACCTCATTCTCGTAATGCAGGATGGTGTCGTGGTTGAACAAGGCAACCACTCGGAGCTCATGGCTCTGGGCCCATCAGGATTCTACTACCAACTCGTTGAGAAGCAGTTGGCCAGCGGTGACATGAGCGCTGCCTAATACATCATGAAACGCGTGAGACAAAGCACTGCATCGTGCGGATGCCATGGAAGCGGAAGATAGACGGAATGACGGGATCGCTTTTGTGCCAACGTATCAACGGAAACGGTGTTACTGAGGCGCTAGTCGCCGATGTTGGTCAGGAGCGTCGTCTTCGTGGACGTGTGTCCGTTCCAGCAGCGTCGTGTGACCATAGCGGATGCCTGATGCGCGCCACAGTGACGTCAGCACCGATTCTTTTTAGCAGTGTACTGGTGCGCACTGGTACGTCCTCTCCAGACAGAACGCACCACGAGCAGATTCTGCACTGCGGGTACGCTACGCATCAAGGATATCCTTGGTGCAGGATATCGTGCAGGTGCTGTGTACACTGCACCTACGACAAATTTGATGTACATCCTGCATCATGCATCGTGGACGCGATACGCATCACCGATGGGATACACTGCACACATCATACATCCCCTCCATTCATCGCATCGTATACATACATTCCGATCGTTGCTATACGGTGCTTGGTGTGTGTGTGTGTGTGTCTGTCTGTGCGGATGCAGAACACCAGCATGGCGCAGTGTGCTGCGCTTCGAAACAGGCCGCATGAACCAGCGACCGCGTATGCGATTATCGGATGAACGGTTGACAGAGATGGAGATTGCCGGTGCTCGGACAAGTCTGGCTGGCTTGAGGTGTCGTTGCTGGCCCGCAAAGCGACCTGCAAATTGTATATGATAGATGATAGAGCACTTTATCTGAAGCGTTAAAGTTTTTCATGTGATCTGCCGAGTAAACACACCATGCGCTAGACAGGTTATCATCTACAACTCCAGTTTGGCGAGCGCGATGACCTGCAACGAATGATCAAGCGACGCATCGACAGCTCATGCGCATTGTCGTGGAATGGAATCCGGCTGAAATGTGTGCGAGAAGGTCGTCACCTCCTGATGGAACGCGATGAATTGCACGAGGCGGACGCATTCAACGATGGAAGGCATCGTCGGTAATGGTGAATCGTGGAGCGCCATGAAAGTGCACCCATTTGCATGCGGGGCCTTTTCCAGTGTCCAGAGACGGAGATCCGGGTGTGCTGGGTTTCCAGAGTTCGCCGTGCCGTTCCATCATGTACGCGTACCTCGTTCCAGGCCGGGATGGAAGTCTGTCGCTCGTGGCGACCGATGAGTTCATCGAAGGGGTTCGGCGTTTCATCTAAGTACCAACCTGGTGAATGACATGATGACAGCCAAAAATGCAAACTCGATGATCAATGCGGAAGCACAAAATAGTTTCTGGCGTT
>Ga0080006_1131177_pt1 | contig 56556 bp, 35 predicted proteins | sample RS3BMetagenome_FD_69209 | JGI IMG/M metagenome (GOLD analysis project Ga0080006, IMG submission 69209) | Ferric oxide microbial mat and aquatic microbial communities from Rainbow Spring, Yellowstone National Park, USA - RS3B (SPADES... ...
CGGGTCGGGGCGTGGCGGAGCGTAGCCACGTTTGGCGCCACTACCATGGAATGAAGCCAAAATCCAGCTCCTCCATGTGTCTCAGATTCGAGGAGATCATTGAACTGTTCGTTCTGTTTCCGATTTTGTATTTTTCAGCTCTTGTTTTAGTTGTACAGCCTTGACATTCAAAGCGTGGCAATGAGAGGTTAGGGATGCATACGTCGTTCTAGGATTCGTGGTTGAATTTGTTTTTCGGAATGGCACAGATGACCCTCGATCACTGGAATCGGTTACGTCATGCGAATCGTGGTGATTCGCGGAAGCTCGCAAAGAATGGTTCGTAAAATGAGCGACAAAATTAATGGATTCATCAATAAGGGTCTCTATGAGTCTTTTCTTCTTACGTGTAGCATGTTCAAATCACGCATTCTTCAAGTTTTTACGGTCTTCCTGGTCGACGGCAACTCGCGGGTGCAGCTGCTCGCGCGTCGCTCCGGATTACCGCGGATCAAATCGTACAGTCTTGCATTGACGACCGCTGTTCAAGCCTATCCCGAAAGTTGATGGAACTTGGCAGGTCGAATAATCGATGCTGTCGAAAAACAAATTCCCCAGTCTTTCTGAATACCCACGAAACTGCATTCCATAGCAGTAGGATACCAGTCGCGGGATCTGCTCGCAGCGGCTTCTGTCACTTCTCTTTGCACGGTAAAGCGCCCTGGACTCGCGCTTGCGTTATCGGGGCGATCGCTTCTGGCGGAGAATGCGTCAGCGCTTTGCGTGAAGGCAGCGCTGTCGGATCGGAGTTTCTCGACTTGATTTCCATCCCGGATTTTCGTCCCGTTCATTGTTTCATCATGAACAACATCGCGTTCCGACAATCCTCCATGGAATGAAACAGCGTGCGCTTGCGTGCGCAGCTGACGGAAGACTCGCCGAGGGTATCTCGCAGATAGTGCTTGTGATCCTGGGGTACAGCACCGAGCGCGGAAACGGAGTAAAGCATGTAGGGAAACCTTCTCTACCCGTCCAGGGCACGTACCGTGCAGTGAAACATGCGCTCATGTGCCAGAGAACGGCCGTTGGTAGAGAAAGTATTGCGGATACATTTGGGCACTTGACCTCCACCGAGTGTCACTGCTGCGCAGGACACACCGAGGGTACCATGCAAAGAAGAAGGCGATGGGAAAAGGATCGCAGATCTCAGCTTCCGTCCGCGCAAGCGATGCATTCCTATCAACCGAACATGGCGAAACTGGGGCTTGATCGCTGCGATCAAGCCTCAGTTTCTGCTGCTCTGCAAGGATGAAAAAATAGCTTGAACGTTGCGGTCGTCTACAAAGTGCCAAGTTGCTTCCTGCAGGCACAGCATCTAAAACTTTGCATAGAGTACTGACCAGCGCGCTGAACCCGGCAAATGTTCCTGCAGCAGCGCTCCGCGCGGAATCGATACACAGCCGCACGCCATTCGCCTGCTACTGCGCCTAACCTTCGACCAGAGCAGTGTGTCTATTGTTCGCATTCGAATCACTGCTCGCAGACGGAGAACCTGGTGCAGCATCCCTACTGGAATCGACAGTCGGACTGTGCGGTGCTGGACCTGCGGGTACAATTTTGTCCGTACATACAGTCCATGGACAAAGCGCGTGTCATGGAGCGTGCGAGCGTCTTGACGCCGTCGTGCGCTGGCGAATCAACGTATCCGTTCGTAGGGCTCGGTTGGCCCAGTTCGAGAGTGTTCACTACACGAGGCGAATCGCAGTCTCGGACCAGCCGCTGCGTTCGCCAACGCTCGGCCTGGGAATCCGCAGCGACACTGCGACGCCATGCTGTCGCTGGAACGGAGGATCGTGTGGGCGGACCACTATCCCCGAATCAATGCTTGGATAACGGTAAAGAGGACTGGGAGGATTCGGTGCGCCATGTAGGCTTGCTTCCCGGATGCCGATAACCATCACATCATTGGGGATCAGAGGTTAGATTCCAGAATCCTACACCATTAGGAATCACACTCGCGGTCCTGAGCACTTGGTAACCATCCGACACTCGGGGATTCTTCGTTAGATTCAACAATGCTCTACCATGACGTCTTCCTATTGCTGGGTTGCGCCTGCGTTCTCCCGGGCGCCTCGCCGTGCTCCAGATGATCGATCATGGCGGAGCGTGCCAGCTGGAATCATCGCGAGGTATCGTGCCAGGCCCCAATATTACCTTGTATGTCAAGGGCGGCACCGCGACGCGCACCAGCGACGGAGCCTATAGCAAGAGATTACTCTACGTGAGTTTCCGAGCTACGACACCTGATTTTCGCTCCAGCGCGATGCGAACACGCACGTGCCAAGGCGGGGTGTCGGACACGTGTCCTTCATCGATCGGTGAGGCGTCTCGCGCGGTGCACGCAGTGCGCTAAGTGAGCGTTCCTGGGAGATCAGGCAGGCATACGACACGACGCGCGTGCCGCCGCTGAAGGGAAACGCGATCCTGATCTCTGGTGTGTTGTTCAGCTGTAAAAGTTGTATTCGCGTTGGAGTCGAACAAAAATATAGTTTTCAGTTCGTTTTTGTTTCAAACTTTTAACAAGTCTAGTCAAATGTTTTTTCGCAGTATATAACAGAAGGGTTTAAAGAGCGTTCAAGAAATATAAAAATAAAAAAACGAAAAAAGGAACGCTATGAAAAAGCAAATGCACGATCCTGGAGGCCCAGGTTCGCCGGCTGCCAGAAAAAAAATAGTGCCGAGTCCAGAAGAAAAGGAAGAGAAGAAGGACCGAAAGGCGGAGGTCCTACGTCGAAGGCGGCAAGAAAGACGACTGTACGACGAGGTGGTGGTGAAAACCTTTCTTCTTGGACATATCAAGGATCCGTACAGGGAAAAGTTGCGAGACGCTATCGAAAAACGTGTTGCGTCATACTCCAAGAATATTATAAAGGCGTCGTCAGGACTGATGCATTTAGCAAGGGAGATGTACGAAGACGTCGCGAACATGGAAACGGTCGAGATTCCAGACGAGTTTTTCGACAAGGCCATTATTCGTCAGCTGATGCTTGGTACAGGGGAAGCGCGGAGGGAAAATGAGCGGGTGCGCGCCCTCCACGAAAAATACCCCTTTACAGCTTCAATGGTACTCGATACAAGGGTGACCGGGGTATTTACGGCTACGGGGCGATGAAGTACCTCACGAACCTGAAGAACCTTTTGACAGAGAACTTCAAACGTTTCATGGTACGCGCCGTGTTTGCGTTGTCTCCGGACATCTCTCGCAATGGAAAATGGGCGATGATCAACGACGTCACGAACGATCGCAAGCATGAAGATGCGATCGAGTTCGTCGACGAGAAGGCGTCAAAAGAGAGCACGAATGAAGCTTCTGCGATCCGTGCGGCTATACAAGAGCATCGTGCGGTACTGGGGCTGGCGTATCCAACAGACAAGGTATCAGCGTTGAAAAAGATAAGGGAAGATATTATCGCCTCATCCTGCGATATTTCGTGTTTCTGGACCGAGAGCTCGAACGCAAGGCAGAAACGAAGGTGAGTGAGGAAAAAAAATGAAGAGTGGGAGAGACGGAAGGCTTTCCTAATGGGGAAGCGCTTCGACGTGGTTCCAATGTGCAACATCAAGTCACATTTTGTGACTATCGACTCCGGCGTCCTCTACGGCATCATGAGGGACATCAGTCCGGAGTTCAGTGTCAGCAGGGAGAACTTCACCGGCGAAAACCGGGAGACGTACTTGAAGAACGTCTCCAATTTCAAACGTCTGAGAGTGAACAAGCAAAAGTTGTTCACTGGGATGATCGAAATCGATGGAGTAGCCTTGTGTGTACACTATCGGCGGTTGAAGAAAGATCGGCCAGTTCCGCCCTCGGCGAACCATGAAGATGAGAAGGAGGCGGATCTTGCGACGCAGGAGGTGGAGGATAACGACTTTGTCGTTGACGTGACGAAGGATGAAGATGAGAAGGAGGCGGGTCCTGCGACGCAGGAGGTGGAGGATAACGACCTTGTCGTTGGCGCGGCGAACCATGAAGATGAGAATGAGGCCGAACCTGCGATTCAGGAGGTGGAGGATGACGACCTTGTCGTTGGCGCGGTGAAGCACGAAGAAAAGAAGGAGGCGGATCCTGCGATGCAGAAAGTGCACGATGACGACTTTGTCGTTGGCGCGGACCCTGGGAACACGAATATCATCACCATCGCAATACCCAAGCTTGCGGAAGATGGTACTGATGGTAACGTACGTCAGAAAGACATGCGTCTTTTGAGGTTCTCGAGAGCGAGATGCTATCGAGAATCTGGTATAATGAATGCGAGGAAGAAAATCGAGACTTGGAATTCAGGAATGAAGGATCACCTGGAAGCTATGAGCGAGGTGACGAGCCGCGGAGCGGACTTTGAAGTTTTTCGGAAATTCATGGAATTTCGTGTTGCTCATTGGGATGCGCTGTGGGAGGAGTATACAAAGCCCCGGTGGGCTCGTCTGCGAATGAATCTATACGGTGGGAGGCAGCGCGCGTTCGCGAATTTTTTCAATCAGTTGAGTGCCCTCAAGGAGGATGAAAATCAGAGGCTCGTAGTGGCTTATGGAGCAGGGCGCTGGAAGACCCAAAAAGGAACTACGCCAGCTCCAACGACAAGAACGTACAAAGAGTGTGCACGGCGTTTCGTTACGATACCTGTAGATGAGTTCCGAACGTCCTATACACACCATGAGCTGGGTCGTACACTTCAGGGAGTGGAGATGGAAAAGTGCCAGAGGAGCCCTGAGGATATAAAAAAGTACGGACCGCTGACGGAGGAGCAAATGGAAAGGAGGGCGAAAGTTCGTGGACTACTCGCATTGATTAGCACAACTAGTGATGGCAAGAAACGGATGGAGTTGTGAACCGTGACTTAAACGCCGCTATCAATATAAGGAGATGTGCGATGCTGGAGAACAGACCTCCGTACTTGCCAAGAGCGAACTTTATTGGACAACCTCTCAAAGTGGAACTATATGAGAAGAAGTTGGAAGCAGCCGTAGGTGGCCGGTCCAAAAATACTGGGGGGCGTCTGCACGTCGGTTGGCGACGCCCCGTCTGGGACGGCTTTCTCGCCACTACTGTGCACGGTTGGCGTCGCTCGACCTAGAACGGCGTTGATGGTGTCCGCGGCGGTGCAGTGTACGTAAAGCGCACGTAGATACTGTCATGGAACCGGATATAGAGATGCCTGTGGCCGTCAAGGGCGGTAAAAAGGCGAAGAAGAAGAAGTCTGGAGCGCCCGCTTTACCAGCACTAGACGGAGAGGACTCCACTTTTAACGTAACTGATCACCGACAATCTTTAGGGAACGAGGGAGTCACTACTCTTTCTCTTGACGCCTCTAGGGGGAAACGAAATAAGGAAAGCTTGTCAGACCTTAAGACGGAGACAGTTCACCGTCCGGAACGCGGTCGACGCGGGGTCTCGCGGGAGCTTCCGAGACCCGCCGACGTCGACGAAGACCTTGGGATAGGCGAAAGCGCTCCAGGAAATTCCATATTTGCAGCTTTCTCAGCACTTGGCCTCTCGGACGAGGGTAACTCCGACGCTGATGACGCCCAGAGCAGCGATTCGACCCGGTCGAGTCACAGGCGAAGTGGTAGGACCGGTGATAATACCTCGTTGAACGGTTCACGAAGCCCTGCCTCGGGGGCACATGCGGTTCCACAAGATTTTCGTAACGCGATCGGCACTAGTTCGGGAACAGAGATTTCAGGGACAACTTCGAAAGAGAAGAATTATGCGCGGGCCGGTGCGGTGCCCAGTACCTGGACACCCACAGATGCTCTCCGCAACACGACAACCAAACGTTCCTCCTCCGCTAAGAAAGGGAATACGGGGGTGTCGCACGAGGAAGATGCCGAAATTGAGGCCATTCTCGCGGAGCTCGAAGCAGTTGAGGAGGAATCCACAAAGACGAAATCGAGCAAGAAACAGAAACGGAAGGCCAAAAAAGCTACTCAGAAGGAAATCGACGATCAAGACGCATCGTTCGAAGAGCTGCTTGCAGCAGAAGCTGCAGAAAGGCACGATGCGTCAGACCTTGCCAGTCGCCAGGCTGATGAAGCCCAGCGCGGGGAGCAGGTGGTATCTGCAGGTGGCGATGCACCTCGGGTGCAAGAGAGACCTGCTGCGCAAGAATCACCCGGGGCGTCTCCGGTCTCGGATCCGAAAAATCGGCATACGTCGCAAGCTGGCACAGTTGTAGATCAAACTCAGTCTTTGTTGGATCAATCAGCAGCTGAGGAGCGTATTGCGGAAGCGCAGATAGAGGACCGGAATCATGTCGGAGAGGCACAGAGTCAGCAACTGACGGCTGCACAAAAGAAGCGGCTGAAGAAGAAGCAGAAGGAAGCTTCAAAAAAAGCTGAGGCAGTAGCCGAATCCAGTGAGCTGCCATCCAGTGCTCCTTCCAATGCGAGTAAGGCAATCGTTCGTCGTATCTTGGCAGAGCAGCAGCGACGAGCAGAGGAAGAGGAACGGCGGCGTCAAGAAGAGGAGGACCGCCTGGCCCGCGAGCGCGAGCGTCAGCAACGGGAAGAGGAAGAGGCGCGACAACGAGAAGAGGAACGACGTCTGAAGAAGGAGGCCGAACGAGCCCGTCGCGAGCAGCTCCGTCGCGAGGGTAAGCTCTTGTCGAAGAGTGAACGTCAACGAAAGCAACGCGTAGAAGCATTCATTCAACTGAGCATGGCAAGCGGTGCAATCGCTGCAGCGACGCTCCCGCAAGAAGCGACCAAACGATCAAAAAGAGTCTATGACGACCGCAAGAAGAAACCCAGGCCCAAGGACCCGACTGGCACGGACTCGGAGCAGACGACCTCTACAGGTGTCAAGGCGGCAGCGCAGGTTGCTGCAACGGCCTCCGACTCGACTAAAACAGTCGCAGCTGCCAGCGATGCCCGAGTGGCGGCTGTGCCTGATAGCTTCGAAGCGCACTTGACGGATGCATTCAGTGATTCGGGTTCTGGAGAAGACGAGCACGCGCTATCGCTTGCTTCAGAAAGCGGTGTCGACGACGACGCTGAGCAGAAAGAAGCCATTTCGGGCAAGGTGCGCTTCAGTGAGCCAGCTCGGGTGCAGCCCTCAGGCCCTGCCCTTAGCGCAGAAGAGCGCCGACAGCTCGCTGTGCGTCAACGCCTTGCTGATGAGGCTGCTGCACGGACAGCTGCGTCCGCTGAGCGACTGCGCTCACCAATTATTTGCATCCTGGGACACGTGGATACTGGGAAAACCAAGTTACTGGACAAAATAAGGCACACCCATGTTCAAGAGGGTGAGGCTGGCGGCATTACGCAGCAAATTGGTGCTACCTATTTCCCTATTGAAGCGGTTCGTCAGGAAGCAGCGAAAGTGAACCCCGAGCTGACTTACCGAATTCCGTCGTTGCTGATCATCGACACCCCCGGGCATGAGTCGTTCACGAATTTGCGCTCTCGGGGCTCGTCGTTGTGCGATATCGCCATCCTCGTTGTGGACATCATGCATGGGCTCGAACAGCAGACGCTTGAATCGATTGAGCTCTTGAAGATGCGGAAGACTCCTTTTATCGTGGCATTGAACAAGGTGGATCGCTTATACGGTTGGAAGCCTTGCCCGATGGCCCCCATTCGGCAGGCTTTGGAAGAGAATCCGTCGACTGCTGCTGAGTTTGAGCGCCGGGTAAGGGAAACGAAGACCGCCTTCGCGGAAATCGGCTTTAATGCGGAGCTATACTGGGAGAACACTGACTATCGGCGGAATTTATCCCTGGTGCCCACTTCGGCAATCAGCGGCGAGGGCATTCCCGATTTGCTGATGCTGCTTGTTCAGCTTCCACAGCGGCTGCTTGTAGAGCGTCTCAAGTTCATAGACTTTGTGTACTGCACGGTTCTGGAGGTGAAAGTCATTGACGGCCTCGGAACGACAATCGATGTGGTGCTCACTGGGGGCGCTCTCCACGAGGCCGACACGATTGTGGTGTGCGGGCTGGATGGACCCATCGTCACGACCATTCGAGCTTTACTGACGCCGCATCCAATGAAGGAATTGCGAGTCAAGGGGCAATATATCCACCATAAGCGCATTGAGGCAGCACAGGGCGTCAAGATCAGTGCCGAAGGCCTCGAGAAAGCCGTCGCTGGGACGCAGATGTTTGTGGCTCGGAACCCTGATGAAATTGAGTACCTCAAAGAAGAAGTAATGGCTGATTTGAGCACAACCCTTGCTGCCGTGGACACCTCGGGCGTGGGCGTGTATGTGCAGGCGAGCACGCTCGGTTCGCTAGAGGCACTACTGGAGTTTCTCCGCAAGGATGCAAAGATTCCTGTCAGCGGTGTGAATATCGGTCCAGTCCACAAACGTGATGTAGTTCGAGCCTCAACCATGCTGGAACACAGACCTGAGTATGCCGTTATTTTAGCTTTTGATGTGAAAGTGGAACGGGAAGCGCGCGAGGAGGCGGAGAACCTCGGAGTCCAGATTTTCACCGCGGACATCATCTATCACTTGTTCGATCACTTCCGAAAGTATATGGAGCAAGTGAAAGAGCGGAAGAAACGAGATGCAGAGGTGGATATTGTCTTTCCCGTTTGTGCAACGATCCTGCCAGACAGCATATTCAACAAACGGGATCCACTGATTCTGGGTGTGCGCATCGACGAGGGCATCCTTCGCTGTGGCTCGAGTCTCGTTGCTGTGCACGAGGAAACGAGTCGCATGGTTGACATTGGACGGGTGCTGAGCATCGAATCCAACAAGAAATCCGTTACGCAAGCTCGCCGGGGAGATCTGGTGGCCATCAAAGTAAGCAGTCGCCAAACAAGCCATGTGATGTACGGCCGACAATTCGATCACACCTTCAAACTATATAGCCGAATCACACGGAAAGCGATTGATTTGCTGAAAGAGCTCTACAGAGACGAGCTTACGAAAGATGACTGGCAGCTCGTCTTGAAACTGAAGAAAATGTTTGGCGTTTTGTGAGGTCCCCAACTGGTACGACGCTGAATCTCGCGCGCGACTAACGTCGATATGGAACAACGCGTATCCGACGTAAATCATAGTGAGCACGTAAAGAGCGTTTCGGCATGCCAAGCTGCTTCCTGCTCGAAAATTAAACACCACAACCGAGCCGTGTGTTCTAGAGATGAGGCGACGGCGGAACGCCATTTTTCTGACGACGGCGTTGAGCTGCCTCCGCAGCGGCGACGCGTTCGAGTTCCACCAAATGGATGAGTTTGCGAACCGCTCCCCATGTAACGGGGCCGTCCTCATGCAATACCGTCTGGTTGATTCGTCGAAGACCGAGCGCCTCCAAAATACGACGTTGTCGCTCTGGGACGCCTCGCAGCGACCTACGCAACGTTACGAGCAGCTTCGTATCAGGTAGACTGCGCATGAAATCCTCTGAGAATAAAAGGTTTTTCACGAAGGCCACGAAGTACTCCAAACGAAGGCCGTTCTAGTGATGTACGGGTTCCTGTCGAGTGCCCAGGAGCGCAATCAACCCGCGAATACCGCGACGATCGAAGGGCAGCAAGCCGCACCGCGTTCCGGGCTAGTATATGCGCTCTTGCGCAGGTAGCTTCCCGCCGCCGGGTATCCACAGAGACACCAAATTTTCGCGTTCAACGAAATATGCGGTGCGTTACCTCAATTCTAAAAGGAGCGACGCGCGCAAGTAACTACGGTTGAGTTTCGGATGCAGCACGCCTGCACTCTAGACGCAGGTGAAATCCCAGCAAGTACTCACTGTGCAGAATCGAGCCCCGAAATCCCTTTGAACCTAACTTAAAACCTAGGCAAACAACTCAAAGATGCAGTGGTACGTGTCCCCTATGTTTCACGTGAAGTCCGACGGTGATGCAACTTTCTCGCGGTGTTCTTCAGCCCGCAGTTGCGTAGGCGACGAGAGCTTCAGAATTCTGGTACAGTACGAACCTACAACAGCTGCTCGCGACGGTTAGCGCAGTCCAAATCAACTTTCTCGCAATCTTGCTCCGGATTCGGTTGCAGCAGTGAAATAAAAGGAGCGCTTCTGCAGGTGTTTCGTGACTTGCCTGAACGCCTTCAGCGAAGCGCTCTCGTATCGAAAGTGCGGCGATGTTGCGCGTCGATGCTGGCGGGAAATGAGCGGCAAACTTTTCTGCTGTGCTGGGTTGACTGCATGCTGTCGCTTTTTACAAGGTGCACCCAGGGCTCTCTACGGGATACCTGTGGAGCTTCTACACGACTCGAAGGTTCTGTTAAGGCGTATCGATCGTCGAGTGCAAATATATAAGTGTCTGCTCGGGGCACGAAGGACGCTGGGCCGAACACGTGTTGGGCTCCCGCGCGCCCGGAAAGGTCTGCGTGTTGACGCCTTTGTCCTATACTATATTACACATTACAAACCTGCTCTAACACGGCTGCCTGGTTGCTCAACGCTCGTACACCGGTATATCCGGTTTCTAATCGCAGGCACTTGAGAACGTTGCGTTGCTGGCGATCGGCAACGTAAGCGTTTCACGGTTGACCGAGCGATTCAAGGCTGTTTCCGGGACTGGTAGACAATTTGAAATCTTTACCAGGTGCTGATGGAATGGGACTGCTGGGAGCAGGTTCCAAAGCACCGTGCTGAGCAGTTTCAAAACATCTGTGCTGCCCTGGGGCTGGTTATTGCGAACCATGAGGGGCCGGAGTGCCCCACGGTCCAGCTCTTCCCCACGTGTACCTGGATCCACCTGCACGGTAGGGCGTGCACCGGGAAGACCAAGACTTTGGCCGCTGTGCGTGCGATGCTAGAGCGTTCTGAGCCGTCCGTAGGCTGGCTTCACGTAGACTGCCGAACACTTGTGAGCGGCGAGCAGTTCATGGCTGCAGTTGCTCGTGAGGTTTACGCGATCGCAGGTGCCCGGGAGCTGTCTGTTCCGGAGCCACCAGCGAGGTGGAACCTGCCACTTTTCATGCATACTTTATTAGAACTGCTGGAGCGGCTCGAAGAGCGAGATGTTTTCCTCGTTTTGCACCTGGAAGGTATAGAGTGGCTTCGTGGTTTGGACGACTTTTCCCGCATTCTGGCATCACTCAGACGCTTGTCATTTTTCGCGGATCGGTGCCGTGGTGCCACAACCACTGGCGCATTGTTACGCTGGAGCGTGCTCGTAGAGTCTCGCCTTCCACCCTCACGTCTATTCGATCCTGTTGAGTCTTCCTATGCACCAGATTGGACGCTTTACTTCCCGCCCTATGATCGAGCGGCATTGCGGGATATCTTGCTGCAACATTGTGCCTTTGCAAATGCCGTCCAGCCTCGTGAAGCGGCACGGCCGCAGACACCCGAGAGCTCTGGTCGAGATTTGTGTGCAGATGCTTTCGTGGATACACTACTGGATGTTTGTCACGACCTCACAAACGATTTGAATGAGTTGTCCTACTGGAGCGATGTCTTGTATCCAAAATACGCAAAAGCCTGGCGCCCACGTCCCGGACACGCCGCTTCGCTCGCAGGTGCGTACTCGGCTTGCTTACCATATTTTCGACAAGCGGTCGCAGGAGTCTATGCACGTTCGACAAAGCAATCGAAAGAATGTATCGAGAAGATGAACGCTCTTCATGGACAGCGTACTTGGCGGGAAATGCTTGCTACAGAGTCCCGCCTCTCGAATGCTTTAGTGCTCGCCGGATACCTTGCTGCTCATATCCCGCCAAGTCATGATCGAAAACTGTTTGAAAAAGCAGCAGGTGGCGTTGCGGGGCGTAAAAGGCGGCGCGGCCCACGCGTCCATGAGGAAACCGGCCGCAAGACCAGGTCATTCTCATTAGAGCGTCTGCAACGCCTCCTGGAGGCCATATCAGAACGCAGCATGGATGCCGAGCTCAGAGAATCCGACAGCCTTATTCGATGGAGTACAACACCGCCGACCGGTGCTGTACTCGCGGGTCTTATTGGTCAGGGTTTCTTTTCTTCCGTAACGCAGGCACGTTCAGCGGAGCGCCAGCGACTCCGATGCTACGTGAGCCGCGAACTCGCGGAACACGTTGCCCGCAAGTTTGATATGAACCTATCGGAATATATAAGTGAAACCTAAATAAGGCGGACGCTGAATCGTCGCACTCCTCGTCCAGGTCTGCGAGACCGCTGGGGGCTACCTCACGGCGCCGTGCCAAGAAGCTTAGCTATAGTCAATGCTTACGCCTGTGTCAGAGTGGAATCAAGAGGGTCCGCTAACTCGGACGTACCTAATAAAGTTTGGTATTTTGCCTAGTAGAATCAGCTCCAGCCTTTCGGGGATTTTTCAGCGACAGCTCCCTATTCTTCTCTCTTCTAGAATTGGAGGTACAGCGAACTCCGTGAAGCCATGAACCCAGGGCCCTCGCTAACCCCGGACTGTTTTTTCTCCAACTAGCTTGATCGGATGAAAATAAGTCTCTCTGCACGAGTAAGCCATAGGCTTTATGAAGTGCACATATATCGATAATCCTTCGGTTTTCATCGTCCGCGAAAAATGCGTCCCGTACCCTTACTGGAGAACACAAGTCTTGGACGCGCTCCGTCATTGCTCTTCGCGAACTTGTTCAAATGATTCGAACTTGCTCGCGATGACCAGCCCCTTCGCCTTCAGCTTCACCAAGAGGAACGGCATTGATGTTGTTGCCCTACTCCGTATCCGTACATCTTCGTCGGGATTCATGCGCCCTGCGTGAACGCTGGACGGATACCCGCCTTATCTATGAATGCTTCTACTATTTTCCAAATGCTTTTCGTCACCGTCTCCGTTGCGAGAACGGCCACGGGCGAAGGTACACTTTTCCACTCGCTCCAACGCACGAGCATTAAACCAGCGGAGCTGTCGAGCGCTGGTAAAGTCAGAGAATAGCTGTTTCAGAACAGCGACATGGCTACCAACGATCCGTCTAAGGATTCGTTAGCGTAGGAATGCCGTTCGACAGCAGAGCGGACGCATTGACACGGTCCAACTCGGTAGAATACGCAGGCATGAGCTGCAGCTCTGCACCAATCTCAACAGCATTCTCTTCGACCGGTTTTGAGTGATGGAAAACGACATCGTCCACAAGCATGACCGAAGAATGTGAGAAGAGAAGCCACGCGCAGGGCTTCTACGAAGCATGGTGTGTTCAAGGATCCCCTCCGCTTGATTGTCTGTGGGCGCTCAGTCGGTTAGATTATCGCTAGGACGGGTGTTGTGAGGATGTACCCTTGCCGATTCTCTACGAACAGCGGTTTGCCTCTGATTGCGCACCCGCAGACAGATCTGCCAATTTCTCCATAAAAAGCTGTACCGAGTGAGACGAAGACTCGGGTTTCCTGTAAAGAGCGTTCGTGTTCCAGTGCTAAATCGAAAGTATGTTGTTCAAAGCGCGACGCTCTCCCATAGCATCGTTCCTTTTTTACCCAGATGTGTCCCGTTCTCAGCGCTCGTATTAGTAGCGCGAAAACCTCATATCAGGTACCTTCTTTGGCCGTAATTTTTAGCTATTGTATGGAGTTGAAGTGATTGACGAAGAGACCGTCATGTAGATATAATTTGAGAAGATCTGTTCTGTATGCATGATGTTCGAGACATGATCCCCCAGAAGACTGTGTCATTCACTTGCTGTCCGCAGAATGACTGTCTTGGACTATTACAGTCGTTCTTCGCCAGCTACCTGTGACAGCATGAGGTCTGCCCGCAACTTTTCCTGTCATTGTGGGATGCATTCCTTTCGTTGGATATCTGCGAGAAAAATGAACAGAAATATAAAGGATGAGCTATCGCAGAAATTCCACGATGTACTCCTCCACGTGTAATCCGTCTGCACTTGTGAAGGTTGCATTCACGTCCGAAGGAGAATGGCTTTACGAGATAGCCAGTACAGGAGGAATGTGCATTTCAGTTGTTTTTCCACTGGAAGGAGTCCGACAATCGAACACATGAAAGCTGGTATCCTGGTGCAGTCGATCTCGATACATAAGTATGCATCCCGAATCCCGAGCGTCTGGAGTACCCTGTGTTCTGGGTGGAACGGGACTCGTTCAGCAATTACGCGGACACATGTGCACTAAGTAGGTACCGGTTCTAGACAAGGCCCGCACGCCTCAACGACTTGGTCACAGTTTCTCCGCGTACAGTAACGGGGTTGCAAGTTTGTTTCTGGTATTGCTGTGGCGAGCAAGTTGCAGCAGCGCTGCGAGCATATGCAGTGGGGTCGAAGATGGTCGCTACGACTTGTAGAGGCTTTCCAGAGTCGCCGCGGCCTGGCCCTTTTCTGGCTAACCGTTCTTGGTGGTGGTATTCTCAAGTTCAAGTGGAGTCACGCCTGGTACCAACAAGAGATTGATCGTGTTCGCAGAGATATCATCCGGTTAGAGGGAGAGCTTGCAGCGGTCACAGGAGCTCATTCGCAACCAGCTGTAGTGGAACGCGTACTAGCCGAAACTAGCAGCTTTGAGGAGCCCGTGGAACCAGCACGCTCCCCACAGGCCTCTACGGACACCGCTGCTCAGGCAGGTCCACCATCGAAGGCGATAACGGACTCTAACGGTCAAGGAGACGCTCCGTATTCGTTTTCATGAAGTAGCCCGAGGATTTGTGGCTTTCTTCGGTTTACCGCTTTCGTGTCGCAGCGCTTCGGTGTGCGCGACCTGGGACGGCAGCTGGACCCCGTCGCGGCTGCTGAGCCCGCATATCTCCGAATACGATTATGGGCCGTTTCCGAGAAGTAAAGCTGCGGGCGACTCGATTGCCAGCTTCCAGCGAGCGCAAAAATTGGCCACAGTCGCACCGTCGATGATACGGTGATCAGCCGCAACGACGATGGTCATTACATGAGCCGGGTAGACCACCAAAGACCCAGGGGTGTAGCGCTCATTCATTGCCGTTGGCTGGTCGCTCGCAAAACGAGGAACCCGTCGAATCCGTCCAAGGGCGCTGATGGCCACCTGGGGAACCATAATGACGGGACTGGCATGTATACCACCGATACTTCCGATGTTGCTGAGGGCGAATGTGCCCCCCGAGAGGTCGTCTTGGTTGAGTTTGCCTGCGTGGGCGAGTTCCTGCAGACGGCGCAGCTCTTGAGCGATATCAAAGACACTCAACTGCTGCACTTTCTTGATATTCGGAACAATCAGACCATCGGGCGTATCAATCGCAATACTGATATTATGGTCACGTTGGTAGAGGATGTTCTTTGGGTCTTGAACATTATCCAAGGTTGCGTTGAGGATGGGAAAGCCCTCCAGGGCCACCGACGTTGCCTTGATAAAGAATGGCATGTACGTGAGTTTGCCTCCAAGTCGATGCTCTCCGAATGATGTTAACTCTCGTCGTAGATCTATGAGTCGATCCACCGTGGCCTCCTCGCCGTACACGAGATGCGGAACGACAGCCGCAGCGGCCAAGGACTTTGCCATTGCTCTACGCAGTCCGCGAATAGGCACTGCAGTAACATGTTCACCCAGGGTAGGTCGATCCCGCTGCATGAGGGCCTTTCGCCACCCCGCTGACCCAGAACCGACCGCTGTACCGCCAACCTCAGGTTTCGTGGTTGCATTCGAGAGGCCTAGCGCTGCCGGAGTATTTTGTTCGGAGAGCGCCGGAGCGCCTCGTTCCTGCTGAGCCCCGAGAAACAACTCTATGTCACTTGGTAGGATTCGTCGCCCGGGGCCTGACGGGGTAACCTTCGCGAGGTCAATGCCGCGCTCGCGTGCGAGGCCTCGTAGCGCCGGTGTGGTCCGAACTCGCTTTCGATATGGTGTTTGTGAGCTAGAGACCTCATTGTGATTCAGCTCGCCAGGTGTATGGACAGCAGGCTCCGCAGACGCGCCAGCATTGGTGCCAGCAGTAGTCACACTTTCAACGCCAGTGTTGGCCAGCTTGTCGGGCGCCTGTGTGAGCGTCTCTGCCGACGGTGCATCGTCCGAAACTTCGATGAAGCACAACGCTTCCCCAACTTTGGCCAGTTCACCTACTCGATGAGGAATATGACGCACGACGCCTTGGAATCTGCTGGTAATTTCAACGGTCGCTTTATCGGACTGAACGTCGACAAGGGCGTCGAATGGTCGCACGTAGTCGCCCTCTTGGACGTGCCAACGTAGAATCTCGACTTCGACGATCCCTTCACCGATATCTGTGAGCACGAAAGGTGTCCATCTGGGGTCTATGGAAACTCCTCTATCTCGCTCTCCAGCAGGACACGAACAGTATCGGGAAAGAATCCTATCTTTGTCGAGTACTGACTTTGGAGTGATAGCCACGGCTGAATGCAATAAGATCGACACTGGGAGCGGGCCCATACTTCTGAATACCCTCAGAGCGGCTAGGTAAGCGGGTTCGAGTGCCCGTGGTGCGACGCTGCGTCCTCGGAACGCGCCCTGCAGTTCGTCTACTGGGAACAGCTGACGCTGGCGGGGCGACGTTGCACGCACGGATACGTTCCACAACGCATTCACAGGTCTTCTGAACGTTCCGCAGCGCCAGAACGCCGTCATTGCCAGTGAGCAGTCGGTTCCGTTGTCTGTTACGGATATCGGAGGGCGTTTCCACGAGAATGCTTTCGTAAAGGCGCGAAAGCACGGCCGGGAGATTGCTGCTGCGTGCTGACCGCCCGGCGGGCAGGCGGAGCGCAGCCTATGCTTGCTTGAAGTACTTTACCGTCGAGTACACGGTGTAGTTGACACGCCCCTTTCTTGACGAATGTGTGAACGCTGCTTGTAACTAGAGTATAGAAGCTGCGAGTTGACGGGAAGCTCCCATTTCTGACAACTTAATTCTAGGATTCTTCGAGGAAATGGAGGGTTCACTCAGCCAGCAACTCGAACGGTATCGTGTCATTTACGGCCGCCTGGCCATGACCATACGTTTCGCATTGCTTTGGGGGAATATGCACTCAAACCCAAGACTCGTCGTCGTCGTCGTCGTCGTCGTCGTCGTTGTCGTCGGTCTGTGTTCCGGCAGGCAGTGCGGGTAGGCCTGCAGCCGCTGTGGAACGAAGCGCTCGAGCAACTGAGCGACTCGGGCTAAGCCAGGACGCAGAGTACCCCGGTCTTTTGCGTGAACAAGAAGTAGAGAACGTAGAATGTTGCACTTGCGGAACTGAGCAGCTGTAGCGAAGCTGGGGCACAGGGCATCTCGCTGCGTAGTAGACGCACGACTACAGAGGGAGAGTGCTCCAGCTGCTCGGGCCTGTCGCCCGCAGTTAGCACAGGACGGAGCGTGCGGGACATTGGACCAGAGGTCGCGTTCAGTTCGTGCAGCCTGTGTCTGTTCGTTGTTCTGGCGTCTAATATGCTTGCAGTTGTCACCAAGAGTCCCGATGACGTCACTGCGGTGTCATATCAAGCATGTCACCTGCCGCCTAGAGGCTACTGTATTCGTGGACGGATGCGCTGCACTCGATGCTATTCCTCTGGAACGAAGACACTGCTGATCGCGAAGGCGTGTTGGGGCGCATATTGCGGATGTCTGGGACAGTTGTGGCTGGACCCGATACCAGCCAAAGAAATCGCGCAAGTCGCTGACCGTGAAGACTTGTTTGAGTGCATATCGGCGATGATTGGCATGGAAGTGCAGAGCATGATTCGTGTCTACTAATGGTGAGGAATATGCCATGGTTTCTAACGGAAACAGGGTCTTCAATATTTTGCGACATAAACAGACATCTGGGCTGTTCCAGTGAACGTTTCGCGATCCGTCGAGCTTTTGAGGTACGAACCATTTTCGCGCGAGGCATGTCGCCAAAACAGTGGCGTCGCATAGCAGTACAAATGAACAGCTGCTGATGCGACAGCGTCGAGTGCGACGGGTCTGGAGAGATATTCGGGCTGAGCTCCATTTCCCTGTGCGCAAATGTGTCGAAGAACTTGGATGCCAAGCGATCATCGTATCAGCTACGTCGTCATGCACGCGAATGAGTGTTCCTGTCGGCATACAGCTGCTAAGTATCGCTAGCGACGTGATCGATGCAAACCCCCGAAGAGACCAAGGAAGCGGCGTTTGCCTGGCCTCACGGCACCCCTGTCGGTTCGCGAGCCGACTGTAGACGTCAAGCTTGCCGCTGCTGCAGCTGCTGCTTCGAGGCGGCATGCACGACGCATAATGTGCTGCATGCTCAGCTAGAAAATCGGCTGCTCATCTGACGCTGTAACGCAGAAGCGACTTTCGCAGTAGCTTTTATATGACAGGATCGAATGGATGAAGCTGCCCAGCTTTCCTAGGATGCCTGGACGGTGTCGTTATTCACGAAGCTGACCACCACTATTCCACAGATATTTACGTATGCCTTGAGTTCTTGATCACTCTTACCGTCGGACAACGAGGTTCGATGTGGAAACCTTCCGGGGTTGCCGCTAGAGCCCCTCATCCACGCAGACCCCCTGCAGCGCGGTGCGCATTCGACTCGCCTGCGAATTCGTCTTGAGGCCTTGGAAGCCAGCCACGCTAGACAGGAAGTTTTTCAAAGTTTCTGGCGACCCATATGAAAGCACTCATACTGGTAGGGGGTTATGGCACAAGGCTGCGCCCGCTAACGCTTTCGCATCCCAAGCCGCTCGTAGAGTTCTGTAATAAAGCGATGGTGATGCACCAAATTGAGGCACTTGCCAAGGTCTCCGTAACGGAAGTTATACTCGCAGTGAGCTACCAGCCACACGTGATGGACGATTTTCTACAAAGAGAACAAAAGAAGCTTGGCATAAAAATAACTGTATCGCGGGAAATGGAGCCTATGGGCACCGCTGGTCCACTCAAGCTCGCACAACCGCTGCTCGGCGATAGCGAGCCGTTCTTTGTGTTCAACTCTGACGTAACGTGTGACTACCCGCTTGCCGCGATGATTGCTGCACATCAAAGACACGGTGGAAAAGCCACTATTTTGTTGACCAAAGTAGACGAGCCCAGTAAGTTCGGCATCGTACTGTACGACGCAGAAACGATGCAGGTTAAAGCGTTTCGGGAAAAACCGACGGAATGGGTCGGCAATATGGCAAATGCCGGCGTTTACCTCCTATCGCCATCTGTTCTCGAATATATAGAGCTGCGGCCAATGAGCATTGAACGGGAGGTATTTCCGGCTTTGGCAGCGGATGGCGCTCTGTACGCGCACGAGCTATCCGGCTACTGGGCCGATATCGGTCAGCCGAAAGACTATCTCCGAGGCATGTCGTTGCATCTGCAGTCACTTCGTTTGCGAGGCTCACCGGAGCTTGCCGCGGGCCCCATGTTCATCGGAAATGTGCTGGTAGATACCACAGCGCAAATAGGAAAGGATTGTCGTATCGGACCGGATGTAGTGATCGGCGCTGGCTGCATCATCGAGGAGGGCGTTCGCATCAAGTCGAGCACTCTCTTACCGGGTTCGCGGGTCAAGTCACACACCTGGATAGCGAATTCTATTATTGGTTGGGGATCAACGATTGGTTCCTGGGTCAGGATAGAGAACACGAGTGTCCTGGGGGAAGACGTCGCTGTGAAGGATGAGGTTTGTGTGAACGGAGGTGTTATCCTTCCTCACAAATCCGTTACGGAACATATTTTGGAACCTCGCATCGTGATGTGACTGCTGTGAGGTTTCACGTGTATCGATCCCCAGCTCTTTTTCTTCGACGTGTGGGCGGCGATGCCACGGATGTACACGTCAATGCGGTTTTCAGCTACACAGGCACTTGCTGTTTTGAAACATATGGGCTGCTGAGAGCCTCTTCAGTCAGGGGCTGTTTCGGTGGAAACGCCGCGTACATGAATCGCCCAAGGTGATAGCGACCCTCGACTGAGACCTGTGAATCATAGGCTGGATCGGTTACTCGCTGCGTATCGCTGCTGCGATGTGGTGTGCGTTCGTTTTTCCGAGAGCATTCCTGGCGGGCTCTTGAAAACCTCATCGTGAGGATCATGCATCATCGTGCACTGTGATGCTGTTGGAGGTATGCGGTTTTGCTCAGAGGCGTGACTCGGTTCAAATAGTTGATGGAATGTGCCTCGGGACGTCTCTGTCATCGGCTTTCACGCGAGCATCAAAAAGCGAGGCGAATCAAGTGACTTTGTGGCGTAAGTTCCGCTGCGAATGCGATATCGCTCCGCTGGCAGCGCTTTTGGTCGGTGATTTCCGTGAACAGCAGGACTTTGATTGCAAAGTGCTTATGCACAACACAACTGGGTTCTATTGGCACCGGAATACTGTCCATACGGAGCGGCTACATCGCTGTTGTCGCAGCTGAACAACCAGTGCGTTTTGCTGCTGATGTCTGGCCCACTGTACGGATCGCGCCTTCAAGACGTTGCGATAGCCACTGCGTAGGTGCGCTGTGCTTCCAGCACGCCTCCGAGCGCCTGTCGTGTCGTTCAAATCAGCCTCGCGGTCATGCAAACGCATTTGTGAAAAATCTTCCCCAGTTTTTCTCCTAGCCGTGTTCTTTTGGCGGTGCGAGAATACAGTTTAGTATCCACTGATGCGCTTCTATGCCAACAAGTGCGACTGCGGAGCGGCGCTTGTCATTGGGGGCCTGGTGTTACGGCTCGCAGGTTCATGCGTGATGCAAGCGCTTTCCACGGCGAAGGTACCCAGCAATGCACTCAGCTGTATCTGGTTTTGCCGCCCAGGGGACCGCGCGACATAGAGAGAACTCTGCGATGATGCGCTCTATATAGGGCCTCGTATATAAACTTGAGTAAAATGCCGGTATTCCTCGGAGCTCGATTCCACTGAGGTTTCAGGTGGCATTCAGCGCGTGCCGTTAAGCTCGAACACCCAGCAGCATCCGGACAAGGACTTGGGGATTGTGAAAGATGTCGCTTCAACTGCATCCGTCAAGAATTCAGTTTCACTGTTTTGCACTGTCGTATTCCGGAGAAGGATCTGCAAGCGCGCGTTCCAGCCTTGGAGCGCGGGTTTGATACGAATGCTATCATCGTCAACGAGAAATTCAACAGAGATTTACTGCAGGATTTTGTTGCTGCTACTTGCGGCACTACTGCGCAAGCTCCGTGAGTGGCTTCGGGCATTCCCTAAAAATTATTTCTGCACATTCCTTCACTGATTTGCCCAGGAGTAGCGCCTCGGCGATCTGCTCTAACTCCGCGCGATGCATGTTACAGATACGAAGTGCGGCCAACATGGCCCATCGCACAGACGCTTGCGTATCTGCGTTCAAAAAGGGCTCTGTACGACGAAAATATCGAGACAAGGTGGCCAGATCTTCCATGCCACCCTCGGCATCCCCGAAGAAAATTGCCTCAGCAGCAATGCCTGCTACTGACAGAAGCGCAAACGACTCACTCGCTGACACCGGGCCTGACGTCGGCGCTCGTAGGCCTTCGGTAAGTACAACACCCGTCTTTCCAGCCACCAGATTCGTGCGGTCTTGCCCCAGTGAATAGTTTTCTAACTCGTATCCGAGAACGTGTGACAATAGCACGTGTCCAGCCTCGTGCACGGCGATTCGTTTTGGGTCAGTGAGCCAGCGCTTCTGCAGCCAGGCGGCAACTCGCCCTTGGAGCGCGAGCGTGTCGAATGCCCAGGCACCCATACCGCCTAGAGAAACCACAGCGGCGACGTTCTGGAGCTGTTGGGCGCCCTGCACGGAACTGGCTTGTGCCAGAGCCGGGGCAAATGCAGCGAGAGTAACGACGCCAATGAGCACACCGAAAATCGATTCGTTTCGCGACTCTTGACGCAGACCGACCAGTGCACGTAAGTCCATATCTGGGCGCCCCAGCTCCCGCTTAAGCTCCCAGTCGCCAACAAGACGACGCGGTGGCAACGCACGCTCCCAGTCAGTCGCCAGTCGCGCACAGACGACTCCAAGTGACGAATGGCTGGTAGAGAAACGGCGAAGACGGTAGCGATATTGATGCGTAGCAAACGAACGACAATTTTCTCTTGTTCGAGCAGAAAAAATACTCGCAGAGAGTGCTACAAACATGGTTTCGTACCTTTCTGAATGCAAGTATAAAATAAGATGACAAGCGAAACCGATTACGAATGGGATGGACGCTGCGAAGCCCTCGTGAACCGAGCCCGCGAAAATCACACGATGATCAGACGCGCTCGCGACCGCACATCTGCGGGCTTCTGGACGAAATCGTTCTCGCAACACCCTCAGATTGAAGCCTTTCAACTCAATTTCGTTTCACTCTCTGCTTTGTGGAATTGAATGCTTCTTTGCAGTGTATAGCAGGAGATCGCCATCACGATGCAATATACCATCTAGATCGAAGACGAACTGCCTGTAGGATATATATGCTTTACTGAACAGTGCAAGGAGCACTGCGTTCGACACTCAAGTCACTCATACCACGATACTCTGATGGTTCGGGAGCACCAAAACAAAGCAATACATGTGCCCCGCGCGCCATACTCTGGGATTCTCGAAGACTGCTTGCGCTCGATGGTGCAAAAGCAGGTCTTTGATCACCGCACCAAGACCAAAAGCGACGATAATAGCCACCACAGGCGTCTCTGTTACGCACCAGCTTTTCCGTCTGGGCCTGAAAACACTGGGGAACTGTCTCAAAACAGCGGAAAGATGTCCTGCCAGCAGATGGGGCATGCGCTGGCATGCCTGGCGCTGCGATGGATACCCGCCGTGAGCTCGACACCCCCGAGGTCAACTCATTGATATTCGATGCTGCTAAACGAGTAGCACTGGTCAGTCAATGCTGGGTATCAGGATCTGAAAGCGAGGACGATTTTTCAGATAGCTGCTCTGCTCCAGGCGACGATAGTTGCATGGCACCGCGAGTGAATTCTTCAGCCGAGTAAGGTTGCAGTATCCAGACGGAGTAGATACGTTGCGCTATCATCCTCACGGATGCCGTCGTTTGCTCGTCTACCGGGCAGCGTTGTCTATCACAGGTGGCTTCTCGTGGACCTGGAAACACAGACAATCCGCTGGATGTTTCGAAACCTCTTAATGAGGAGCGCAGAACAGGTGCACGCGAAACTGGCGCATCGTAGCGGCGGCGCCCCGCGATCCGCTCCACGGTGCGCCTAGGGACAGGGTCGTGCTTCGCGTCTTCACCGCTTCGCCTCAGCGTGGCGCTCGGATGCCTCAAAAGCCGCGTCTAGGCAAGCATAGCTCACGTACGCGACGCTTTCGTGGTCTGCTGCTGCTTCTGGCTGTCGCATGTGCTGGTCTGTGCGGTAGGTTACTTTGGCAATGGCCCAAAGCCGAGCACTGGGACGCGCTTTGTCATCACAGGCCGTCGGTCTTACTGGAGCCTTACGCTTTTGCAAACTTGGCAATCTGCATCGTGACCTGTACTTCAGACAATCGTCACTATTGCGATGATCCTAAGCGCCACGTCGCGCTCGTTGAAAGTCAACTTCGCACGTGGGCGGCGGACGCGCTTCGCTTTGGAGCGAACGTTCTCATCGCTAGCGACGCACCGTGGCCAGCATGGGCGACACCGCTCCCAGCCAGTGTGGACTACCAATGGTTTTCGGTGCCGAAACCCAGCTGTCTTCGGCTTGGATTCGAACGGGGTCGACCACGTGAGGGTGTCTTTCGACCCGAGTCGAATCGCACGCGACAGGTGCTCGGCTATGCCTGGAAGGAACTGCCGTCGACTATACAGTTCTTCTTGAAAATCGACGATGATGCGTACTTGCGGCCTCATCGGATCTTTCCACTGCTTCAGCACTTGGATCCAGCGCGGCCGCTCTATTTGGGAAGTGTACGAACGTTCTGGGGAGCGCTCGATCCTGTCCACGCTGAAGCGGCGAATGCCTCGCAAGATCGCCGCGCTGCACCGAGCATCCTTGAGTATGCCATGGGCGGTGCTGGTTACGTGCTCAGCCGGGCGCTCGTAGCCACGCTCGTATCCCGATTCCAGTCATGTCGTCTGTATAATGGTGAGGACAAGGACTTGGCTGCGTGTGTGCGGGCTTGCCCTGACGCGGAAATACTGAATGTGGCGGGTTTTTGGTACGGCCCGCCGGAGACAGCTCCACCACAACAGCGCGACTCTATGATCTCGTTTCACAAATTGAACCGCGCAGCGGATATGGTGCGTATTCACAAAAGTTTCGGTATGCATGCGAATTGCGCTCGAGTGGACTCTGGAGGCGATTTTGTGTGAGCTTGCTTGCTCTGCTGTTGTCATGATGGTTGCCGAGCATCGTTGCTGCATGATTCGCGGAAAGCATGCGCTGGCGACTACAAGGCGGGCAACGAGGCCGTTGACGATTGGGTCTGCATAGCCGTTCGATGTCTTCGACGCTGCGGATCGATGCTCTTGTCTGCCGCACTCAATTCATGAGCTGATGATTCCAGAAGATGATTTTATACCGGCTTTTGGTGCGGTGGGCGTCCGCCATGTGATCGAGTGTGGCATCGAGAACAATGAAGTGGGACCCATCGACATCACGATGCACGACCCGAAATCGAAGGACGGCGCTGTTCATGTCAGCGATGCTATTCGGCATGCCTCCGGGGAGAGGCTCCAAGCCCAGCAACAGTGGCAACGGCAGCGGTAGCGAACATCCCGTGCCGAGCCCCGCCACTTCAGCGTCATTTCGTCTGCACGTGCACGTTCAGTTTAAGGCAACAATGGATCGAGAGACAGCACAGCATCATCACATGCGTGTTGCTGCATGCATTCGGGACAGCACAGCATCATCACATGCGTGTAGCTGCATGCATTCGGGACAGCACAGCATCATTGCATGCGTGTCTCTACGCAATAATATCAGCGTCCGAGCTTGTTACTTGGTAAACAGCTTTCCTGTTTTTCATGTCATTCGCAATCGCCAATGAAAAAAATTCACACCAGTGATGCGTTTATCGAACATATACAGGATTCCTTACATGGGGTCGGCATCTTCGAGTGCCAGTGGTGCGTCTAAATAGCCGTCCTCAGAGTCACTGTGAACCTCGGCAGCAACGCGGATGGTGCAACCCTCTGGAGCCCGCGCGTTTGCTTCATCTGCTTCTGTTTCTTCTACAGCTGCTGTCGCTTGTAGTGCGCGGTCACACTGTCGCTGGAGGTCTGGCTCACGCTCGCCGACACCCTTTTCGTAATTCAGTGCCGTGCAGTCCGGGGATGCTGCTGTGGTCAACGCCTGTGACGCCGTCAGCGAAAGGCCGGCGGTCGCAGTCCCCTCACGAGCCGATTGGGTATTTGCGAGCTTATCCAACCGGCTAGGGACAGTGGCTGAGGCTCCAGCAGCGCCGCGCCGTCTCAGCCATGATCGGAGGCGCTCTCCGGGGCGCGAGTGGCTGCGCGAACGCGGCCTTGACGCCTCGGGCTCGCGACTTGCAGGCGCGGGCAACACCGGGTCGTCAGACGCGGCCACTCGAGTGGCCATGCTGTGCGACTCGGGCGGCCCCATAATCGTGCTGGGTTCATAGCTCTCGAGGACACTCCTCTCCACATCAATGTCGTCGGAATCAGACGAAGTCGACGACAAGACTGAAGCAGCGTCGTGATGGCTCTGAACCGCCGCCTCCGATGCAACTATTCGGGCATTTTGCAGCCTCTCTCTCCGAGCCGCAGGGCTGCGTTTTCGCCAACGGAGACTCCGTTCCGAGCTCGTTGAAGCACGTCCTGCGGCGTCAGCAGCTGATGAGCTCAGCGCCCCTGACGTCGGCAATGACGCTGTCGAGCGATCCGTTTTCGTTGGCGTCTCCATTGCCTCAAGCACGCACAGCATTTGCAGCGCACTCGCCGCTCGCTGGAATAGCAGCGTCGAGACCATGGGCGGTGGACAGCGCACATGCGCGCGCGGCACCGCACGACGCGAAACGCCAAACTCGAGCGTTATCCAGCGACGCTCATCGTAGATCGCTTGCTGGTCATCGGGATCTGCCAATGCGTACAGGATAATGCCAGAGAGCTTTCGCAGGCCCAGCTGGTCGCGACGCCGCTGCCGCTGCACCTGACGAGCACGCAAATGCTGCTCAGGAACGAGCGCCGTATCTGAGCTTCGAGGCATGTCCGGCGCTACGTCGCTGGAACCGCGCACTGCACCGGGCGCTGCGAACGCTCCGGTGGCAATGGCAGCGGACTCGAACGACGTTGCTGGCAGATGTTGCTCCAGCTGACGTTGCCGCTGCCGCCGCAACGGTGACCGTCTTTTGGGCGGTTGTGCCGCGCGGTAGATCACAAATTTCGCTCGTGATTGCGCATAGATCGTTGGCGGCGCTTCCTGCAGGAAGAATCCTCCATCAAGATACTGCCAAACCAGAACAAAGGTTGTGTCGGACCGGTTCTCAATCACGCATCCCATTGTGTTCGCGACGGGGACTCCAACAACACCAGAAGCGACCCCCGTCCCGCCAGTCGATTCCGCTAATGGAAGCGGCGGCTGGGAGCTGTCCAACGCGTACCAGGTTGGTGTCTCAATTGGCGGCTGTGCGGAGCATTCGGCTGCAACGCCCCGCTCTGGCCCCGCAACGGAAGCAGTAGCGCACGCTGACACGCGCACCACTGGACTGAGGCTCTCACCATCCGACCTGCCACTGCTCGCGGACAGTCCGTGGGCGTTTTCCGAGCTCATAACGTCGGCAATGCCGGCAGAAATCGAGCCCGGTTCCGGTGCATCTGGCTCTGACTCTACCCGGCCTGAGCGCACCAGTGGCGGTGCCGATGTACTGGCCACCGGCGGCAGCCCGCTCTTAAAATTGGATACATTCGTATTCGCGGCACGAGGCTTTGCCGATCCGCTGGAGTAGAGCGTGCTCCGTTCATGCTGATCAGCTACGGTTGCTATCGATAGAGCGTCCGTAGAAGGACGCGATTCGGTTTCGCGCTTTCCGGCAGCGTCCAGACGGAACGTGCAACCGGGCGACGGTGGCGCCATTGACGCCTGACTCGTCAACAGTCGGCCACGGGCAACCGTACAGAACACTTGCCGCAACATCTGAAGCAATTCATCCCGCTGAGCAATGGACGCGCACTCGATGCGCAGTTGCTGCACCGCTGCACTGCGCTGACTGCGCGCCAGAGCAGCTGTCCGTGGAGTGGCTGGCGTCGCGGCAGCTTTCCTAGCTTTGACGCGTTCCTGGCGTTTTTCGAGCTCTTCGCTGAGCCGCTGAACCCGCTCCATCGCATAACGATTGCGAATGCGCTGCCAAAAACGATGGTATGATGGTGCTGCTGAATGAAGTACCTTGACCACGGCGGGACTCGCGGGCAGGCTCTCGACAACCTGCACCACTTCCGACCAGGGAACCTGCCAGATGGACTGAAATTTGCTCGGACGCTCGGAATGAACCACGAGACCGTAGATGGACTCGGTGGATACGAGCACCACACCGTAACGCGGCCCCAATGGGAGCCGCTCCAGTGCAAAGGCGCGAGTGGCTGCTGCAGTCGAGCTCTGCGGAGGTGCTGCTTCGTAGATCGCTGACGCGCTTACGCGGACCATACCCACGTAGAACTCGAGGTTCGGGTACGGGTCGCTCGCCGATGAGGTCGCTTTGCGCACCAACAGACGCCACAATAGATCGTTGCCTTGTGCATCCTCGAAGCAGTAGGGCACAAGTCGAAGGCCAGGTCCAAAGCAGCGCGGCGGCCGGACCCGTCTCCCGGCCGGCAGACGCTGGTAATGTGGACGAGCACCAAGGCTCGCTGCTGGATGCATGATGAGGTCCAGGAAACCATTCGCAGGGCGGATTACTGCCTGCACGAGAGCGCGGCGAATGCCTCGCGAAACCGAGCCCGCCTGTGCGCCACGGTACGGCTCGCGTACCAGCCCGGTTACCGCGGTTCGCATTTCATAGCCGAAAGAGACGAGTCCTTTGCGCAGACCACCGGCTACAGAACTCGGCGCATCCCGTCGGCGTTCCTCGCGTTTCTGAATATATTGCGAGTCACCGGTCATGGCAGTGAGGCCGCGTGACAACGACGCAGAGACCGCCGACACAGTCCGAAAGAGACCCCGCACCGAGTTGGTGAAGAGGCCCATGTTCGCGCGACTGAGGCGCAGCAACAGGTCGTAACTGGAGGTTGCTTGGCGCGGTGTCTCGAAGATCTCGCTAACTCCCTCTGCTACCGAATCAAGCAAACGCGTCGGATTGCCCAGCAGATCACTGGATGCTAGCAGTTGCAATTGCGACGCCCTGAACTGCAGCAGATAGAATTCCTGGATGAACTCTAGCCAGTGACCCACCGAATCCAGATAATGTTCCAGGAGGAGCGCACGCGCACTGAGCGATGCATCTTCGACGGTTCCCAGTGCTGCAAGTAATGGACGTAGAATGGTGCGGTACCCGCGAACGCTACGATTTCCGCCGCCACCCAGGCGAACGCTCTGCTCCGAGCCTGTGTGCAAGACATGGCCCCCAGCGAGCGCACCTGTTCCAGAGCCAATTCGACGACTCAGCGAGTGCTGCACCGCTGCCGAGGCAGATGCCGAAAACGTGTCACTGGCGTCCCGTCCTCGGTCGAGTGCACGACTGTGCTGTCTGGAACGCTCTGGCGACGCCTGTCGGTTTCCAGCAGGAGCCGTCTCTACGGAGCTTCGCTCAGGTGCCAGTACCAATGCACCATCGCTCGCCGGATGTGACGGGGCCGGTTGTGCGCGCTGCTGCTGCTGCTGCTGCTGCTGCTGCTGCTGCTGCTGCTGTTGCGTTGCGTCTCTCGTGCTTGGAGAGTTTGCGTCAGGGGTATCGAATTCCAGCCCAGCGCCTGTCGTTGCGTTACCGGCGCGGAAGCGTGATCCATGGATTTCGTTCAAGGGCGTCAACTGCACACTCGGCACGGAGCGTGCATATGGAGGGACGTCTTGTTCAGCAGATTGCGATGCGATAGGGCTGATGAAGAAGCTCACACGCAGCGTCAGCGGGTTCACCAACAGGTATTCGAAATAGATCTGACGGCCGGGCTCGGATGCGGACGCTGGCGGCACCGTCGAGATGTCGCTAGTGACAGCGTGCTCGGGCTCGTCGACGTCATTGGCGACAAGCAACTGGAGAAAGGGCCAGGCTGCACGAATGAAACCCTCCTCGAGGCATAATTCGATGGTCTGAAGCGCCACATAACCGAAGCGAACATTCCATACGTCGCCGCTGTAGGGCGCTCCAAGCTCGAAGGATAGATAGAGCGCTGGGTAGAGAGCTTCCTCTGCAGCAGACACGCGGCCACGCGAGAGCGATGGACGCGTGTCTGCTGGTTCCCTAGGCACTGCAGTTCTTGTCCCTGCTGCTGCTGCTGCTGCTGCTGCTGGTCTCGTTGATGCCGCTGCGCTATCGTCCTTGGCGCTGCTTGTCGATTCAGCGGCATGTGAGGGTCTCAGGCGCTGTGGCTGCACACGCAAAACCTTGGGATGTACACAGCTGCTGCGCTGATCATCCAATTCGATGCGTTCGATGCCGACTTCCAGCGCACATCCTTTGTAATCCGTAGTATAGCCGCCACGTAAGCGATGACAGGTCAAATACGCTAATTCGGCCGGTTCCATGGTCAGAAACGACACCCCGATCCGCTCAAGCTCAAAGAAGAAATCCAAGTGCTGGAAGGCATCTGAGTCAACCTCATTCTCTTCGGGCCAACTGGGTCGCACAAAGCCGTAGCGGCGAAACCAACGCAAAGAGCTGCGCCTCTGTTGCCGCATCAGCCAAGGGCGGCGGTGCGACAGCGCGACCGGTACCGGCGCTGTTGCCGCTTGTGCACGTCCAGTCGCTTGGGCCGCTGCGCGTGCTACCAAAAGTGCATCCGCTACGATACCTTGACGAAAGAGATGAAAAATCTCGCGATCATCGTACAGTGTAATGACCTTGGTCGGACCATCCAAGGATATGGCAACCTGCAACGACGGACAGTGCGGCCCAAGGGGTAGGACAGCGACGCATTCCCCGAGTCCATCTAGAGCCAAGGCGAATCGCGTCTCTTCGACTTCCAGTAATAGTCGACGGGACTTGGGAAACGTGAAGGGATTATCCCAGGCGTAGCGTGCTGCGTAACCGGGACGCAGCAGCCAAAAGCGCCGACTCGCGTCCAGTTGACGGTATGCAACAGCGTAGCGGGTGCAGATATTCTGGAGACGCATCGGCGGGTGCTCGGGATCCTCGGGATCCAAAATCACCATCCAAACACCGTCAGGACTGGGTTGCAAACTCAGCCTCGCGATGTACTGGTGCAGCGTATCGGGACGGTACAGTTTCAGTGCGTAATGCCCTGTCATGCCGATGGGAATCCCGCAGCTCCATAGCCACGGCGAGGGTGCTCGTCCAGATGCCGCTGCTGGCGAGTCGGCATCCTCAGGGACGCGCGCTGCTGCTGGAGAATGGCGACGTCGACGCTGCTGCTGCTGCTGCTGCTGCTGTGAACAGGTTGCTGCGTCGGCAGCGGCAGATGCGCTCGGCGTGTGCGCCTTCACGCGCGCGCTTGTCCGCTGGAGCAGGCCGCCAGCTGCGTCACCAGCGCTGACTCGCGTGCCAGTCTTCGCCACTGCAGGCAGCGCATCGCCAGCAGGTCGGATGCGTAATACGCCATGCCGCTCCATATCCGCCAGTTCCCAGTGTAGTGCGGCACTTGCACCAGGATCTAGCGAGTGTACCTGGCCAACGGTGGCGGACGGGCGACCTTCCAGAAGCGTCTCTACGTGCAGATGCTGCAGCGTCTGGACGTATTCAAAGGGAAGTGGCGTGCGATTCACAATCCGCGCCACATTATGAATGCTCAGAACAAGGCTGTTCCCAAAAGGATCACTCACCGGACGGCTACTCAGGACGAGAACTCGTTCCGGCAGGTTCAGCACCTGTACCTGATCCAGGTCTCGAACGAAGATCGGATCTGACCAAGTTCCCAGCTGCTGCTCAATGACGGCAAGACGAAAGCTCTGCACAGCGAGCGGAAGATACGGCTCTGGCACCTGGCCTTCGATCCAGGCATTGAGGAGGATGAAGCGCTCGTCCGGGGCGCACGCTGCCGCTGTGGATTCGCTGTCGATGCTCGCCTTGGCGGACATGATCGAGTCGGCGCCAGAACTGCGCTCCCGGGCGTGCTGACGCAGGGCGCTTGCTTTTCGCCGCTGAGTGAGACCTCTAGTGGGCAGACGATCCCCGACAAACCCCGGATCAATGCAGAGCGCACAGTCAGAGCGATTTTGTAACCAGCAGCTCGCGGAGAGCTGGAGGCGCTGGCTCGCCACCGGCACCGTAACCGCATGCGGATCCAGAGCTGGTGTCTCCCAGGTACCCTCGAACGTTAGCATGGTCCAGTCGAACACGCGCGGGCAGAGAAAAGAGCCCTCGCAGGGCCATTTCGGTGGCAAACGTATAGGCTCCGACCAGATGCATTCAGCGTCGACTCGCTCCGAGTCCGTGGAATAGCGTGAGTCCGCTGTCTCGTCCGGAGCGTCGTCGCATTCTCGGGAAATGGGCGCATTCCGCTGTACGGCCAAATCAGATGCCAAGGCACTATTCGTGTTGATGAGATGCACCAGAGCTACCGAGAAAAACAGTCCGTTCAGACTACGGGTTATATGGACGGCAGCGGACTGACCGGCCGCGAGTATCCCGCTCGTCCACAGTGGTGTACTGCTTCCAGCACGATGCAGCCGAATCACGACCGCTATTGGCAACAGATTGGCAAGCACCAGCGGCGCTCGAAAGCACAAATCCACCCAGTCGTGCTGCATTGGCGAGAAGCGTGCATACGAGCTGATACGGGGAATCAAGTCCACATGAAACGGCAGTGAACCGAGCCGCGCGCCCTGTAACGTCAACAAACTCGAGCGTTGCTGCGCCATGAGCACTTCCGCCGCACCTCCAGCGGTCGAAGCTGAGGCAGCGGCACCGACGGTACGCATGCGCTTGCGTCGCTGGTAGGACTCGGCAACCAGCATCCGGAGCGTGCTCACGTCTGGCAACGGTGCCGACCAGGTCGCTTCCGAGTCACCAAAGGAACTTGTGATGGAGGTATCGAGCGACTGATCAGCTGACAGGTGGCCATTGGTCTCGATCCTGGGGTCCTCGGCTGCCCCCTGGGAAGCGCTCGACTGCGTCGCGGGTACCGGCAAGTACCACCGGCGACACCAGGGCCGCACCTGCAGTCGATCCAGGCGCGCCAGCAGCGGTGGTGACCACGACTCGCCGGGTGCCAAAAGCGCCACCCGTGGACTATCCGCAACTGCTCCCGGATGCAGGCTCCGCGACCAATCGATAAGCGCTGCCGCTGGCGTGGCCATTTCGTAGCGAATCTGTAGCGGGACCTGAAGCTGGTTCGTGAAACGAAGCAGGGAACGTGCCACCCCCGTGATGGCTCCATTCAGGACACCAAGTTCCCATATCAGGGTACATGAGCGCAAGCACTCCGCGGAGGCAGCGGTCAACTCGAGGCCCGATGCACTCGTGTCCGGTTCCAGCGTGTAGGTCTGTGTGCCGAAATGACAAGTGTTCACGCGAACCGGATGAAAGCCAGCGATCCGCAGTACACAATCCGCAAGACCCGCAGCAAGCGGTCGAAATAGGCCAGTGCCCATCGGCTCGGGAGCGGCGTTCCGGTTCACGCGCATGTCGGGGGAACGCTTTCGTGTTGCGCGTGCTCCGTCGCCCGAAGCGGTGCTCTTTGCTAGTTCGTCAGAGCTCGCGCTGCCGGGAAACAAAACGTTCTTTGCTGCGGAAGCGCGCAATGTATCGAGCATTTTTGTCAAATGCGAGCGCCAGGCCTGGAAGTGCTCCGACGACTCGAGATTCGTATCCGTGTAGAGATCGGTGAGCCGCACCTCGACAGCCATAGAGCTCAGTGCAAGCTTACGTGTTCGCAACGCTTTCGATTCTATCAGCAAAGGTAGACCGGTACAGTTGTGAATCACCAGGGCTGCCAACGTTGGACGCGGGTGACGACGCACACCAGGTCCGGCATTCGGCTGCTGCCTGGTCTCCGGCAGCCAGACGCTGTGAGATGAGGATTCGGCAGCCGCTTCCGTTCTGTCAGGGGCATCGCCGTTGTCGCGTGATGTTTTGTTTCTTCCGGATGCTGCAGCGTATTCACCGGCTTCCTGTACATCGATTTTCCTTGGCGCTGCTGCTGACGTTGTTGTTGTTGCTGCTGCTGCCATTCCAACGTCTTCAGGTGCTTCCTGATGATCCATCTCGCTGGATACGCACCTTGTCACCAGCGCTGCTTCGGATACTGGTAGCAGCGTCATCGATGGCGAGTGCACCGTGCTGGTTGGCGTCTCGGGACCTGCTTTCGGTTGCGTCGCCAATGCACGCCAGTCGTGTACGATCTGTTCCACTGCCTTTGCCAGTCTATCGAGCGCCGGTAGAAAGGCCTCACTGATATTCATCTCGAGGGCGTCAGCGACAACCAGATGCCATAGTCGATGTCGAGGACGCAGACCGGCACTTGGTGCAGCAGTGCCGGTGTCCGCGCTGGCACCTGTCGAGCGCACTGCAGCGCCGAGCTCTGACACTTCCCCGGTGAGCGGCAGCTCCTGCTCATTCCATTGCAGACAGCCAGCACAGTGTTCCACGAGAGGCTCCCACGCTCCCAAATAGTCATTGAAGATATCGATACAGAGAGCGCCTTGTGCATCGCTAACTGCCGGCTCCCGACTCTGTACCGAGAATGCGCCATAGAGCACGACCGTGGGTAGGTAGCTGACCATAGGCGACTCGCTTGCGTTGACCTCATTCGCTATCACTGCCTGATACCAGGAGCGGCCCCCGGGCCTCATCGATGCACTCGGTGGCTGGCTCCAAGCGTCCTCGTGTAGCAGCATACAAACCAGGGTATCAACCTGAATGGTAATCCGCAGCGAACGCACTCTGGTTGCTGGTGCTGATGTTGATGATGAAGTAGCACCAGCAGCGGCACGAGGCGTGCTCGACGCCTGCGCTGCCTCGCCAAGCCGTTCGGCAGACGAGCGGGCCTCGATCCGCGTCTTTGTCTTCGTCGTCGACGAAGACTTGTCAGTGGTGTTGCTTGTATGCTTGGTAGCCGATTCAGGGTGTATTGCTGAAGTCGCACCAGTGGTGGTCGTTGTTGTTGTTGTTGTTGTTGCTGTTGCTGCTGCTGCAGGAATCGCACCGCTTATCGTCTCCAGTCGTCGGTGCATGCGTCCAGCACGACGTCGCCAAGTCGCTTGCAAGGTGCTAGCAGCATCCGTGCCGCTGGGTGCTTCGGCGGAACGCAGTGCGGCCTCGATCACCTCTGGGGATATGGTAGGCAATGAACGCGTCCGTCCACTGACCCAGCGATGCCATGCAGATGCCGTTTCGAGATTCGTCGCCTCTGGCAACGTCGAAGCTGGCACCTTGGAGGGATTCTCGGTTGCTTCTGTGGATCGCCTGCTCGTACGAGGTGTCGATCCATGTTCGTCGTCGTCGTCGTCGTCGTCGTCGTTGCGCCCTGGATGCCGGCCAGTGCCAGAAGCAGCAACATTCAGCGCAGTCAGCGGCTGCGATGCGGCCTCATTTCCAACCGCAGGACCTGGTGTCGACTCCAGCGCTAGTGCCGACAATACCCGGCCCTCCGTATGCGACATACTAGACGCGAGTCGAGTTTGAAGTGGCGTCGCATGCTCGATAGCCCCTGGCTCGACAGCAGCGTGAGCGCTCCCTGTTCTCGGAGGGCGCGCCCCTGCAGCCCCGGCCGCTTCATCGTGCCAGAGAAGGCGTTCCCAGTCGGTAACCTCGTGCGGGTGCTGGCGATATGCCTCCACAATCTGGGCAATCAGCACGAGATCCTGTTGACTGAAGCGCATCAGCAACATCGCCGCCGAGAGGTCGAACTGGGGTGGAATTTCCGGATCACCCGTATCGATGTACATCATCCGAATGGCGCACGGGTAGACGAGCTCCACTGAGGGCGCAAGCGTTCCGCCACCAACACCAGTACCAGTTTCGGCACCGACAGCGTCCGGCACTGCACTTGTATTGCTGTTGGCACTGGTACTGGTGAGTGTAGCAGCCTGCAGCACGCAACCGTCCGCGCCCGTCTCCGAGTCTGAAGCGCCTGGAGTCGATGCAGTGCGGACACCAGAGACGAGGCGGTTGTCGTGTGGCGGAATTCGGCTTTGACACGGGTCGTATCGCTTCATGCAGAGTCGAAAGTGATCCAGAAACATTTCGTAATGAAACTGCGAGGGATTCGTTTGCCAGGTGCAGGTCAACATCACATCACCTTGTGCTTCCATGACATCCTGTTCTTGACTGGTAAGTGCCGCCAGTGTTGCCGGAAACACGACGCTACAGTCCGAACAGGTGACGACGGCCTGGGTTCGTTCGACTCGCCGACGACAAGACGCAAGTGTCGGCACTGGGCTGCTCATCGCTTCGAATTTCCCGAAGGGTGTCGCCAGGAACGAAAGCGATCGCAATACCTGCGCAACCGGTAGCATCTCGAGGTATCGTAGATCCATGGCGATATGTGTGAGCTGGTCACCCCTCTGGTCTGGTGCCTGGCGTCGATAGCGCAGGAGCAGTCGCGAACAGCGCGCACGCGCCTCCTCGCTCGTGTCGGGTACCGGGGATAGCGAACTCTGCCTGGCGCTCTGGCGGTGCTTGTCGCTTGTTCTGGATGCTTCGATCAAACCGGGTGCATCACGTACCAAAGGCCACAACGGGGAAACAGCCTTCATCAAAGATCGCGCGTCTTCGATGCGTAGCGACGTTGCGGAGAAAAACGTCGCATAGGCGCCAGAGCCCCACAGATCGGCACTGAGGTGCACCTCATTCAGCTGGAACCACACCAGACGCGTCGATTCGTCACTCGGGTTATCGCCGTGACTGCAGAATCCCTGCCAACAAGGGAGGAAAACCTCCAAACGATACAGCAACGGATCGAGAAGCTCGGCGGCGTTTGTCCAGGTGCTCTCAAATGCGTTGCCGTTCGATGTTGTGGAATGCGGTAGCTGCGACGCAGGCGACGACGAGATTGAGGGCTCTCCGCGTTCGGCTGTGCCTGTTGGAACAAAACCCGCTCCTGCTGGATTCCGCATGCCCCATTCCTGACAGGGAACGTCGCTGTTCAGGTTATTCCAGACGATGTACCAAAACGGGCCATAGTCTGCTTCGCAGATACAAGTTTCCACATCGCCTGTGCACTGGAGTGCGAAGCGCGAACAGCCCGTGTCCTCGTCTTCCGTGATCCACAGCCGGCAGTGCTCCACCGATCCGATCTGGTGCAGGTCTCCGCCCAGGTGCACGGTGACCAGTTCCAGGTCCGTGAAGGACTCCAGGTGCCACGGAACGCTGTCATCGTCGTTGTCGTCGTCGTTGTCGATATTGTCGGATGCTACCAAAGCGCCCGCGTCAGCGCCGCGTTGATTCGGCTCCTGCTGCGCTAGCGGCTGTTGTACAGTGTCGACCAACATAGACGACGACGACGACGACGAGTGCACAAGCGGTTGCTCAACCTCGACGACGCCAGCTGAACAAGTAGCCTCGGTCGCAGCTGGTGCTCGGTTCCCTTGCGTCTCTTTCGGACAAGTGCGTCGGCGGAAGGTCAACGTACCACCGCAGCGGAGATGAAGGGCATTCGCTTCGTCAGCGCTGCACGCAAGACCTGCAGGAAAGCGCAACAGTGGTCGATGGAGGCGAACCTCAATGATCGAGGGCATGCTCGGTGGCCCGTCCGGTACAAAAGATTGCAGAAAAGCATCCACTTCGGGGATGAGTCGCTTCCAATAGCCGTGGAGATAGACACCGTCCAACTTACCCAAATGGACTAATGCCGTCCGAGCACCGGTCTGCTGGACAAAGCGCCAAGACAAGGAAGGTACCAGGTGCTCCGTCTCCATGAACTGATGCTCCAAGTCAGCGGCAATTGTGAGCATGCCGGTGCTCGTTGCAGGTGCATTGCCCTGGTGTAGGTCAGTCTGCTCCAGGCGATGCACAGATTCGGCCTCGGCATCTGTCGCGCTGCAGGGCGAAGGTGCCGTCGCGAAAGCAGCTGCAGAACCGGGTTCGGCGTCACGAGCCGGCATACTGCGCGCTCTAGTCCATAGAGCGGTGGAGTCCCGGTCAGCTGGCGAATTCGGGATTTTCAAGTCGCGACTTGCCCCAGCAGCTGCAGCTTCCGGAGCATTTGGATGTGGTGGCGTTCCCGCTGCGTCCTCGGGATCATCATCGCACGGGAGAGGCGCGTTCGCCAGCCACAGCTCCTGTGCTTGCCAGCGATCATCCCAAGATGAATCGGATGATGCCTTGGGCTGAAAACGTCCCAGAACAAGTGTCTGGTTCGCATCTTTGCCCATATAAATAAGGTCTGCGCCCTGTAGACAACCGGCTACGCGCACAAGTGCCGGCGCTGAAGCGGCTAGCGCAAGGTTCATTTGCATTCGCGTGAAGCCACGAGCCTCGAGTCGCACGACCGGAGCCTCTTGTTTGCTTCCGTGAACACGCACCATATCTGTGACGTCACAACGTATCTGGATAAAGCGAAAGAGAGAGGAACCCGCAACGTCCGTGTCTTGATCTTCTCCACCTTCTACTTCATCTTCTCTTGGGATGGTGTCGGTATACGCGCCCGGTGTCGTCGCTGAACTACCGATCGAGGCAGCCGCTCCGCTGCTGGCACCACGAGCGGCCATCGACACCTTCTGTGGACTGGAATAAAGTTCACGAGTAGCACCTAGAGCTGCAACCGATGCACTTGTCAGTGACGCCTCGGATCCATGCATCGGCTGACGCTCCAGTTGGCGACGCGGAGCGTGCTTGTTCGCCAACACCTGCCCAGACGCTGATCGTTGCAGGTCTTGCTGCTGCTGCTGCTGCTGCTGCTGCTGCTGATGACTCCAGTTTGCTTCCGTTGGGAAAGCTTCCACGGTATCCGAACGCTCCAGTCCGCAACGACGCCGGAAAGCACCCGCGAGGCGATACCCATCTTCGCCGTTCATATTGGTTGCAAGCGTCCGCAGCTGGATGCCGACCTCCAAGACTCCCGATCCGGGATGCTCACGCGAGTCTCGCCATGCGCCTGAACAGTGCATGCCCTCGAGCCGCAAATAACCGCTCCGAACTGGACCCAGGAAGCACAATCCTGCAGTGTCGAGTTCCCAATACACATGAAGCTTGTGGTCGCTCTCACGGACCCTGGCTACCCGGTTCAGTGCACCGGTATGCTGGCCACTGAACCAGGTCGACTCGGGCATGGCAACGTCCAAGTCAGCTCGAAGCCGCACCGGTTCCAGAATACACTCATACGCGGATATCGTCGTCGCTTGGTTGTCCAAAAGATGCAGGTACACTTTGCCCCGAGCGAGCTGCGCATTTATATGCGTCCGGCGACGTCTCCGTTGCGTACCGCTGAGCGCGTTCAACGAGAGCCCAGACCGTTGTGCTGAAGCGCGCCATCCTCGGCTGTGAATGGAACGGGACGTCTGCGACCCGGCCTGCTTCTCCGGATGCTCAGCAGCGTGCCGGGCTGCAGTGCTCGTGGGCGTTTGCGAGATCGTTGTCATGGCGCATCCACTTGTGGATACTGACTGAGCGCAACGTAGCGACAGAGCAGTGGTCTCGAGTGCCTCCAGAGCGGCTGGTGTCAAGTGAATCTGCCACGTTTCCAGCACCAGGAAGCAGGTATCGACAATGCCACCGTCGACGTCGGTACCGGATCGACCGGAGACTCTCCAAGACGACGGTGACGACGAAAACATCGGCAGTGAAAACGAGCCGAACGGGTGAGTCGTGCGCGTTGCCGCGGTGTGCGCACCTCGGTTATGCCAACTGACTGCGACGCGAGTCAGCGTCAACAGCGACTGGTCTGGATGCTGGTGTCGATGTTGCAACAGAAGCGCTTCGAAAACGCAACGCGATTCTTGCCGCCGCGATCCCAGTCCAGTCGCTGCAGAGGACAGTGCTGCTTCCTGACAATTCAGTGGTGCTGCAGAGCTATTTTCCACGGACTTTGCCGCACTCTTCGATGTAGCTTGTGCCGATGCACCGCTCTCAAGCGTCACGCTCTCGATGCTGAGGCGCAGCAGTGGTTTCTCCGGCAGCGCCGCCCGCGGTTTCGCTTCCCAAACCGAGAGCGATGGCCTCTCTATCCGGCAGGTAACGTCAATCCAAGGCTTCATTTCCACATGAGGCTGCACTCGACTTGCACGCCTGCACCTAAAACGACGTCTGGACGTCTCCTCGAGCGACACCAAGGACCTGCCCAAAAGTCGCCAACGTTGTATCCATTCGACGAGCGGTGCCTGTCCATAGAGACGGAGTTCTGGGGCTTGGAGCACCACCTGGAACAACCAGCTACTTTTTGGAGTCAACATCGCGGACTCGGCCCAGCCGCCTGCGACACGTAGGTCGGGCTCCTCGAGCAGCTCCGCTGCGAAGATACCCCGTGAGACCTGCAAAGCGCGTTTCCAAGACTCGTTAGTTGTTGGCGTTGCATGGTTTGGTGTCTCGGCAGAAGACGACGACGACGACGAAGAGCTGAAGTTTTCACCTCCGTCCTGTACAGATGAGCCACCAAGAACCCGTGACTCTCGAAATGCGTCCAGAGGCGGCAACCGGCGTCGTTGCATCCGCACCTGCAGAACCGGTCCAGCGTCGGTGCGAGCAGTGCTTAACGCTTCCGCTTCCGCTGCTGCTGAAGATGCTGTTTCAGCTTCGGGCTCTGGACCTAGTGAGCCTACTGGTGCTGCACTTGTTGTCGTTGCCGCTTTGACTCCTCTTGGAGCAGGTTCTACCGCCGCATGTGATCGATTCAAATACAAACTCTCCAGCGTGCTGCAAGTCGATTGCTGCCATTGAAGCAGCACCCAGCGCTCCTTGCCCTGGATAAAGTCCAGGTGACAGGTTTGCAGTCTAAGATTGCCGGTATCCGGTGCCCGGAAGGTGCCCTCCAGGCCCTGTGCTGTCAAAATGAGGCCTGTTCCGTTCGCAGCGGCCTCCCAGAGCTCGCCCTGAAACATTTCTAGACGAATGGTTAGCTCCCAAAGGCGACCAGTCGTCGATGCCGTTTCCGTTGCGGACGGCTCGGCGCCCTCCTCTGCAGTCGCCGGTGGCAACGAGTACTCGTTTGACGCGCATCGAGCTGCTGCTAAAGCCCCTGGCATGTCGCTCCGGTCCGTGCACATCCCATGCGAACCGCTCAACGGCCACATTGCCGTGCTGCACGCAAACGTCAAAACCTCCGCACTCGTCACTGGCGGGTAGTCGTATCCACAGAGCTCCGCCCAGCGCGCAACATGCCACGGACTCACAGACGGCATCCAGAGCGTCGAGGTGCTTCGATTCACAGCCACCATGCCGACACACGCCCGCGTAGCAACATCGCTGGGCAGCGCGCCGGTAGGCTTTGCTGCCGTCGCCGAGGAAAAGTGCGCTGTGCAATCCGCATTCCCTCCCGAACGATGCTGTGCATCGGTGCTGGACTCGACATCGGAGATTCTCGAATGGATTGTATCGCGGACGACCGTCCCTGAAGCCGGTGGACGTGCAGTCGAAGCCCAGGCTAAGCGCAGACGCTTCATCAGCCGAAGCGGCCAGCGAGACGATTCATCGGGCCGATCACTAGCCGTGCTTCTGGGATGAACCCCAGCTGCACCATCGCTCCCAGAGCCGACCACCGTTGAAAGGCCTGCTGGTGCGGCGGCGGCGGCGGCGGCGGCGGCGGCGGCGTTGCGCGTGCCTTGTGCGCGCGCATCCGCAGCAGCGATCGCAGCTGGTACGTGATGCAGCGCGTCGCCCAGCATGCGTGTCGAGTCAACGGGACACGTCACCTGGGTGAGCGCCTCTCCGCGGCGATCACGCATCGGGTGCGTGCTCGTATCGGGGGGCGCTCCCGGATACGCCGCCGCCGCCGGGGCGGCGCTCGCAGGCCATGCGCTGCGCAGTCGCCATAGCACCTGCAGATCAGCCAGATGGCGGTAAAATAGAATCGTTTCGAGATTGAGTTTGTGCTCGAGGAGAGTCAACAGCTCCGGGTTGGTCTCTTTGCGCTCGATGTGTGCCCATAGCGGATCTGAAGGACTCAGAAGGCGATTCAGGAGCGACTGATACCGAGTGGTGACGTACTGTTCGCGTTCTTTTCTTCGTCGACGGACGATTTCGGGCCTTCTCATCTTAGATGATCGCTGACGGAGCCAAAAACCGGGTCGAATTGCTTCGAGGGTATCGTACCAGCGAGTACGAGGGCTCGATGCTCCTCGGGATCTGTTCAGGGGGCCGCAGCGAGTCCACCGGTGGATCACTTGGCTAAGCTGCTCAAGGAGCTCGCGCTCCAGATGCCACTTGACGGCGGAAATGTGGATGTTCAGCTGCGATACCGATCTGGGATCGCTATTGGTGAGCGAGAGCAACCCGCCAGTGAGACGCAAGTGCATGGTTATCTCCAGGGGCGCCAGAACCAGCGACAGCATTGCAGACGCTTCCGCCGATTGCGACTGCGTCCGAACCTGTTCGAAGAGGCCCCAGACGTCAGAGAGTTGCGATGACGTCGGCGGTTCGTGACTCAAGAGCGGCCGATTCAGCTCGTTCAGACCGCACGCAGCCAACAGCATAAGACCAGAAAATGCAACGCGTTTCGCGAGAACGTCCGAGTCTACGGTCGACGTGTCTGGGGCTCCCGACGCATCTACGATCGGAGCTATTTCGAATGCTTTGAGGTACAGGTGCAGTGCGATGATATGTTCTTGGGACTGGTGCGGGTTCACCGCCTGGGCGCCGGCAGCTGCTCGGCAACTTGCCGGTGTTGTTCGCGCATCCTGAGCGACAGCTGAGAACGCGTCCAAGAAGTCGTCTGGACGAGCGTCCGGCTCCGGAGGTACCGCGTAAGACAGGTTCCGCGCTACAGGATGCAAGGCATCGCACCGTCCCTGTTCAGTGCTAGAACTGTGCGCTTCGGGAGTCACCGCTCTCGTCGTAGCGTCTGGCGAGTATTCTACATCGAGAAGCGCGCTGGCAAGCTCCAGCAGCTCGTCGCTACGCTGGTCTGGTCTTCGCGCGGCACCACGGACGCTCTTGCCGTCTGTTCTGTCAACATGGATGTTTTCAGAGCGTTGTCCGCCTATTGGCGTGCTTCCCGCCTTGGCTTCGATATCCAGGACGTTCGTGAACGAGTCTTCCGATGCCTCATGGGTAATTTCTGGTGCACATTCGTTACACTGTACGGAAAATGGTGCGTCCGTCTCTGCGGCAGCGTTCGATTGTTTCGACTCTGGTGCTGGTGCGTTCACCCCCCGAGTCCCTGCATCCACCTCTCTGGATTCCAGCACCGTTCCCAATCGTGAACGCGCTGGGTCCTCGCTGGCCGCTGCCGCAGAGGCACCGCTGCCGTTCGTGCAGCGGTTGTCGGCGTCACCGGTTGCAGAACGCTGCACGCCTCGCGAGGTGCACGAGCCGCTCTCAGACGCGTCCATACCGAAAATAACCCATATATTCCCAACTTGCACCTGCATGTTTGCAACGACTTGACGAAGGAGTCTTTTCCGCCAACCGGAGATGTTGGTGTTATTCGATTTCGGATCAACCGCGAGCGCTCGCGCAGCCGAGGCTAACCTAGCGGCTATTTCGTTCTCAGCATCTGAAGCTGCCTCACGCAATACCATGAGCCAAGCTCGGAGCTGCGCTTCCCGCAGGGATGCGTCTGTTGCTAGCTCTGCCAACTGCATCCGTTGGCTCCGAGTAGCTGCTTCGGTCGAGCTGGAATCCGGCGGTAGCGCCGCAAGCTGAACGCACACGTCTTCAATTTGAATGCGCAGGGGTTGCGACCAACTCAGGGTTTTCCAAGGCACTTCAACGCATACTCGACCAATATAACCAGAACGGACATGGAAGGGAGCGCTCCCACAAGCCCGTTCGAAGAGCACCTGTACAGCTTCAGGTACCAGCTGGAGCTCGTGAAGCTCCAGCTGACCAGACCATATACCCACAGAGATTTGGCGTTCATCGATCTTTACATACTGACCCAGCGTTCCAGATAGAAGCTCGGCTACAAAGTGAGCCAGCATCAAACGTTATAACCCGGGGTATGCCTCACCTCTGAGCCAACACACCTCAATCGTCGCGTTCGTGTATGCCGTATCTGGTTACGAGTGGCAATCGCCGGTGGCGCGCGCCGCCCAGAACAGCGCGCATCGTTGGCATCGCCGAGGCGGCGCTGCGCGCGTCAGTATCGTTCGTACGTATCGACCGTGGGCGGAAGCGCGACAATGCAGCTCAGTGTTCACGAATGCCAGTATTCGTGGTACATTCTGGGGTGCATGATCACAGGAAACGTTCTGCTGAGCGCAAGCGGCAGTCTCTTGGTATTTCGGGGAGCATGTCGGAGTCATGGAACCTTGTAGGTAGGGTACAACATGATGGACGCTCTGCCGAATGCCAGTATTCATGGTACATTCTGGGATGCATGATCACAGGAAACGTTCTGGTGAGCGATATAAACATCTCACTGCTACAGCGAACGCATACAGCGTCTTTCAGAACATGCATTAATGTTCAACAGTTTAGATGATTAGAATTTGCAGGCGGGCGTGGATGCGTTTTCATTCGTGATGGCGGTGGAGTTGGCGCTTTGACGGGGTATCGCGAAGCTGCTCCATCTGGGTGCGCTATTTGCAAGGGGTGTCGCAGACGGCGTGTCCGTGGATCGAGCTCGGAGCAGGTCGACCAGTCTAGACTATCTGGTACGAACTAGCGCTCGAACAGGAATTGTGGTGCACGCTTTGGTTACATACAGCGTTGATGGATCATGATGGAATCCGGCACAATGTACGGGCCGAATAGCATCCAACTTGGGAACATATTATGGACGTGGACGATCACAGAGCGTTCGGTGCTGCTGCTGATGTGCTGCGACGCTGGGACCTAAGCACCCATCGATTCCGGTTCCGCTTGTCGTAGAAAAAAACAAGCGGCGAACTTTATTTTGAAGATACGGAAATATGGATGCTTCAGGCTCGGTGCAGCAGCGGGCGTCGATTCCTCATAATCCAAAAGGACGTGCGGTTTCCGCTCACGAGCCGGTGAGCAGAGAATTCGGCAGACTGACTGCGTTTGGGTCGCTTGTTGCGAGCCCGAGAGATACCCAGCCTGAAACGCAAAATCCACATGACGTAGTATTCGTGGCCAAGGTGGTCCGGAAATACACCAAGGGTTTGCTTGGCAGGGCAAGCATCGCGCTTCGTTCCAGGCGAGTAAAAGCGCGCTTGCACAGCCAGGCTCACCCGGAATGTCGCAGCTTCCCCACAAATCTCATGTGGCTAGCATGTTGCGATGCGCTCTCGAGGACGCCCGGAACGAACTGGTGACTCTATTGTTCCTACATCGGCTAGAGTGCGAGGCCGCGATAGGCGCCCACCGAGTGCCGGGCAGGCGTTCCGAGTTTGCATCCTTCCCAGTGCCAGCCACGGTTGTGGTATTGCTCATGGTAATCGTGGCACAGCAGCTACTGCACAATATAGACTTGAGCAGTACCCCAGCCCGCTCTTTCCGTTGAGAACTCCTCGCGTCGGCGCCTAGTTTGGTTCGTACCTCGGGGTTTCATATTCGAACGTGCAAAATGTGTGCCAGCAACTTGAGGATGCAGACAGCATCCTGGCACTCGATGCCGACGTTTCATCGAATAAAGTTTCATCGCAACCATAGGAGTTTTGCCTCCGTGCAGCTCGAATTTGCAAGCGTTGCCCCGGTACTTGAAGCCGAAGTACCGTCCAATAAAGTCTAGTCGCAAGCATGGCAGTTGCGTAGCGGAACCCTAAAGAGAGCGCGTGAGCCGCGAACCCCTGCATTTATTTTTGCTCGTAAGTGGTAACAGGATCCGGAACTTTACGCCAATCGGGTATCGCGCTCAAACTGGATAGGTGTTCAGTGATCAAGCACTCGTACAAAGAAGATGAGAAAAGGCCTCTGCAGAAAGGTCCGATGATTTCTGTTACTAGGGTAGGAAATGCAACAATCCGGAAACACGTTCCATGTAGATATGTGTGTGTTAAAAAACGATCGTTTCGGACACGATAACAGAAGGCTCCTCCAGAGCCGCACTACGTTGCTCCCATTGCATCAAGGCAAAAACGCGCTCGCATTAAAAGCGCAGTAGCTCAAAGACTACCAATACAGGTAAAACGAGAAAAGGTCTCTGCACAGAGACCCCGCAGTCCTCCTCCCACGTCGAGTGAAGGAAGCGCTTCAAGTTCCAGGCAGTCTCGTGCTCCGAACTCGCGCCTGTTTTAACGCTTTCACCGTTCTTAAACACCCGTATAAAACTTCGTCAGTTTTCATTCCAAACCCTGAACGCTGCGTATCTTGCGTCACGCCTTGCAAAATCAATGATCTCTGTGTGCTGGACGTGAACATTTGAAGTTTCCGGTGCTCTGCGCCACGTGACCTGCAAGCGAGCCCTAGTACTTTCAAGCAGATTTGGGAAGCTACACGCACTAAAACGCTCCAACGGACGCAATCATTCGTTTATAAACGCGACTCTAGCCGGAAACACTCTGTCTTGGTCACACGTACCCCAGTTTCAAAGTTGCGGTCAAGGAGACCGGTTCCTCCGGCATACGCACCAGGGCAGTACCAGGCGAATGGCCGGCACTCGCGTCGCAGCCTTCGCCAAAGTCCAGCTATTCTGTGAAACGCTTTGGCATTTTTTACGGACAGTTGCCTCTGAGAAAGCTAGCTTCATAGAGGACGACTGCCTCGTTCTTTTGTCTTAGTTTTGGGAAAAAATACGCCAGCACGTTTCACAAACTATTTGCAGTCACGATTCATGCAGCGTACGGCAGCACCAGGCTGGGTAGTTGAGCAACTCAGAGGACCTGAGACGCGCGCGGGGTCCCAGCAACTACCGAGCGGGGCGGCTGCTCCCGTTGGGGTCGTCCCGCCCGGTGAACAACGCATTATGCATCCCCAAACTGGGCAGTTTGTGGGACTTGGTGGTGGTGTTGGCCCCGCAGCGGCGCCTTCGCAGGTCGAGGACTGGCGCCGTAACCTCCAGGCTCCGCCCAAGGACACGCGTTATCGCACGGAGGATGTGACGGCTACGAGAGGAAACAGTTTCGAGGACTATTATTTACGTCGAGAGTTGCTGATGGGGCTTTTTGAAATGGGCTGGGAGCGGCCTTCTCCGGTCCAAGAAGCGGCGGTGCCGGTAGCGTTGGCCGGGCGCGATGTACTCGCCCGCGCCAAAAACGGCACTGGTAAAACAGGAGCTTTTCTTATCCCGATCCTAGAGCGACTGGACACGAAAAAGAACGCGATACAAGCACTTGTTTTGGTGCCGACGCGTGAGCTCGCCCTTCAGACGGCTGCAGTTGCGAAAGCGCTCGGCAAACGTCTCGATGGCCTGCAGGTCATGACGACAACCGGGGGCACCTCCCTGCGGGATGACATCCTGCGGCTAGAGCAAATCGTACATATTCTGATCGGCACGCCTGGTAGAGTCCTGGATCTAGCCGAGAAAGGCATAGCCAAATTAAATGAGTGCAAGATGTGTGCTTTGGACGAGGGCGACAAGCTGCTCTCGCCGGAGTTCACGCCCGTCATCGAACAGATCGTGACCAAGCAACTGCCTCCCGATCGGCAGTTAATGCTGTTTTCAGCAACGTTTCCGATTTCCGTGAAGGGCTTCCGAGACAGACACCTTCGGAAACCCTACGAACTGAATCTCATGGAAGAATTGACGTTGCGGGGAATCACGCAATATTACGCATTCGTGGATGAGGGTCGCAAAATTCACTGTTTGAACACGCTTTTCAGCAAACTGCGAATCAACCAAAGCATCATATTCTGCAACTCGGTTTCGCGGGTGGAACTTCTCGCCAAGAAAATAACCGAACTGGGCTATTCCTGTTATTATATCCACGCCAAGATGCCGCAGTATCAACGAGCTCGTGTTTTTCATGACTTTCGCAACGGCGCCTGCCGAAACCTCGTTTCGAGTGACCTCTTCACACGCGGCATCGACGTACAAGCGGTGAACGTGGTCGTGAACTTCGACTTCCCGAAGAACGCAGAAACATACCTGCACCGAGTCGGGCGCTCTGGACGGTACGGACACCGCGGTCTGGCGATCAGTCTCGTAACGCAAGACGATCGCTTGAACCTGTACCGAATCGAACACGAGCTGGGGACCAAGATCGCTCCGATCCCACCTGCAGTTGATGAGTCTTTGTACTGTGCGTGAGCCTAGGCTGAGCGACAAACCAAAAACCAAATCCAAACCAAAAAATGTAAAAATTTGAGCCACTGTGCTCTGCAAAAACAGACCGGACGATCGCATCTTCAAGTCCCTGTCAAGCGTAGATGAAGCACGGGAAGCGACGTGCACAACTGCGGGTATGGTCGGGGGACGTGCGTTCAGGCACACAGGTGTCCGTGGTTAGGGTTGGATTTCCGTCGGTTGGCAGGCGGAGTTTCCACCAGTTCAGGACCCTGCTTTGAGATGCGTGACTCCAAGTTCGCACAGCCTGGCCTCTAAGAAACAAGACCGTCCTCATCAATAGAGTCCCAGATGTGTTTCGACCAGGCCCGTCGAGTGCATTACCCGCATAACACCGAGAATAGTGAAGCACCTGGCGGGAAAAGCCGCTCGTCTCGCTGCGAGTGCGCGTTCGAAGACCCGGAGCCTATTGGGTGACAGTGCCGAGCGCTTGGTGCCACGGAAAGTAGACGGCGTTGCCGTAGCCGAAAACCTTTTATCGTTGGAACAGCTTGCGCACTACAGCACCGGCAGCACGCCCTCAGGTTGTATGCGGATACTCGGAAAAAAGCCGCAAAAAAGGGTTACGGGGGCAAAGACTACTTCGATACGTCTGACGTGCTACATCCGTGCCAGAGTCAGATCGAATTCTGAACTGCTCGCTCTGTTCATGGATTTTATTCGGAAGTAGGTTTCATTGCACAGACTCTGCTTTCCAAGTACAGCAGTATGGGCTTACGGATTCACTGGTAGTTTTAGGATGTTCTGCTGAGTATTCTGGGTGGATCCGAGGACGCTTTCCCGATGGAATTCATGACTTCATCGGAATCAACGTGATTCCCGATGCACTCGAAACAGAGTTCGTATTGTTCCAGAGATCGCCAGCCAATGCTTACCAATGAGCTTCCAGTCGCTTGCTTTCCTTACATGTCGCATGCTGAAATGCCGTATTGTATATCTTTTCGATCCGTCGGTTTCGAGGCAACTCGTTGCCACAGTAATTCACGCGGCTCGATTGACGAGGAAGAAACTGGCCGTCGCCGCTTGACAGTATCTTCACTTGTTTATGCCGAAGGTTCACTGAACTTGCCGCTTCAAATAGCAGATTCTGTTCGAAATATTAATTCTCATCTCTTTGTGGTCATCGATCAAGCGGGATTCGACAGCAGTATGATAAATATCTGACGGGATATGCTCCTGGCGGTTTCCGACTCTTCATGTTGCATGGAAGAGGTCATGGACTCGTACCTGAATCATCGCAGCGATCGCTTCCTGTGAAGCGTGCGTCACTGACTGGCACGATGCTAGCTTAGACGGATCCGTCGTTTGCGGCATCATCGCTAGCATGGATTTTCTTTCCGGTACTTGATTCATCAAGCGCACGATCACAATCGACAAATCCTCTACGGAATGGAAGCGCTCGCGCCCTCGTGTTCGGACGGCAGCGTACTCGTCGACGAAATCGTCTGGAAGAAGCCCGTGCTCGCAGGGTACGGCATCGGGCGCAGAAACGGAACTGGGCGTAGACGCGAGCCTTCTGTACCCGTCAAGCGCTTGCACAGAGCGATGATGCAAGCGTCCACGCACCACAGAGTAGCATTCGGAGCAGTGGGATATGTGGTGGATACACGGGAACATCAAACCGCTCGCAGGTGTCACCGCTGCGAGGGATGCACCGTGCCTACCTGCAGAGCAGCGTAAAAATGCGAGTGACGCCCAGATCGCAACTTCCGCCTGTGAAGCAAATATGTCCACAACAGTCGGTTGCAAGGAAATCGGGCATTGAACGCAACAGCCAATATCTTTCGACACCTGACAACGGAGCTCGAGCTAAACTAAACCCCAGTATGCAAAGCGTGAGATAACAGAGACAGGAAAAGCAGCAGATGTATAACAATCTCATACAGGCTGGTGGTATTGGAAATGGAAACAGGCCGCAAGGTTTGCATGTGCGACACAGTCCATAGACCGGTTCTGTTTCATTCTGATATAGTTGTAAGTTAGGCAAGAGCGTCAGCATCGATTTACGCGGACGCAACCCGTGTGTTCAGGCACCAGTCCCTTGCGCGGGAACTCGCTTCCGTGAGTGCCCTTGCGCTCCTAAGCGCCAAAATGTGCAGAAACGCAACACGTATATCGCGAGTGCGCAAGGCAGCACCCCAAAAAATAGACTGGCCACCAGCTGCGGCCACCGTGGAAAACGGCGAGCCTCCACACCAACATTCGTTCCGAGTCTCATGCCATGCACGCTTGGGCTCTGGCAGCGAGTCTGGGCGACATTCGGAACGAGCATTCCCTTGTTGGGGAGTTCCCGTGACACGAGCACACCTGCAAGATTTACACAGAGAATCGTAAATTCTGGTGCAACTAACAATACGCCCTGTTTTGTTTTCGTGCATTTTCCCGAGGTATGCCTCAAAAGGTACGTACGCTGTGAACCGGAGAGCGGTCTCGTGGACAGACTTTATACTGTCATAGGTAGATTGCGAAAAACGATTTTATTTCTATAGTCGAGTCATTCAGATGTCAGCAGGCGGATAAACCACCAGTGTTCCAGTTCTTATCCAGAATATCGTGTACGCTGAACAGAACGTTTCAAACGCTATCTACAGGACTGGATGGTGGTCCACCCGTTCCACTCTGTACGCTGTCGAAGAAATACGAAGCATGTACCAGATGTGAATTTTTCATACCGTTGGTACGAGCCATGTCGAAGAGAAACGGATTTACGAAGAAAAATCGGGTCTCTATTCGAGACCTGTATGCGGTGCACAACGCAATATCGGTTTCCTGGAGGAACGCAAATGATGATGACACTTGGTGCGGGTGCTCGTCAAGTTCGATGAAACTGCCTCCGGAACGAGTGCGAGAGCCGCGTATGGGCACTCACGGTAAGAAAAACCGCTGTTCGCACGAAAGAGTCAAGCGGGCATTTCGATGTGGGGGCTCCTGCGGCACCTCAGCCGTACGGTCGCGGACAAAAATCCGGAACCCGACAGGGCCACTCACCAGCTCATCATCCTTCGACAAAGGACACTTCGTATTGTATCCGAAGAGGATTCCTCCGTCTCAATGTTCGACAACGTCGCTTTCCATCACCTGAACAAGGGCATGCTGCACGTAACTCAGAGTAGAGCTGAGCTACCCTTCATGCTAGCCTATGGTCTCCGTTTCAGTCGAGTCGAAGGCGTCTTCTCTGCTGTCAAACGTCATGATTACGCTCAACAACGCACATTCGAGTCGTTCGAATCATTGATGACGTCATTCGACGAATCGTTCCCTGCGACGCCGCGCGCTCTCCCCTCACCAGCCCAGAACTACTGTTTGCTGCTCCGCTCGGGCGTTGGACAGCACTGAATGGTGCGTTTGGGTTCATGCACATGCGCGCGTCGGGCAAGGCGACGAAAAGATGCACGCGGAATAGTAGATAGATGCATAGATGGGAAACGCGGACTTGATTCCCATCGTCCATCCAGTTCGTCTGAGTCACTGGGAAAACGTACCTGGTGCATCGCACCCGAACCCTTTCCGTCCCGCAAAAGTAACGGGCAAGGCGAAGGTACCGCTCAGCAAAGAAGGGAATCATCCTCGCGAAAAGAAGACGACGAGGGCCGGATAGAAAAATTTCTGTGGGGCGAATATCAGTCTTCAAACGTTGTCAAGGATTCTCGATTGAAACAAACCAACGGGAGAATCTCGCAAGAGGCGATATGCAGAACGCTAGGAATGATCGAGCAGCTTCGTACTCGAGGGAGGCTCATCTGGCATTCCTCGCCTCGACGTAGATCGCTCAGCAAATATCCGCAGGAGCTCTGGACGCAGCTCTGCAAGCTGTCCAGATTCTTACGGAATTTATCCATCAAACTTTCGTGCTTGAACACAACGCATGTTCGAGACAGAAGATGCAGCACGGCCTGACCGTTGGACCAGAGATTTGCCCATGCGCTTCGCGGAAAATTCTCGACGCTCCGCAGTGCGACGTTGCCGGTCGAAGCGTCTCCAGCACAGGTGTCAAAAAGGTTCAAACGCGCCTGAAAATCCTAAACTGTATATTGTTCAATGTCGAGGGCATCATGAATTTCGCCTCGTGGGCGTTGCACCCGCAGCACACTGACCCAGACATATGGGCTCTGGAGGAAGGAACTCTTGGCGTGACAACGGGCGCGAATGACGAGCTGTTGCCAAAACAGATCAAAGAGGTAGCGAGCATCGACGAGATGTTGCAGCCAGAGCGAGCGTCGCTTCAGATCATCGGATCTTATTGTGATGCTCTTGATCTCGGAACGATGGGCGTCGTATGCAAAGGACGCTTCAAACATGAGGTCTGCCTTCCATTGACAAGCCGTATTATGACGTTTTCCTGAACAAAGCCCTCGAGAGCAAACAGGATGTTCGCCCCGATGCCGAGCGCTCGGATCTTGCTCAGGCGTTTATTTAATCTGGTATCTATGTGGCACTTCAAGACCCTGCGGATCAGTGTAGACACTTCTGTATTGTACGGAATGACCTGTTCAATGCGGCACGGCTACCCTCTTGAAGCAAATATAAAGCTTTCGAACAAATTCTCAAGCAGCATTGGCGGAGACGATCCAAGTTCCTCGTTTACGAGGGGGGATTCGGAACCGAGTCTCTTTCCAGGAGGTGCGCACTCGCCAACTTGTTCAATATTCTCGAAATGGAAATGACCGATAAGCCGCGTCGCTCTTATTGGCAGCGAATGGCGCTGCCCGTGCTGTATTCCACGAAAGCCGGACCCCGACTCTACCGACGACAGCGAATAACGTTTGCAGGAATCGATTCTGTACGATCTCTGTCGATAAGTACAGGGCGCCGGATACCTCCCATGACTGGAGCATATGACCACGCTGAAACTGGTACAGAAGCAGAGTCGGAACCGAACCGCAGTCACGAAACGGTCGACTCTCATTTGAGCTAACTCCAGGTATCGAGACAATTTGAGTTTACTGCCCTGTTAAAATGTGATTGCGCAAGCAACCAAGCGCACAAGCATATGCTGCATCGAGACCTGAACGCCTCGATCAACATTGCGAAATGTGTCGTGCTGCAGGAGCCTCAAACGGCACTGTGTCGATAAAACTTTCGATGGAATCTTCTCGGGCTCCTTACAGGCGTTCTGTTGAAATGGGTAAGACTTTCAATGAGAAACAAAAGTATCAGCCATTAGAGGGGCGATTACTTGCCCGACTGTATCCGGGCACTGGTATGAACCTGGTCAGCAATCCAGCAAGGCCTGGACGCCGTCTCTCTATATTCGGGGAACGAGTTTCCCGAGCGACTGGTGAACGACAATCCGAATCCGTTCTGCCATACTACTTAGCGTGCAATGACCGAGCGTCCACGAAACTGGTCGTCGAGTGGAACCCATCGCTTTGAGTACATACGCTCATGGATGGCGTGCGGAAAGCACTCGTGCGCTGCCGGCCCTGTGCAGCATTCATGAGCGACGCATCGCTTCTAATGCTCTCGCCTCCACGAACCAGATTGAAAGCACTCGTGCTCTGCGGGTATCGTCTTACACCCACGAGAACCCGACCCTGACAGAATGGTGGAAGCAGCAGCGTCCACCGCAGAACGATAAACGCACATGGTGTCGCACGAAAGACGCAAATGATCGTTTTGAACGACGTTTGTGTGCTCAGGATCGTCTTGCGAACATCTGTTGCGAAACCCTTCCCATATACCCACCCGGTTCCATATCCAGAGCATGCCTCTAAGCAGTGCAGAGCTGTAACTGCAAGCGCGCCCTACACAAACACCCGTGGTATCCTGCAACGATCAACAGTCGCTGCCGCCTTCGGATGCTTCTTGATGGCACGAATCGAGCAGCCGAAGCGAGCTTCACTGCTCATCCGCTCTTAGTGAGGTCTCTGCATACACGTGATCCGCTAAACGTTGTTTTCATAGATGCATGGAAAGCGCGTCCACCAGGACCTGGACATGCCCCGCGCCAAAAAGTCTCCGCGGATTGCGGAGCGCTTTCTGTGAGCTCGCCAGCGACAAGCGCTTCTTGTTGCAGAGTCATGCTGTACTAGGTCTCTTTATTCGTGTGGCGTTGAGCGTGAGTACGCTTAAAACAGTACCGAACTCGCCATGAGGTTCGCTTGTACACAACGCGCTCCGGTTTCGCGTGGAAAGCTTTATCGCCGGATCTGCATCCAACGCAACTGGGCGCCGGTAGAGGGCGCTCATCTCCATTGCCGCCCGCGTCTATGATCCATTGCACATGCAAACTGGCACGCTGTCCAGTCCAGGTAGGTTCCGACGCTGTACGCGGCAGGCAGGCAGTTTGGACACTACGAAGGCAACGACCGTCCGAAGCGTGCATCGAAACCACGATAGGTTCGCGTTCACACAACGGGTAGCTCATCCTCTAGATCGGCGTACGAGAACAAAAAGTCTTGCCTCACTCTTTGACACCACATTTGGTGATCAAAGTAGACATATGACCCTGATTCATAGTCATCGGTCGTGAACCGGGGCTCTTCATGGCGCTGGAACCACGTCAAGTATCGTTTGTGGAAACGCCAAGCATGGCGTTTCAACTCAAGAGCAGCGAACAACTGATGCCGTGGATTCTGTGGGAAGAAGAATATGAAGAACAGTGTGTCTGGATCGAGACGCTCGTACAGCTCTGGACTGTCCAAAGCTGCCAGAGGTGACTGCGGAAACGACCCGTGAACCGGAAACGGATTTCTAGGCTCATACCGAACTTGTTCTCGTTGCAGGGGCGCTGCAGCAGATTTGTTCTGGCGGGATGCTCCTATTCTCGGGTTGGTACCGTTGGCTGAAGGCGCTGTTAGATAGAGTGCACCTTCTTCTAGTTGGCGCAGTGCTGTCAGCAGGGTTCGCGAGGCGATAGGGTCCGAGTCCACCAGTGCGGCATCGCCTGCGAGAAGCGCTGCTTCAAGTCCGCTACGTTCAGATGCATCCCGACCGGGGTCTTCGGGCGCCATCGATGCTGTAGCCGCTGTTGCAAATGCGTCACCACGGGAGCCCTGCAGATGGCCAAACTGCTGTGCCAATGGGACGCTTGCTCCGAGTCCAGCTGCCAGGGAAGACACATTCATAGACACTGTGGATCCCACGGGTGCACAGGTTCGCGAGTTCATCTGGTCTCCAGATTTCGATGGGTACGGGGACCGGAAAGGCGTTGCGGCGGTTGCCACCGTAGCTCCTGCACTCGTCCGAGAGTTCGACTCCAAGGACCCGCGATCAGCGTTGTCGACCTTAGAGACCATCACCGCCGCTAGAGCGTTAGCATGTGTGTCTCTTCCAGGTGGCAATCGTTGAACACTCGTTGGCATCTGGGGAGTGCTCTGCAACCCGAAAGAACCAAGCAAAGTGCTTGGATCCGTGGGTGTTGGCGTCTGGGGTGCAGCGCTCTGCTTCGATAACAGTACCGTAACAGGCTGTTGCTGGTTTGCCCAGGCCGAAGTCACTGGTCCGGCGGAGCTGCGCGGTCGACCAGGACCTCCGAATTCGCCACCATCCGAGCCCAAAGCTCCGCCAATGGAAAGGTCTTCTTTGGATGCTGCCGCTTTGTTGTTCTCCTGTTCCGATGGAGGTCGTTTCGACTCGGATACGTCGCTGTTTTTTCGTCGCGAATCCTCTACGGGTGTCTGCGCTACACCTGCGGCTCCTGGTGTCGATGAATCTCGAGGTCGCCGTCCATCGTCCTCAGATTTGCGCTTCGCCTCACTTTCTTTTCTTTCAGCGTTTTCTGCTTCACTGGGCTTGCTCTCCGGCGCATGCTCCGTATCCTCCTTTGGCTTTGGAATATGAGAAACCTGAATCTCAACCGGGACCTCGAGCGTAAGCGCGTCGTATATACCCTCATCCTCCAGAAATCCATCTTCCGTATTCGCCTCGACATAGTACTCAACACTGTCTCTGATTTCATTCACGTCGTCACAATCGGCCGCATCGTTATCGAGCGCCCTAAGAATTCGCTCGAGCATCTCTATATGATACTGGTGTCGCGCGATTTTCGCTCGCAGAGCATCCACAGCCATATGATCAATCTTCTTCTTCTTCGCGCTACTGACGGAAGCCTCAATATCCGCTTCGCGTTCTTCGATTTGAACTTTGAGCTTCTCGATGCAGTCTCTGACCCATTCGCGAACCTCGTTCTTCGACTTTTCACGGGGGTCTGCCCGGTCCTGTGCCAGACCTTCCTTGCTGAACGCCTTCGTTTTCGTTTCTCTCTCACAGACTTTAAAAGCTTCCATTTTCTCTTCAATCTTCTTCCGGGCAACATCGATTTTGCTTTTGTCTTTGATTGAAGGGTCCGCTTGCCACACTTTGATTTGATCGCGAAGACGTTGCAGTTTTTTGATCTGCGACTTCAAGTCCGCTTCAAACTTATCCCTTTGTGCGAGGTTTTGCGCAGCGTACACCTTATCCCAGATCTCGTTGAACAGGTCCAGACCTTCTTCGACTTTCTTGAGCGTGCGGTCGATTTCCGCTTGAAGTTTTCTGTTTGTTGCCATAGCACGGACCTCCTTGAAGACGAAGAACTCCACCGATATTCATATAAAACTAGCGAGAGCCGAGGCACCAGCTCCTACCACAGCGCCACTCTCTTGTCCGTTGCGTCCAGTGCAAAAGCTGCAACCGCGACTTGCAGACCGAAAGGTCCAGTGCCTCGACACGGTACGATGTTAGCGAGCGCGTATGGGCGGCAAGCATCCGTTTGAAGACTATGGCACTTAAATGGACAAAGCAGTCGATTCTGCAGTTTCGTTTCGCGCATGGTTGCGCTGGATCGTCGAGATTGCGCGAGCGGGGCACTTGTCGACGAAACGCGTCCAGCGTAGTCAGCGCTTCGCAGGACATGAAGCATCACTGGACGGCATGGAATGTTTTTCGCCATGTGGACGGAGTGCGCGAAACGCGGGTGTTTCCATCGCAGCAATGATGACCTCGCTTCAATGAAATGACGCGGCATTTGAAAACTTTTGTCCAGAGGTTTACACATCGACCGTGCGTGTAATCGTTCGAGGAGCAGCGACGTCACTTGTGACTTTTGTGCAACCGATGCGCCGTTGAATTCGAATGACGCGACGCTGTTTCGTTCAGAGGATATTCGGGTTGCTGTCTGGAGAGAGCGTAGGGCGTCGCAGGTTCGAAAACGTCGCATCAAGTCTTGAGCATGGCTTGACATGGTACGGAAACGGCTGCATCATCAAGCATGAGATGGGCTGCTGTGTGTTCGCGATGCAGGATACATGTGGTTTGGAAAATATTTTAGGTCGGCCGCAGCTGGTGAAATTCTGGACCGTGACCCAATGAGTCTGTGTTGGGAGAAGTGCAACGAGCATGTTTCTGCAAATCCGTATGGGAGGAAATCGCCCGATACGGAAGAAACCGGAGGATAAAGACTGACGAAAATATTCAAGCCCTTGGTCAATACCAAATCGGTGTGTTAGAAAAAGGTCAGCACCGTCCCCAATGGCGACAACTGCGTTCATCCTGCGCCTTTCCAAACTAGCTACCATACGCGATGCGGCATTGCTCGCTAGACACAGCTCTCAC
>Ga0080006_1179631_pt1 | contig 56525 bp, 48 predicted proteins | sample RS3BMetagenome_FD_69209 | JGI IMG/M metagenome (GOLD analysis project Ga0080006, IMG submission 69209) | Ferric oxide microbial mat and aquatic microbial communities from Rainbow Spring, Yellowstone National Park, USA - RS3B (SPADES... ...
TTCTGGCGCAGGTGATCGTGGCAGCACTTGATGGCCACGATGCGCTCGAACCCGGCGGCGCCGACCTGGCGGCCGACGTAGACCTTCGCCATCCCGCCCGTGGCGAGCTCGCCGAGCAGCGCGTAGCGCCCGAGCTCTCGCGGAAACTCCGCGCGCTCGTCGACGTCGACCACGGATCTGGCCGGGGTGCCCACGGCGTCAGATCCCTCCCCCGCGATCGCAGCCCAGAGGTCCCAGCAGCCGCCGGTCGCCGGAAGCGACGACCACGAACGTCACGCGGCGATCGTCGCGGAGCGCGTCGTCGCCGTGACACTCGGCGGGCGCATCGGGCACGCGGCACTCGCGGCGTGCCGGGCAGCGCGACCCGTAGCCGGCGGTCCGCAGGCGCGACGGGTCGACGCCGCGGGTCACGAGCTCGCTCACGACGGCGCTCGCGCGCGCCCGCGTCAGCTCGAGGTTCGCCGGCTCGGACCCGCGCTCGTCGGCATGCCCCTGCACCTCGACGAGCTGGATCGACGGATCGTCGCTCATCGCCTTGGCGATCGTCGCGAGGGCCTGCTCGGACGCAGCGGTCGGCTGGTCGCGATTCGAGTCGAAGCGCACCGGAAGATCGAGCCACGCGGCACCGAGGGGGTGCATCGCGGGCGCGCGTGGTGCGGCCGCCGCGGGCGCGGGCGCGGGCGTCGCCGTCGCCGCGGCCGTGGCGGTCGGCGTCGAGGGCGGCTCCGCGGCGATGGGCACCGGCGCCGTCGCGGGCGTCCGATCGGGCGTCACGGGAAGCGGCTCGATGCCGGGGCTCGCGTGCGTCACGGCCGCGTAGGCGAGCGTGCCGACCCCCGTGACCGCCACAAGCGCATGGGCGAGGATCAGCACGAGCCGGTGCCGCACGCCGCGCAGGTGGTAGACGACGTTCACGCACCCGAGCCCGATGGCGCCGATGAGGACGACGAGCGCGCAGCGGGCCAGCAGCACGGCGGGCTCGCGCAGACAGAAGAGCAGCAGCGCCGCGAAGCCCGAGGCTCCGGCGAGCCCGTGGGCGATGGCGACCCAGCCCGGAAGACGGAGCCTCTTCAGATGCCGGAACACCATGAAGGCGCCGGCACATGCACCGACCAGGAACAGGCAAATAGCCGTGATCATTGTCTCCTCGCGTTCGCGGCGAGGGCCAATGCACGGTTCGGACCACCGCGATATCACGACACGCGCGGTTCGCGCGCGATGCGGCCAGGCATCTGAATCGGCGCGTCGTGCGTGCGAGGAGAGGCAGCAGCGCGGGGGCGGGCGCCCTCGCAGCAGGGCTCCTCGCTAGACCGGGTCGCGCCGCTTCAGCGCGACGAGCAGCACGACGATCATCAACAGCGTCATCCCGAAGAGCACCGCCGCCGGCAACCACAGCGTGTTCCACTCGGTGAAGCCCCACGCGCCGTTGAGCGAATCGCTCGCCACCTGCGCGATCGCGCACTGGAACTTGCCGTTCTGCACGAAGTCCGGAAGGCTCGTCAGGTCCGGCTTGTGCAGGTCGATGACCCACGCCGGCGACGTCGCGATCGCGAGCCGCTCGTTCGCGATCGCCCCCTCGAAGCCCCAGCGCGACGGCATCAAGTACATCAGCGGCTTGAGGTTGGGGTTCGTCGTCATCGGCACCATCAGCCCGCCGAGGACGACCTGCGGGATGAGCGCGATCGGCGTCAGCGCCATGGCCGCCTCCGCGCTCGCGACCATCGTCGAGACGAGGAGCCCCATCGCCGTCGCGTTGATCGCCAGCGCCACCACGTTCCCGAGCTCCGCCAGGAACGCGAGCGGCCCACCGTTGAACCCGAGCGCGAAGAAGACGATCCCGAGCAGCATCGTGCACTGGACGACGCAGAAGAAGCTCAGCAGGACGAACTTCGACAGCACGTAGTTCACGAGCCGCAGGTTCACCATGCGCTCGCGCAGGTAGATCGCGCGCTCGGTCACGATCTCGCGCGCCGCGTTGCTCGTGCCGAACCAGACGCAGCTGACGACGACGAAGAACATCGCCGCCGTGTGATCGGTGGTCGGCTGCATCGAGTTGAGCAGGTTGGTCGAGCCGCTGCTGCTGCTGCCGTTCCTGGTCGACAGCTCCTGCAGCGCCCCGAGGCACCAGTACGGCACCCCCGCCGTCTGCCCGCCGAACACGAGCCAGAGCAGCACGCCGATGATCGGCGCCTGCAGGAACATGATGGCCGCCCCCATGCGGTCGCGGATCTTCACCTTCCAGTAGCGCGACAGCAGCAGGCCGAGCTGGCGCATCCCCGCCACGTCCGCCCTGTGCGGCACACCGCGCGCCGCCGGGGCCGTGCCGATCGCGCGCCGCCCCGAGAACATCGACTGGAACAGCGGGTTGTCGTTGCGGAAGAACTCCGCGCGCCAGCCCCTGGCCGCCTCGAGGCGCGCCACCCCGCGCGTGGCCTGCGGGTTCGCGCGGCGCATCTCGTCGAGCACGACGCGCTCGCGCACGTTGAGCATGTCGAACATGTCGCGCGGGTTGTCCACGCGACGGTGCTGGCTCGTGTGCCCGGTCGCCCCCGCGCGCTGCGCGATCGACCCGAAGAACGAGTACGCGGCGTCCCCGGTCGGCCCGAAGTACGTCGGGATGCCGCCGTAGCCCATGATGAAGCACATGTTGAACTTCTCGAACTCGTCCTTGGCCGGCTGGTGGATCGTCATGATGATCGTCTTGCCGGTCTTCTTCGTGAGCTCGGAGAGCAGGTTGATGAGCGCCGTCGTGTCGTCGGCGGCCAGACCGCTCGTCGGCTCGTCGAGGAAGAGGATGACGGGGTCGGTCACCAGCTCGAGGGCGATGTTGACGCGCTTTCGCTGCCCGCCCGAGAGCACCTTCTTCTCGGGCTTGCCGATCTGGAGGTTTCGCACCCCCTCGAGGCCGAGGTCGCGCAGCGTCTCGTCGACGCGGCGGTCGATCTCCTCCTCCGAGTAGTCGGGAGGCAGGCGGAAGCGCGCCGAGTACTTCACCGCCTCGAAGACGGTGAGCTCCGGGTGCACGATGTCGTCCTGCGGGACGTACCCGATGCTGCCGCGCAGCGCGTCGTAGATCGTGTACAGGTCCTCGCCGTTGATGCGCACCTGGCCGCTGGTCGGCGGGAGGTAGCCGTTGAGCGCGAGGAGGAGCGTCGTCTTGCCGGCCCCCGAGGGGCCCATCAGCGCGATCATGTCCCCCGGCAGCGCCTTGAAGGAGACGTGATCGAGCAGCGTCTTCATCTTCGCCTTGTCGTCGCGATCGGGCACCTCGAGGAACAGGTCCCACGCCTCGATCTCGTAGAGCGGCTTGCCCGCCCAGTCGGCGTGGTCCTCGACGACGACGTTGACGCGGCTCTCCGCGATGTGGATGAGCAGCGGCATCGGCCCGATGAAGACCTTCTCGCCGCTGGCCACGGGCACGCGCTGCCCGGGCGAGAGGCGCTGGCCGCGCACGTACGTGCCGTTGGCGCTGCCGCGGTCCTCGAGGAAGAGCTGGTCGCCGACCTTGATGATCTGCGCGTGCTTGGAGCTGACCTGCGGGTGGTTGACGACGATCTGGTTGTCGGGCGTGCGGCCGATGGAGATGTTGGTCGACTGGAGCTGATCGAGCTTGAGCTCCCCGATGACGGTGCGGTGCTTGCGAGGGGCGCTGCGCTCGCCCGCGGGCGGGGACGCGCCGGCGCCCGGCATCGGCGCGGCGGCGGGAGCCCCGGCGGCGGCGGCGACCGGCTGCGCGCCGCCCTGCGCGATGTGCGCGAGCACCGGCACGGGCACCGGCACGGGCCCGAACGCGACGACCCCGTTCGGGTCGAGCGGCGTCGGCTGGTTGGCGGGCACCTGGTGGCCGCCGAGCCACGTGCCGCTCGTCGACCCGTGGTCGACCACCATCATGCGGTCGAGCATCACCGTCGCGTGCTGGCCGCTGACGGCGCCGTGCGCGATGACGAGCGACGCGCGCGCCGCGTCGCGGCCGACGACGATCTGGCCGCGCGGGGCCTGAAACTGCCCGGGCGACATGACCATCGCGCAGAGCGCCGCGTGCGCGAGCGGCACCGGCACGCCGCCCACGGCGAAGACGGTGCGGAAATCGAAGGGCAGCAGCTGCTGCGGCGGCACCGGCGCGCCGTTGGCGGTCGAGGGACCGGCGCCGAGGTCGACGAAGAACAGCTGTCCGTTCTGGCGAACGATGCGCGCGTGGTGCGGCGCGACGCCGGGTGCGGCGAGCACCACGTCGTTGTCGGGAGCGCTGCCGATCGCGACCTGATCCTTGCCGAAGGGGAGGGTCATCGGGCGCGTATATTAGGCGCCCGCGGGGAGCGGCGACTAGGGCGTGACTGCGGATTCGGCCGGGCTCGGACGAGCTGGACGCGAAGTGACGGCGCGTCCTTCTTGCTCGAGCGAAGGACCTCCCGGAGTCTCGATTCGTCCGTTCTGGGCCCTTGGCGGACCTCTGGAAACGAAAAGCGGCTCTCGAATCGATTGGCGGGCCTCCGGAGACGAAAACGGACCGGTCGCCGCGCCCATCATCTGGTTGCGCTGCGAGGCGCTGCGCGCCCACGCCGCGGCCATCTGCGCCTCCTGCCACACCATGGGATCAGGATGCGCGCCGGAGCCGCGCGCGCACCTTGGCGAGCACCGCGACGTCCGCCGGCGGGAACGCGGCCGGGTCGAGCGCGCCGGCGTCGGCCCACTTCAGGGCGGCGACATCGATGGTCTGCGGCTCGGGCGACCCGGGCACGCGCGTCGCCTCGAAGAAGAGGAGCAGCACCGCCTTGCCCGCGTCCTCGTAGCGGTGGAACGCCACGTCGACGATCTCGCCCGCGACCGCATCGATGCCGAGCTCCTCGCGCAGCTCGCGCCGCAGCGCCTCGCGCGGATCCTCGCCCTCCTCCACCTTGCCGCCGGGGAACTCCCACGCGCCGGCCAGGTGCGTGCCGGCCTTGCGCTGCGTGAGCAGCACGCGCCCCTGTTCGATGACGACCGCGGCGGCGACGACGAGGGTCCGCATGGGGGCAGCCACGGTAGCTCAATGGAGCTTCACGCCCACCATCGCGATCTCGGGCAGCGCCGCGAGCGCGATGCTCTTGGCGTCGGCGCTCACCGCGCCCGTGCCGACGAGCCCCCACGCGCCCCACGGCGCCGGTGGTGAGGTCGACGCCGCATCGGCGCCGTCCAGGTAGAAGTCGACCTGGGCGCCGGCCGGCCAGCCGGGCGTGTTGGGCACGGTGAGCTGCGCGGGCGGATCGAGCTTGGTGTCGAGCGGCGCGAGCGCCCACGCGTCGCTCACCCCCCCGGCGAGCGTCGGCGGCAGCCGGGAAGCCGGCTGCTCGACCGCGCGGAGCTCCTGCGCGTTGGGGTCCTGGTGGGTGACGTCGAAGGTGACGTGCGTGCCGGGGGCGAGCGACAGCGTCACGCCGCCCGACGACGCGCTCGTGCCCGGGACGAGCGGAGCGCCGTCGGCGGGCAGCGGCGCGACCGTGACGCGCCCGAGCGAGTACGCGGGCCCTGCCCCCGGCAGGAGCGCGGCGAACGGCCCCCACGCCGGATCGGAGAAGACCTTGAGCGCGGGCCGCGCGAACGGCAGGCACGCGGCTACGGTCACGCTGCCGTCGGCGGCGCTCCTGGCCGGCGCGGTGCACAGGTTCGTCCCGCAGACGAAGACGGGCAGCCCCGCGACGGGGGCGCCGCTCGGGTCGACCATCGTCGCCTGCATCGTCGTCACGCACCGCTGACCCGCCGCCGGCGCCTGCACGCACGTCGTGGACGCGGTCGTGCAGGTCTCGCCGGCCTCGGCCTGCGCGTTTCCCGCGTCGGGCGCGAGCCCCGCGCCCGAATGCGACGAGCAGCCGGCCCCGACCAGAAGTACCCACACGCCCCTTGACGTACCGCGTCTCTTCACGCGCCCGGGTGGCATTCTACCGCGCTTTTGCGCCTTCCCGCCCCTCGCCCATGCGGTATCGTGCCCCGGCTCGAGGTCCCCATGAACTACGGCGCATTTCCCTCCGACGACGGCAATTTCAAGCGCGGAGCGTTCAAGCCCATCGCGATCATCGTCGGCCTGCTCCTCGTCGCGGGCGCCGCGGTGTTCCTCTTCCTCGGCGTGCACAACTCCGCCCAGACCCTGTCCAAGGACGAGGTGGCCAAGGAGATCCGGGACATCCAGCTCCTGCCCAGGGACGAGCAGGTCCCGCGCTGGCGCAAGTGGGCCGCCGACCCGAACGAGTCGATCCTCCAGAGCGAGGCCTTCATCCACCTCACATGGGACAAGGACACGCAGAGCATCCCGGCCATCATCCAGGGGCTCCAGTCGGCCGACCACAACGTGCGCGCCACGGCCGCCATGGCGCTGGCCACCTTCGGCTCGCCCGCCGCCGACTCCGCGAAGCCCGCGCTCATCAAGGCGCTCGCCGAGGCGAACACGAGCGACAAGCCGCAGATCGCCTGGGCGCTCGTCTGCCTCAAGGACGCGAGCCAGTTCGACACGATCATGACCGAGTACCGCGAGGGGCACCTGGGCGGGATCGTGCGCTTCGACGGCTACCCGGCGTTCGACACCGACAAGCTCATCGCCCTGCAGCCGCTCGACAAGTGGGCGTCCATGGCCGGCGACGCGAGCGACAGCGTGCGCGAGCTCGTGGCGACCACGCTGTCGAAGAACGCCGATCCGAAGTGGACCGACACGCTCATCAAGCTCGTGCAGGACAAGGACGTCGAGGTCGCGCGCGAGGCGGCCGTCGGCCTCGGCAAGATCGGCAACGACAAGGCGACCGGGCCGCTCATCGCCGCGCTGTCGAGGGCCGACAAGGACTCGCGCGAGAAGTTCCTGCAGGCGCTGCGCGACGGCATCGGCGCCAGCGGGCTGGTGCTGGCGCTCAAGACGGTGCAGCACGACACGCCCGAGCGCGAAAAGTTCCAGACCAAGCAGATCTTCGACATGCTCAAGAACCTCGAGGATCCGCGCGGCGGCGACGCCCTCTGGGCGTACATCCAGAGCAACCCGAGGGCCCACTGGAAGGTCGAGGCCGCGATGCGCATGGCGGAGATCGGCGACGTGCGCGCGGCCGAGGTGCTCGGCTGGCGCATGGAGCAGGACCCGCTCAAGCTCTACAACGAGGTCGACTGGCCCGAGCTGCGCCGTGACGACAACGAGCGCGTGTTCGCCGCGCGCATGCTGGCGGACCTGGCCATCCTGCACCCGGAGAAGAAGGACTACCTGCTCAAGGTCGCGGACCCGGGCGTCCTCTTCTGGGTGGACCCGGCCAACAAGCCGCAGCCGCACGCGAACGGCATGCGCTTCCTCGCCGCCGTCGGCTCGCCCAAGGCCATTCCGCTGCTCGAGAAGTGGTCGAACCCCAAGGAGCCGCTGCCCAAGGAGGGCGCGCAGCCGCCGTTCCCCGAGACGTGGGCGACCGCCCAGAGCGCGCTCCGCTACCTCGGGTGGACGCGCGAGCCCAACGGGTGGCGCATCCTCGAGAAGCAGCTGCACCGGCGCAACCCGAAGCTCGACGTGTCGTGGGACTCGCTCATGCAGGGCGGGCTCACGATCCTCGGCATGACGATGCGCGCGCTCGGCGTCGGCGCGTCCGACGGCTTCGCGCAGTGGGGCGACTCCAAGGCGTACGCCGACCTGGTGAAGTACGCCGAGGATCCGATGGAGAACGAGCAGGCGCGCATGGAGGCGTGCTTCGCGCTCTCGTGGGTCGCGAGCGACGCGCAGATGAACGAGATCGTGAAGAAGATTCACGCTCTGACGAACACCGACCAGAAGTCGAACTTCCAGCGCCAGTGCTACCTCGAGACGCTGGTGCACCGCCCGGTGCCCGACGCGACGGCGGGGCTCATCGACATGCTGTCGCCGAGCGTGCCGGACATCGAGGTGCGCCACCAGGTGGCGCGCGCCATCGGCATGGGCGGCATCACGCGCAACATGGTGCCGCAGATCTTCGCCAAGCTGAGCGACGTCAGCCTCAAGGCCGACGCCGCGCTGGCCCTCGTCCTGGGCGCCGACGCCGACACGGCGGCGCGCGCCATCGCGACGTACAACGACCCGACCCAGCCGCCCGAGGCGATCGAGGAGCTGAAGGACGTCTACAACAAGACCTTCGGCTACTGGAGCGACCGCAACTACGACACCGGCGACATCGCGCGCTGGGTCGAGAACGCCGAGGCGATCTCGCACGTGAAGGTGCGCGGGCAGCTGCAGGACTGGCCGCGCATCATCCTGGGCCGCAACCTGGTCGAGTCGATCGAGATCGACAACGGGCCGCACTCGATGACGCGCGTGCAGCTGCGCTGGCGCCTCCTCAACGACGCGAAGGGGACCAACAAGGTCAAGCGCGACGAGGCCATCGCCATCCTCAAGTTCATCAAGGAGAAGGGCGTGCTGATGGCGCTGCGCAACGAGCCGGGCGATCTCGGCCAGATGGCGCGCGAGGCGTTCTTCGAGGTCATGTACCCGAAGGCCACCGCCGAGTCGGTGCCCGAGTCGCCCAAGGACCAGAAGAACGCCGGGGCGGCCCCCGCCAACTTCGGCGGCGTCGCGGGCGCCCCTCGCTGAAAGGGATGGGAGAGCGCCGCGGCGCCATGACGCCAAGCCGCCGGAAGGTGGAGGAGCCGCCCGCTGCCGGGATCCTCCCGACTTCCGGCGGCATGGCGGCTTGGCGGCTCGGCGTTCTCCTCTTCTCCGTCTCCTGCGGGCCGTCGGCGCCGGCGAAGGCGCCGGACGTGAGGGCGGCGAACCTCTCGCCGCCGGCGGGGGCGACGCTCGTGCAGGCGTGCACGCCGACGGGGCCCGAGCTCTGCTTCAACGCGATCGACGACAACTGCAACGGCGTCATCGACGAGGGGTGCGGCGAGCAAACGGGCCCGCTGCAGTTCACGATCGCGTGGAACGCCGCCGCGGCGGACGTGAACCTCGTGGTCGTCACCCCGTCGCAGGAGCGCGTGCCCAGCGAGCACGCGCGCACCTCCGCCGACGGGTTCCACCTCGACCGCGACTGTCCCGGCGAGGAGGGCTGCGGCGGCCAGAACGTCGAGAACGTCTTCTACGACGGTCCCGATCCGCCGCGCGGGCACTACCTCGTCGAGATCTCGCTCGGCGAGCTGCACGGCGCCGCTCCGCCCATCGCGGTGCGCTTCGGCGCGCGGCTCGGCGCGCGCACCGTGGGGTTCGACACGCAGCTCGCGCCGGGGGATGATGCCAGGAAGACGTTCTCGTTCGATGTGGAGTAGTCGTCGGATGTGGCTGGCGGCCGCGGCGCTCGCCGCGTCGCCGTGGTGGGCGGCCGGAGCGCGGGCGGCGGCGCGCGGGCACGGCGACTGGGGGGTGGCGTACGCGCCGGCGGACACGAGCGCGGCCAGGCCCGCCATCGTGTTCCTGCACGGCATGAACGGGTGGAGCCCGGAGAATTCGTGCGCGTACTTCGAGCGCGCGGCGGCCCCCTTCGGCTTCCTCGTGTGTCCGCGCGGCAATGCGGCGGACGACGAAGGCCCGATGTGGTCGGGAAACTACGCGAGCGTCGCGCCCCACGTGCACGCCGCGCTCGACGCCGCCGCGGCGCTCGCGCCGGGCAAGCTCGCTCGCTCCGGCGGCGGCACGATGATGGGCTTCTCGAACGGCGCCTGGTTCGCCGTGGAGGTGGCCACGCACGAGCCGGGGCGCTGGACGGGCCTCGTGCTCATCTCGATGCACCTCGAGCTCGACGCGCGGCGCCTGCGAGGCGCCGGCATCCGCCGCGTCGTGCTCGCCGACGGAGAGCGCGACGGCTCGTATGCCTCGATGAAGGCGCTGGCCGAGCGCACCGACGCCGCGGGCCTGCCCACGCGCTTCATCGACCTGGGCCCCGTCGGACACGAGTTCCCCGCGGACATGGACGCGCGAATGTGCGAGGCGGTCGCGTGGGTGCGCGACGCCGACGCGGCGGCGTGCGTGCCGGCGGCCGCCCACCGCACGGAAGCCGAAGGCGCGCGTTGAGCCGCGAGCTCGCCGCATCGCGCGTGCCATCGAGCGTGCCGCCGCGCGGAGGACGTGCTACCGGGCGTTCTTCGGAGTGGGAGACACCTCGGAGGCACCGTCCGGACACAGGGCTCGCTGGCTCGCCATCGCGGCGGCCGCGCTGCTCCTCCTCGCGCTCGCCGGCGGCGCGATCCTCTGGCGCCACTCGGTGACCGAAGAGCGGCAGGCGGCCAGGCGGGCGCCGTGCCCGGTGCAGTGCCAGCGCTTCCCCACGGTGCCGCCCGAGGCGTGCGAGCGCACGTGCAAGCGGATCCACGCCGAGCGGCCGACGCTCGACTTCGGCACGAACTACGGCCAGTGCGCGTTCGACTGCTTGATGCAGCTCGCCGCCGTGTTCGAGGTGAGCGACGCTGGCGCCAGCGAGCCCGGGCCGGCCGACGCGGAGGCCGGCGACGCCGCGGCGAGCAACCGGCGCGTAGAGATGGAGCGGCGCCTGGTGGCCGCGTGCGCCGACGCGTGCATCGAGATGCGCGCGCGGCCGCGGCCGCCGCGCGCCCCGGCGACAAGTGCCCGTCGCGACGGCGGCTGACGGCGAACGACGCTCAGTTCCAGGTCGGATCGGCCGCCTCCGGGCAGCCGCAGCTCGCGCTCGTGTAGACGTGGCCGGACACGACAGCCGTCGTGCCGCTGCCCGAGGACGCAATCGCCCAGACCGTGCAGAGGCCGCCCTCGTTCTGGAGATCGACGAAGTACGCGTCCGTCCCCTTGCCGCTGCACGAAGCCAGGCCCGAGCACTGGTTCCCCGGATCGCCTTGGCACGTATCTCCCGCGGCGGGCTGCGGGGCGGCATTCCCCGCCGCCTGAGCCATCGCCTGCGTGTACGTCGCGTCGTTGCCCGGAGTGCCGAGCGGCTGGCAGAGGGAGTAGCTCTGGCCGAGGCCATCGCCCGCACACGTGCTGCCGATGCAGTTCTCGTGGACCGGGCACCCGGCGTCCATGCCGCCGGAACCGGATCCCGAGCTCGAACCGGAGCCGGAGCCCGATCCCGACCCCGACCCGCTGCCGCTGCCCGACCCGCTCCCGGATCCGCTGCCGCTTCCCGATCCGCTCCCGCTGCTGCTCGACGTCGCATCGGAGCCCGCGTCGTTGCCGCCCGACGAGCCGCTGCCCGACCCGCTGCTCCCCGAGCCGCTGCCGGAGCTGCCGCTCGACGTGCTGCTGCCGCTCCCCGAGCCGCTGCCCGAGCTCCCCGAGCTGCTCGACGTGCTGCTGCCGCTGGAGCTGCCGCTCGACGAGCTGCTCGACGTCGTGCCGCCGCTGCTCGAACCGCCGCTCGATCCGCCGCCGTACTCGGTCGGCGCGCACGCGTGGATCTGCGTCGTCGACCCCGGCAGCACGATCGGCGCGCACGTCTGCCCGTCGGGGCAGCTGTGCTTGTCGTCGCAGAACGCGACGCACGTGCCCGTCGACGGCAGGCAGATCAGCTTGTCGCCGCAGGTGGTCGCTCCCTGCGTCGGCGTGCACGCGTCGCCAACCTTCGCCGCACCGCTCGTCGTGCACACGTAGTCGTCGGGCGCCTCGGGAGCGCACGTCTGCCCGCCGGGACAGGAGAACGGATCCTGGTTGCACTGGGATGCCTCGGACGACGTGCACGCGATGAGGGCGAGCGCTCCCACCGCCACGACGGAGGCGAAGACGGAGACGGTCTTCGGCCGAAAGCTCATGGCAAGCGGACGTGTACCACCCGGTCTCGACCACCGGCAACGCGCACTCCCTGCCTTCGGCACACCCCGTTCCAGTCACGGCGTGAAATTGCACGCCGCAGATGGCGCGGCTCGAACCGAGCCGGTCACTTCATGTAACTAGAAGAGGACCGACTTCAGCTTCCGATCGAGCTGGTCGAACGACTGGTCGACCATCGCGTCGTAGATCCGCTTCTCGTAGTCCTGGCGCGACTCGCCGTCCTCGGGCTTGATCCTCCACAGCTCCGCGGTCTTCCACGTCGTCGTCTTGACCGACAGCGGCGCCCCCTCGGGCAGGACGAAGCTCCCCTCGAACGCGAAGGTGACGCCCGCGAACACGGTCGGCGGCTTGCGGCTCACCGCGATCGAGTGCGACCACTCGGGCGCGTACGCGATGACGAGCGTCGGCGCCTGCGAGGGCTGCGGCGCGTCGGCGTCAAGCCGGTCGCCCGGCTGCACCGAGACGACGTCGGCCGGAAAGTCGGCGGCGAAGCCCTGCGCCACGTCCTGCGCCACGCGCTGCTCGCGCGCGCGCATCGCGTCGGCCGTCAGGTAGTGCGACGGCAGCGCGTCCGGCCCCGGGTAGTGGATGTTCTTGACGACCCGCTTGTCGGCGTCGTCGACCGTCTGCGACGGCTCGAGCCGAAAGCGCACCTGGCACGCCGGCTTGCCGCTCTTCTCGATCCACGCGAGCAGGCGGCCCATGAAGGCCTCGGTCGCGGCGTTGGGGTTCGCCTTCTTCTTCCAGTCGGCGAGCGCCTGCGCGTACAGCACGTGGCGCGCGGCCTTGATCTCCGCGTCGAGCTTGCTGTCGGGATACGCCTTCTGGAACTCGTCGAGCGCGGTGATCGTGCCGGCCTTCTTGGCGCGATCGAGCGCCGCCAGCAGAGCGCGGCGCATCGCGGCGTCGATCTCCGGCTGGATCTTCGACGACGGGTGCGCGCTCGCGAAGGCCTGCACCGCCTCGACCGTCCCCTTCGCCTCGGCCTGCTGCAGCTCCGCGCGCGGCAGCAGCACGTCGCGCACCTCCTCGGAGTGGCGGCCGCCCTGCGAGAGGTACTGCTGGTACATCGGGACCGTCGCCGAGGCCGCGACCGTACGGAACATCGCTTGATCGCTCGTCGCGTTGCGCGTAGTGCCGAGCGCCAGCCCGAGGATCACGCCCAGGCTGGCCGCGAGCGCCCAGTCGAAGCGCATCCACGCCGGCACGACGCGCTTCATCGCCTCGGTCGGCCCGATCGGGCTCGACAGGGCGCTGTCGTGCAGCGGGTCGAGCTCGGCCAGCACGTGCAGGTCGTCCTCCGCCAGCGCGCGCGAGAGCTGCGGGCGCAGCGACGCGAGGGCCGCCTCGGCGCGCTCGGCCTCCTCGACGCTGCGCGCCGGCAGCACCACGCGCGATCCGTCGCGCATGCGGAAGGCGAGCCCCGGTGCCGAGCCGGCGAGCCGGTCGATCCCGTCCACGTCCCCCATGGGCCACACGCGCAGCTGCGGGCCGTGCGCCTCGACGACGCACGCCGGGAACAGGTACGTGCCCGCCTTGTAGGGCAGGGCGTCGAGCGCGCGCAGGATCGCGACCGCGTGCACGACGCCGTACGCGGCGCCTGCGATGAGCGCCACGTCGACGACCAGCATCTTCGCCCCGTGCAACGCCAGCGGACTCGCGACGTCGCCCCACCCGGCGTGCAAGAGAACGGAGGCCACGAGGGTGAGCACCGCGCTCGCCCCCAGGAACGCCCACGCGGTCGCGCGCGGCGCTCGCCGGAAGAGGAGCGGCGCCGGCGGCGCCGTCCGTCGCGTCGCCGCGGCGAACCGGTCCTGGACCGGCCGCGCGAGCCGGTAGAAGTCGACTTTTCTCGGCAGCGTCACGTTCCCCGGCCGCATCGTAGCGGAGAACGACATCGGCTCGCCGGAGTCTCGACTGGTCCGCCTGCTCCTGCTCATGCGCGCACCTCGCTCCCCCCGGGGCCCCTCGCGAATGCGAGCGACGTTCCGCGCGTTCGAGGTAAGCGGGATTCATGCCTTGCCGTCGAATGGCCGGGAGATCCACCGGTCGAAGCCACCGGGCCCGCGCGCGCGAACGCGCCGGCCTGGATCGCCGATTATCCAATTGGGGGATCCGCCGCCCTGAGCAGATTCGTCTACTCATCGAGGCGCGGCTGCGGGGCGCGAGCCTCACGCTCGCCCTTCTGACCACATGCGTCGCGGACCGTACGTCGCCAGGCGCGCCCGCACGCGCGCGCAAGGGTGAAGCTCATTCCACGAACGTCGCCCGCGCGCGGTCCGAGGTGCGCAGGTAGGCGATCCACAACGTCGCCCATACCAGCGTGCGGACGATCGCCGCGACGCCTTTCGTGCTGTCGTGCGCGGTCATCGTCGCGCCGGCCCACACGACGTCGATCAGCTGGAAGCCGACGCTCCCTACCGCGTACGCAGTGAAGTGGAACGGGAACGAGCGCCGCCTGCCGAGGAAAATGGGGATGAGCGCGACGCCGTACGCCGTCAGCGCGAGTTGTCCAAAAAGCTCGAAGACGATGATCGGCGCAATCGACGGCGGTTGCCCGCCCAGCCCGTGGCGCGTCAGGGTGGTCCACGCGGCAACCGAGAAGAGGACGCGTGCCGCCGACCGGGTGCGCCAGAGCATCAGGAACGGTCCGATGAAGATGCCCAAGCCGAGGAGCTTCAACCAGCCGCCGATCTCGAGCATCGGCACGACCTCCGGCGCGCGCCGGGGAGCGGGGTTGTATCGGTACGCTCGGTGCGCGCCCCAGCCGAGGCCGGGGAGGACGGCTGCCAGGATGCCGATGAAGAGCCAGTTGGGCCCGTCCGGCACGGGCGGACGGTAGGTGAGCGCTCGCGCGAGGAGTCGCCGTGCCTGGTCCACCGCCACGTCGTGCGCGCCGAGCTCGCCGAGGCCGACCTCGGCGGCGGTCGTGGCCAGCTCGAACGTGTAGGTGAGCCGGCGTCGTTCGTACGCCGACGTGAACGTGAAGTGGAACGCCGGCCCCTCCACCTCCCTTCGGTCCGGCGTCACGCTCATGTCGTAGGGCAAGACCAGGACGGCCTCGTAGCGGACGCGCAGCGGATACGGGATGCCGAGGGGCGCCCGTCGCCCCGCGATCGAGGGCCTCTTGAGGTCACGCTCGAAGGCGCGCGCGGCGACCTGGGCGCGGTACGTCTGGTCACTCTCCGGGGCGGCCCAGAAGTGGGGAATTGCGAAGTGTGCGACGACGCGCACGGCATCGCTCCGGCGATCGTCGGACACCTCCAGGCCGCCCGCGTCGCGGATGCCCGGATAGTCGTCCTGGTACAGCTGCAGAAATTCCTTGCGTAGCTGCTCGTACGTGCGCGTCCTCAGGGCGACGCGGATGGCGTCGGCGGTAGCGCCGCGGTACACGTGCTCGGAATCGAGCCGCGTTTCCTCGTCGGTCGCCGGCTCCGCCACGTTGAAGACGTCGTGCACGATCGGCGAAGGGTCGACGGCCGGCTCAGGCGCCATCGCCTCCAGTCCCTCGGTACGCGCGTCGAGCTCCAGGGCGCGCTCGAACGTCGCGTACTTCAGCCGCTCGGTCCCTCCCCCTTGAAGAATCAGCGTCGGATCAATCCAGTACTTGCCCTTCGACGGCGTCGTGACCTCGACGATCGCGTGGTCGAAAGCAGTCATGCTCGGCGTCCACTCGTCCAGCGTGCGTCCTCGGGTCGAGCTGACGAGCGCGGGTCGAGCATCGACTCCTCCGGCGCGGAGCATCGCGACGAGCAACGCCGCCTTGTCCTTGCAGTCGCCGTAGCGGCGCCCGAAGACGGTCGTGGGGGCGGTCGGCCGCCGCCGGCTCATCCCGACCTCGATCGCGACGTAGCGCACCTCGTCCTGAACGAAGTGCATGGCTCGGAGCACGAATTCGTCGGTCGACGCGGCCTCGCTCCGCGCACGCCGCACCCAGTCGTAGAGCGCCCCCGAGCGCGGGGCCTCGGCGTCGAACAAGCGCGAGCCCACGGCGGCGACCTCTTGCCACGTCGTGAACTCGGAGAGCTGCACGAAGGGGAACGGGACGTACCAGGTGGGGGCGTCGGCCTCGTCGACGTATGCCTTCACGTGCGACGAGTCCCAGGAGTACTCGATGTAGTCGCCCAGGCTCCGGATCACGGGAACGGGCCCGCCCGGGGGGCCCAGCGCGGCGAAGCGGAGGTGGCGTGCGCTCGGTATCAGCACCCGCGCGCGCACGCGACCGAACGCCTCCGGGGCGCCGAGCAGCAAGAGGTCGGCGTACCGGCCCTGCAGCGTCGGATCGGCTCCCCGAATCGAATACGAGTACTCGACGACGTCCCCCACGCGCAGGTCCTCGATGAAGAGGACCGCCGAGACCCGGCCGTCGTAGACCTGGGCTTCGAGGTTCGGCTCACGCTGAGCGAGGCGAACGGCTCCACGATCGAACCGATCGAGCACCTCGGAGCCCCGTCGGACGACGACCGAATGGAACGTGAGCGTCTGGAACGACGGATCGAAGTCGACGTCGATCTGCGAGCCGGCCTGCAGGCCCGATTCGTTCGTGATGCGCTCGACGAAACGGCGATAGGTCTCCTGTCGCCCATCGCCGAGGCGCACCTCGGTGTCGTAGAGCAAGTACTGCCGTCCGTTGGACGCCTCGCCCGATCCGTCGTCGTCGACCGGGTCGACGGGCGCAATCCAGCTCGGCGGCGGAGCGACGGAGAACGATGCGGCGGCGGCGAACGCGGGACGGGCGAGCGCCATCCATGCCACCGACACGAGCAGCAATGGAACTACCCGCAGGCAACCTCGGGTTCGAGGCTCTGATCGGACTCGGGCGGCCCCCACGCAGCTCCGAACGACACTATCCCAGGTGCAGCTGTCGTTTCCAGAGGGCGTCCTCGAAGGCGGTGAGCCAGCCAGCTGCTGGACAGCCCGGCACTCGTCGTCCCTTCGCCCACACGGTCGTCGCGGCCCTCTCAGCGCAGGTTCGACACGTTCTTCCAGCGCTGGTCTTCGGACGCGAGCGAGCCGTTGCCGAACAGGTACCGGATGCTCAGGCCCGATTGCACGCCGAAGGGCGCCGTGTAGCCCTGCTGCACCGCGGCCAGCATGCTGGCTTCGATCTCCTGCTTCGGATCCGCGTACACGGTGTTCGTCGGCTCCGCCTCGTCGATGGCCTTGTTGATCTGCTGGAGGTTCATCCACGGCGAGATGGTCAGGTTGTCCGTGAGGCGCCACGTGGCCGAGAAGCTGCCGGAGAAGCCCCGATACGCGGGATCCTCGACGACCGCCGTCTCTCCGAGGCTCGCCCACACGTCCACCGGCAGGAAGTGCCAGCTGAGAAACAGGTCGCAGAACTCGCGCCCGACGAGCTGCTTGTCGACGCCCTCGACGTTGGTCGCGTCGTACTGCTGGAGCTCGGGCCCGACGGCGCAGCGGAAGCCGAAGTTCTTCTGGTTGACGGTCTGCCGCGGGATGAGGTCGTACTCCATGCCCACCGACCCGTTCTCGCGGAAGCGGTAGTTGGCCTGGGGGTTCTTCTCGGCAGACAGCAGCAGCCCGACGCTCCAGCGGCGGTCGGCGCCGATCGAGCGCGTGAGCACGTTGTTCACGTTGCCGCTGGCGAACGAGATCGTGGCCGTCTCGGTGGTGCCCGGAACGGGCTGGCTCTGCTGGCTGTAGCTGACTCCCATCCATTGCTGCACGCGCCAGGTCGGCTCCGAGTAGTTGAACGACACCGACGCATTGCCCGACGCGTTGATCCCGACCCCCTGGACGTCGCTGAAGTACGTGCCGATGCCGGGCGCCACGTACCACTTGACGCCCTCCTGCTCGGGCCGGCCGGTGAACGGCAGCCGCACCGGGTCGAGCAGCTCGAGGATGAGCTTCCCGTTCCTGACCGGCGCGGCGATCTTCTGGTCCATGAAGTCGTCCAGCCCGCGTTCGAGCTTCGTGAGCAGGCGCACCATCGCCGTCGTCGAGTCGATGCTCGACGGGATGCGGTCGGTCGTGTGCACCTCGGTGTCGTAGCCGTCGACGCGGCGGCCGACGAAATCGAGCTTGTATCGCGTGCCGTCCTCGTCGGGGACGCTGGTGACGGTCACGACGACGTCGGCGTCGCGCCGGTCGCGCACGCCGTGGAGGAAGGGGATCTTGCTCGTCAGGCTCGTCTCGAGCACCACGCAGTCGATGCCGCCGCTCGGCAGGTAGCAGTCCCACTTCATCTTGAGCGCCGCCGCCGCGTCCACGGACACCAGCAGCAGCGCGAGGGCCCCCAGCGCCGCGAGCGCGCCTCGCGCCGGCGCGTGCGCGCGAGCGGAGGCGCCGGGTGCCATCATGCCCGGCAGCATACACAACGGACCGCCCGACCCTGGAGCTGCGCGGCACGGACGAGCTATGCTCGCCGGTGCGGAGGGACACGATGGGCCGCCTCTCGTTGGCGTGGCTGGTGGCATGGTCGGCGGTCGGCGCCGCGTCGTTTGCGCCGCGCGTCGCGTGGGCGCAGTCCGCCCCCGCGATCGGCGACGAGGTGAAGCTCAGGGACGGGAGCATCTACCGCGGCACGATCGTCGAGTTCGTGCCCAGCGACCACGTCGACCTGCTGCTTCCGAACGGCCAGACGAAGCGCTTCAACATGGCGGACGTGGCGTACGAAGGGGCTGCGCCCACGCCGGCGCCGCCCGCCCCGCCGGCGGAGCCGACGACGCCGCCCCCTGCCCCGACGCCTGCGGTTCCGCAGCCCGCGGTCACCGTGCGAACCGGAAAGGTGGACGTCCACGTCACGTCGGACCAGGACGACGTGACGCTGCTGTACCCGACGGGCCAGTCCGACTTCGACGCCGTCGGCGCGGGCTACCGCAGCGTCGTGGCCATCTCGGGCATGGCACGAAACTATGAGATCGTCTGCACCGCCCCGTGCGACGCGCAACTGCCCGCCGGCGAGCACCGCCTCGCGCTGTCGCTGCACGGCGGGCGAGGGGTGGAGGCCGCCGAGCCGGTCCACCTCGATGGGCCGTCCACGATGCGCGTGCATTACGAGTCGCGGGTGGGCATGCGCGCGCTCGGGTGGGTGCTCCTGGCCGGCTCGGTGGTCGCCGGCACCATCCTGGTCGTCGACGCGTCGACGAAGACGCAGTCGAGCTGCGCCGGGAGCTTCACGGGTGCCGGGGGCGCGGGAGGGTGCGCTCAGCCGACGCAGATGCCGGCCCCGGACATGGGCGAGATGATCGGCGGCCTGGTCGTCACGGCCGTCGGCTCCCTCCTCTCGCTCGTGTTCATCCTGCAGCGCGACAAGGCGCACATCGAGATCGTGCCGCAGGGGGCCTCCCGGCTGCTCCGGCTGCCCGGCGCCGCCGAGCCGGTGGTCGTCGCGCCTGCAGAGGCGCCGGGAATGGGCGTGCGGGTGCGCTTCTAGCCGGCGCGGCGCCTCAGCCGACGCGCGGGGCCCCGTTTGACGCGCTCCGGCAAGACCCTATAGAACGCAGGCGATGAGCCCGACGGCGATGCTCACCCTGATGGTCGCGGCGTTCGCCATGTTCGCGTGGTCCGCGAGCCGGCGCTGGAAGCTGCTGCAGATCGGCCGCGTCAGCCCCGAGGGCAGCCGCCTCGACCACCTGGCCGCGCGCGTCCAAGGCACCTGGAGGTTCGCGTTCCGCCAGGAGAAAATGGACTACTACAACCCGGCCGGCATCGCCCACAAGCTCATCTTCGCCGGGTTCGTCGTCCTTCTGCTGCGCACGATCATCCTCTGGGGTCGCGGCTTCTACTCGCCGTTCAGCCTCTTCGTGCTCGGGCCCTCGCAGCCGCTCGGCGCGCTCTACGAGTTCCTGAAGGACGTCTTCGGCACCCTCGTCATCTGCGGCACGCTCGTCTTCTTCTACTACCGGCTCATCGTGAAGCCGAAGCGCATGGCGCTCAGCTTCGAGGGCCTCCTCATCATCCTCATCATCTTCACGATGATGGTGGCCGACATGACGTACGACGGCGCCTCGCTGGTCCTGGCCGCGCACCAGGCCGGGCTCTGCGGGGCGGCGACGCACGTGGCGACGGCCAGGCAGTGCGCCGCCATCGCCACCATTACCGCGCCGCTCGGCGGCGAGCAGTGGGAGGGGGCGTGGGCGCCCTGGCCCGGACCGGCCGGGTCGTTCTTCGCGATGCTGCTGCACGGCCTCGGCCCGGGGGCGCTCATCTTCCTCGCGCACGCGGGCTTCTGGACGCACGTCGCCCTGGTGCTGCTGTTCCTGAACCTGCTGCCGCACTCGAAGCACTTCCACGTCATCACCGCCGTTCCCAACGTCTTCACGCGCAACCTCAAGCCGGCCGGCCGCCTGCAGCCGATGGCGGAGAACGCCGAGAAGCTGATGGAGACGTTCGGCTCGGCGGCCGAGGCGAGCGACCCGCTCGCGCTGCCGCTCGGCGTCGCCCGCATCGAGCACTTCACGTGGAAGTCGATCCTCGACTTCTACACGTGCACCGAGTGCGGCCGCTGCTCGGACAACTGCCCGGCGCACCGCACGGGCAAGATCCTCAGCCCCAAGCACCTGACGCTCGCGCTGCGCGACCACCTCTACTCGCGCGAGGACGAGATCGTGCACCTCGAGGACGGGAAGGCGCCGACGTCCCCAGGATCGGCTGCGGCGAGCGCCAAGGCGCTCGCACCGGTCAACCTGGTCTCCGACGTCATCCACCCCGACGTGCTCTGGGCCTGCACGACGTGCCGCGCCTGCGAGGAACAGTGCCCGGTGCTCATCTCGTACGTCGACAAGATCGTCGACATGCGGCGCAACCTCGTCATGGTCCGGAGCGAGTTCCCGCACGAGCTCGCGCGCCCGTTCCAGGCGATGGAGTCGAACGGCAACCCGTGGAACCTCTCGCGCATGGACCGCGCGGCGTGGAGCGACGGCCTGGGCGTGCCGACGATGAGCGAGAAGCCCGGCGCGCCGGTGCTCTTCTGGGTGGGCTGCGCGGCCAGCTACGACGAGCGCGCCAAGAAGATCGCGCGCGCCACGGCCAAGCTGCTCAAGCAGGCGGGGGTCGACTTCGCCATCCTCGGCCAGGAGGAGAACTGCACGGGCGATCCCGCGCGCCGCGCCGGCAACGAGCTGCTCTTCGCGACGCTGGCCGAGGGCAACGCCGCGACGATCAACGCGTACAAGGAGCAGGGAGGCGCGCGCACGGTGGTCACCACGTGCCCGCACTGCTTCAACACGCTCAAGAACGAGTACCCGGACTTCGGGCTGCACGTCGACGTGGTGCACCACACGGACTTCCTGCTCGGCCTCGTGGCCGAGGGGAAGCTCGTGCCGCACAACCCGGTCGAGGGGCGGGTCGTCTACCACGACAGCTGCTACCTCGGCCGCTACAACGGGATCTACGATCCGCCTCGCGAGATCCTGCGGCGGATCCCGGGCGTGGAGCTCGTCGAGCCCGAGTACTGGACCAAGCAGCGCGGCCTGTGCTGCGGCGCCGGCGGCGCGCAGATGTGGATGGAGGAGCAGAACCAGGACCGCGTGAACGTCAAACGCACGCTGCAGCTGATCGACACCGGGGCCCAGACGGTCGCCAGCGCGTGCCCGTTCTGCATGACGATGCTGACCGACGGCATCAAGAGCAAGAGCCTCGAGGACAGGATCAAGCAGCTCGACGTCGCGGAGCTGCTCGAGCGCTCGTGCGAGGTGGTCGAAGCCGCGCTGCCGGAGGCGCCGGCCGAGGCGCCGGGGCCGGGCGTCGAGCCGTCGCCCCCCGCCGAGGCGACCGCCGAGTGACGGCCCGCGCCTGAACGGAGTCGGCGGGCGGCGTGCCCCTCGTTCGGGGTATGCTTCCCAGCACGATGCCCCGCTGCCCGATCTGCGATCGGCCGGCCGAGCCGCGCGAGCGGAACAAGGCGTTTCCCTTCTGCTCGGCGCGGTGCAGGCAGGTGGACCTCGGAAAGTGGCTCAACGAGGAGTACCGGGTGCCGGTCACCGAGGCGTCCGACGAGGACGGCGGTGAATCGCAGCCGGCTGCCAACCGTCCCAACCAGGAGAAGGGCCGAGAATGACGCGAACGCTCGCCGCCGTCCCCGCGCTGCTGCTGCTGCTGACCAGCGCCTCCGCCGCCCGCGCGCAGTACCTCGAGCCGCCGCCCCCGATGGCTCAGGGAACGCCGGGTTACCCTGCGCAGCCCCCGCCGCCGGGCACCCCGGCCCCCGCCGATCCGGCGCTGATACCGGTGTCGAACGGCTCCTCCGACAACCAGAGCCAGGACAGCGGCCTGGGGCTCGAGTGGGTGTACCTGAACGCCGACGTCGGCGCCTCGTACGTGGACATGGAGTCGTTCAGCAGCAGCAGCTTCGGCCTGCAGAAGACGCACGCGGCCGGACCGGCGTTCGGCGTCGCCGCCGGCGTGCGGCTGCTCTTCTTCACCCTCGGCCTCCGCGCGCGCGACCTGCTGCTCACCGACATCGGCAGCCTCTGGATGCTGAACGCCGAGGCGGCGTTCCACACGCGCATCTGGCGCATCGATCCGTACTTCGGCGTGCGCGGCGGCTACGACTTCGTCGGCTCGCTCAACTCCAACTCGGTGCAGGTGGCCACCGGCGGCTCGCCCTCGGACGTCAGCGTGCACGGCTGGAACGTCGGCCCGATGATCGGCATCGACCTGTACCTCGCCAAGTGGATCTCCGTCGGCGCGGACGCCGACGCGCAGTTCCTGTTCCTGCAGCGGCCCAAGCCGCCCCTCCCCGCCGGCGTGAACGAGTCGATGCTGCCGCCGACCGCGCAGACGCTCTACAACCAGTCCGGCTCGAGCGTGGGCTTCGGCACCGACCTCACCGCGCACCTCGGCATCCACTTCTGATGTGCCGCGCGGGCCGACTATGCTGACGGCGTGCTCGCGACCCTGCGGTGGCTCCTGCCGGCGACGGTCCCCGCCGCGATCTTCGCCGCGCTCGTGCACCGCACCGACACGCGCCGCGAGCCGGCGTGGCTGGTGGTGCTCACGTTCGTCCTCGGATCGGCCGCGGCGCTCGTCGCGCTGGTCGTCATCCGCCGCGCCGCCGCGCTGACGGGCCTCGACGTGCAGGTGTCCGCCGCGGGCGAGAGCGGCGCGCTCGTCTTCCTCTTCTTCGTGGTGGCTCCGGCCAAGGAGGCGGCGAAGGTCGCGGCGGCGTGGCCGGCGTTCCTGTCGAAGCACTTCGACGAGCCGTACGACGGCATCGTGTACGCCGCGGCGTCGTCGCTCGGCTTCGCCGCGGTCGAGAACGGGTTCGTCCTCCACGCGCACCCGACCGGCGCCATCTGGCTCGCCAGGGCGCTGCTGGCGTTGCCCGCACACGTCTTCTTCGCGTGCCTGTGGGGGTATGCGCTCGGGCGCGCGAAGCAGTCCAAGGTGCGCATCCCCATCTTCCCGGCGGCGTTCGTGACCGCCATCGCCGTGCACGGCCTGTACGCGCACTTCGTCTACGGACGCGGCCCGGGCGCCCTGCTGGCCGTCGCGCCGCTGCTCGCCGTGATGGGCCTCGTCGCGTGGCTGCTCGCGCGCGATCTGCGCCTGCGCGGCGATCGCCCCTCGCGCATCCCCTCGTCGTCCGGCGGGCGCCTGTCCCGGCTCTCGGTCGTCGCGGGGCCGCCCAGCCTCTCGACCGTGCGCTCGGCGCTGACGCGCGCCGACGAGCCGGTGAAGGTGCGCTGGGTTCTGCTCGGCGCCCTGGTCACCATCGGCGCGATGATCGTCGGGCTCGGCGCCGGCGTGCTCGCCGCTCACCTGCTCCACATCGATCTGTCGACCGTCGACGAGCACGACCTTCGCTCGGCCGCCCCCGTCTTGCTGCTCGGGGTCGGGCTGCTCGCGTCGTTCCCGACGAGCGGCTGGCTCGTCGCGCGCGCGGCCGCCGTGCACACGCTGCTCGAGCCGGCCCTCGCGTCGGTGCTGGCGCTCGTCGTCACGCTGGTCGCGCTCGGCTTCGCGGCGCCCGTGACGGTGGTATTCGGGCTGGCGCTGTCCCCGATCGCATGGGTCCTCTCGTGCTTCGGCGCGTGGGTCGGGCGGGAGTGATACCTGGCGAGACGTGGGCTACCCTCTCCGCCCTCGAGCATGAGCACACCGATCAATCGGCAATGGCGGCTCGCGAAGCGGCCTGCGGGAATCGTGTCGGACGACTGCTTCGCGTGGGCCGAGGAGCCGGCGCCCGAGGCGGCGCACGACGGCGAGGTCCTCGTGCGCGTCCTCTACCTGTCCGCCGACCCCACGCAGCGAGGCTGGATGGCGCGCGACACGTACCTGCCGGCGGTGGAGATCGGCGAGGTGATGCGCTCGGGCGGCGCCGGGCGCGTCGTGGCCTCGCGCAACCCCGCCTACGCCGTCGGCGACCTCGTGACCGGAATGCTGGGCTGGCAGGACTACGCGCTCGTGAAGGCCGGCGACCGGACGCCGCTCACCAAGCTTCCGCCGGGCGTGCCGATCGAGCGCGCGCTGAGCGTGCTCGGGCTCACGGGGCTGACGGCGTACTTCGGGCTCCTCGACGTCGGCAAGCCGAAGGTCGGCGAGACCGTCGTGGTCTCGGGCGCCGCGGGAGCGACGGGCTCGGTGGTGGGACAGATCGCGCGCATCCACGGCTGCAGGGCCGTCGGCATCGCGGGCGGCCGGGAGAAGTGCGACTGGCTCGTGAAGGAGGCGCGCTTCGACGCGGCCATCGACTACAAGCACGAGGACGTCGCCGCGCGCCTGCGCGAGCTCTGCCCGAAGGGCATCGACGTCTTCTTCGACAACGTCGGCGGCGACGTCCTCGACGCCGCGCTCGGCCAGCTCGCGATGCGCGGGCGCGTCGTGCTCTGCGGCGCGATCGCCACGTACAACGACGCCGAGCTGCGGCCCGGGCCGAAGAACTACCTGAACCTGCTGCTCAAGCGCGGGCGCATGGAGGGCTTCATCATCCTGGACTACCTGCCGCGCGCGCTCGAGGGCGTCATGGCGCTGTGGCAATGGGTGCAGGAGGGCAAGATCGTCGACCGCGTCGACGTGCAGCACGGCCTCGAGAACGCCCCGCGGACGCTGCGGCGCCTCTTCGAGGGGAAGAACGAGGGCAAGCAGCTGCTCCAGATCGCGGAATAGCGCGACGCCCTCGCGCGACCGCGCCACCAAGGGTCAGAACTTCACGCCGATCTGCCCGTGCACGGTGAACGCGGTGTACGTTGCGGACTGGTTGTTGCCCGTGTTGAACCCGGGGAGGATCAGCGCGTTCGCGTCGGCACCGACGAAGAGCGTGCCCAGGTAGACGAGGCCGACGACGCCGGGCTCGAGGTAGAGGTTGCTCTCGTCGTTGCCGCCCGACGCGCTGACGCCCGCGCCGGAGATGCCGCCGCTGCCGTAGAGCGTGAAGTTGCCGACCCCGACCTGCGGGCGAATGGCGATGAGGTCGAGCAGCTTGATGTTGTACCCGAGCTCGGCGCCGTACTTGAGCGCGTGCTCCGAGACCGTCGCCGTCGCCGCTCCGGCGGTCATGTCCTTGCTCCCGCCGAAGTAGTAGTCGACGTCGAGCCCACCGTAGATGCCGAGGAGGGCGATGCCGGCCCGGGCGCCGACGCCCAGGCCGAGCGGGTTGGGGCCGCTGGAGCTGCCGATGTTCGGGTTGGTCCCGTAGCCGACCCGAGCGCCGGCCTCGAGGTCGATGGGACCGAGGGCGTGGGCCTGGCCGCAGAAAGCGAGGATCGCGAGCGCGGCGACCGAGGACAGGAGGAAGGGGCGCATGCGCCGATCCAAGCACGATCGGCGAGGCTCGGCACGCCGCCTCGTCGCTCGCCGTGGCCGGCTCGTCGGAAAGACTATCCCCGCATGGCGAGCTCCGACGCGATGCCGATCGCGGCCAGCCCGACGACGAGCCACGTGACGTAATCGGCGACGTGCCCGGTGTGCATCGCGCGAAGCCCGCGGTACGTCGTGCGCACGACGCAGCGTACCGCGGAGAACGCCGGCGAGCAGCTCCGGCCAGGCGGTCGATCCACGAGGAGCAACCAGAGCAGGGCCGAGACGCTCCGCGCACGCCGCGTCGACCCGCGAAAAGCGGCGCGCTCGGCAGGCCCATGCCACAATCGGACGCACGTCGTGCACATCCTGAAGAGCGCCCTCTTCTGGCGGATCCTCCTGAGCTCCCTGCTGGTCGTCGCGGTGCTCGGCGTCGGGCTCTACCGCGCCAACGCCGCACACGAGGAGCTCGACACGCAGTTCGAGCGGCTGGTGCAGCACGACCTCAAGCTGGCCGACGACGCGGAGCACCTGCTGCGCCTCATGGTCGACCTCGAGACCGGCAAGCGAGGGTACCTGCTGACCGGCGATCCGAGCTTTCTGACGCCTTACAAGCAGGCGCGCCAGGAGCTCGAGGGCGTCCTCGCCGAGGCGCAGGACGTCGCCGAGAGCGGCATGGAAGACGAGCGGGTCGCACGTTTCGGCGAGATGGTCCGCGACTGGATCGCGCACATCAGCGAGCCCCAGATCCGCGCGCGGCAGGAGGGGCGGTTCGATCCGCAGGTCGCCGACGAGGGCAAGGAGCAGACGGACTCGATGCGCAAGATCCTCTCGGAGCTGCGCAAGCACGCCCTCAACGAGGCCGACGACCGCGAGCAGGCGGCCTTCGACTCGGCGGCGGCTTCGCAGCGCGTGACGCGCACGGTGCTGCTGCTCGCCATCATCATCGCCCTCGGCAGCGGCGCCTGGATCGCGCGCGACATCGCCGGGACCACCGCGCAGCTCGAGGAGGCCCTCGCCGCCACCGGCCGCCTCGAGTCGATCCCGGCGCTGCCCACGCGGCGCGACGAGCTCGGAGCGGTCGCGCAGAGCCTCGCGAAGATGAACGCGCTGCTGCTCGACAAGGACACCAGCCTGCGCGCCACGCTCACCGACCGCGAGCGCACGCTGGCGGAGCTGACGCGCGCCAACGAAGACCTGGCCCGCCGCGATGCCCGGGCGCGCGCCTACGCCGAGTTCGTGCGCGAGCTCAAGACGCTCGACGTCCCGGCGCTCGCCGCGTCGGGGCTGGAGTCGCTCGTGCGCCTGGCCGATGCCCAGGTGGGCGTCGTCTACCTCCTCGACGACGCCGATCGGCTGGTGCCGGTGCACGCCGCGTCCGTCGACGGCCGCGCGGTCGATCATCGCAGCTTCGCGGCCGACGGACTGCCGAAGAGCGTCATGGACAAGCGCGAGCCGCTGCTGCTCTCCGGCGAGGCGCTGGGCCAACCCGCCCCCACGCTCGATCTGGGCATCGGCATTGCGCCCCTTCGCTGGGTGCTCGCCTACCCCGTCGCCATCGGCGCAGAGCGCGCAGGGGCGATGGTGCTCGGCGGCGTCCACGAGACGACCGACGACGCCGCCGACTTCGTGCGCGACGCCGCGAACCGGCTCGCGGTGGCGCTGCACAACGCCTGGACGCACGATCGGCTGCGCGAGAAGAGCGTCGCGCTGGCCGAGCAGGGCGAGCGGCTCGCGCGCGCCAACCGCGTGAAGACCGAGTTCCTCGCGTCGATGAGCCACGAGCTGCGCACGCCGCTGTCGGCCATCCTGGGCTTCGCCGACCTGCTCACCAGCTCGCCCAAGGAGCAACTGTCGCCGCGCGCGCGCGAGTCGCTCGAGCGCATCAAGCGGAACGGCGAGCACCTGCTGGGGCTCATCAACGACGTGCTCGATCTCGCCAAGGTGGAGACCGGACGCATGGAGGTGCGCATGGCGCCCACCAACCTGACGCAGCTCGCGCGCGCGTGCGTGGCCGAGGTGGACAGCCTGCGCCAGGGCAAGGACGTCAAGCTGGGCGCCGAGGTGGACGGAGCCCCGCTCGAGACGGTGACCGACGCGCAGCGCGTGCGCCAGATCCTGCTGAACCTGCTGTCCAACGCGATCAAGTTCACCGACCAGGGCGAGGTCGTGCTCAGCGTCCGCGCCACGGCCGACGAGGTGCACCTGGCCGTGCGGGACACCGGCATCGGCATCCCCGCACACGCCATGAAGGAGCTCTTCCAGGACTTCCATCAGCTCGAGGCGGGCGACGGCCGACGCTACGAGGGGACCGGCGTGGGGCTGGCGCTGTCGCGACGGCTCGCACGGGCCCTCGGCGGCGACATCGAGGTGCGCTCCCGCCAGGGCGAGGGGTCCACCTTCACGCTGGTGCTCCCGCGCCTCTCGCGGCCGACGGTCGATCCCGCGCCGCCGAGCATGCCGCCGCCCCCCGTCAGCAGCACCGGAGCGGTGTCGTGAACGAGCGCGCGAGCGTGGCGCACCTGGGCGACGGCGGCGGCGACGTGCTCGTCGTCGACGATTTCCCCGACGCGCTGGCGCTCTACGAGGCGGTGCTGTCCGAGGATGGCCACCACGTGCGCACCGCCCAGAGCGGCATCGAGGCGCTGCGCATTATCGACGAGCGCGAGCCGGAGCTGGTGCTGCTCGACGTGTCGATGCCGGGCCTGGACGGCGTCGAGGTGCTGCGGCGGCTGCGCGCGCGCCGCGGCAACGGGCCGTCGGTCATCATGCTCACGGCCGCGCGGCGCGAGCCGCACGCCATCGAGGCGGGGCTCAAGGAGGGGGCCGACGCGTACCTGACCAAGCCCATCGACACGCGCGAGCTCCTCGCGCGCGTGCGCGCCGCGCTCGAGACCTTCCGCCTGCGCCGCATGCTCGAGGGGCAGCGCCGCGATCACATCGCCATGCTCGTGCACGACCTTCGCCACCCGCTCTCGTCGCTCGGCCTCATCGCCGAGGTGCTCGAGGCCGAGGACCTGAGCGGCGAGGAGCGGCGCGCGACCGTCGCGCAGATCCGCAGCATGTGCGCCGAGATGGCCCGGCTGGTCGACGGCGTGCTCGTCGCCAGCCGCCTCGAGGCGGGCGTCTTCTCCGTGGAGCCGCGCCCGGTGAAGGTCGCGGCGATCGTCGAGCCGATGCTCGCCGTCTTCACGCCGGTAGCCGCCCGCCGGCGCGTCGCGCTCGCGTTCGACGGCACGCTCGACCTCGAGGTACGCGCGGACCCGCAGAAGCTCCGCCAGGCGCTCGACAACCTGGTCGCCAACGCCCTCAAGTTCACGCCGCGCGGCGGCCGGGTGCGCGTGAAGGTGTGGCGGGAGGAGGGGCGACCGATCTTCGAGATCGCCGACACCGGCCCGGGCATCGCCGCGGCCGAGCGGGAGACGATCTTCGACCGCTACCAGCAGGGCACCCGCGGTCGCGCCGCGGGCGGGGCGGGGCTCGGGCTGGCCATCGCCCGCGGCATCGCCGAGGCGCACCACGGCACGATCGACGTGACGACGAGCGACCTCGGGGGGGCGGCCTTCCGCATCGTCCTGCCCGGCTGAGGTGGGCGGGCTTGACAATCCCGGCCTTCCCCGTAGATTCCCCCGCTCCAAGAGTCCCGAGGAAGCCGTGGCCAATCATCCGTCCGCCGAAAAGCGCAACCGCCAGCGAATCAAGCGCACCCTGCGCAACCGCTCCGTCACGAGCGCCGTGCGCACGCACGTGAAGCACGTCCGAGCCGCCATCGCGGCCAAGGACCCGAAGGCGGCCAAGGAAGCGCTCCGCCAGGCGACGGTGGCCATCGACAAGGCCGCCAGCAAGGGCGTTCTGCCGGCGAGGACGGCGTCGCGCCACATCTCGCGCCTCGCCGCGCAGGTCCACAAGCTCGGGGCCTGACGAGCGGGGGGGCTCCCCCGATGGTCGGCCGCACCCTCGGGGGCAGGTACCGCGTCCTGCGCCTCATCGGGCGCGGCGGAATGGGACGGGTCTACGAGGTCGAGGACGCCTCGACCGGCCAGCGTCGCGCCGCGAAGGTGCTCGACCGCGAGTGGGCCCGCGACGAGGTCGTCGCCGGACGCTTCGCGCGCGAGGCGCGCGCGGCCAGCGACGTCGAGAGCGAGCACATCGTCCGCGTGCTCGACGGCGGCACCGAGGACGGCTGCCCGTATCTCGTCATGGAGCTGCTGCTCGGCGAAGACCTCGGCGCGCGCCTGCGACGCACGCGGAGCGTGCCGCTCGGCGAGGCGCTGCACGTCGTGCGGCAGGTGCTGCGCGGGCTGGCGGCGGCGCACGCGGCGGGGATCGTCCACCGCGATCTCAAGCCCGACAACGTCTTGCTCGTCGAGCGGGGCGGCGATCGAGCCTTCGCGAAGATCGTCGACTTCGGCATGTCGAAGATCGACCGGCCGCAGGGAAGCACCGCGCCGCTCGCGCTGACGGGGAAGGGTGTCGTGCTCGGCACGCCCCTGTACATGTCCCCCGAGCAGGCGCGCGCCTCGACCGACGTCGACCGGCGTGCCGACCTGTACTCGGCGGGGGCCATCCTCTTCGAGTGCCTGGCCGGGCGGCCGCCGCACATCGGCGAGACCTACGAGCAGATCCTGCTTTCCATCTGCATGGACGACGCGCCCGACGTGCGCCGCTGGGCGCCGGACGTGCCCGGCGACGTGGCGGCGCTGGTCGGGCGGGCCCTGGCGCGCGAGCGGGAGGACCGATTCGCGTCCGCCGAGGAGATGCTGGCGGCGGTGGACGCGCTGGCGCCGCGCGATGGCGCGGTGGAGCGGCGACGGGCTCGGGCGCGCATGGTGGCGACCGCGGTGCTGGCGTTGGTGGCGGGGGCGGTGGTGACGCTGGTCGCGCTGCTGGCAATGCGGCTGGCAGGGCAGTGACGTGGGGAGCCCGCGGGGGGGGTCGAGCAGGACGGGGCACGGCGCGCACTGGACAAAGGCCGCCCTGCACGGCTAATTACGCTGACTTCCTGGCGTTCCGCTTCACCCGTCCCCATCGTCTAGAGGCCCAGGACCGCGGCTTTTCACGTCGCTAACGCGGGTTCGAATCCCGCTGGGGACGCCCGTTTCCTCTCGCGGTGTCGCGAGTTTGCGGACGGGCGCGGTGACCGTTGCCCTCCTATTGCCTTCGGTCACCCCGTTTTCGCGCGTCCGCCCCCTTGCTCGCTCGCATCGAACGCGGCGAGGTACTCCCGTCCGTCGTTCGGCGCGAGGTGCGCGTACCGCATCGTCATCTGAATCGTCGAGTGCCCGAGCCACTTCTGTACCGCCGCGAGCGGGCATCCGGCCTTGACCAAGATCGATGCGTAGCTGTGGCGGAGGTCATGGAACCGGATCGCGCGCAACCCCGCCTTGCGGCTCGCTCGGATGAGGGCGCCGTGCAAGTGCCACAACGTGAGGGGCGAGCCGTCCGCCTGGCAAAAGACAAGCTCGCCTCTCAAGTGCCGATGGCTCTTGAGAGCTGCGGCGAGCGCCTCGGCCATGGGCACGCTCCGCCCCTTGCGGTTCTTCGGCGTGGGGCTCGTGACTCCCCGCGTGCGCGAGCGGCGGAACATGATCATGGCCGAGTGAAAGTCGACGTCGCCCCATTCGAGTGCGAGCATCTCTCCGGCCCGTGCCCCGGTACGAACCGCGAACATGAGCAACAGGCGATCTTGCTCGTCGCGGGCGGACGCGATGAGCCGCTCGGCCTCCTGCGCGTTGTAGTAGTCCCACGCCGTCTCGTCCGTCTTGATGGTTGGGAACCGGGGGAGCTTAGCGAGCGCGCCCCATTCCTCTGCGGTCCCCAACCCGGCGCACCGCCGTGGTCTTGGGGTCGACTTCGTGTCCCACGACGAAGGCGTGGATGAACGGCGTGCCGGCGATGTGCCCCGAGTTGAGCAAGTCCTCGATGTACCCTTCCGCCTGGGTCATCTCCTTGCGACCGATGGTGAAGCCGCCCTTCTTCAGCTCGACCAGAAGTATCCTTCGGAAGAACGAGACTTCCGTCTCAGGATCGGTGTCGTCCGTGGCGACCGCGCAGATGGTGGCGTCGGGGCGGACGAGGAGATCGGGACGCTTGCGCGGGTTCTGGAAGTCCTCGGCGCTGGCGTCGACGTTGAACACCTTCTTCATCGCGTTGCGGAGCCCGATGTTCGAGGCGTAGTGGGGCGAGTCGTACTCGGGGCCGAAGAGCCACCGGGCCTGCGTGACGAGCGGGTGAAGGACGTGAAGCTCGTCGACGTCCTTCTCGCCCATGAGCTTCTCGAGCGCCTCGACGACCTTGATGCGCCTCCCGATCTCGTCGAGCACGGTCAAGGCATCCCGCACTGTCCATTCGTCGAGCAGCCGGTGGAGCCCCTGGATGTCGTCATGCGGCAGCGACTCGATGCGCTGGATGAGGGCCTGGACGGAGCCCTTCTTCTTCGCGTCGAGGATGCCGACGACGGTCGCGGAGAGCATCTCGACGGGAACGAGCGGGTTCGTGTGGGCGATGGCCTCGACGGTCTCCATGACCTCCAAGCGCTCGCCCGGCTGGAGGTTGTCGAGGCCGGGCTTGTGGTCCGAGAGCACGCCCCTCGTCGTCTCCTGCACCCGCTCCGCATAGTGCGTCCGAAGGGTGTCGCGGACGGCCTCGACGACTACCCGCCCGACCTCACCCATCAGCTCTGACCTCTTGAAGTCCGTCCAGTCGGGGAGCACCTCATCGTGCAGGTCGTTCGTCTGCGCCACGAACGTGAGGCGGCGACCGGGGCGAGTGCGACCGTCAATTACGGGCGTCCCGAGGACGTTCCACCCTGGCTCGCCAACCAGGCGGTTCCCGACCCAGAACGCGACGCCACTCTGATGCTTTGTACGACCGACATCGCTTTCGACGGTCGCGAGTTCGAGGCGCACGACGCGCTTGGACACCGGGTCGACGACAGTCAGGTCGCGCTTCCCGCTGAAGCCAGGCAGCTCCGTGAAGGGGAGGGACGTCCCGTTCACCGTGACGGCGAACTTGGGGTCGTGGAGGAACCGGGACGCGAGCACCGCCCGCATCCGGTCGGGGTCGGGCAGGTTCCGCTCGACGATCACGGACAGGCGCGTGCCGTGCCCGTCCTGCTCCTTCTCCGAGGTCATCTGGGATGCGAAGGGCTCGCTGCCGCTCGACACCCGCACCTCGAAGACGTGGGCCTCGCCCGCCCTCACCGTTTGCACTCTGTAGGCATTGGCGAAGCAGAAGAGGCCATGGCGTCCCTGCCCGTTCCGCCCATACGCGCGGCGGCGTCCAGCACGTCCAGGGGGGAACTCGGCGTCAGCCCCCTGGTGCTTCTGGCGGTTGTACGAGAGGGTCATCCACCGCTGATCGAACAGTTCGGTCGTGAGCCCACACCCATCGTCCTCGACCACGAGCGGTTCACCCGCGCGCTCGGGGATCACTACGTCCACACGCTCCGCACCGGCGTCCCAGGCGTTCGCGACAAGTTCGCCGAGGGCAACGTCCGCCTTTCGGATCAGATCCCCAAGCGTGCGGAAGAGGAAGTCCTCCTCGTAGTGCGAGGTGAACAGGGACAGGGACGCCTGTTCGGCAGGCGCCTTCCGTCTGGCCATCAGCTCCCTCCCGGTGCCGCGTCTTGCCCGAGGCGCGTTGCGATCACGAGACAAGCTCCAAGAACTCGGCGACGGGCCGGATCTCGCCATCCTTGGCCGAGAGCTTGATGGTCTTGAAGTCGGGGTTGTCGGGACGCAGCTCCACGGACTCGACGCCGCCGTCGCCGGTGTACTTCGTGACCCGCCAGCGCTTGAGCGTGTACTGGCCGCCCGTGTCAGGGTCGTTCTCGCGGAGCTGGACGATGACGCGCCTGCCGTCGATGGCGGTCGAAGACGGCGGGGTCGGGAAGAGGCGGAAGAGCGCCCAGCTCCCGTGGGGGATGTCGTCCTCCATCGAGCGCCCGACCACCTGCGCGACGAACATCCGCTTGTCCATCGGCCTCGACGGCTTCACGTGCATCCATCCCACCGGCTCCGGCGACTGCGACGCGCCGAACTTCCCCGCTGCCACTGCGAGGTCGTAGACGGGAACCGCCTTCTGGTACTCGTCGGACTTGGGCACCGAGGGCAGCACGCGGAGGCTCATTGGCGGAGGCGGTTGCGACGCGGCCTCGTTGTACAGCGGGAGCTTCTCGTGGTGCTTCAGCAGGTCGGCTCCGAGCAGGTCGAACGCCGACTCCGTGCCTGCCACCATGCCCGTGACCAGGAGGGCCTCTTCGGCCCGTTCGAGCCGGTCGCCGATGAGAAGCTCACGCACGACGGCGGGCGTCGGGCCGATGGTCCACTCGTCGTGCATCACGTCCACTGCCTCCCTATGTTGGTGGTTGATGGGCAAAGGCGGGAAGCGCAAGGTGTGGCCGGTGTCGTTCGCGCGAGTCGGCGCGACCGGGGGTGTGCTGACGCTTGCCGGAAGAGGGTTCGTCGCGCCTGAGTTGGTGGTCGCTCCCGTGCGCGTGCCGGTCGACGACGTCGAGAACCCGCCCGACGTGCTCGCCGAGCGAGTCGAGGCGGAGCTGGCTCGTCGAGGTGGACACGAGCCGTCCTGATCCGACGAGGCGCCTATAGCGGCCCGCTAATCGTCGCCACCACGCCGGAAATTCATGATCGCGCCGAGGGGCGCTCCGATGGCCGCGAACGCGAAGGCGGCGAGCACGGAGTAGCCAAGGATCGAGCCGATGTTCTCCCACACGGCTCTCATCGCCCAGTACGCCGTGCTGTTGTGCTCCCAGGCGTGGACGACCGACAAGAGCAAGAGGCCGAGGAAGAAGCCCAGAAGGCCAGCGCGGATCGCGGCGTCTGCTGCGAGCGTTGCCGCGCTCTTGGCGGCTCCGGTGACCGTGGGCGACTGGGGCGATGCCATCGGGCGCCCGCATCGGGGACACGCCAGGGCTGCGTCGCTCACCTGGGTTTGGCAGTCGGGGCACACGACCAGAGCCATCGGGCAGGCCTCCGACCTCCCAGAATAACACCGGCTCAGAAGTAGCCTGAGTTTTCGCCTTGGTCGGGCGTCTCGTCGGCTGCGATGAGCCCCGCGACCTTCCGGCGCCGAGTGGCCAACCGCATCCAGCGTGCGCGCTGGCGCCTCGGGCTGTCCCAGGAAATCGCAGCCGAGCGCGTGGGCCTGACGGCCCGTTACTACGCCGACCTGGAACGCGGGCGTCGGAACCCGACCATCGAGACGATCTTCTCGGTGGCACGCGCGTTCAAGGTCTCGGTCGGCGACCTTGTCGACGTGGATGGCGGGCCGCGCGTCGACCTCGAGTCGCTCGACCTTTCGCCGCCGAAGGTCGGACGCCCGCCGAAGACAAAGCGTCGCGCAAGATGAGGTGCGCGAACTGCCGACCTCGTCATCCACCGGCCGACGACCGAATGGCCAGTCGGAGGTCGTCGACGGCGGCGAGGACTCGTTCGAGGGCGGCTTCGGCGGTTGCTTGCCGGCGCAGACGCGATCCTTGCGCGCGGCACCTCCCCGAGCACCACTTGGCGGGCTTCCGCGCCGTGATAGCCCGCCCGCATGCCGGGCATAGTGGGCTTGGTTCCTGACCCCCCGAAGCTTCTACGTCATCGACCCGAGCGCCCCCTTCAACCCTGTTCTCTTCTGCGGCTGCGAGCCGCACGTGCGCGTCCAGCATGGGCGTACAAGGCCGTGCCAACGATGGCGATCAATCCCCGTGGTAGCGTCCGCCGCATGGGCCACGTCGAGTTCCCTCGCGACGTTGCGGGCGAGCTTCTTGAGCGCATGACAACCACCGGCACGTGGGGGTCGATGGAGGAGCAGAAGCGCCTCGACGCGGCCACCGCCGCCCAGATACAAGGGAACGCCGAGCTGACCCGGCCGCTGCCGTCACGTGACCACCTCGAAGCGATCTTGGACGTCGTGTACGTGGCGAGCCTCATGGAGGAGGAGGGGCGGCGGATCGACTTCACCCTCGCGTATTTGGGCGGAGATGGAGCGAGGCATCTCAACCACAAGGTCTTCCCGTTCAAGAGGCCGCTTCCGTTCGACCCGAAGCCGCTTGCCAAGTACGCCCTCTCCACGGAGCCGCTGACCACCTCGCTTGCCGTCTGGCCCAGCAAGGGCGGGGACCTTCGAGTGTGGGGCCTGACCCACCATGGCGACCATACTTTCGACGTCGATCTCAACTTCCTTCCGACGTACCTGTCGGTGCGGGTTCTGCGAACCGGCACGTTTGCAGTTCACTTCGATGCGCGGCTCGCGATGCTCTTTTCGCGCAACCACCACCACCTCTTCCCGAAGGACTCGGCCAAACGGATCGACCTCGTAGACGTCCTGCGCGATTGGGTGGGGTTGGAGGTGCCCGTCGCGGTGGCACTCCAGCGCGTCTGTCGTCGCATGGTCGCGCTCGGCCACGGCGGAACCATCTTGCTCACCGAGAAGGGCGTCACCCCGAACGCGCTCACGATGCACGACACGCTGACGATGCGGGAGGGGAGCCTGACTCTCCTCAAGGACGTGGTCGCAGAGGATCACAAACGGGGCAACGGAGAGGGCGCGGCCAAGGAGTCCAAGCGAGAGGGGACGCGCGTCCATGAGGCGTACCGGCTCGACGAGAAGCATCGGGAGGCGCTCGACTTCGTGGCGCACCTCAGCGCCGTTGACGGCGCCGTCGTTCTGGACGACGAGCTGAACGTCCACGGGTACGGAGCGACCATCTCCACGGAAGGCGATGCACCTGCTGGTACGGCCGAGGACCCCAAGAACCTGGGAACGACGGACGTGATGGACCTCGGTAGGCGCGGCAACCGCCATCGCTCGGCCGCCTACTTCTGTGCGCGGCAGACGGGCCTAGCCTTGGCCTTCGTGGCGTCTCAGGATGGGGACTTCTCGCTCTTCATCCGCAAGAAGGACGGAGGCGTCCACGTGCTCGGGCCATACGAGTTGGGCGTTGGCCTGTAGGCGGCGTCAACCCCGCCTGCAAATTGCACGTACCGTTGCCTGCCTATTGCCCTCGGCGTGGGCAACCGGGGGCAAACCGGGGTCACCGGGGGTCATCGACATGAACCGCAACGGCGCGAGATCGCACGAAACCCCGAGAAGCTAGGGGGCTTGGCTCGCCTTCGACTCCCGCTGGGGACGCCAGACGCGCCCGTTTGCACATTGACTCCGGGCGTTTCCCCTAACGCGGGTTCGAATCCCCCCGCCTGCACCCTCAGACGGCGTCGTGAGCGCGCTCGCATGCTGCGTCTTCGAGCTCGACGAACGTGGTCGCTGCCTCGGACAAGCCGAACCGTGCTTCGGCATGGGCGTAGCCGATCGCTCGGTACCCGCGCAATCGCTTCTCGAACATCCGCAACAGCATCAGGACAACCCGATCGACGTAGTCGTAGATGCGGACCTCCTTCTTCGCGGGATGGAGGCGGTGGAGGCGGCCCGTGTACTGCATCAGCGTCCCCTTCCACGAAACGGGGAGTGCGAGGAAGAGTGTGTCGAGGCGCGCGTCGTCGAATCCCTCGCCGATGTAGCGGCCGGTGGCAAGGAGAAGGCGCTCCTCGTCATCCGGGATCGTCGCGAGCCTCGCAGTGACTTCTCGTCGCTCCTTCGGCGTCATGCCACCGCGAAGCACCACGAGATGCCGCGCGAAGCCTCGCAGCCGCTCCTCGAAGAAGTCGAGGTGATCGTTCCGCTCCGTGAGCAGGATGGGAGAGCGTTTCTCCTCGAGGGCAGCGATGACGTCATTCAGGATGAGATCGTTGCGCTTCGAGTCCGAAGCGAGCTCCGCGTACAGCTGCTGGATGGTGGCATCGTGGACGATGTCCGTCTTGCCGAAGGTCGTCTCTCGGACGACGAGCCGGTGTTCGAACGGACGACGCGCAGCGTGCGCACGCGCGTCGACCGAGAAGCGCACAGGGCCCAGCTGCATCTCGAGGATCGGGTGGTGGCCGTCGCGTCGTTGGGGCGTCGCCGTGAGGCCGGTCACGTAGCGCGCTTTCGCCTCGGCCAGCACCTTTTCGAACGAGACGGCCGGCAGGTGATGGCACTCGTCGACGACCACGTGCCCGTAGGTGGCGACTACGTCGTCGACCTCCTGATCGCGAAGCAAGCTCTGGATCATCACCACGTCGAGCTTGCCGTTCGGCTTGCGTCTCCCGCCGCCGATCAGACCCACGTCCTTCGGATCGATTCCGAGGAAGAGCGCGAGCTGCGTCACCCACTGGTCGAGCAGGGGCCGGCGATGAACGAGGACGAGGGTGCTCCGCGCTCGCTTCGCGATGACGTATGCCCCCACGACCGTCTTGCCCACGCCAGGCGGTGCGACAAACACGCCGGTGTCATGGGCGAGCATCGCATCAGCAGCCTGCTGCTGAAGCGGTGTGAGCTTGCCCGTGAAGGCGCGGTGCAACGGCTCGCCGAGCTGGCGCCGGTCCTCGATCCGAAGGGCCGAGCCATTCTCCCGGAGCAGCGCTTCGACGTCGGCCTGACATCCACGCGGCAATCCCACGTGCTCCGGAAGCTCCTCGGCGCACGCGATCACCCGCGGAGTCAGTGCCGTGGAGAGGCGCATGCTCTGTTTCTTGTAGAACTCGGGGTTCTGGAACGCGGCGAGCCGCTTGATCTCGTTGAGGAGCGCCGCCGGCAGGCCCTTCTTCTCGATGAAGACACGCTGTGCGACCGTGGCACCCACCACGGCGGGGACCGGCTCGGCGATTCTTGCCGCTCTCGGTCGTCGCGACGGCCGCAGCGTCCAGGGGGTTCTCAGATCCGGATCGTCCTCGGGATCGCCGAATCGGACGCCGACGACCTTTCCGGCGCGCACGGCGTCGATCGCGATCTCCTCGACGAGGTCGGGACGTGTGCGTGGCAAGGAGGCGAGATATGTCCACTGGTCGGGGTACGGCTCGAAGTGCTCATCGACGAAGACGGTGTTGCCCTGCTGGCGTGGCCCATGCTGAAGCGGAAGGGCGATCAGGTTGCCAAATCCGCCGCGAGGCATCGTGTCCTGGTTCGGGAAGAACCGGTCGTACGACTCCATGCTCAGTTCGTGGCGTCGTTCCATGGTGCGCGTGATGAGGAAACATCCCATCTTGCGTGCGCTGCTCGCCGGCGCGGGCGACGAGAAGAAGAGCCAAGCGTGCGCTCCGTTCCCGGAGCGTGACCGTTCGACCGCAACGGAGACCCCGAGGCCGCGAGCGGTTTCGGCGAATGCCGCGACGTCGTCACGCCACGAGGCCTTGTCGAAGTCGGCCGCGAGGAACCAGCACGTCTCGTTGTCGAGCATCGGGTAGACGCCGATGACGTGCCGGCCCTGCAGATGATCGGTGACGACGCGATCGTCGACCGCGATGAACGCTTGGTTCGGGCACTCGCCGCACTTGACGCGCGGTTTCTCGCAGACGCCACGCACCCACTCGTTGGCGCAAGCGGGTGCGTAGCCCTTCTTCTCCGTCTTGGTGTTCACCCATAGTCTGGGAAACACGTCCGGGCGACCGCGAAACAGGCTGCGAAAGAGCGCGATCTTCTCGCCGGGCGCCATCTGCGGCACCGTACGCAGAGCCACTGTCGGAGCAGAAGTGCGCTGCTGCTCGCGCAACAGCGAGACACGCTGACGGACCTGCTCGGCCGCAGCCTCGAGCTCGGCGAGCCGCGCTTCCTCCCTCGCGATCGCCTCGGCGAGCTCCGATTGCGCGATGTCGGACATCGCCGCCGTCGGTCAGCCTGCGGCCTTCTTGAGCGCCTCGTACTCCTCGGGCGTGTCGGTCACGATGAACACGATGCGCGTCCTTTCGAACGGCGTGAGGTGCTGGTCCAGGGACTTCCAGATGTGGTCCTGCCGCTCGCTCGGAGACTGAGACGCGAAGGAGCTCGAGAGCACGAGCCCGCCGATCTTGTCGCCCGGCGCATCCTCGAGCTCGATGCGCGCCCCGTTGCCGACCGCCTCCTTGAGGGCGTCGGCTACCTTCTCCTTCAGGGATTTCGCCATCGTTCGTCTCCTGTCGTAACTATAGCCAGCGCAGCGTTCACAAGCTCGATGCAGGCGACCTTGAGGGTGTCCGAGCCGCGTTTCACGCGGTCATAGTACTTGAGGTCGTTCAGGTACCTGCGCAAGCGCGCCTCGTCGCAGTAGCGGAAGGAGTTCAACCACAAGAGGTGCACGGTCTGGACGGGACCTCGAAGGTTGGTCCAGGCACGGTCGCCCAGACGATCCCGGTCGCACGCCGCGAAGTGGGCGACGACGTCGTGGTGGGGCGCATGCTCACGGTCCGGGTGGCGGAACGCCCTGAGCATGCACTCGGCGGCGAGGCCGGCGGCGTAGGTAGCGAAGGCGTAGCGTTCGAGCCTCCTCAGCTGGTCGGCATCGCCCATCCGCTCGAGCGCAGCGTTCCGGTACTCCGTCGGAGTCGAGGGCACGGAGCGACCCTACCACGCGCGGTCGAGCTTCGAGAGGCCAGGCATGCCTCAGGCGACGTAGGACATTTCGAGGACGGGCAGCATGTCGGACCGCAGCAACCTCCGGAGGTCGAAGCTGTCCGCAACGCAAGGTTCTCCCTGGGGACGCCTCTGACCGGCCACGAAGGTGGCGGTCCATGCCAGCGGGCTTCTGTCTTTCGTGTACTCGTCCGCCGGCTCGAAGCGGGCGACGCTCGCGACGCGGCGCCGGCGGACTCGTACACAAAGGAGCGAATCCCGCTGGGGACGCCTCTGACCGGCCACGAAAATGGCGGTCCATGCCAGCGGGCTTCCGTCTTTCGTGTACTCGTCCGCCGGCTCGAAGAGCGCGACGCTCGGGAGTCGGCGCCGGCGGACTCGTACACGAAAGAGCGAATCCCGCTGGGGACTCGGCGCTCGGATCGGGCGCGAGTGCGAGCACTGCTCGGCCCATCGATCGTCAGCCCCCCGCTGAACGGTCCGTCGGGTTCGAACGGCGTCTGGGGACGACACCCACACATGTCAGGACCCTCGTCGGATCCCCGCCGCCATCGAGTGACTTGCATCGGCCGCGCGGAACGCCGAAAACCAACGGAGATGCTGGTGACGGACAGCGGAGCGACCCGCGCAAACATGCCCGCAAGCGCCCCGGAGGGCGTGGACGCACTTCGTCGTGCCGTGGCCGAGGCAAGCCGCGGGCTCGTGGAACGGGCCTTTCTTGCCGAAGCCGTCGTTCTGGCCGCAGTCGCGGGAGAGCACGTCCTCGTCGTGGGACCTCCGGGTACGGCGAAGAGCGAGGCCGTCCGCCGCATTTCCACGGCCCTCGGCGGCCGCATGTTCGAGTACCTGCTGGGGCGCTTCACCGAGCCGCAAGAGATCTTCGGCCCGGTCGACCTCCAGAAGCTGCGCGAGGGCAGGGTCGAGGTCGACACCACCGGCATGCTGCCGGAAGCCGACATCGCGTTCCTCGACGAGGTGTTCCTCGGCTCGACCGCCATCCTCAACACACTGCTCGCCGTCCTGAACGAGCGGACGTTCCGGCGCGGGCACACGTCGATGCGCTGTCCTTTGCGCGTGTGTATCGGCGCTTCCAACACCATCCCGGACGAGCCGGCGCTGGCGGCATTCGCCGATCGCTTTCTCGTGCGCGTGTTCGTCGACCCCGTGCCCGACGCCAACCTGGAGGACCTGCTCGAAGCGTCTTGGGGGCTGAGGCAGTCGCCACCAGCACGCGTCGCGGACATCGCCCTCCTGGCTGCGGTCTCCGAAGCCTCGCGCGCCGTGGACCTGGCGCCCATTCGCGCGGACTTCGCGCACGCGCTTCGCCTTCTGCGCGCGACCGCCATCGTGCTGTCGGACCGGCGAGCCGCCCGCGCTCAAGGGCTCGTCGCGGCCGCTGCGGCTCTGGCGGGCCGCTCACAGGCAACGCGAGCCGACCTGTGGCCTCTGGTGTTCGCGGTGCCGACGCTGGACGGGCAAAACGCTGCGCGTACCGCGCTGCGCGAGCTCCTCGCCGACGCGCAGAACCAGGCCCTCCCCGCTGCCAGCGAGCAGGCGTCTGCCGGCCCCGCCGCGCGCGCAGCCCGCCTCGTGAGCGCGGCCGACACTCTCCTCGCCGCGCGTCCGTCCGAAGATGACACCACCGCGCTCGAGCGCTGGCGGAGCCGTCTCGAAGGTATCGCCCGGGAGATCGATGCCGGTTTCGTCGTCGAGTCGTCGCCCGCAGCGCTTCAGGCCGCGCGAGCGCGAATCGTCGCCGAGCTCGCGCCTTCTCCATGACTCTGGCCATCGCTCCGCGCTTTGCACCGCGCACGGTGCCGCTCACGCCGGTAGCTGTTGCAGTGCCAACGGCACTCTGCGGTGTGCTCGTCGAGCGATGGCGTCGCGATCCCTCGGTCCTCCAGGCGCTTCGCGCGGTCGCAACGCCCTCGGCTCTCCTCCTCTTCGGGGATGCCGACACGCTGCCGTGGGTCGACGGGGTCGTCTACCTGGGGCGCGATCCCGATGCGCCTCGCTTGCTCGTCCCGACCGCCGTCGCGCCCGACGTACCAATGGCGCTGTTCGAGAAGGCGCTGTTCGCGCGCCATCCGGAAGCACGGCCGCCGGCGGCTCTCTTGTGGAATCCGCCGCGGCTCGTCGACGCCCTTTCGCCCGCGCCCTTTGACCTGGCCTCGGTGACGAGCTGGGTCGCGAGGGGCAGCTCGTGACCGTGCTCCCGCAGGCCCTGGCTGGCTGGCGTCCGCTGCTCGCGATATTCGACCAGTCCGTCATCGCTGCGCTGGCGCCGATGCTCGATCGGCTCGCGCGTGCGATCGGGCCGATGTCGCCCGACGCGTCGGAGGCGACGGGCGATCCGGCCGGTTACGACGGGGTCGCGACGCGTGGCCCCTACGAGCGCCTCCTGCCGAGCGAATGGCTGCTCGCGGACGAATTGCCGGACGAGTTCTTGCGCCGCGCCGTCTCGAGCGAGCATCTGTTCTTCGCCCTGGCGCGCCAGCGCCCCCGCGGCCGGCGCGCGATGACCGTGCTGGTGGATGCGGGCCCCGAGCTTCTCGGCACCCCCCGAATCGGCGCGCTGGCATCGCTGCTGGTGCTCGCGCGCAGGGCCAACGATGCCAAGGCGAGCTTCGGGTGGAGGCCGGCGCAAGCCGACAACAACGGTGGCCTGGCCGATCTCGAGCCGGCGGGTATCCGCACTTTTCTGGAGACGTTCGCCTCTTCGCCCGTCGATGACGACGCGCTCCGCGACGTCGCGCACGATGGCCCGGCCGAGAGTGAGCTGTGGGTCATCACGGGGGCGCGAGGCGGGCGTGCGGCCGAGGCGATCGGAGCATCCGTGGTCGCCATCGAGGACGTCCTCGAGCTCGGCGCGCGCGAGCTCGCCGTCCGTGTCCACGCGCCGGGGCGACCGGATCGCGTGGTGCGGCTTCCATTGCCCGAGGACACGACGTGCGTTCGTGTCCTGCGCGAGCCCTTTCCTCAGCGCACGCCTCCGGCGGTGCGCGCTGGCAAGGCCCGCGCACCGCTGGCGGTCGCACGACCGCTCGTCTCGCCTGGCGGCCCGAGAGTGTTCGCCCGGCTCGAGGACGGCGGCCTGCTCGTGTTGCCGCTGCCGCGGTCCAAGCGTCAGGACATCGGCTCCGGACGCATTCTGCGACTCGAAGCCGCCGGTGAGATCGTCGCCGCCGGTCACCCCCGCGGCAAGCCGGCCGTCATTGCCCAGAACGAGTCCGACCTCACGTTTGCTTCGTGGCGCAGCAAGCGAGGCGTGCTGCGCCGGCTCGGCCGCTGCAACGAGATGCTCCGGCCGGCGCCCCTCGATGGGCGAGTCTTTCCGCTCATCGCCACCAAGGCGTCCACTCACTTCATCGGACGGGGCGGTCGGCTGCTCGAGTTCCGCCCGGGCAATCGGGTCGCGATCCTGGCCCAGGACTGCTGCGCGCTCCTCAGGCATGGCGACGGCATCGTCTTCGCGGACGGCGGCCATTCGAGCACCCACCTCCGCTTCATGCGCGGCCCATACGATCCCGCTTCGCCGCCGCGCGCCTGGCTCGAGCTGCGAGCAGACCGTGTCCACCTCGCGCCGACGGCGGTCGGCTGGATCGTCTGTGCGTACCAGGATCGCGACGAGTCCTGGATTGCGGCGACGATCGAGGGCCGCACCATCGCGACGGGGCAGCATGCGCACCCGACCCCCGTGCTCCTCGAGCCGAGCACGCCGCGTACCGTACGCGTCGTGCGCGTGGAGGTGCCCCGCTCCGCCGAGGTCGTCGGCGTGCTCGACCATCACGCGCCCGAGACGTCGAATGGTCGGCGGTCCACCATCTCTCTGCCTGCGCTGCTGCTCCTCGAGGAGGAGGGTCGCAAGCTTCGCGTGACCTCCGGGGGGAAAGGTCCGGAGTTCTCCGTCGCGCTGCCGGTCCGTGCCGAGCACGTCGTCGTGGATCCGATCACGCGCGTCGCCGTGTGCGTGAGCAGCACGGCCGAGATCGTTCTGGTCGCGCTCGAATGGCGTTCGGTGGTTGCTCGTCTGACGAGCGCCGGGAGAATCGCGTGATCACGCCGGTTCGACCCCGCGCGCTCGTGCATCGAGGCTCGATCGAGTCCGCTGGGTTGCTTGTCGCATGCAAACCGCTCGGTGCCGACGAGGCCCGTAGGCGCATCGTGGCGGCATGGCGGTCGGGAGCCCGCGTCTGGGCAGTCGAAGAGGCATTCGTCATCGTCTGGCCCGAGGCCCGCAGGTTGCGCGCCGAGAATGCGACAGGGGCGCCGCTGCTGGTGCACCGACGCGCCTTCTTGGCGGTTCCCCTCACCCCGACCGAGCTCGACGCGCTCGGCCCACCGCCAGACACGGTCGTCATGGCTCGGGGTGGAGAGGCGATCGCCCTGGCCCTCGAGCAAGAGATCGACCCGGCGAGCTGGATCGACATCGACGCCGTCGCCCTCGAGCACGGGACGGCACTGACCGAGCCGATCACGCAAACCATTCGGGCCCCTGAGGCCGCGTCGGAGGCGCGAGTCGAGCAGGCGCTTCGCGCGACGGTCGGCGAAGCGCCTGCGCCGCGCGCAGACGTGATGAAGGCCATCGCCGGCGCGAGCCAACCGATTATTTCGGCCACCGGGGGAGCAGAGGGGGTTCCGGGGGGCGTCGGGTTCATCGCAGCCATCGCAGCCATCGCCGCAGCACTCATCGGCGTACTGCTGGCGCCTTTCGTGCGTGGGTCTGCATCGCCGAAACAGGCCGCAGGCACCTCTCGGGGGCTCGCCGTGCATCGCGCACCTCCACCTTCGGCGGCGGATGCTCTCGGTACGCGCCTGCAGCGCTTCATCCGGCACATCGCCGCACGGACCCTGATGAGACTCCGTCTCGCTCGATTCGTGGGTCGCTGGCACGCCGAGTACCTCGCCAAGATGCTCGACCTCTTCGAGCGCGGGGATCTCGACGATGCTCTGCGGCACGCCATCCCTCTTGGGGACGAGCCCGGGCAGCAGGCGCAGCCTGCGCTGCTGCCGCCGAAGCCTCGCGACGCCCTGGCGCTCACGGCCGGCGCGCGCCGCGCGACCGCGATCGGCGTCATGGGCGATCTCTATGCCGACCTGCGCCAGCGTTATCGCAAGGCGTTCGACGAGCTCGATCGTGAAGGGGACGTCGAGCGGGCCGCGTTCGTGCTCGCGGAGCTGCTGCGCGTCACGGCGGAAGCCGTCGCCTACCTGGAAAAGCACAAACGCTTCGCGCTCGCTGCGGAGCTGGCCGAGGCGCGCGGGCTGTCCCCGGAGTACGCCGTCCGCCTCTGGTTTCGCGCGGGGCAGAAGCGGCGCGCCATCACCCTCGCTCGCAGACACGATTGCTTCGCGGTCGCGATCGAGCGGCTGGAGCGGGACGACCGTGACGCCGCGGCCTCGCTTCGCCTGGCATGGGCCGACGCGTGCGCAAGCGCCGGCGACTACGTAGCCGCAGCCCAGGTCGCGCGCCGGGTCGGACAGGCGCGGGAGCTCGTACGCGGATGGATCGAGCGCGCGCTGGAGCTCGGTGGACCCGCCGCGGCGACCGCGAGCGTCCTGAAGCTCGAGATCGAGCCCGAGGCCTTCGACGAGGTCCGCGATCGGATGCAGGTCACGCTCGAGGATCGGTCGCCTCTCGCACAGCCGGCGAAGCACGCGCTCTACGCCTCGCTCCGGGCTTCCGACGCACCCGGGGCATCCGTGCTCGCGCGCGCGGCGCTTCGGGCCGCGCTCGCGGACAGACGTCGCGTTCCCCGACCGCTCATCGAGGGACTCGCGTCCAAGGCAGGCGATCCGTCGTTGCGCCTGCACGCGCTCCGTCCGCCGACCCTGCAGCGCGCCACGTTGCCGCCGGGGCCCGGCGAGTCGAGCCCGCTCTTGCATCAGCGCGAGACGAGCGGCGCGAGTGGCCTCGGCGTGTCCGACGCTGCGATGGTGGCCGGTGGCCGACTCCTCGTTGCGCTGGGTGAGCTCGGCGTGCGATTGCTCTCGCTGGATGGGCGGATGCTGGCGCGCTTCGACGCGCCGGCGTCCGCGCTCGTCGTGTCGTCACGAGGGGACCGCTCGCTCGCCGTCATGCCGCGTGACGGAGCCCTCGAGGTCGCCCGCATCGACGTCGTGCGACGGCGCGTCCAGCGCTGGGGACTGCTGACCGCGGGCGCGTTCGCGCGCAACTTCGACGGAGCGACCTGGTTCGTCGCGCGGGGCGGCGAGATACTCGCCCTGGACGCCACGGTCGACGACTTCGACGCGACGTGGGGAACGAAGATGCAGGAGGGTCGAGTCACCGCCCTGCACTGCAGCAACCGGTGGTTGCTGGCCGTGAGCGACGGGCCGGGACCGACGCTCGCCGAGTCGTTCGAGCTCCCGGGGCTGACGCTGCGGCATCGACGCGAGATCGAAGACGCTGTCGCAGGGCTCGGCTGCTTGACGGTCGAGGGTTCGGAACGCGTCTACCGGGGGTTCGAACCATCCCTGGATCTGCGAACGCTGTGCTCCGAGCGAGAGCCCCTCACCGACGTCGACGTCGACCTGGCCGAAGGCGCATGGTGTGTGCGGGGTCAGCGGGGCGATGGATGCTTCGTCGTCCGGTCGGGCATCTTCGTGCCGGGCGCGCCCGCCGTGGAGACCAGCGTCTGCGTGCTCGATGCAACCACCGGGACACGCATTGGCAGCCGTGTCCTCGTCGTTTTCGACGTGCGAGGGCGCGTCGTGGCTCTCGATCCAACGACCGGCGAGCTCGTCACGGAGCTCGTAGTGCGCGTCTGAACCGACCCGCTCACGTCGCCCTTCCTCTCCCACTTTCTTGCCGAGTGCGGGATCTCTGGAAGCCGTCCGGGTAGCATCGGCTGCCGTGTCCCACCCGGAGCCGCTTGCTTCCTGGCCGCGGAACTACTTCCAGCCCGACGGCGGCGATGCGCACCTGTTCTACAAGGTGCACGGAACGTTCTCCGGCGCGCCGAGTGTGTCGCGCGTTGACCACCGCTGCGACGGCATTCCCGACGGGTGCACTCTGGAGAGGTTCACTCGTGAAGCACATCCCGGCGTGCTCGACATCGGCCTCGATGACGGCTGGATTGGACGGGAGTTTCGGCGATCCAACAGCGCGGTCGCTCGCGAAGTGGAGGCGACGGACGAGTGCCTCATCCTGCGCGGCGTCGTTCCCGATCCCTCGACCCTCGACTACTTCCGCGATGCGGTCGGCCTGGTGATGGCCCTGCTGGAGAGCGGCGGCGTCGCCGTATTCGACCCGCACATGTTCAGGTGGTGGAGCGCAGCGGAGTGGCGCGAGCGTGCGTTCGCGCCGGCCCCGGCCGTCCCGCGGCATCACGTCGTCACGCTCGTGAGCGAAGAGGAGGACCGACGGAGTCGCTGGTACCACACCAGAGGAATGATCAAGTTCGGCCGGCCCGACATCAGCGTGCATTACGTCCCGCCGGACCTCGAGGCGACCGTACAGGACCTGTGTAATCGGTTCATCGAGATGCAGGCATTCGGGGCGGTCATCCCGGATGGGCAAGAGCTCAAGATGCCCGGCTTGCCATCCGGCTGGCGCTGCCGCCACGGCGGCGACCTGGACGATCCCGACTTCAACAACCGGCACGTCGACGTCGGACCGGCACATCAGCAGACCTGAGGAAGACGTGGAGATGCGGAGATGCTCGTCACCATCGGTCTGGACGTCGACGTCGTGCAGCGGCTCCGCGAGCGGCTCGAGGCGCGCGTGGTCGCGTACCCGGCGGTGCCGCGGCTCTACTCGCTCGACGGGCATGTCAGGGTCGAGAGCGCGAGCGTTGCCGGCCGCTGGCTCGAGCCCGCAGGCGTCGTCTTCTACGGCTACTTCGAGGACGCGGCGCCCGCCCGGCGTGCGCTCGCCCTCGCATCGACACCAACGTTCGGGGATCTACGCCGCCGGGGACCTGACGGACCGAATGCAATCGGCCATCCTCGCGGCGGCGTCCGGGACTCGAGCGGCCGCGATGATCAACCACGAGCTCACGATCGAGATCGCATCGAGCGGCTCCTCACGCTGACGGCGGCAGTTCGGGCTCAGGAGGCGCCCCCGCCTCGCGGTTACTTGAGCGTGCGCGCGCGATAACGAGCGAGGAGCGTGATGAGCTCTCGCTCGCTCACGAAGACGTCGTCGACGGCATCGCTGTTGAATAGGACATCGTAGACGGCGCTCGCGTCGTCGAGCGGCAGGTCTGGCCCGACGTCGATCGCAGGCGATGCGAGCGCGATGTGCTCTTCTCTTGCGAGCCAGGCGACGAACGCATGGCCATCCGGTTCATGACCTGCACGCTTGCGGCGGTCGCTGAGCACCTCGGCGTCATAGGACTGAAGGTAGGCGGTCGCCGCCGCCCGGTGAGCGTCTGGCGCGATGTCGATGTCCGCCCCCGAATCGGTGTCGCTCAGGCGGCACTTGAGCGTCTGCGCGAGCGTGTGGAAGGCCCAGAGGAGCGCGGCGGAGCTCGGACCGTGCGCGGTGCCACGGACGCGTGCGCCCTGCGCAGCGAAGTCGAGCAAGAAGCCCGAGCACGCGCCATCGTCGAGGAGGAGATCGACCGCGAGCCGGATCTCTTGGCCGTGCATCGTCGCCTTGGGCCCACGCGCGCCCAATGCGCCGGAGACCTTGGCGAGCACGGCGAATGCTCGCGAGAACGTCGCCGGCATGAGCCGCTCCCCCTTCGTTCGCACGAGAGTCAGATCGACCGACATGGGCGATGATTAGCCGCGCTCCGCTCGCCCGTCGAGGCGACGCGGTCGAGCGTCAACGGGTGCACGCGTTGGCGATGTCGATGCGGCTCTGATCGCGAATCGTCGTAATTACTCTCATGTGTTGTCGCTGCGTACGGGCGACGAGTAGGCGCGCGCCGGCCACAGGACGCGTTCTCGGACACAGAGCAGCGATCAGGCGGCTATCCGTCGGACGTTGTCTGCACCGAAAAAGCTCGTCTGGGGAAACCAGAGCGAATCCCGCCGGGGACGTCCTCGACCCAGCAGCGGTTGGCGCTGCCGGTCTGTCCCCCGCCGGGGTCGCGCGCGTGCTACGAAGCGGCGCGATGAGCAGCATCAAGGTCGACGTCGAGAACAAGTCCGTCGAGCACGACGGCAAGATCTACCGGATCCAGGCCCTGGCCGCGGACAACTATGTCGTGCTGCTCGCGGGTGTCCCCGTCGGGCGCATCGTGTACTCGTTCGGTGCCGCCAACGTCGTGCCCGAGGGCGGAGGGGCCAGCGAGGACACGCTCTACGCCATCGCCGAAGCGTGGTTCGCGGCGACTGCGGAGACTTGAAGGCGTTTCCCTCTTCGCCTCACCTCGTCGCAGCGCGTTGCGCCCGCCACACACGCCGTGCGAGTGCGCCGAACGCATCGACGGACGCGACGAGCGCACGCTTCTGCTCGCGCGACAGCGCCTTCACCGCGCGCTCGAGCCGCAGCGCGTTCCCCTCGCTCTTGCACCGCCGCGTCCCGAGCAAGCGAAGTGGCCCTCGCCCGCGGGTGTACTTCGCGCCCCGCCCGGCGTCATGCGCCGCGATGCGCGCGGTGACGTCGCGCGCGATGCCGGTGTAGAGGGAGCCGTCGGCGCACTCCGCGACATAGACGAACCATACCGCCACGGCGCGAGTATACGCAGAGTGTCTCGCCCCTGACTCTCAGGCATCGGCACCCCTCGGCGCTGTCGCGTCCGCGCCGATTCCCCTGCCGCCGCGACGAGCCGGACGCGAACCGATGCCTCGTTCGAGCACCAGGTTGCGGCGGAACGCATGCTCATGGCGGCGCAGCGCGTCCTCGCCGCACGCCATGCTTGGCTATCGGCGGTGACCTCGAAGGCAAGGCTCGATGGTGACTGCCGGCGCCATGGCCCGGAGGTGCCGCGCGCCGAATACCGCCGGTGAGCCGTCTCGCCCCCCTGGTGCGACTTAGCGCATCGAGATGCCGCGTCGCGAGAGCAAGCCGCAGATCGATGTACCCCGGAGGACATGGTTCGCGCACGATCCTGCTGCCGATCGAGCCGCCGGATGGATCGTCCGTCTGTCGATCGCCGGTGTGGAGGTCGAGTCGCTGCACCCGCCCCCCGTCGGCAGCCGACTCCGCTTGTGGGCGGAGCTGGTGGACGGCGAGGGGGAAGTGGCGATGAACGGGCGCGTTCAGTGGGCGAGCGTCGGCAGCTTCGCCGTGCAGTTCACGTCGCTCGGCGTGCGCGAGACGCGGGCGATTCTGCTCGCCTCGTCGCGGCCGCCGCCGTGACCGTCGCTTTCGTGCCCAAGCGCCATGGAAAGGGAGGCGAAGAGCCATCTTCCTTCGCAGTGAGGTTCCGCCGTGAGCACCAGAAGCAGCCACTCTCGAATCATTCAGCAAGTCGCGCTCTCGGCGCTCCTGGCCGCGTCGCTGCTCGCATGCTCTTCCGGTTCCAACGGCGGCGGCCCCCCGGACGCCTCACCACCGGCGAACGTGGCGTGTCAGGACTACGCCACGTCGTACTGCGCGCGGCTGGAAAACTGCTCGCCATCTCAGATGTCGCGCAGTTCGGCAGCAGCGACGTCTGCGTCGAGCGCACCGCGCATTACTGCGCGGTAGCGCTCGCCGCGCCGGACACGGGCACGACCGCGTCCGACGTCGACGCCTGCGGACAAGCCATGACAGGCGAGAGTTGCTCTGACCTTCTGACCGAGAACGACCCTGCCGCGTGCAAGGCGCCGACCGGCTCTCGACCGGCGCTACAGAACGACCCGGCCTCGGTGTGTGTGTTCGGGTCGCAGTGCGCCAGTGGCAGTTGCATCGGCGCAGGAAACTTGGGCGCGAGCGACGACTGCGGGATCTGCTACGGCTTCCCAGGCGGAAGTCCCGGAGATGCGTGCAACGGAGTCGCGGCGAACAGCGCAAACCTGACGATGCCGCTGTTTCATGACGATCTGCTCGCGTATCGGAACGACTGCTCGAACGGGCTGGCTTGCTCGGGCCCCACAAGCGGGCCGCACACCTGCCAACCCGCGGGGCATCAAGGGGACAAGTGCGACGACTCGCATCCGTGCTCGCCTGACCTGCTTTGCGAGAACGGGCAGTGCGGCGCGCTGCATCGGGAGGGGGAGCCCTGCGCCGCGTTCACCGACTGCGACCTGTATCACCTGTTCGCATGCGGCACGGACGGGCAAGTGCCACGCCCAGAAGGTGGTGCCGCTGGGCGGCACTGTGGTCGACGACGGATGGGATTCAACCGTCTGCGGCTCCGCAGGTCATGTCGTCACGATCAGCACCGACGCGGGCGTCGATGGTGGAGCGGACACCTGGATATGCGCTCCGCCGACGGCCGACGGGCAGCCGTGCGATCCGGCGAACGACACTTGTCTCGCCCCCGCCGGATGCGTCAACCGTATCTGCCAGATTCCCGATCCATCCGCCGGTACATGCAACGGAGCCGACGGCGGTTAGTCGTGCGCGCGTTGCCGTGCGTCTTGTTCTGCACAAGAGAGGTGAGCCGTTTGCCACCGCGTTGCAGAATCGGACGGTGGCTCCGACGCGGTGGGCGCGAGCCTGGGGTTGGGTCTTCCTGCCCATCATGTTCGCGGCGGAGTTCACCACGCTCGGGGTGCAAGTCGCAACGAGCTCGGCAAGACCTCGACCGCTTCGCGCGCCTCGGCGGACCGCTTCACGGGAGCGCGTCGAAGCGCAGCAGGCCGTCCTCGGTCAGCGAGTAGTAGTCGCCCCTGCTCGCCACGAAGATGTGCGCCTTCGATGGGAGGTTCGTCGGGCCGTCGAGCGTGCCGGGACAGAAGGCCATCTTGGGCAGGTCCGCGTGGTCGAAGAACAGGCTGGAGCCGCACTCGGCGCAGAACCCGCGACGCACGTCCGGTGAAGAGGAGTGCCACTTCAGGCCGCGCTGCTCGGCGAGCACGAAGTCCGCGCGGTCGACGGCCGCGTACGCGCCGACGTGCCCGTGCCACCTGCGGCACATCGAGCAGTGGCAATAGGTGACGCTCGTCGCGTCGCCTCGCAGCTCGTAGCGCACCGCACCGCACAAGCAGCCGCCCGTTCTCATGGTCACTCCCCTCTCCTGCTGTCGCCGAAGGCGCCGCGGCCATTTTCGCAGACATGCCGTCCCCGCGCGCCGCGGAGAGCATGCTGCTGGCGCGGCCGGCCGTCGAGCGGCTCGGCGGCCTACTCGCATCTGCCCTGAACGCACCTCGGGACGGGGACGCTGGCGCATTCGCCCGCGTCGTTGCAGCGGCCCACGTCGAGGCAGGCGCAGTCCGCGTCCGTCGTGCACGCCATACCAGGCTCGCAACCCATCGGCGCGGCAGCGTCGACTGTCACGCTCGCGTCGAGCAGGAACGGCTGCCAGATGGAGATGGCCGCGGCATCCGCATCCGTTCCCGCATCGGCCCTCTCGCACGGGCAGCAGTAATAGTTGCGTACGGCGGGAAGGCCGGGAGTAGACGCCTCGCCGACCGAGCGGCAGCCGAGACCAGCGAGAAGGGCGAAGGGATCGGCCATGGACATCCTCGGCAGGTCTTGCAGCGAGACCGCGTACTCGTCGGAGTCGCACTGGTCGCTGCAGTCGACGAGCTCCGGGGCGTTGGCCGAAACGCCAACCCCGCCCGGCCCCGGCCACTGACACTGCGCGGTTCCTGCCGCACCGGCGTCGACGATGGCATCCGCCGCGACTGTCGCATTCGCGTCGAGCATGGTGCCGCCGCTGTCCTGCGGCGTGCCTGCGTCGGAGGAAACGCCCGAGTCGTCGGGCGTCGCGGCGGGCGATCCAGCGACGTCGCTGCCGCCGCCGCAGGCGACGGAGACCGAGCCGACGAGGGCGCAAGCGAGCAGGCGCGTCCACATGGCCGGTGGGCGCTCCAAGCCGCGTGCCGGCGTCCGGTGTCGGACCGCTGTGAGTGCCTGGACAGCAGGTGGGGCAACGACCGTCCGACAGCAAGCGGCACGAGCCGTGAACGACTCCCTCGGTCGATGTGGACCCGCCCGCTCGTTATCGGCGTGCTCGTGTGCTCGGCTGCGCTCGGCTGCGGAAACCGCACGGACGTCAGTGCCTCGCCGCGAACGCGACGACCCATCCTCGCCGCTCTCGCCACCTACGCCTGGTGCGGCGCACGCGGGCCGTGGCTAGTCTCTGGTGGCGAGAGCCACGGATGAGGAGAAGCCGCCCTGTCCCGTGAGTCGCTGATGCGCCTCGCCGTCGCCGAGGCCGAGCTGGCGCGCGGCCGCACGGGCGACAACCCGTGGGTCGGCTGCGTCATCGTCGATGCGGCCGGCGCCGTCGTCAGCCGAGGTCACACGCAGGGTCCGGGCGAGGACCACGCCGAGATCGTGGCCCTCGCCGACGCGGTCAGGGATGGGGTGGACGTGCGTGGCGCGACCCTGTTCTCGACGCTCGAGCCCTGCTCGTTTCACGGGCGGACCCCGGCGTGCGCGCGCGTCGTCGTCGAGCACGGGATCGGCCGCGTGGTCATCGGAATGCGCGATCCGCACCCACGGGTCGACGGCGAGGGCGCGCGCATCCTGCGAGACGCGGGCATCGAGGTCATCGAGGGCGTCTGCGAGGACGATATCCGCCGCCAGCTCGGGACCTGGGTGCTCGCGCACCACCCGCACGAGCCGACCCGACGGGCCCGCTCGCTGGCGGCCACGCTCGGTCCGGACGCGCTCGTGCAAGCGCTGGCCGACGTCTACGCCATCGACGTGGCGCGCGCCGCGGCGATCGTGCGGAGCTCGCAGGAATAGGCAGCGTCACTCCGGCCGGCGGGATGAAGTCCGTCGACCTATTCCGCGGCGGCGTCGAACGCGCATGAGGGTTCGCGCGCGCGAATCCATGCCATCGGATGGAATTCGCTTGTGGCCTCCAGGTTCCGGCCGTACGTTCGGACCAATCCATGCGATCGAAAGGACCCGAGGACCCGGTTCGCGCCCTCGCCGGAGCGCTGCGGAGCCGTCGCAAGGCGCTCGGGATCACGCAGATCGAGCTCGCCCGCCTGGCCGGATGCGGGCCGGTGTTCATCTACGATCTCGAATCTGCCAAGCCCACGCTGCGTCTCGACAAGCTCCTCGACGTCCTCGACGTGCTCGGCCTCGAGCTCGTGGTGCGCGAAGGCAGGTCGCGCCTGCGCGTCGATCTGGGCGAGACATGACCGCCGAGGCGGACGTCTATCGTGGAGCGGAGCTGGCCGGCCGCCTCTCGCGGACGAAGCACGGTTCCGTCTTCGAGTACGACCCCACCTTCCTGAAAGGCGAGCGAAGCATCGCCTTCCGACTGCCGTGGGAGCAGCGACGGTTCGAGACCGTCGGCGTGAACGTGCACCCGTTCTTCGCCGGCCTCCTTCCGGAGGGGTTGCGGCTTCAGGCGCTGGTCCGGCGCGTGAAGACGTCGAAGGACGACCTGCTTTCGCTGCTCATCGCGGCAGGTGCCGACTGCATCGGCGATGTCTCGGTCGTGCCGACCGGCGAGCGGCCGCGCGACGCATCACCCGCCGTCGACGTGGCGCGGGTGTCGGAGGTCTCGTTTGCCGAGGTGCTGAGGAAGAGTCTGGGCTCGACGACCGAGGGCACCATTCCCGGTGTCCAGGCCAAGGTGTCGGCCGCCATGATCTCCCTCCCGGTGCGGGCGGATCGGGCCTACATCCTCAAGCTCAATCCTCCCGACGCGCCGCTGCTGGTCGAGAACGAGCACTTCTTCATGGCCGCTGCCCGCGCGTGCGGCCTGCGCCCGGCTCAGGTCCGACTGGTGCACGACCGGGAGGGGCGGAGCGGATTGCTCGTCGCGCGTTTCGATCGGCACGAGGGCGGCAAGCTGCATCAGGAAGATGCCTGCCAGCTCCTCGACCTTTATCCCGCGGACAAGTATCGGCTCTCCGTGCGCGACGCGATGCAAGCGCTCGAAGACTGCTCGGCGCCGCGCGTCGAACGACTCAAGCTGCTGCGCCTCGTGGCGTTCTCCTACCTCATCGGCAACGGGGATCTTCACGGCAAGAACGTGTCGGTCCGCACCATCGACGGCCGGACCGAGCTCACCCCCGCGTACGACCTGCTGAGCACCCTGCCCTACGGCGACACGCACATGGCCATGAAGCTCGAAGGGCGGGACGCCAATCTCCGACGCAGCACGTTCGTCGCAGCGGGTGAGCGGTTCGCGATCCCGCGCCGGGCGACAGAGGGCGTGCTCGACGAGCTGGTCGCGCAGATCGAGCCCTTCTACGCGCGGTTGCCCGAGATCGGCTTCGACGCGAAGCGCACGCGCGCGCTGGAGAGAGCCCTCCGCAAGCGCGCGGCGGACGTCGCGCCGTCCATGCGATCGGGTGGAAACTGAGCGATCGACCGCCCTTGGAAAGGCGGAGGCGTGCGAATCCATGCGATCGAATGGGCATTGCCCTGCCGTCCCGAGCCGCCCCCATGCGCCGGCCCTTCGGGCTCGTCGTCTGCGGCCTCGATACGTACTCGCCGAACAGGCTACCCTGCGGGCGGCAATGCCACGGTGCTCAGCGGTGTCGTCTCGAACCCGCCGCAGCAGGCGGCGCAACCTTCCGAGCCATGAACGAGCGCCCCCCTTCCCGCCCCCGCAAGGTCGTGCCGATCGCCGAGGCGGCGGAGCGCCGGCGCGAGAAGGTCCGTCGCAAGGAACGGCAGGATCTGGCCGACGCCACGGAGGCGCTCGCGGGCGAGCCGGATGCGGCCTCGCATTTCACGATGCTCGGCAACATGGCCCTCGTCGAGCGCGCGTTCGAGGACGCGATCGAGCCGTTCTCGCGCGCGCTGTCGATCGCGCAAGACGACGTGAGCGCGCGCGCCGGGCGCGGTCGGGCGTACGCGGCGCTCGGCGAGCACGCCCTCGCGCTCGCGGACTTCACGCGGGCCGCCGCGCTCGCGCCACGCCAGCCGATGCACCACCTCGGCCGGGCCAACGCGCTCGCCCTGCTCGGCCGCATGAAGGAGGCGGTCGCCGCGGCCTCGCGCGCAATCCAGGTCGCGCCCGATCACGCGGGCGCCCACTACACCCGGGCCGTCTACCGGAGTCAGATCGATCTCGACGATCCCGGCGTGAGGGCCGATCTCGATCGCACCGTGCAGCTCGCGCCGCACGAGGCGCCGTACCTCCGGGCGCGGGCCGACTACTTGATGGCCGGCGAAGAGTACGACCTGGCCCTGAGCGACATCGACCGGGCCCTCGCCATCGCGCCCGGGGATGCGCAGCTCCACTACCTGCGCGGAAAATGCCTGACCGAACCGCTTTCCTTCATCTGGAACCACGCCACGCAGCAGCAGGTTTTCGCCGAGGAACATCAGCCACGATGCGAGGCTGCCGTCGTCTCTCTGGAGAGAGCTCTCGACCTCGCGCCGAAAGAAGGAGAGCTTTGCGAGAGCATCCACTACGCGCTGGTCGGCGCGCGCGAATTGATGCCTGACCGGGATGCGTTGCACGCGACGATCGACCGCGCCCTCGAGGTGATGCCGGACGACATGGGGCTCCTCGCGATCCGGCATGATCGCCGGCGCGCCTGGGGAGATTTGGACGGGGCCGAGTCCGACCGCAAGCGGCTGCTGGAGCTCGGATACCAGCCGCGCGACTAGTTCACGCCGGTCGAAGTTGCGCCGGTGCTGTCGACCAGGAGGGGGGGCGGTAGGACCAGCGGAAGGGCTTGGCCTGCGCGTTGTGCCAGAGCAGGTAGCGCTCGATGGCGGCGGCCA
>Ga0080006_1118369_pt1 | contig 56524 bp, 73 predicted proteins | sample RS3BMetagenome_FD_69209 | JGI IMG/M metagenome (GOLD analysis project Ga0080006, IMG submission 69209) | Ferric oxide microbial mat and aquatic microbial communities from Rainbow Spring, Yellowstone National Park, USA - RS3B (SPADES... ...
CTCTGCCTGAGATGCAAGTCATGAATACAGGCAACTTAACTTCATAGCCTCTTCAGTATAATATATACAACTATAGCCAATATCGCTCCCCCTGCTATCCAGGTTGGCTTTTCCCAGAATGCTGCCTGTCCCAGAGAGACTGAAAAGAGTCCTGAAGGTAAAAGATAGATTATGTACCTTTTCCACTTGTTTTCTGTGGGATGAATCTCTTCATCCTTTTCATTGTAAAGAGAACCTAGCAAGTTTACGAATTTTCTACCCAATGGTGTTAGATTCCACGTGACAGCATCGCTCTCACTCCTTTTTTCCACCAATCCGGCAGAAACAAACCCGTCTATGGCTCTGTATATTGTGGTTGGCGATTCGTCGAACATCTTTAGCAATTCACTAGGTCTCTTTCCTCCTCCCCCAAGTGCAAAAAGCACGTCAACCCTTGTTTTAGTTTTCAATGTAGAAGCAAGCATCGCTATCCTTTCAGATCTGCTTCCTTCATATCCTCCAGAATCAAAATTATCCTGCAACAGTTAAACATATGCAAAATAATGATTTATGTGTTTCTGATTCATGTCTTCTTTCAAAAGGTCTTTTTGAACATTCTAGGATTATCATGCATAATCAACGCTAAAGCAAAGAAGAAAGAGATGAAAGGTATAAGCGGTGAACCTCCAGACAAATTGAAAAGAAGCACAAAGAGAAACGGAAGCTGCAATGCAACAACAGAATAGATAAGCACACTCTTGAAAGAAAGTCCCTTAAAGGCCAGATATGCCTGGCCAAGAGAAAGTATCAGAATATCAAGGCTCCCAACTTTATAGATATCTCCTTTGGCTATGTTGATTACAAAATTGATGTAAATCGAAACTGTGTCTGGAATACTGCCTGAAGTCTGTGGGCCAGTGGCAAAGGATGTTATGTCTAAAGCTGAAAGTAAAAGCATTATAATCAGAAATGCAACTGTCTTAGCCTTCTTGGATAGTAAAGATGCCAAAGCCGAGCCTCCGAATACACCAAAGCATATTATTGCAATATTGCTGAAGGGATATGTGTTAACTTGAAATGAAGCTAGTAATGCTAATGCGAAAATGCTCAAGATGAATAGTGAAAAATTAACCTTAGCCTTTATCCTATTAGCAGCAAAAGTTGCCAGTAAAATCAAAATAGAAATAACCAAAGTTAAAAGAGAGTAAATTACAAGCAAAGAGTAATTCATCCGCTTTCAAAGTCTGCATATCAAAATTTATAATTATATCGAGCCTTGATATTTAAGTCCAGTTAAATAGATTGGGGAAACTTTTTATTCAGTATATGCAGGGCGTCTTCAGCGAGCACCGGGGGTTAGTTGGTTTATGGGTCATAGAAAACACAGCGCTCCAAGGAGGGGCTCTCTTGCATTTGCCCCAAGGAGCAGAGCCAAGAGCCTTTTGCCCAGAGTAAGGACTTGGGCTTCCCCCAGTGCCAAACAGGAAGCGCTTGGTATTGCAGGTTTCATAGCTTTCAAGGCTGGAATGATTCACCTTATAACAATAGACGACAGGGAGAAGACTCCAAACTTTGGCAAACCCCTTTTTGTTCCAGCTACAGTACTGTCAGTGCCTGCAGCCAGAGTATATGGAATAAGAGCATATTCTGTAGCAGACGGGGAAAGCTATGTGCTCAAGGATATTTACGACCCGTCTTTCGAATTGTTCGCAAAGAAAAAGTCAAAAGAGGACAAGGAAGATATATCAAAGCTGAAGGACCTTTCGTCAGAGATAACCGAGCTGAAGGTTCTTGTTGCAGTCTATCCCAAAGAAGTGGGCCTTTCGCAGAAGAAGCCTTTGCTGTATGAGATACCTGTTATCGGCTCGGACATGGCGAAGAAGATAGAGTTTGCTTCACAATTACTGGGCAAAAGCATCCAGCTTCATAAAGAGTTGGCTGCAGGGCAGCATGTTGACCTGGCTGCAGTAACAAAAGGAAAAGGGTTCGAGGGTCCCATAACCAGGTTCGGTGTAAAGAGAAAGCAGCATAAATCCAGAAAGAGTGTGAGGGCAGTCGGTGTTCTCAGCCCCTGGCATCCACATGATGTTATGTATACTGTGCCAAGGGCGGGCCAAAAGGGATTTCATCAGAGAATAGAATACAACCATAAAATAATGCTTATAGGGGATGAGAAGAGCAACCCAATAACACCTCCAGGCGGTTTCCCGCACTTTGGAAAATTGATTGGTGATTACATTGTGGTAAAGGGCTCTGTACCAGGACCTGCAAGGAGGCCTGTTGTCGTCAGAAAGCCTGTAAGACCGAAGGGAAAGCAGGTAAAGGCTCCACAGGTTGTAATGGTCAGTTCAAAGGGGGTTAGCAGCTGATGCAGCTTTCAGTCTATGATGCTGAGGGAAATAAGGTATCTGATGTGGATGTGCCTAGTTATTTCTTCAGACCTGTAAGCAGCAGGCTTGTCAACAAGGTCTTCTGGCTTCTCTGGTCTCACAGGCTTCAGAGGAAGGGAAGAGACCCTTATGCAGGTGAAAGAACCAGCGCCCAGTCATGGAATACTGGCAGAGGAGTCTCCAGGGTTGCAAGGGTGAAGGGCGAAAGAAGCCCGAGAGCTGGTCAGGCTGCTGGCGTAGATGGGGTTGTAAAGGGAAGGCTTGCGAAGGCACCAACTTCCGCAAAGGTTGTTTATCTGCATCTGAACCAGAAGGAGAAGCATGCAGCATTTCTTTCTGCACTCTCAGCTTCCTTCTCAAGGGAATACGTGGTTGCAAGGGGTCACAGAATAGGCGATAGTGTTCAAGTGCCCATCATAGTTGATGATTCAATTCAGGAAGTCAATAAAGCTGCAAAGCTCAGGCTGATTTTTGAGAAGCTTGGAGTTCTTGACGATGTAAGAAGGGCAGCAAGAAGGAAGAGAAGAACTGGAAAGGCGAGATGGAGGGGGAGAGCAAAGAGGGAAGGAAAGGGTCCTCTCATAGTGATATCTGAGGATAAGGGCATATCCAGGGCTGCCGATGCATTTCCTGGCGTTGAAGTCGTTTTAGCTAGAAATCTTAGCCTTTTGCACCTTGCTCCAGGAGCGGTGCCAGGGAGGCTCTGCATATTCGCTTTATCTGCTCTTGAAGAGCTGAAGAGGAGGGTTGCTGAAGATGGACGTTGAAGAGGCATACAGGATAATAAAGATACCTTACGTCACAGAAAAGACGTTCTCTATGATAGAAAAGCAGAACAAGCTCGTCTTCCTTGTTGATGATAAAGCAACAAAGAGGTCCATAAAAGAGGCGATAGAGAAGATATATGAGGTCAGAGTTATGAAAGTTAATGTGCTAAGGACTGCAACTGGCAAAAAGGCCTACGTAACCTTCTCCCCAGACCATCCTGCATCAGAACTTGCATCCAAGCTTGGAGTGCTGTAATGGGTGAACTGAGATGGGAAAGAGAATACTGGTAAGGCGGAGAGGCAAGGCAGGGCTTCAATGGCTGGCGCCCACCAAGGGAAAGATATCACCTGTAAGCTACCCTAGAATAGATAAAAATCTGACGGTTGGAGCAACTGTTGTTTCTATAGTTCATGAAAGGGGAAGGGCTGCACCTCTTGCAAAGCTGCAGCTGGATAACGGAAGCATTGCATGGCTTCCTGCGGTTTCGGGTCTTGAAGAAGGGCAGAAGATAATGCTTGGGCCTATGGCGCCTCCTGTTGCTGGCAATGTTTTACCTCTCTCCAGAATTCCTGAGGGAACAACAGTATGCAATATAGAGGCGCATTACGGTGATGGGGGAAAGTACGTAAGGGTTGCAGGTTCATCCGCGATAGTCTTTTCACAGAGTGGAGAATACACGGTTGTAAAGTTCCCGTCTGGCAAAAGTATATTCGTCGATTCATCAGCCAGGGCAACGATAGGTGTGGTTGCTGGCGGAGGAAGGATAGAGAAGCCTTTCCTCAAGGCAGGCAATAGGCTCAGATACATGAGGTCAAGGGGCAAAATGTATCCAAAGGTTAGGGGTGTTGCCATGGCAGTTGTGCATCATCCCTTCGGAGGAGGCAGACACCAGCATCCTGGTAAGTCAACATCAACAGCCAGAAACACTCCTCCTGGAAGAAAGGTGGGTCACATAGCCCCAAAGAGGACCGGCAGAGGCAGGGCTGCAAGGCAGGAGCAGCAGCAAGCCAAGCAATGATTTTATACATGCAAATTGAAAGGTGCTAATGCATGCCTCGAGAGTTCAGGTACAGGGGTTACACAATAGAGCAACTCCAGGAAATGCCTTTAGAGCAAGTTCTTAACCTGATGCCGAGCAGGCAGAGAAGAACTTTGAACAGAGAGCTGAGTCATGAGAAGAAGAAATTGATAGAAAGAGTAAGGTCAGGCAAGGGAGAAAAGATAAAGACTCATGCAAGGGATATGGTGATACTGCCTTTTATGGTCGGGCTTACGGTAGAGGTGTACAATGGTAAGGAGTTCGTCCCCGTAGAGATAAAGCCTGAAATGGTTGGACACTATCTGGGAGAATACTCAAATCCGATAAAGAAGGTTGTTCATGGAACTCCTGGTATAGGAGCAAGCAGGAGCTCTCTTTACGTTCCTCTAAAGTGATAATCAAATAAACTAAATCAATCTTCTTTTCTGACCTTGAATTTATCAGAAAGGTCTACAAGCTTTCCGTGCTCTTCTACCTTGATAGATGTCTCTATTCTCACATCCAGGCCAAGCCTTCTGAAAAGGTAGAGCAATTCTCCACCGCTAATATCTCCTTCCATCTTGCCAGAAGAATAGAGCTCAGCAAGCTTGCTGACTATCGCCTTCGTTTCATTAGGATACTGAGCTTCAGCTGCAGCCAGCACTTCTTCACCCCTATCCACAAGATGAGAAAGAAGTATGTCTCTGGGGGTTCTTTCCTGCTTTGCTTCCTTTGACACCTTTGCCATAAGTTCTCTTAGCTTTCTGTTCATTAGAAGCCTAAGCTCAGAATCCTCTGACGATGTCATGCTGCTTGCTTTTCAAAACCAACTCTTATAAGATTTCTTCATAAAAACTCACATGTTATATATTGGCATCATAGCTAAAAGTGCAGCAATGAAAGAGGTCCACGTAGCTATACCAGACAGCCTGCTTATGGAGGACAGAGACCTGAGAGACAGAACAGTCAAGGTTGGATTTGTTGCAAGAGCTCTTGCGATATTCAGGGTAGAAAGGGTATACATATTCAGCGACCCCGTGGAACGTATGGATGAGAGCGAATCCTTTTTCATCTCAGAATTATTGCAGTACATCGAGACCCCTCAGTATCTGAGGAAGAGGCTCTACCCTTTGAGGCCAGAGCTGAAATATGCAGGGCTTATGCCCCCTCTAAAGATACCTTCCCACAAAAAGGAGCAGAAACTTGTTGACGGAGAATACAGGGAAGGGGTTGTCGAGCAATCCAGGGATGCCAAGACTGTCTTCGTTGGAGTGGACAAAAACATAAGGTTCATAGGAAATGCAGGTAATGGAACCAGAGTTACTGTAAGGATAAAGAAAGAAGGAGATGCATTCTCAGCCATTCAGGTGAAGAAGAAAGAGGTTCCTGAATACTGGGGGTATGTTGTGAGGAGGGAAAAGAACATCCTGCAGCTCTGCAGAAGCTACGAATTCAGCATTGTAACCTCAAGGCTAGGGGAGAAGATAGAGGAAAGATGGGACAGCATAAAGAAAGCATGCAGCTCATCAAATAGCGCTCTGATAGTCTTTGGAGCGCCGAAGAGAGGCCTGCTTGAAATGTTCCCAAAAGAAAAATGGAAAAAAGTGACTGAATACATCATCAATACGATTCCTAACCAGGGGGTGGAGACTGTAAGGACAGAGGAGGCACTGCTTGCAACACTTGAAGCAGTTACTCTGGCAGCAAACCTGCAATAGGTTCGGATGAAAGGATGTCGGGGAAAGTATTTATGTGGTATTGCAAGGGGCGAATAGTACGCGCGTGTTGGATGTATGCCTCAATTCGGGTACTCGTTCAGTGCATTCGATAGTGCAGTTCATGTCAGAGCTAGTGGCAGGGAGGTAGATGTCAGCCCTAAGAAGGCCAGGGAAGTCTGCGAAGCCATAAAGGGCATGACGATACCCGAGGCAAGGAATTTTCTTGAAGAAGTTATATCCATGAAGAGAGCTGTACCTTTCAGAAGGTACAAATTGAAGAGGGGCCACAAGAAGGGTCTGCAGGGTTTTTATGCTGGAGGCTACCCTGTAAAGGCTGCTGACGAGGTTCTTCGTGTGCTTGATAACCTGCAGAATAATGCAGAGCATAAGGGTCTGAATACAGACAAAGTGCAGATTATTCATGCCTCTGCCTATCCCGGCAGAAGGCTGGAAAGGTTTGTCCCGCGCGCGTTCGGAAGGTCAAGCCCCTCGATGAAGGTTCTCGTTCACATCGAACTTGTTGGAAAGGAGGTGCAGTGATAAAATTGCCATACGGTAAAGCTCTTCTTTCTCGTTATTACAAGTTTGCTGAGCTGGATGAATTTCTGGCTGAGACTCTTAAGGAAGCAGGATATGGAGGAGCAGAACTTGAGAAGCTGCCTCTAGGCTACAGGCTTCATGTATACGTTGTGAGGCCTGGTTTGGTTATAGGCAGAAAGGGTCTTGGCATAAAAGACCTGACAGACATGCTCAGCCAGAGGTTTGGGCTTGAGAACCTCTCGATAACTGTCGAGGAAGTTAGTAATCCTGACCTTAATCCCAGAATAGTTGCCAGCAGAATAGCAAGCATGGCTGAAAGGGGGATGGCTTTCAGGAGGGCTGCTAATATGGCTATGAACAGCATAATGAGGGCTGGCGCCATGGGGTGCATAATTGTGATAAGAGGCAAGCTCAGAAGCGAAAGGTCCCATTTTGAAAGGTATACTGCAGGAGTAGTGCCTGTCAGCGGTTACACAAGCAAGGTCGTTGTAAAGCAAGCAGTTACATCTGTCTTGCTGAAGATGGGCTTATACGGTATAAACGTAAGAATAGCATACAGAGATGTGCTGCCTCCAGAATTCGAGCTGAAGAAACAGGATAACGCACAGCGGAAGGCTGAACAAGCAGCTGAGAATCCTCAGGGAAAGCAGGCTGCTGCTACATAGGTGTTTCGACATGCCACTGCCAAAAGCAAGCGAGATGAGAAAGTTGAAGGATGAGGAGCTTGAGCAGAAGCTATCGGACTACAGGAAAGAGCTGGTGAGGCTGAAGACTCTGTCAAAAAGAGGCACCCTGGGAAAAGAGTCTGGGAAGCTAAAGGCGATAAGAAGAGTGATAGCCATGCTGGAGACTGTAAAGAGGGAGAAGGTGAAGAAAGGTTGAAGATAAGGCAGATGAACAGCAACTTCTCTCTGCTCGGCCTATACCTTAAGGCAAGGCATCTAGCCAAAGAGGTAGAGTTTGAAGGAGAGTATGTTTATGAGACGAAGAATATGGTTTATCTCAGAACTGGCAAAGGAAAGCTGGTGAAGGTTCCTAAGGCTTCCTTTAACTTTATCCTTGACGATGGCACTTCAATACTCGGAAGAGCACTATCAGGTAAGCCTGAAGACAGACTGGTGAGCTGAGAAATGAGAAAACAGAGCATAGCTAACGTCAAACCTCCAAGCAGGTCCTGCAGGGACCCTGATTGTCCATGGCATGGTAATATATCCATAAGGGGGAAGCTGCTTTATGCCAGGCTTGTAGGGATGAGGGCAAAGGGTTTAGCGATACTTGAGAGGGATTACTATCAGTATGTTCCAAAATACTCAAGGTATGAGAAGAGGAAGAGCAGGGTCCATGCTCACATCGCTCCATGTATAAGTGCACAGGAAGGCGAACAGGTGATTGCTGCAGAATGCAGGCCATTGGCAAAGACAGTATCTTTTGTAGTCCTCGGAGGACAGAGTGAGTAGAGAAATGTCTGCAAAGTCCAGAGCAGTTTCAGCCAAGGGAGTTCAGGAGTTCAAGCCCTACATAACAAAGGCAATACCATTTTATTCCATAGTCAACTGCGCCGATAATACTGGAGCGAAGACTCTGAGGATTGTTCAGGTTGTGAAGTTCAAGGGGAGGCTGAGCAGGATGCCTGCTGCAAGTGTGGGAGACCTTGTTATTGCAGTTGTAAAAAAGGGCCCGCCTGACCTGAAGAAGCAGATACTTCATGCAGTAATTGTCAGGCAAAAGTACCCGATAAGGAGAGTGGGAGGGATGAGGATAAGCTTTGAAGATAATGCAGCTGTTATCGTAACCCCGGAAGGAGAATTGAAAGGTACTGATATAAGGGGGCCAGTTGCTGCTGAGGCAGCTGAAAGGTGGGCAAGGATAGCTAATGTTGCTCCGATGATAGTGTGATGGTATGATGATGAAAAGAACAGTCTCTCATATGCCAAAGAAGGTAAGGGCAAGCATACTTGAAAGAGGTTTCTTGAGCCTCAAAAGGACGTTGAGAGCAACGCTTAGTGATGCCCTTAGGGAGAAATACAAGAGGAGAAGTCTTGCTGTAAGGAAGGGAGATACAGTGAAGATACTGAGGGGAGATTTCAGAAATATAGAGGGGAAGGTTACTGCAGTCTATCCCAAGGAGGGGAGGATTGCTGTTGAAGGAGTAACAAGGGAAAAGGTGAAAGGAGGGACAGTGCAGCTTACAATTCATGCATCGAAGGTGATGCTGACAAATCTGAACCTTGACGATAAGAGAAGAAGGGCGTTGCTTGAAGGAAAGGAGTGATTGAAATATGGCAAGAAAGTCAGGTTCGAAAGTTCTGAAGAGGCAGGCTGCTCCTGCATTCTACTCAGTCCCCAGGAAGATGTATCCCTTCATCACAAGGACAGGCCCTGGCCCGCATCCACGCAACAGAAGTTATGACCCTGTAACTCTGATGAGGGATATACTGAAAATTGCATATACAAGGGAGGAAGTGCTCTATATACTTCGCAAGAAAAGGTTTCTAGTCGATGGTGTAGCCAGGGTTGAACCTGACTTTCCTGTTGGGCTGATGGATGTGGTTGAATTTTCAGCTACAAACAATGCATACAGGATGCTGCCCGCAAAGGGCTCGCCAGTACATCCTTTTCCGATACCTCAGAATGAAAAGAATATCAAGCTTAGCCAGGTTCTGAGAAAGGTGACTGTAAGGGGAGCAAAGGTGCAATTAGGAACTCATGATAGCAGGTCTTTCATAGTCGATGATGGCTCGAAGGTCAGTGTTGGTGACAGTCTGCTTATTACAGTGCCAAAGCAGGAGATAAAGGAAGTTGTGCCGATGAAGAAAGGCTATCTTGCGCTTGTAATAGGTGGGAGGAGGCTCGGCTCCTATGGTGAAATTTTGGAAGTGATAGAAGGAACATTCTCAAACCCCAGAAGTGTCAGGCTGAGCCTTCCTGAAGGCGAAGTGATACTCCCTATAAGCCTGGTGATGCCAGTAGGAAAAGAGAAGCCTTTCGTTTCTCTTCCTGTTAGGAGGGAATGATAAAACATGGCATTAATGCAGGGACAAATGAACCCTATGCAAAAGGTAAGGATAGGCAAGGTTACTCTGAACATAGCAGTTGGCAAGTCGGGCGAGGCGCTTGAGAAGGCATCAAAGGTTCTTGAAAGCCTTACAGGTCAGAAGCCAAGCCAGAGAATCGCAAAAAGAACGATCAGGGACTTCGGGATTCATAAAGGCGAGCCTATAGCTGTCATTGTAACTCTGAGAAAGGAAAGAGCTGTAGAGGTTCTGAAAAGGCTGCTCCAGGCAAAGGGGAATTCTGTCAAGGCCAGCTCTTTCGACCAGCTAGGAAATGTAAGCTTCGGGCTTAAGGAGCATATAGACATCCCAGGCATGAAGTATGACCCTGAGATAGGCATCTTTGGAATGGACGTTTCAGTCTCTCTTGAGAAGGCAGGAATGAGGGTGCAGAGAAGAAGAAGGGCTGCATCTAGCGTTCACATAAAGCAGAGGGTTTCAAAGGATGAAGCGATAGATTTCTTCAGAACGGTTATGGGTATAGAGGTGGTCTGATTGGTAAAAATAAGGCATGGTAAAAAGAGAAAGTTCGGTAAGGGGGCAAGGCCCTGCAGAAGGTGCGGGCAGTATGGGCCTGTAATTCAGAAATATAACCTCATGGTCTGCAGGCAATGCTTCAGAGAGGTAGCTGAAAAGATGGGTTTTCAGAAGTTTGAGTAGGGGTGATTGTATTGCCAGCTTCATCAGTTCTTCCAAACCTTTTCTCAACAATATACAACAACGAGCTGAGAAACAGGAAGGAATGCCTCGTAATTCCAGCTTCGAAGCTTGCTCAGGAAGTGCTGAGGGTTATGCAGAAGGGTAAGTATATCGGGGAATTCGAATTCATTGACGACGGGATAAAGGGGAAGTTGAGGGTTCAGCTCCTTGGAAGGATAACAAAGTGTGGCTCCATAACCCCAAGGTACCCTGTATCTGTGGACAAATACTACCTGTGGGAGAGAAGGTACCTGCCAGCTGTAAATGTTGGCATGCTTATAGTAACCACAAGTCAGGGAGTGATGAGCCACACCGAAGCAATTCAAAAGGGTCTTGGAGGGAGGCTTCTTGGCTACGTCTACTAAGGCGGGAATTGAGGAAACTATGGAGCCTCCTGCGGGAGTTAACGTTACAATGAGAGACAGCACTCTAGTTGTTTCAGGTCCGAAGGGAAAGGTGGAGAGGGACTTTTCAAAGATACCCATAAGGGTTAAGGTTGAATCAGGAAAGGTTAAACTTGAGACAATATCCTCAAGAAAATTCGACAGGTCCGTAATGAATACCTGCAAAAGCCATGTAGCAAACATGTTCAAGGGAGTTACTGAAGGGTTTACGTACAGGCTGAAGGTCGTCTTTGCACACTTCCCGATAACTGTAAAGGTTCAGGGAGATGAGGTCCTGCTTGAGAACTTTTATGGCGAGAGGTCCCCCAGAAGGGCAAGGATAGTTGGAGAAGGTACAAAGGTAAAAGTTGAGGGCGATGATATTGTAGTTTCAGGCCCCTCGCTCGAAGGTGTTGCACAGACTGCAGCGAACATAGAGCAGGCTACAAAGGTGAGGGGGAAGGACCAGAGGATCTTTCTTGATGGAGTCTACATATACCAGAGGAAGGTGAATGAATGATTGAGAAGAAAATTTGTCAGGCCTGAGAGCTGGAGATATAAGAGGCTGAAACCGAACTGGAGAAAGCCAAAGGGAATAGACCACAAGGTCAGGCTGAGCGTTAAAGGCGTTCCACCTCTGGTAAAAATAGGCTACGGAAAGGAGAAGAGCAAGAGAGGTCTTCATCCTTCCGGCTTTTATGAAAAGCTTGTTCATAATATAAATGAGCTTGAAGGCCTTGACCCTGCAAAGCATGCTGTAAGGATAGCATCAGGTGTAGGGAAGAGGAAGAAAATGGCAATAATTGAAAAAGCCAAGCAGGCAGGGCTTAAAATACTGAATACAGGAAAGGTTGTGATTTCCAAATGAGCCTGGCAAACAAGAAGGAGATGGCTGCAAAACTGCTAAAGGTGGGAGTTGGCAGGGTAAAGTTCAACCAGGATTCTCTGGACAGGATAGAGGATGCTGTTACAAGAGAGGACATGAAAAGGCTGATCAAAGCAGGGGATATATGGGCTGCGCAGCCAAGGGGAATAAGTTCGGGAAGGAAGAAAGCCAAAAAGGTAAAGAAGTCAAAGAGGGGAAGGGGAACAGGCTCAAAGGAAGGGAAGAGCACAACAAGGCAGCCGAGAAAGCAGAGCTGGGTAAGGCAGGTTAGAGCTTTAAGAAGGTATCTTAAGCTGCAGAAGGCTAAGCATGAATTGAATCAAGAGCAGTTCAAACATTTCTACCGAAAGGTGAAGGGAGGAGAAGTCAGAAGCCTAAGGCGCCTTAAGGAATTGATCGAGGAGGAGAAGAGGAGGCAGTAAAAATGAATAAAGGATACACTCAGGTATTCAGGAGAAGAAGGGAAGGAAAGACTGACTACAAAAAGAGAAGGGCTCTTATAATCTCAAAACTTCCTTTTGTTCATGTGTTTGTATCATCAAGGAATGTATACGCAGAGATTGCTAGGGCAACTGCTAAAGGAGATGAGGTAATAGCATCTGCAAATTCCATCCAGCTTAGAAAGCTTGGCTGGATTGCTAGCGGCAAGAGCATTCCAGCCTGCTATCTGACAGGTCTGCTTCTTGGGAAAAAGGCCAAGCAGGCCGGGCTTGATGAGGAAGTGATACTTTACACAGGCCTCAAGGCATATATTCCTGGCTCAAGGCTTTCCGCAGTGGCAAAGGGGCTTGTTGAGTCAGGAGTTAAGCTGAGAGTTGACGAAGAGACTTTTGCTAATGAAGATAGAATATCAGGTTCACACATAGCAGAGTATGCAAAGAGCCTGAAGGGCAAAGAGGAGTTAGAAAGGAGATTTTCAGGCTTCATGGCAAAGAAGCTAGATCCTGAAAAGATAACAGAAGTCTTCGAAGCCGTTAAAGCCAAGATAGTTGAAGGGGTGGAGAAGTAGTCATGGCAGTAGCTGAAAGGGGTGCTGAAGAGCAGGCTCCATGGGTTCCAAGGACAAAGCTTGGCAACCTTGTGGCGACAGGCAAGATAACATCATTGCAGGAGATATTCGAAAACGGATGGAAGATAAGGGAAGCAGAGATAGTTAAAACGCTTCTTCCCAACCTGAAGAGCAATGTTGTCGGAGTTGGCATAGTGCAGAAGCAGACAGACGCAGGCGAGTTAACAAGGTTCAGGGCGGTTGTTGCTGTAGGTGAAGAGAGTGGATGGTTTGGAGTTGGTCATGCAAAGGCTGCACAGATGAGAAATGCAATAGATAAGGCAACCACTGTTGCAATGCTCAACATAATACCAGTTGTGCAGGGATGTGGAAGCTGGGAGTGCAGATGCGGCTCAAATCATTCTGTCCCTTTCAAGCTTGAGGGGAAGAGCGGAAGTGTCAAGGTTGTGGTTTTGCCTGCTCCGAGAGGGCTAGGGCTTGTTGCGGGTCAGACTTTAAAGGACCTGCTGTCGATAGCAGGCATAAAGGACTGCTGGACAGTCACTTTCGGCAATACAAGCACTCCTTCCTCAATAAGCAATGCTCTTTACGACGCCTTCCTGAACGAATACAAGCTTCTTACCACAAGGTGATTTGGATTGACTCTCCTGCTTGCCATAAGGTTAAGGGGTACCCTGAATGTCAGGGGAGATGCAGCTGAAGCTATGAAGAGGCTCAGGCTTTACAGAAAGTTCAACGCAACACTTCTCAACGATGATAAAACAACCGTTGGAATGCTGAGAGCTGCTTCTGCTTTCGTAGCATGGAGCAAGATAGAAAAGGAGCAGCTTGTAAAGCTTCTCAGGACAAGGGGCTACATCAGCAAAGGAAAAGTTAGAAGAATGACCGACGAAGATGTAAAGCAGTTCGGTTTTGAATCGATAGAAGCTCTTGCTGAACAGCTTCTGCAGGGGAAGATAAAATGGTCAAAGATAGAATGGGTGAAGCATACATTTAACCTTGCCCCTCCAAGAGGAGGCTTCAAGAGGAAGCTTACAACTTTTTACGGGGCTGACGGGATGCTTGCAGAGAATCCGGAGCTGCCTCAGCTGATGGAGCGAATGATTTAAGTGCATGGGGTGCGAAGGTAGAATGTTCTGCGAGGTAAGGAGGTTATACTGATTTTGCCTACCCGACTCAGAAAGGCAAGAAAGCTCAGGGGAAGTAGAACCATGGGCTGGGGGCAGGTAGGGCAGCACAGAAAGCACGGAGCAAAGGGAGGCTATGGCAAGGCTGGCCTTCATAAGCATAAGTGGAGCTGGGTTGTAAAATATCAGCCTGACTATTTTGGCTCCCATGGCTTCTACAACCCGACTGTATCGAGAGTTGAGAGATGGGTCAATGTCGGCCAGCTGGAAGAAATAGCAAGAAAGAATGCTGATAATGGTAATCTAGACCTGCATTCACTTGGCTATGACAAGCTGCTTGGAGCTGGGAATGTAAGTATCCCTCTTGTAGTGAAGGTAGCACAATTCAGTCAGAGAGCCAAGGAAAAGGTTGAGAAAGCAGGAGGAAAGGTTATTCCAGTAGAGGGGGTATAGGCCCCGCATTGGCCTTCACCGATATAATCAAGGGCGCCGCTTCAGTTCTTCCCGAGATACCCAAGCCTACAAAGAAACCATCGCTGACTGAAAAGTTCATATGGACAGCAATAGCGCTTGTCATATTTCTTGTCATGTCAGAGGTGCCTTTATACGGAGTTGCAATAGCAGGGAATCTTCAGAACACAGCTAGCATACTCAGAACAATATTTGCATCAACCCAGGGCTCGCTGATGGAGCTGGGTATAGGGCCCATAGTTACAGCAGGACTCATATCCCAGCTTCTTGTAGGTTCTGAGCTGATAAGGCTGGATTTCAGCAAGCCTGAGGACAGGTCTGCCTTTACAGCATTCAATAAGGTGTTTACTGTTGCATTCATAGTAGCAGAAGCGATTCTTTACACATTGAGCGGATACCTGAGAGGACCGAACGGAGCTGCCCTGAGTGCAATGACATCTCTGATAGTAATACTTCAGCTTGTAGCTGCAAGCATGGTTGTCTTCATGCTCGACCAGATGATACAGAGGGGCTGGGGATTTGGCTCTGGAATAAGCCTCTTCATAATGGCAGGTGTTGCTCAGAGATTTATGCTGGATTTATTTTCACCCATAGCTCAGCCTTCAATAGGATACTTTGGTATAGTCCCTTTTGCTATAAATGCTACAGCAACAAAGACAGTTTCAACCATAGTCTACAGGAACGGGCTTGCACCTGACCTGATAGGGCTTGCAGCGACAATAGCGATAATGCTCTTCATAATCTACCTGGAGGGTGTAAGGATAGAGGTGCCGATTTCATCACAGAAATACAAGGGTTTTTCAGGAGTATATCCTATAAAGCTTCTCTATGTGAGCAACATACCAGTAATTCTTGTCGGTGCGTTGATAGCAAACCTTCAGTTCTTTTCTCTTCTCCTTCAGAGCAGGCTTGCAACTGCAGGGACAAATCCCCTGATAAACCTCTTTGCTACGTATTCCAATCAGGGAGGGCAGCAAGTGCTTACAGGAGGTCTGCTCTACTATCTCGTAACTCCAAACTCTCTTGGCCAGGCAGCTCATGAGCCACTTCAAACATTCACATCAATATTATTCATGGTAGTCTTCTCTGTTCTCTTTGCAAAGCTTTGGGTGGAGCTAGGAGGAATGTCCCCTGAAAAGGCTGCAAAGAGCCTTCTTGACGCACAGGTAAGCGTTCCTGGCTTCAGGAGCACGACAGCATCTCTAGGCTTGGTTCTTGCAAAATACATCCCTTCAGTCACAATAATAGGAGGCTTACTTGTAGGGCTTATTGCAGGAGTATCGAGCATATTCGGTGTTTATGGCGGCTCAGGAATAGGCCTGCTTCTGATGATAGATATAATCCTGCAGTACTACCAGACGCTGATAAAGGAGCAGGTCGATGAACTTATGCCTAGACTCGGTGGTCTGATTGGTGGTTCATAGCAGAGTACTTGTTGGGGGATTGCCTGGAGTAGGCAAGACAACAGTTCTGAACAGGGTTGCAGAGCAGATAAAATTACAGGGCATGGAGGTGCAGCTGGTTGTATTCGGAAGCGTAATGCTTGAGGAGGCAAAGAAGCTGGGGGTTATGGACAGAGACCAGCTCCGTTTCCTTCCGGTGCCTCAGCAGAGGTCTCTTCAGATAAGTGCAGCAAAGAAGATTCATTCAATATCATCGGATTTTGTGCTGATAGATACCCATTTTGTCATCAGGACTCCTGAAGGTTTCTGGCCTGGTCTGCCTATAGATGTGCTGAGGGAGATAAAGCCAACTCATATAGTTATGATAAGAGCCCCAGTGCAGGCAATAGTCTTCAGGCGCCAGCAGGACAAGGCAAGAAAGAGAGATTTCGAGCCCGAGGAGCAGATAGAGCAGGAGTTAGAACTTTCAAGGCAGTTCATGGTTGTAGCGTCAGCAGAAACCGGAGCCCCGATGAAAGTAATTGACAATCCTGAGGGAAAATTGGATGAAGCTGTCAACGAATTTCTCGGCACAATAAGGGTAAAAGCAGCTGCAAAGGAATAAAGGTGAAACTCTTGACCTGCATGGTCTGTAAAGAAAGGTTAAAGAAGGCACAAAGAAACCTTCTGAATACTTGAGGTGCTGATGCATTGTTCGAACTTTCAACCCTGCTTACATTTCCTTGGATTGCCATAATAGTTATACCCATAGAGATAGCCTCCAGCTTAGTAGCCAACTATGTGATAGTCAAGAAGACAGACGTAAACCAGCTGAGGGTAGCTACCATAGAATACCAATCTTTCATGAAAGAATACAGGCAGGCTGTAATGCAGAAGGACCAGGCGAAGGTTGATAAGCTGAAGAAGAAGATGAAGAGTGTTCAGGACCCTTACATGAAAGCTCAGAGAGAGAGGATGAGGGTAAGCTTCTCCTACCTCTTTCCTTTAACACTGATCTACTTTGCTCTTGCCTTTGCTGTAGGCTTCAGAACCCTTGTTGCAGTATCTCCCTACAAGATACCTGCGCTTCCTCTACCTCAGCTTCCATTCATAGAGGCGCTTACACCATTTCATTCAGGCTTCGGAATGCCTTTATTCACATGGTACTTTCTCACATACACTGCAATAAATCTTCTGATAAGCAGGCTGATGGGGACTACGTGGGCCCAATAGATTAAAAGGTGTTAGGCCTCGCAATCAATTGTACTTTCAGGTCCTCCAGCAGTGGGGAAGACAACTGTTGCAAGGATAATCTCGTCAAAGCTTCCACTGAAATATGTGTCTGGAGGGGATATGCTGAAGGAGCTTGCAAAGGAGAGAGGCTACAGGGTTGGGGGAGAGGAATGGTGGGATACAGAAGAAGGCCAGAAATTCCTGAGGGAAAGAGCCAGAGACTTCAGGTATGACCTTGAAGTCGATAAAAGGCTTCAGCAGCTTGTCATAAAAGGAGGTTATGTAATAACAAGCTATGCAATACCCTGGCTCAATCCAAATGGGATAAAGGTGTGGCTTAAGGCATCCCAGCTTGTCAGGGCAAAGAGAATGGCAAGAAGGGATGGAATAGCTGTCGATAAGGCGCTTGAAATAGTAAAAGTAAGGGACAGCGAAAATGCAGAACTTTACAAAAGGATGTATGGATATGAGTTTGAGAAGGATTTATCTGTATTTGACCTGATGATAAATACAGAGCAGATAGATGCAGAAGTAGTAGCAAACCTAATTATTCAATATGTATCCTCTCTTGGCTAGGTGCTGACTAACTATGCCAAGCAGGCTTAGGGAAGAGATATTCAGAAGCCTAAAGGTTGTGGGAGAGGACTCTGAAGGCGAATACGGCTATTTCCCTGATGAGAGACCTGTTCATGAGTTGCTGAGATACGGATTCATACCGCTTGACAAGCCTGCGGGGCAGCTCAGTCATCAGGTTGTAGCATGGGTGAGAAGAATAGCAGGGGTTGATTCCGCAGGGCACAGCGGAACTCTGGACCCGATGGCAACTGGCTTATTGCCTATAGCAATAAACGACGCAACCAAGGCTCTTTCAACTCTTTTGCTCGGACCAAAGGAATATTATGCTGTGATGAGATTGCACAGTCCTGTTCCTGACAATGAACTGCAGCAGGTAATTAATGAGTTTACAGGAGAGATATACCAGAGGCCTCCACAGAGAAGCAGCGTAAGAAGGGTTACAAGGACAAGACAGATTTACGAGATGGAGGTTGTTGAGAGGAAGGGGAATCTTGTCTTAATCAGAGTACTCTGCCAGGCTGGTACATATGTAAGGAAGCTGATTTACGATATGGGAGAAGTATTGGGAGTTGGAGCAACCATGACTGAGCTGAGAAGGACAAAGGTATGCAAGATATCTGAAGAGGACGGGCTTGTAAGGCTCCAGGAGCTTGCTGTAGCGTTCAGCAATTACAGGGAAAAAGGCGAAGATAAGATGCTGAGGCAGGTGGTTTGGCCGATAGAATCTGCTGTAAGGCATCTCAAGAGTATAGTGGTTAAGGATTCAGCAGTAGACCCAGTCTGCCATGGCGCCATGCTCGCAGCTCCAGGATTGGCCAGAATATCGATGGATATTGAGAAAGATGATATCGTTGCTATTTACACTCAGAAGGCAGAGCTTGTAGGTTTTGGAGCTGCTCTGATGAATGCTAACGAAATGGAAGATGCTGAAAAAGGCTTTGTTGTAAAGGTCAACAGGGTGGTTATGCCGGCTGGAAGCTATCCCCATTACAGGAAGGGCGCAGAGCTGAAGCAGCAGATTCAGACCTGATGAATACGTTAATAAAATTATGGCCTAATGAAAAAACGTTTGATATATCAAGTCTCATCTATTATTAAAGCAATAGGGGGACCTGTATGACTGAGCAGCTGCTTGAGGTAGCTTTTGGTATTGACGGTCTCCAATCTTTTCTCGAGAGAAGAGGTCATACACTTCTCATAAAGGGGCTTGCAGGAACAGGCAAGACAACCCTTTCCCTGCATCTACTCTCAGAGCTGGGAAAGGGGAAGGGAGTATACATATCATCAAGAGTGTCAGAGGAAAAATTGGCAAAGCAGATTCCATGGATGAAGAAAGCTCTCACAAATCAAAGCGATTTCATAGATGTAAGGGTTGATTCGCCTGCAGCTGTGCTCGAAACAATAATGCTCCTTGTTTATCAGAAAAAGGCGCCTGTAATCGTTCTTGACACATGGGATGGCCTGGCAAAGGAGATGAAGCCTGTCGAAAGGCTCAGGGCTGAGAAGACTTTGACGGCTATTGCAGATTCGTCTGAAACGAGAATAATATTCGTCAGTGAAGAGCCTGGTATGACCACTATGGATTACATGGTTGATGGAATAGTTGAATTAACAAGGTCAGAAGAGTATTCAAGGGTCTTCAGGGAGATAGAACTCAGGAAGCTGAGAGGGACTTCGATAACGCAGCAGAGGTATCTCTACACGCTTCTTGGAGGCAGATTCAAGCATTTTGCCCCGTACATGGAGCCTGACTACAGCAAGCTGAGAAAAGCAAAACCTATACCTGATTATGATGATGGTTACTCTTTCGGCAGCAGGGAGCTTGATGAAATATTATTTCCGCTTCGCCATGGCACATCTCTTGTAATAGAGTATGGAGAAAGGGTGCCCTATTCAGCAATCAGGCTGCTGGAGTATCCATTAGTTGCAAACTTCCTGAATCTGGGAAGGGCTGTAGTGATGATTCCATTGCTAGGTGCAAGTGTCAAGGAAATGAGCCAGCATCTGTCAAGGTGCGTCGATGCTGATGCGATGAAAGAAAGGCTGAAAATTGCTGTAGCATCTGAATACGTGAATGATGGGGAGAAACAGTTCTACAACATTGGCAAGAGCAGGGTAAGAAACGAGCATAGCGCCTTTGCCGAAGAGGTAGAAAAAATAAGAAGGAAGTCAAAGGATAATCACTTGCTCGTTGTAGACAGCATAAGTTTCCTTGAAAACAGGTTTGCAACTGAAGCTGAAGAGCTGCTTGAAAGCCTCTCGCACAGGGTGATACAGACGCAGTCAAACGGTGATGCTGTAATATTCCTTCTAAATTCTTTTTCAAAGCTCAGGGATAGAATACTAACCATGACGGAGAGGCACATAAAGCTGATGGTGAAGGACAGGTCTGTAGTTCTGATGGGAGAGAAGCCAGCTACGGAAGCATATGTCATGGAACCAAATCAATCAAATCCGCTTTTGCCAAGGGTGACAAGAGTGGTGTAACTGTTTGGAGGAAGTTTTCAACAGTGAAAGCATAATGAAAACATCTAACATGCAGATAGAAAGCCTTCTGTTTGAATGTGTAGAAAGAGCACTTGAGCCATTGGGCTACAATGCTAGAGAATCTATATTCAGGCTGTTTGAAGCCAGAACTAGCATTCCCAGGAAAAAGATATTTTCAAATTCGGATGCATTCTTGATTCACCTGCAAAATCTCTTTGGAAAGCCTGCTGCAAAGACACTAGAGATGGCTATAAAGAGGGAGATAATAAGAAGGTTCGACCTTCAGAATGATAGCAGTGAAGAGCTACCTGAACTGATTAATGAAATCAAGCAGAGAATTCAGAAACAGAATGAATAAGCAGGTTCGAATATATTTTTATACCTTGCATCAAGGAAGCAGCACAACGCCGAGGTACCCTAGCCTGGTAGGGGGCAGATAATGTGATGCTCAAGCCTGGAGCCGGGTTCAGCTGGGTAGCCTGTGTCCGAAAGGACTCGTGAGTTCAAATCTCACCCTCGGCGCTATTGCAACCAAAGCACCAACACAAGTAAGACTCCGTCTCTAAAATTCCACTCAAGCTTTCGGCGAAGCGTTAAAATTAATGCGACAACGGTTCTCTTTCTTTTTTGAATTTCAAAAGTTTATTAGGAAGCCTTAAAATTTATTTAATGACATGCAAAAGTACGTTGTTCTGTCGAATCATCCACCTAACAGCTGTCCATCAGCCAACCGAATGCTGAGGGAAAGAGGTAACCACATGAATAAAGACCTGCCTCCTCTTTTCCAGAAGTACCATATCAATGTAGAAACAATGCTTCATCTCGACCCAGGACATAAAATTCTCTGGATAATGCAGGCTCCAAACTCAGAAGCGATAAGAGATATGATATACGAAAGCGGACTGGGACAGTGGAATGATTTCGAGTTCTACATGACGTCGACGCTAGATGAGATCACCTCTGCGATAGACAAGCTGCCAAGCATTTGGTAGAATTGAATCATTCGCTAACGTGGTTTCTTCCAATTTTTTTTAAGCATGTTAGCTCTAGTTTTAACTAATTTTGATCGGTTGAAGAAAAATGTAATACAAATATTCACCCAGCCTTCCTGCTCTTTTCAGGTATCTAATGCAAAATAGTTAACATGAGCTGAATCTCTCTATCTTGAAGCTATTCCCTAGCAAATAAAGGTAGGCTCTTCAGGCCCCATTTTAACCTTATAGTCTCAGCTTTTTGAAAGAACCTTCGATACCTTATCTTCCATCACCCTAGCTTTGTCTCTTCTATCATCAACTCTTAGTACAAAATCCACTCTTTTTGCTCCAGCCTCAAATACTGCTTCATGCGCTGCAGATACTGCCTTGAATATGGTATCAAGCTTATCAGCTTCAAGAACAGTCGACATAGGATTAGTCTGATATCTCACACCTTTTGTCTTTGATATTGCTTTTATCGCAGCGATAACATATTTTGATACGCTTATGTCTGAGCCTATGGGGTGTATGCTGAATTCAGCTATTACTTTTAAACCTCTCTTTGGCATAAGACCAGTATAACCTGCTTGGCTATAAACTTCCACCACTTTTTGGACATTGATTTCTTCCAAAACAGGTCTGTTTATTGCCAATGTTTCAAAAGATGGAATTACAAACATTGCTGACTTTTGTGAAATACATTCTTCCCGTGCTTAAAAAATTGAGAAGATCCAATCGGAAAAGATTAAGTGTATAATTGCCTGTATCTCATGCAGTTGAAAAGATTAAAATCTGCATCACATCCTGAAGATACGCAGAGGAGGCAATATCACATCTCTTTAGCTCCAGGTGAAATTCCAAGGTATGTGCTGCTGCCAGGCGACCCTGCCAGAGTGGCTAAAATAGCCTCCATGTGGCAGGAGAAGAAGAAAATAGCGGAGCATAGAGAATTTATCACCTATGCAGGAAAGTATAGAGGTGCAAACATCTCATGCACATCTACGGGGATAGGCTCTCCTGCTGCTGCAATTGCTATGGAAGAACTCTTGAGCGTTGGAGCTGATACTTTCATAAGAGTTGGCACGACAGGAGCCCTGAAAAAGGAGATAAAGATAGGCGATTTGATAATAACATCTGCATCATGCAGAATGGATGGAACCAGTTCTCAATACATATGGCAAGGCTACCCTGCAGCCGCAAGTTATGAAGTGGTTCTCGCCTTGGTGGAAGCTGCAGAAACTGTTGGAGCAAGATATCATGTTGGCATAACAGCAAGTGCAGATTCATTTTATATAGGCCAGGGAAGACCTGGCTATAAAGGCTACAGCCCAAGCTGGAGCAGAAATCTGATAGAGGATGCAAGGAAAGCAAATATACTTAATTTTGAAATGGAATCGTCAGTGCTTTTTACTCTTGCAGGAATATACAATGTGAGAGCAGGATGTATTTGCGCTGTTATAGCAAACAGGGAAACTGACGAATTTGTACAGGATGCAGGAATCGAGAATGCAATCAGGGTTGCAAATGAAGCAGTGGCAATTCTTCACGACTGGGATAGAAAAAAAGATAAAATCAAAAAGAGTCATTTCTATCCTTCAATTTTAAAGCAAAATGTTATCTAATGATACTAGCCTGGCTAAAAGCGAGCTGGTATATATTGTATCTAACCAACGAGGAGGAAAGTGCTCTCGAAGGGGAGTATGGTGAAGCTATTGCAACTTCATACAGAGTGCTTTTATCGCTCGGAGAATACCTTGGGGCAGACAGACTGATACCTATTTCTTCTGCTCACATATCTGGGGTTAATTATGCCAACATAGGGGAAGAAGGATTAAGGTTTGTCGAAAAATTGAGTGAAGATGCAAGGGTAAGGGTAAAGACAACACTCAACCCTTGCGGAATAGAGCTTGACAATCCTTCATCACTTAACCCTCCTTCACATTTCATCGAAAGGCAGAAGAAGATTATAGATTCATACATGAAGATGGGAGTTTCGCCAACACTTACATGCGTGCCATATGAATACGATAACAAACCCAGAAGAGGCAGCCATATAGCATGGGCAGAAAGTTCCGCATCCATCTATGCAAATTCAGTGCTTGGAGCTATGACAAACAGAGAAAGTGCAATCAGCTCTCTAGCAGCCGCAGTGACAGGAAAGACCCCAAATGCTGGGATGCATCTTCCTGAAAACAGGAAACCAGGCCTAGTTGTTTCTGTATCCAGCGATGCCATACCTAAAACAACTGCAGAATTCGGCCTGCTTGGCCTCTTTGCAGGAAAGCTGACACAGAAGCCAATAGGCTTTACTGGTATAGGCAAGCCTGACAGGCATCAGATGAAGGCACTTGGAGCTGGTATAGGTACATCAGGCTCCTCTCCTATGTTCATTATGCTTAATTCAAAGCCAAAGGGCGTAGAAGAGGTGCCATATACTATTCATGAGAAGAAGGAGATGCAGGATGCTAGCTCTCTTTCGTCAGAGCCTCAGATGGTGCTTCTTGGCTGTCCTTTCTACACTTTCTCAGAAGTTAACAAATTGGCAAAGTTGGTATCAGGTAAAAAGGTAAGCAAAAGGTTCTATCTTCATCTATCCAGGTCTGTCTACGAAAGGGCTGAAGGAGAGAATATAATACATAAGCTAGAATCGTCGGGTATAAAAGTGCTGAAAGATGTATGCCCGAGCCTCACTCCCATAGGCAGCTGGAATGGCATGGATAAAGCAATAACCGACTCTGCAAAGGGTAGCTATTATATGAGAACGGCTCTGAAGTACAAGGTTGGCGTGTTGGACCTGGAAACGATAATCAAGCTATACACTGAATAATGATACCTATTTTACTGTAACAGATTTGGCAAGGTTTCTCGGTTTATCTATATCTGCCCTCAGAAGCTTTGCAGCATGATATGCTAGCAGCTGCATCGGTATGGCTGTGACGAGAGGATAATGCTGATTATCAACCTTTGGTATTCTTATGAAATAATCGTATATTGCATTTGGCTCTGATGAAACGCCTATCAGCATTCCCCCTCTGGCTTTAACCTCCATCCCATTGCTTATTGTGTCCTGGTAGGATTCATCCAAGGGATTTATCAGAATCAGGGGCACTCCTTTTTCTATCAATGCTAATGGCCCATGCTTCAGCTCTCCTGCAGCCAAACCTTCTGCATGAATGTATGCAAGTTCCTTCATCTTGAGCGCTCCTTCCAGCGCTATTGGATAGTTCATTCCCCTTCCAAGATAATACAGGTCCTTTCCTGAAGCTATCGTTTCGGCAATTCTTTTTATTGCTTTTTCTTCCTTTATAGCTTCCCTTATCGCTTCAGCTATACCCTCTATCTCCTGCCTGTCAACTCCTTTCTTCGAGATCAGGTAAAAGAGTGCAATTTGTGAAGTGAAGCTCTTCGTCGCAGCCACTCCGACCTCCTGCCCAGCCCTGAGATTTACAACGGTGTCGCTTATCCTTTCAAGCGTTGAAGGAGAATGGTTTACAACTCCAAGGACATTACAACCTCTCTCCTTGCCTGCCCTCACAGCTTCCAGCACATCCATTGTCTCTCCGCTCTGACTTACAGCAACAAGCACTGTTTCGTCGTCAAACCACCTCAAATAAGACTTGTATTCGCTTGCAAGTATCACTTCGCTATACACCCCCATATTTCTTGCCAGATACTCTTTTCCAACCATGCTTGCATGGTAGCTTGTACCTGCTGCAACAAAGAACACCTTCTTTGCCTCCTGCAACTGCTTCCTGAACAGGGTCAAAGAGCCAGGGTCCTGTCTCAGAACCCTCATCACAGCTTCAGGCTGTTCGTATATCTCCTTCAAAGTATAGTGCTCATAGCTCTCCTTTCCTTCTGAGCTCATTTCTTCAGCCAATTCAACCACTTCAAAATTTCTTCTTGCTCCGTTGAGACTTCTTACATCTATCTTCTCCCTCTGAAGAAGGCATACTGAATCATCTTCAAGAAACACAGCTTTGTTTGTCCAGTCTATGAAGCCAAGAACATCGCTTGCAACTGCGGAGAAACCCTTTCCAATCCCTACTATGAGAGGTGCATTATGTCTCAAGGCAAGCAGGGAATCTGGGTGATGCCTGCTCATTATAACTAAAGCGTATTGTCCCTCAATCGTCTTTGCAAGCTCAAGTCCAGAATCAATAAGGCTCTTACCCTCTTTCAAATAATCCTCCATCAGATGGGCAACAACTTCAGTGTCAGTTTCACTCAAAAATTTATGACCTTTCAGCTTCAGCTCTTCCCTCAGTTGTGAGAAATTATCTATTATACCGTTATGAATTACTGCAACATTCCCGTCGCAAGATAGGTGAGGGTGCGCATTTGAGTCGCTTACACCTCCATGGGTCGCCCACCTCGTATGTGCTATAGCAACATACCCTCTTACTGGATTTGACCTGTAAAGCTGAAGCAACTTCTCTACACTACCTGCCTTCTTCAGAACATCAATCCCATGACCGTTCAGCACAGCAAGGCCTGCGGAATCATAACCCCTGTATTCCAGCCTTTTTAGGCCAGACAATACCTCAAAGGAAATGTCTGCAGTATCTATCCTTCCTATGATTCCGCACATATGATAGCCTCGACTGAAGCTGCTATAAAAGGACCTACTGCAGCAGAATGATAATTTTAGTGCATTACCATTGAATAAGCTTATAATATTCTGCCATAACCAGAGCAAAGCATTTAATAATATTATAATGTAGGTCATAATGGTTTGAAGTCAAAACTGACCTTCAACGAAGGAGGAAAGAATTACTCTGCTGACGTGGAATTGCTGAGCGAGCCTGATGCTGTAAGGAGTGCGTCCGATGAGATGGCGCTGGCAATAATGAAGGAGGTATCAAAACAGCCTCTTTATTCAAGGGAGATAGCTTCAAGGCTGAATGTCAGGGAGCAGACAGTATATTACCATGTAAGAAAACTTCTCTCTCTGGGATTGCTCAGGGTTTATTCGACAGAGTCGGTTAGAGGAGCACTGGCAAAGAAAGTCCAGGCAAGCTCTCAGGGTTTGGCATACATTTATGAGAGGGGTTCTCTGTCGCCTCTTCCAAGTCCTTCAACCCCAGATGCACTGAGGTCATTTTTCGGCGAATTCATCCGTGACGGCTCCTTTCAAGGTTATGTGGTAGTGGGAAGTCCAGAGCCTCACGGAAAATTCAGGGCATCTGCAAGGGATGGGCATTATGCTACGCAGCTTGCCTTTTTTATCGGTAGCATAGCTGTTCCTTCATCATCGTTTGCAGTCAAGCTTGATACAGATACAAAGCTCGAAATGTCTTACCTTGATAACCTTGTACTTATAGGCGGACCTGCAACGAACCAGATAACTGCCGAAGTAAACCCAAGCCTTCCGGTAAAATTTGATGAAACCAACTACTGGGCAGGCCTGCTCGATGAAAGGGGAAGAAGGTTCAGCAATGATACTGATGCTCTCATTGCAAAGGTGAAGAATCCCTTCAACCCTGACAGGCATGTTGTGGTTATTGCAGGCATAAGGCATGTTGGGACGAAGGCTGCTGTAATAGCTCTTACACAGCAGGCTGATGAGCTGCTTGGAGAATATAAAGGAGGTGAGCCTTTTGCATGCATAATCAGGGGTTTCGACCAGGATGGAGATGGAAAGGTGGATAGGGCAGACCTGATTAGTCTGTACAACCCCATTTAAAATTTATTCCATGCAACATCATTTATTGAGGTAAGACATATAAACAATTTACTTAAAGGCATAAGGCACAAATAAGTGATAGTTATTGTCAAGCGAGTTCAGGCCGATAGTCCGTCTTGCAGGCAGGGACCTTGATGGAACAAGAAAGATAGTCTATGCTCTGCAGGATATTAAGGGCCTGAATGTCAGTCTTGCTAATGCTATAGTAAATTCTCTCAGGCTTGACCCGAAAGTAAGGCTGGGTCAGCTTTCTGATTCTCAGCTAACAGAACTTGAAAAGAGTCTCAGAGACATAAGGTCTCTTGGCCTTCCACCCTGGCTGCTTAACAGGAGGAAGGATTACGAAACCGGAGAAGACAGGCACTTGCTGGAATCAGACCTTGACTTTGTCATCAAGAACGATATAGAAAGGGAAAAGGCGATAGGAAGCTGGAGAGGAGTAAGGCATAGCCTGGGGCTTAAGGTCAGGGGTCAGAGGACAAGAACAACAGGCAGGAAGGGGCAGACGGTTGGAGTGAGAAAAGCTGCTGTTCAGGCAACTCCTGCAAAGGAGACTAGCGAGTAGAGCAGGGTGAGTGTATCTTTTGGGAGACCCGAAGAAGCCGAAGAACAAGTATTCAACCCCAAGAAACCCATGGAGTTCAGACCAGCTTTCTTCAGAGCTCTACCTTCTTGGCACTTATGGTCTGAGAAATAAAAGAGAACTATGGAAGATAGAGACTGAGCTTTCAAGAATAAGAAAGCAGGCAAGGTCTCTCCTTGCAGCTCCGCCTGATGTAAGGGAAAGGACAAGCGGTGCTCTGATAAACAGGCTTTACAGCCTTGGACTGGTTTCAGAAGGTGCTTCGATCGATGATATACTCAGCCTGAAGGTTGAAGATATACTGGAGAGAAGGCTCCAGAGCATAATATGGAGAAAAGGTCTTGCAAAGACACCTTATGAAGCAAGACAGATGATATCTCACAAAAGGGTGATGGTTGGCGAAAGGGTAGTCTCCAAGCCTGGATATCTTGTCAAAAGGTCAGAGGAGGAAAAGCTTTCGATAAGAGGTCCTGTAATGGCACAGGAGGGAGCAAAGAGTTGAGCGACACACCCCAGCAGGAAGGAGAAAAGAAGACAAGGAGAGGGAGAAGAAAAGCCAAGGAAGAAGAGGCTCCGAAGGTAGAAGAGGCTGAACAGCAAGTGGCACAGACTGAGGCAAAGGCAGATGAAGAGAAATACAGGTGGGGCGTTGCGCACATATACAGCAGTTTTAACAATACTCTTGTCCACATAACAGACCTTTCAGGTGCAGAAACAATAGCATTCAGCTCAGGGGGACAGCACGTCAAGGCTGACAGGCTTGAGTCGTCTCCCTACGCTGCTATGAAGTCAGCTGCAAAGTGTGCTGAAATAGCAAAGACAAAGGGAATAAACGCACTTCACATAAAGGTTAGAGCTGTAGGCGGGACAGGACCAAGAACGCCAGGTCCAGGAGCTCAAGCAGCAATAAGAGCTATAGCAAGGGCCGGTTTCAGAATAGGTAGGATAGAGGATGTCACACCTATACCACATGATACAACCAGGAAGCCTGGTGGAAGAAGGGGAAGAAGGGCCTGAATCCATAAGGTGAGAAATATGGCCAAATCTGTAAAAGTACTTGAAAAGGATGACGCTCATATAAAAGTCAGGTTTGAAGGTTACAACAGGTCATACCTTAATGCCATTAGAAGAATATGCCTTGCAGAGGTTCCAGTGCTAGCAATAGACGATGTTGTAATACTCGAAAATACATCTCCAGTCTACGATGAAATAGTTGCACACAGGCTCGGGCTTATACCTCTTATAACTCCTGCAGACAAATATCCTTTGCCAGAAGAGTGCGACTGCCATAACCCTTCAGGCTGCCCAAAGTGCAGAGTGATGCTTGTGCTCGATGCAACAGCAGGTAACATAGAAAGGACAGTCTTCTCAGGCGAGCTTGTCTCTCCGGAAGACCAGGCTGTGAGGCCTGTGAGCGATAAAATACCTATAGTGAAGCTTGCCCCTAACCAGAAGCTGAAGGTAGAGTGCTATGCCAGAATGGGAAGGGGAAGGGAGCATGCCAAATGGCAGGCTGCACCTGTTGCTATATTGACGGATGATGGCAAGGAAGACGGAGCTGTAACTCTTGAACTTGAGAGTGTGGGAAACTACACAGCCCCTGTTTTGCTCAGCAAGGCCGCAGAGACTCTGGCAAAGGAGCTGAAGCAGCTTCAGTCATCGATAGGTGAATAAAATTGCTAGACAGGGATGGGGCGTTAAAGAGTCTCAAAAAGACCAAAAGACCGGTCTTTCTATCTGCACTGAAAACTCTGCAGGGTTCAAGGAAGAGGTTTGCAAGGGTTAATGTGGAAAAGCTATCTAGAGTTGCTAAAGAAGGGTCGATAGTGCTTGTTCCTGGAAAGGTTCTGGGCGCAGGAAAGCTTGATAAAAAGCTGTTTGTAGGCGCTTTTGATTTTTCAGAAGAGGCCAGGAGAAAGATAATGGAATCAGGAGGGGAAGCTCTGTCTATAGATGAATTCATTTCACGTTTTTCAGATAAGGGGGGTATACTTCTTGTCAGATGAAGTAGTGATAGATGCCAAAGAAGCTATACTGGGAAGAGTGGCAAGCCTGGCTGCAAAGCTTGCGCTGCAGGGAAAAATGGTGCACGTTGTCAACGTAGATAAAATACTGATAAGCGGGAGCAAGAGGCATATAATAACAACATGGAAAAAATTCCTTGAAGTAGGCTCAGTTATTAATCCTGAGCATGGGCCTGTACACTTCAGAAGGCCTGACAACATATTCAAGAGGGTCGCTAGGGGAATGCTTCCCTGGAGAAAACCGAAGGGAAAGCAGGCATATAAGAGATTAAGAGCATATCATGGCTTTCCTGAAGAGTTGAAGAAGATTCAGACTTATGAAATAAGCAAGGTAAAAGCAACAAAGCCCGCCAGCTTTTATATAAGCCTGGGAGAGCTTGCCAGGGAGCTGGGATGGAAAGGGTATATGCTTGAAAAGCAAGTGCACATAAATAAGGGTTGATACCTGATGAGCACAGCTTCTGCAAAGAAATTTAAACTGTTTTCAGGTGCAAGGAAAACAGCAAGGGCAACTGCAGCCATCTACCCCGGGAATGGCAGAGTTAGGGTCAACGGTTTCCTGCTTGAAGCATTGCCAAACGAGCTTGCAAGGGAGATAATCATGGGTCCTCTCAGGGTTGCAGGAGACTTGAGATGGAAGGTCAACATAGACGTCGATGTTAAAGGCGGAGGGGTTATGGGCCAGGCATACGCTTCTGCAATGGCCATAGCCAGAGCATTCGTTGGCTTCATAAAGAGCCCAGAATTGAAGAAGAATATGCTTGAGTATGATAAACATCTGCTGACTGGAGACCCACGCCAGGCCGAGCCAAAGAAATTCGGAGGCCCTGGAGCAAGGAGAAGAAGGCAGAAATCGTACAGGTAGTTCTGCTGAAAGACTTTCACCTAAACGAGCTCAAAGTGAGCTGGGGTTATCATCATCAGCTCAGATACCCCAGAAGATATCATCGCTCAAATGGCAATGATTATAGCAGTATATGTGTGATTCTATTTCTTCTCGGGATTCTTGTCTACTTTTACATCATATATCAAAGGAGCCCCTCTCATGGCTGATGCAAAAGCAGCTATCATTGCAAGTACAGAGGCAATATAGAATGCGGTCCTCAGAGATACCATGAATGCAGGGGCAACAGCGTTCGGAAACCAGGTCTTGCTCTGCAGAACTGCTAAAGTTGACTGAGGAATTGATGATACAAGCTGAGAGGGCAATTGCTGAAGTATGCTTGCTACAGGATTGTACCCAAGGAATGCTGCAAAGAGCGCAGATGTAGGAGGTATATTGGCAAATACAGATGCAAGCTGAGGGGCTCCATCGCTGCTCAAGGATGAAGCGAAGCTGGATGGAAGCTGTGATGAAAGGACAGCTATTATGATTCCGAAGAATAATGCTATGCTAATAGTCTGCCCAACATTCTGTAGCGTTGCCCTCATGCCTGAGGCAACGCCTCTGTACTGAGGAGGTATGGCATTCATTATTGCAGCTATGTTTGGAGAGCCAAAAAGGCCATTGCCTATACCCATTACGAATATTATGATAGCAAAAGTTCTGTAATCAAAGTTGTATGGCAGGAGTGATAGCGCAAGAAAAGATAAAGCCACAACAACCATCCCGAGAGTAGCCAGAAATTTGGAGCCTATTCTGTCTGACAGCATACCACTGAGAGGGCCCATTACAACAAACCCGAGCATCATCGGTATTATGTAAATGCCAGACCAGAACGGTGTGGATTCGTAGCTGTATCCATGAAGAGGCAACCATATACCCTGCAGCAGTATTATCAGCATCAGCATGACCCCTCCATATGCTATGGAGCTGAGGGTTCCTGCAATGTTTGCTGCGCTGAACATTCTTATCCTGAAGAGCTGAAGCCTGAACATAGGCTGCTCAACTCTTCTTTCAACAAAAGGAAAGAAAAATAGCAGAATAGCTCCTGCAGCCAAAAATACCAACACTTCAGGATTGGACCAACCCATCAAGCTCCTTCCATAAGGTATAAGCCCATATGTCAGACCTATAAGCAATAATGTTAAGCCCAGAGCAAAAGTGATATTTCCAAGCAGGTCTATCTTCTGTCCCTTCTGCAAAGAACCGAGCTCTCTCAATTTCGAATATGACCATATCGTGCCGAACACACCAAAAGGTACGCTTACAAGGAATATGAGCCTCCAGTCTATCGGTGCAAGCAAGCCTCCAAGCACAAGACCTATGAGAGAACCTGCAAGAAATGTTACCTGATTAAGCCCAAGGGCCTTGCCTCTCTCTTGCGGAGGAAAAGCATCTGTAAGTATAGCTGCGCTGTTAGCAAAGAGAAATGATGCCCCAACCCCCTGAACGAACCTGAAGATTATCAGCTCCAAGGCTCCAGCATTCCCTGTGCTGGGCGTTATAAAAAGCAGTATTGAACCTGTTGAAAATATAGCAAAGCCCAGGTTGTAAAGCCTTACCCTTCCGTACATATCAGACAGCCTGCCAAAGGTGACAAGTAAAGTTGAGACAGCTATATTGTATCCGAAGAGTATCCAGAGCAAATACTGAAATGAGCCGTTGCTGAGAGGGTCGATACCTATACCGTTGAATATAGCAGGCAGCGATATCAAGATTATCGTTCCGTTTGTTGAGCCCATGAGTGTGCCAAGAGTTGTGTTGGATAATGCAACCCACTTGTACTGTACCATTCCTGAGGGCGAGAAAATGAGTACCCTTTAAGTTTTAACCAAATTACATCTAAAACAAAAGATTGCACATCTTTTATAAACACGACAAAAGACGGCACATTGAGATAGGATATGCCCCATACAGAGGGGTGAAGTAAAGAATTGGAACCTACTTCTGGCAGAAGGAAGGTTGTTTATCAGGTAGGGGGAAGCGATGGGCTTGCATTAGTTGGCAAGCTGGATGAGGTTGTCACCAAGTCTGTAGGCTCACCTCTTGGGCATATAATCAACTGGGGCAGGCTCTACTCCCTCTGGCCAGTTCATCTTGAAACAGGTTGTTGCAGCGTGGAGCTTGGAGCGGCTTCAGGCTCCAGATGGGATATTGAGAGGTTCGGGGTTCTTGAAGCGTTTGGCTCACTCAGGCAGTGCGACCTGCTCATAGTGCTAGGTACAGTGACCAGAAAGATGATGCCAAGGCTGAGGGTCATCTGGGAGCAGATGCCAGAGCCGAAATGGTGTATAGCTATAGGAGCATGCAGCATAAGCGGAGGACTCTACCTTGATAGCTACAACGTAATGCAGGGAATAGACCAGTATATACCTGTTGATGTGAAGGTTCCTGGGTGTCCACCAAGCACATATGCAATAATAGATGGTATAATGCTGCTGATGGAGAAGATAAGAAACAGCGACATCAAGGGAAGATACCTAACAGAAGAGGTGAAGAGATGAAATTCAGCGAATTCGTAAAAGGTCTGTATGATACTCTCTATACAGGAGTATCTCATCTCTTCAGGAAGAGGATGACTACAATGTATCCTGAGACTCAAGACTATCCAACTATGGATATGTATGCCTATGACCCCAAAGCTGGTGTTGCAATAAGCGGATGGAGGGGAAGGCATTATTTAGATATGAGCAAATGCACAGGCTGCCAGCTCTGCTACATAGCCTGTGAAAACATAGCCGAAGCCATAGAGATGATACCTGTGCCAGGTGCAGCACATCCCCAGAACAAGAAGAGCATATATCCAGGGGTTGACTATGGCAGATGCGTATTCTGCGGTTTCTGCGTGGATGCATGCCCATTCTATGCACTATACATGACCCCTGTTGCCGAGCTGAGCGAGATGGACAGGAACAAGCTCTGGTACACTCCTTTAGACCTGTCAAAGCCTCCCCCAGTCAACCCTGCGCCAAGAGTAAACATGAATATAGACATCAAAAGGGGTGTTCATGATGAAAGATGAGGAATTTCTACAAATATTAAAAGAGAAGTTTCCCACTGCAAGTATAGTTGACAGGAACAGGATAAAGATAACAGTCAAGCCTGAGGAGCTGCATTCTTCATGCCAATTGCTCTTTTCCCTTGGTCTGAACTACCTGCACACTATATCAGCTACAGACTATCCTGCAAAGGAAGAATTTGAAGTAAATTACATAATAGGAAGCATGGATGAGGATAAAAGAAATAATGTTATAATGCTTGTAACTAGAATTCCGAAATCTAGGCCAGTTCTGCAGACTGTCAGCGATATTTGGGCAGCTGCAAAGCTTGAGGAAAGGGAGGAGTGGGAGATGCTTGGCGTGATGTTCGAAGGAAACGATGAACTAGCAAGACTTTACCTGCCTGAAGACTGGAACGAGATTCCCCCTCTTCTTAAGGAATACAAGCTAAAAAGATGGGTTGATGAAGAGAGGGAAAGGCATGGTCTCATATTCGAGAGGATAGAGCATGAGCACTGAAGAAAATAAGAATGTATCTGCATACGAAGCGCTGCCCGGGGTTTTTCAGGAGGAGTTTTCCCCCGAAGGAAGGCTGAAGGTCAGCTTTGGGCCGCAGCATCCCGGCTCAGGCCATATGAGGATAATTCTTACAATTAATGGCGACATAGTAGAGGATGCCATACCTGATGTTGGGTATGTGCACAGGGGTGTTGAAAAGATGTGTGAATACAAGAATTACATTCAGAACATACCCCATATTGAGAGACCAGCCATTCATGATTCTGCTGGTACCACACTCCCCTACATTCTTGCTGTTGAAAAGTTGCTAGACATGAGTGAGAAGATTCCAGAAAGGGCTCAGTACATTAGAATGATACTTGCAGAGATGAACAGGATAATAAATCACTTTTACTTTCTAGGAATTCTTGGAATATTCATGGGTCATTCCACTGTAACAACATGGGGGATGGGAGATAGAGAGCTGATGATAGAGACTGCAGCTATGATGACAGGAGCTAGAGTAACTTTCAGCTTCATAGTTCCGGGAGGGGTCAGAACAGATACCCCATACGGGTTCGAAGACAGGCTTCTGAAGAGCTGCGATTACTTGGAAAGCAGAATGAAAGCATACAGAGATTACCTCTTCCAAAATCCTTTTGCCAGGATGAGAATGGAGGGAGTTGGAATTATAAAAAAGAGCGATGCAATAAGCCTAGGCCTTGTTGGCCCAACATTGAGAGGTTCAGGTGTAAAGTCTGATGTCAGAAAGGATGAACCATACATTCTTTATGATACGGTTGACTTCTCAGTCCCCTCATACGAGGAAGGAGATGCAATGGCAAGGACAAAGGTCCACTTCGACGAGATAATACAGAGCATATCCATCATAAGGCAGGCTGTCAAGAAGATGAAACCTGGACCTGTCAAGATACCATTGAGGGGTCAGATAAGGGGTAGGGTAGGAGATGCCTATGCAAGAGTGGAAGGGGCAAGAGGTATGAACAGCTACTACATAATATCAGACGGACAGATACACCCGTACAGAGTCAGGGTTAACACTGCAGATTCAAGAAACCTTGCGGTGATGAGAAAGGTTCTGCAGGGCGTGAAGGTGGCAGATGTACCTGTAGTGCACTGGTCTCTTGATTACTGGCCTGTTGCCGCCGACAGATAGGATGATTAGAACAGCTTATTAGTTACATAGCTACAGCTGTTGCCTAGGGTATAATATGCTAGTGCCGATAAGATGCTTTACCTGCGGTGCGCTGGTAGGGGATAAATTTTCAGAGTTCAGGAGGAGAGTCGATATAGGAGAAGACCCGTCTAAAGTACTCGACGAGCTTGGCCTGAAAAGGTACTGCTGCAGGAGGATGCTTCTGAGCGGTTTCGAAATAATTGACTATCAGCTGCCTTACTACGAAGCCACTGAGAGAAGAAGGAAGGACCTGCTGGGAAGCTAGCAAAATTCACAAACGTTATTATACCGATTTAAAAGGGCTTACGCAGACTGGTGGTTTTACGTTTGTCAAAGGATGTAGAGGACGAGGAGGGCAGCGCGGAGAGGCTGATAACCTCACAGCTATCCGAGAAGACATTAGTTTCAACAGGAATAAGGATAGGCACTACACTCAAGACAAAATACATGGCTGGATATGTTGCAAAGACAAGAAACGATGGCCTGCATATAATCGACATGAACAAAACACTATCCAGGATAGATACTGTAGGGAAATTCGTTTCAAGGTTTCAGCCTAGCCATGTTGTAGTGTATACTTCGAGGGAATTCGGGAAGACTCCTGTGGAGAAATTTTCAGAATTAACAGGATGCAAGGGTATTACAAAGAGGTTCATGCCTGGCACTTTCACCAACCCCCAGCTTCCTTTCTATACGGATACAGATTTGCTGATAGTTGTAGACCCTGCGCTTGACAGGCAGGCTATAGTAGAGGCTTCAAGCATAGGTGTGCCTGTTGTTGCGCTTGCAGATACAGATAATACGACAGAAGACGTAGATGTCGTTATACCTGCAAACAACAGGGGGAGAAGGGCTCTTGCCGCTGTCTTCTGGCTATTGGCCAGGTCAGTTCTCATACATTCAGGCACTCTATCAGTGGACCAGCCGATGAAGTATACAATAGAAGACTTCGAAACGAAGCTGGTGGAGCAAGAGGCGGAGGAGGTTGAGGAATAGGCAGCCAGCAGTGGCAGGCCAGTTCTACGAGTCTGACCCCGAATCTCTGAGAAGACAGATAGAAGAATGCTTCAAGCACAATCTAGGCCCGAGGATGCTCCCAGCAAATGAAGACGAGTCCGTTATAGCTACTGTAAACCCTCATGCTGGATACATGTATTCAGGCCCTGTAGCTGCACATTCTTTTTTGAAGATTTCAGGCAGACCTTCGCAGCTCTTTGTGATAATAGGCCCGAACCACTTTGGTATAGGGAGCGGTGTTGCTGCACCTCTCAGCGATGAGTGGATAACCCCTTTTGGAAGCGTAAAGGTTGATGTTAAGGCTGCAAGAGAGCTGATGATGCTATCCAGAATGGTGGATATGGATGATTCAGCCCACTGGAGGGAGCACAGCATAGAAGTGCAGATTCCTTTCCTGCAGTTCATGTATGGCAGCAATTTTTCAATATTGCCAATCAGCATGGCCATGCAGGATAGGGAGACTGCAGAGCATCTTGGCAGGTCTGTCGCCACGCTAATGTCGTCAAGAAAAGCTACTTTGATAGCTTCAAGTGATTTCACACACTACGAGCCCCATGATGTGGCCGAACAAAAAGATAAGAAGGCTATAGAATTTATATTGTCATTTGATGTAGAAGGTTTTTACAGGTATATAGAGGAAGTCAACCTGACAATGTGCGGGTTTGGTCCTGTCGCTGCTGCAATGGTAGCAGCAAAAAGGCTGGGAGCTGAAAGAGCTAGTTTGCTAAGTTATGCTACTAGCGGTATGACAGGGGGAGACAAAAGCTCTGTAGTTGGTTATGCATCCATAGCTTTTCTCAGATGAGCCAAGGTCGCATAACGTATAGATAAGGCAATGCATCAGTGTTTGCCAGCAGGTGATTATATTGCCTACTCATGCTGTGGCAAGGGCTCCCGGCAAAGCGATATTACTAGGGGAGCACTTCGTGGTTCATGGCGCCAGTGCTCTGGCAGTAGCTCTTGACATAGGTGTTGAGGCAAAAGCTGAAAGGGCAGAAAGCAATACAATATCATCAGTCAGCGGAAAAAATGTGACAAGTGCAAAAATAGAGGATGCTGAGGGTTTTCTGGCGCCTGTTGCTTTCTCATTGAGACAGTTTCTGAAAGACCACTCGTTGAATGGTGTAGCTATAAAGATTACAAGTGAAATTCCAGAGTCAGCGGGGCTTGGCTCCTCAGCAGCAAGCTCCGTTTCTGCAATTTCTGCAGTCTCCAATTTATTCGGCATAGAGCTGAGCAAAAAGAAGCTATACCATTACTCGATGCTTGCGGAAAAGATGGTTCATGGCAAGCCGTCAGGGATAGATGCATTTGTTTCGATAAACGGAGGCCTTGTTTACGTCAGAAGAAAGACAAGAAAGGTTTTACCCTGCAGGCCCTTCAAGCTACTTGTTTCCTACAGCGGCATGCAGAGAAATACAGGCCTGATGGTCAGCAAAGTTGCATCTTTCAAAGAGAGAGAGCCAAAATCTTTCAGAAACCTGATGAGGGCTGTCAATGCGCTAGTGCCTGACGTGATTGCTGGATTGCAGAAGGGTGAGCTGCCTATACTGGCTGCAGCCATGAACTTCAACCATGAAGCGCTGAAGATAGTGGGGGCTTCCAATGAAACACTTGATGAAATGGTGAGATATGCAAGGAAAGTAGGTTTTGCAGGGTCAAAGATGACAGGTGCAGGAGGGGGAGGGTGCATAATAGCGCTTCCAAAGCAGGATAATGAAGAGGAGTTTGAGAAGTTCAAAGCCATTTATCCTCATTCATTTCTCTGCAATGTACCTGGTGAAGGTGTCAAATGTTGGCTGGTCTAGCAGATAAAGCCGTACTTAAGCTGGGAGGTTCCTTTCTAACCGATAAATCCAGGCCATTCCATGCGAGGACTAATGATATCATGAAGCTTGCAAAGTCGCTGAAGGGATTTGAAGGCACAATTGCTGTTGTGCATGGAGGGGGTTCATTCGGACACTCGGTTGCACTGAAGTATGGTATCTCAAGCAGGACAACTTTCTCTGATGCAGATGCAATATTTGAGACAAGGAAAGCTATGATTGAACTCTCTGGAATAATCAGCTCTTCTTTTGATGAAGCAGATATCAAAACCTATACAATACCTGCAGCAGGTATATTGAGGAAGGACAAAAAGCCAAGGCCTGACCTTTCATCCATACTTATCAGCATGATGGATGCGAAGATGGTTCCCATAACTTTCGGTGATGTTGTTCCCTATCATAAAGGCTTCACAATAGTCAGCGGAGATTACCTTAGCCATATCTTCTGTAAAGCCATACGTGCAAGAAGAATGGTTTTTCTCATAGACAGGCCAGGGATAATGGGAGACGATGGCAAACTGCTCAACATAGTTACGAGAAAGGAAATCTCTTCCATGCATCTGAATAATGCTGGAGATGCGACAGGAGGTTTGGCAGCAAAGCTGGAAGAAGCTCTGAGGATAGCTGATTCAGGTGTTGAAACTGCAATTATGAGCGGGTTTGACACGGATGCGCTTATTAGCTTCCTGAATGGCGGCAAGGTGCAAGGCACAGTGGTGAAGAGTTGACAGTCGAAGAAAGGAAGAGAGACCACCTTGACATCTGCCTGCACGAAGATGTCAATTCAAGGCAGAAGAGCACACTCTTTGAATGCGTTGAGCTTGTTCATAAGGCTCTGCCAGAGCTGAACATAGACGAAATAAGAATAGAAACAGATTTTCTCGGTCACAGGCTTAACTCCCCTCTTCTGATAGACTCGATGACAGGAGGCACACAGATGAGTCTTGAAATAAACAAGGCGCTGGCTGAAGCCGCAGAAGAGGCTATGATAGGGATAGGGGTGGGAAGCCAGAGGGCAGGTTTAAGGAGGCCTGAGGTTGCTGAAACATATTCAATAGTAAGGAAGCAGGCTCCTAATGCATTTGTCTTTGGAAATATAGGGGCGGCACAGCTCGTTAAGGGTTTGAGTGTCCAGGACGCAAAGAAGGCCATAGAAATGATTGATGCAGATGCCCTAGCTATTCACCTTAACCCTCTGCAGGAAGCTGTGCAGGTTGGAGGAGACCCTCAGTATAAGGGAGCAATCCAGAAGATAGCTGAATTAGCAGCGTCAATAGACGTGCCAATTATAGCAAAGGAGGTAGGGGCAGGCATATCAGGAGAAGTAGCAGTTATGCTTGAAAAGGCAGGTGTCAGAGCGATTAATGTGTCTGGAGCAGGAGGTACAAGCTGGTCAGGTGTTGAGTCGATAAGAGCACTAAGAGCAAAGAATGAAAAAATAGCAATGCTGGGCTCTGCATTCTGGGACTGGGGTATACCCACTGCTGCTGCACTCGTAGACGTAAGAAATAGAGTGAATATACCTGTGATAGCTTCAGGTGGTATCAGGAATGGTATAGAGGTTGCCAAGGCTATATCGCTAGGGGCAGATGTATGTGCAATGGCCAGACCCTTCCTGATGGAGGCTGCGAAAAACGGGAAGCAGGGAGTTCTTTCCCTGATTGAAAAGGTATCCATGGAGCTGAGACTCAGCATGTTCCTTACAGGTTCTTCAAACCTGTCTGAGCTGAGGAAGGCAAGGAAGGTTATCAAGGGTGAGCTGGCAGACTGGGTGAGGGGGCTTTCATCTTGAGCCTTGAAGCAGAAATGAAGAGAATAGCATCGCTTGTTGATGCAAACATAAAAGATTCACTCAAGGGAGAGCCAGAATTACTTTACTCAGCATCATCCTATCTTATAGGTGCAGGAGGGAAGAGGCTAAGGCCTCTAATTCTTCTCAAATTCTATTCATTGTACAAAAATGATGAAGAGAAAGCAATACCTCTTGCCTCAGCGCTTGAGCTTGTCCACAACTTCACTCTTATCCATGATGATATTATGGATAATGACGATATGAGGAGAGGAGTGCCGACAACTCACAAGAAGTTCGGAATACCCATGGCAATACTTGCAGGAGATGTTCTCTTTGCCAAAGTATTCTCGCTTGTTTCTCAGAGTCCTGCATTGCAAAACGATGCAAAAAAGATGAGGGATGCTGTCAGGATAGTTTCCGAATCTCTGGTCACTATTTGTGAAGGGCAAGCTCTTGACCTTAACCCTCCATCTCTGGAAGAATTTACCGAGGATTTCTACTTCAAGATGATAAAAAAGAAGACATCAGCTCTGTTTGAGGCTTCAGCTATGCTGGGCTGCATAGCTGGTGCAGCTCCTAAAAGGGATATCGACCTTGCAAGGATGTATGCAGAAAACCTTGGCCTGGCATTTCAGATAGTCGATGATGTGCTAGGAGTTGTAGGGGAGCCTGATGTTACTGGCAAGCCGGTGGGCGGAGATATAAGGCAGGGCAAAAGGACGTTGCCTATAATGATGGCATTCAGGTCAGCAGGCAAAAAGGAGCAGGAGCTTCTTCTCTCTGTCTGGGGGGTTAAAGATTCACCTGATGATGCTGTAAGGGAAGCGGTAGAGTTCATAAGAAGGTCTGGGGTTGAGGAGCAGGCAAGAGAGCTTGCATCAAAGCATCTGAACAATGCTTTACGTGCTCTTGAAGAGCTGCCTCAATGCAAGGCAAACGACACTTTGAGAGAACTGGCAGATTTTCTTACCATAAGAAGGATGTGAGCAGGTTGGACGAACCTGCCAAGAATTATGTGATGATAGCTGCATTGCTAAATGCAATACAGCATGATGGTAAAGCGGAACTCAAGGCAGTAATGACCAGAGTCCTTGCAGAACATGCAGAGCTGAGAAAAGATGCCAGGCAGGTTGCAGAATTTGCCAGGGAAGCGATTGAAAAGGTAAATTCCCTCAGCATAGAGGAGCAGAAGTCTCTCCTTCTCTCCTTAAAACCCTCAATACTTGAAGAGGAGAAGAAGAGGAAAGAGAGCAAAAGAGAAATTGAGAAGAAAGAGCTGCCCCCTCTTCCCGAAGCTGATAAATACGAAACCATAGTGACAAGGTTTGCGCCCAACCCTGACAGCGCACTTCATCTCGGCTCAACCAGGGCGATAATACTAAGCCATGATTACGCAAGAATCTACAAAGGTAAATTCATTCTCAGGTTCGAGGATACAGACCCAAGGCTCAAAAAATCAGCCCTGCATCTTTACGAATACATAAAGGAGGATTTGGACTGGCTCTCCTGCAGGCCGGATGAGATTTACTACCAGAGTGACAGGCTTGAAATTTATTATCATTATGCTGAGAAGCTGATTAACATCGGGGGAGCATATGTCTGCACATGCAAGCCTGAAACTTTCAGGAAGCTTGTGGCGGAAGGAAATGCATGCCCTTGCAGAAGTTTAAGCATAGAGGAAAATATGAAGAGGTGGAATGAAATGCTGTCAGGCCACTATAAAGAAGGGGAAGCTGTGCTGAGGATAAAGACTGATTTGAAACATCCCAATCCTGCTGTGAGGGATTGGCCTGCCATGAGAATAATAGATACAAGAAAGCACAGGCATCCAAGGGTAGGGTCAAAGTACAGAGTCTGGCCTCTTTACAACTGGTCAGCAGGACTTGACGACCACCTTATGGGAATAACTCATATAATAAGAGGCCAGGAGCATGCCACAAATGCAGTAAGGCAGAAGTTCTTTTACAGCTATTTTGGCTGGAAATACCCCACAGCAATACACTATGGCAGGCTGAAGATAGAAGGTGCAGAGCTGAGCAAGTCCAAGGTTGAAAAAGGAATAAGGGAGGGGAGATTTTCTGGCTACGATGACCCCAGGCTCGCAACCCTCAGAGCACTGAAGAGAAGGGGGATAAGGCCAGAAGCTATCAGAAGAATCATAATAGAAATAGGTCCGAAACCATCAGATGTAAAGATAAGCTGGGATAACCTTTATGCATACAACAGGCAGATAATAGACCCCACAGCCCCAAGACATTTTGCGATTTTTGACCCTGTAAGACTAAAGATAAAAGATGTGCCCAAGCAGACTATAGATGTAATGCTTCCCTTTCATCCGTCAAGGCCTGAACTCGGCTACAGGTCCTTCAGCATTCATTCAAGAGGCCCCTATTTTGAACTTCTGGCTCCAGGAAAGGAATTGGAAGAGCTCAAGGGAAAGGCGATAAGGCTGATGGGCCTCATGAACGTTAAGCTTATGGGAAAGGAAAATGATGCATATCTTGCCATATATACAGGAGATTCTCTTGACCAGGCGAAAAGGGAAAATGCGACAGCTATCCAGTGGCTTCCTTGCGAGAATAATGCCAAGGCAGAGGTTGTAATGAATGATGCCTCTGTTTTAAAAGGGATTGCAGATATCTATCTGCTAAATGAAAAGGTTGATACTGTAATTCAATTCGAAAGGCTGTTCTTTGCAAGAGTTGATAGCATAGATGCAGAGAAGGCTACTCTTTACTTCACTTCAAAGTGAATCCGGCTTTTGGACTGAAGGAGGGAAGAGCCTCTTCAGCTTCTCTCTAACCTGGCCAGGGTCAGACGGAAGGCCAAAATAGTGAGCAAAAAAGTCTGTTGTTGTGTACATCATATTTTTTCCTTCCTGCTTCCCTGCAATGAGTCCCCACGATTCAAGTACTTTCAGATGGTTGTAGACAGATGTGCCTCTTCTGTCAGCTAGGCTCTTTGCAGATATAGGCTGAAAGTAAGCTATCATCGTAAGTGTCTTCAGCACAGACTTGCTCAGGATAGGCTTCGAGCCAAACTTCTTTGCCACAGCATTGTACTCAGGCCTCAGCTGTATTGCATAACTATCATTCCCAACCTTGGCAACCTCTATTGCTCTGAAGCTGCTGTTTACCCTAGAGGCTATTTCATTCAGAGCCTTAAGCACTTTCCTTCTGGACTTGGTATTTGCCGCCTTGCACAGCTCATCCACAGATAAAGGCCTTCCTGCTGAATAAAGTGCAGCTTCAAGCTTCGCTTCAAAAATCTCTTTATCCGGCAGCATAAGATATTCTTCCCTTCTAACCAACGCTGACAAGATATATCTTTTCGCTTATTTCATCCTGGGTTAACACTATCTTCTGGTTATGAGCTAGATACAGCACTGTCATGAAGATTCTGACTATCTCTTTCCAATCCTTCCCTTCTATAAGCAAATCAAGTGCTATCTGATTGCTTGCTCTTAGCTTCTCCATTATAGTTTCAGAATATTCCTGTATGAGCGAAGTTATTGTTTCCTTTTCTATCACTTGCTGTTCAAGCCCGGGCTGGAAGGGGTTTCTCTCCCTTGCTTCCTGAGCTCTCTGCATCTCTGTAAGTAGAGACTGTAATGCTGAAATCAAGTCTGAAATATCAGATGCAGGAGGCTGAAGCCTGAATGGCATTCTCAGAACTTCTATAGGCTCAACCAGTTCGGAGACTCTCTTTTTAACAGACCTTTCCTCTTCGTAGAAAAGATGCTCAACTTTCAGCTTGTATATCAGGCTGGAAGTTAGTAAGGCAAGCCCGCTCAGCCTTAGGTCAGTTACTGGCTTCTCTTGAAGAAATTTAAGAAACTCTTCCAGAAGAAGCTGTATGTTCAGGTCCCATGGCCTCTTCCTCATTGCGAGGTTCGGATTTAGGAGAAGTCTTACCGATTCATCCCTGCTCTGTTCTGACACCAACAGCTACCTCCTTCTTCAGCCTAACAACATTGCTTGAACCTGCAGCCATGTATACTCCTATGATGTTGCTTGCTTTTTCTACAACAGATTCCTTGAAAGATATGACTATTATCTGTGCCCTCTTTGACCATTCTGCAAGCAGGTTGCCCAACCCCTGAGCATAAACAGGGTCAAGAGCGGCATCGACTTCGTCCATAAGGTAGAAACCTGAAGGGTATATGGACTGGAACGCAAGCAGAAATGCAACTGCAACTATAGCCTTTTCTCCCCCGCTCAGGCTGGATGATTCCCTTGCAGCCCCCTTCGGAAACTTCGCCATAAGAAATATACCCCCAGCAAAGGGGTCATCCGGGTTTTCGAGCTCCAGCCAGGCTTCCCCTCCAGTCAGAGTCCTAAATATTTCCCTTACCTCTCTATCTATCTTCTCAAAGGCCTTCATAAAGGCCTCCTTCTTCTCAGCTTCAACCCTGTTGACGAAATTAACTATTGCATTTCTATCCCTTTCTAACTCATTTCTCCTCTCAGATGCATTCCTGTAGCTTATGTATGCTTCTTGGTATGTTTGGGGAGCCAAGAGGTTAACGCTGTTTCTCAGTTCTTCTTCTTCAGAAAGCAGGTCTTGAAGGAGTATATCGAAACCTGGAGAATAATACACATCCTCAGCTATGCCCAGAGAAGAAATCTCTGCCTCAAGCTTTCTTCTATCCTGCATCAGAGAATCCATGCTTCCTTCTATCTTCAAAACCTCCTTATCTATTCTGAGAGTCCTCTGTTGTTCAGAAGCTATCTGCTCATCCTTCCTGCTTATCAGCTGCTCAAGCTCCTTTAGCCTCGGTAGTGCCCTTTCATCCTCCTCCCTTACAACCTTCTCCTCTTCTGAGAGCTTCTTTATTTCTTCCTCTGCCTGAGGCAATCTGGTTTCTATCTTTGGAAGCTCCTCCTGCAGGCTCCTCAGGTCTTGTTCTGATTTTTGCAGAGACGCGCTCAACTGGTTTATCCTTGGAAATACTTCACCGTTGAGCTTGGCTTCAAACCCAGAAACTTCTGCATTTAAAGTCGAAATTTCTCTGGATAGCCCTTCTGCCTCCTGGGATATTGTGGTGATGTTTGAATCTATTTCAAGGAGCCTCTTCCTCATCTCCTCTACTCCAAGTGAATTCCTCCTAGATGCTATGTTTGCCTTAAGGTTCTGAATTCTTTGTAATTTTGCATTAACCTGATTTTTTCTTCTTTCTAAGCTCTCTATCCTTTTCTTTACAGATTCAACTCTTCTGCTGACCCTTGCAGCAAGGTTCTCATACCTCTTGACAAACGACCTGTATGTTTTGAGGTTTGATTCCTCTTCCCTAATCCTGAGGGATTTTTCAAACCTCTTCTCTTCAAGCTCTGTCTGCACTTTTTCGAGCTTCTCGAGGCTCTTTCTCCTCCTTTCGAGAGATTCCTTAAGCGCCTTCAGTGATTCTTCAGCCAACTTTATCGAATCGGGGTCTGTCAGGCCTATCTGCTTTAGCGAGATTTCAGCTAGGTATCCTGTTTCTAATGCCGAGCCCTTTGGTTCGAATATATCGCCAAGCAGAGTCACGCACCTGTAACCGTTTCTTGAAAGTAGAAAAGCTGTCTTTGCGCTCGAAGTAAGAATAACGTTCCCAAAGACAAATTCCACAGCTGGCCTGAACCTCTGGTCGCACTCCACGTATTCGCTCAGCCTGCCAAGGACTCCTGAGCCTACAGGTGCATCCACTGTTGGAACGCCTTCGAGCTCTGATAACGGCAGTATTCTTACTCTGCCAGTTTTCAGTTTCTTTGCCAGAGAAGCAAGCTGCAGGAGTCCGTTCAAGTCATCAACTACAAAAGCATTCAGCCAGTCCTGGGCTGCTGCTCTGATTGAACTTTGATATCTCTTTTGATACTGTATGAGCATCGAGAGAGTACCATGATATCCTTCTATAGCTCCAGATTCGGCTATTTCCTCTATCTTCCTTACGTTCAGCTCACTGCTGAAAAATCGCTCAGCAAGTTCAAGACCGGAGCTGTACCTTGCAACCGTCCTTACAGAATCGTTCAATATCTGTTCAGCATCAGATAGCTCTTTTGAAAGCTTCTTCCTCTGGTTCTTGGTATTCTCTATCTGCAGTTCAAGCTGCTTCAGCTCTTCAGATTCTGAAGGGAGCGCCTTGCCCAGTTCCTCAACCTTCTCCTTGAAAAGGTTTGTCATACCGTTCAAATCATCCTGCTTTTTGCCCAGCTCTTGCAATTCTTCGTTCGATTCTGAAATGAGTCTTTCAACTTCGGCAAGCTTTGTCATAATTTCTCTTTCCTTGTGCTCAAGAACTATTGCTCTCCCCTGCAGTATTGCGTCGCGGGTTGAAATTTTCGCCATCTCCTTCTGCCTGGTTATCCTTTCCTGGCGGAGGCTCTCAGCCTGCTTCGTGATAAGGGAGAGCCTTTCCTCCTTCTCCTTTATCCTCCCCCTGATGTCCTCGATATGGCTGAGCAGTGAATTCTTCTCCTGTTCTGCATTTTTCAGCATGTCTGATAGCCTTGGAATTGCTTCATCAAGCTGAGCCTTCAGGCCTAGAAGTTCTTTCTTCCTCTCGTCGAGGGAATAGATTTCGTTTTCCAGCTTGCTTATTGCTAATCCTATCTCCGTAAGCCTCTTGTTAGGCCCAGCCACCTTTGCAGTGTAATATTCATCCCTCTGCAGTTCGAGCTGCTTCTTTTCCTCGACAAGCTTGGCTACTGCACTTGCTATAGCCTCTTTCTGTGCTGCCAGCTCACTGGCCCTTCTTTTCATCTCTTCCAGGCTGGTATCGATTTTATCTATATCCTTCAGTAACATCGCTTTTCTTATTCTTGAGATTTCGTGCTTTACCTGCCTATATCTCAGAGCATCATTCCTCTCCTTCTGTAACCTCTCTATCGCTTCTCTTCTTTCATCCAGCTTTGCGAACGATATTGCAAGTTCATTATCTGCCTCCCTCAGCCTTGCCATCGCCTCTGCCTTCTTATCATCGAAGTGCTTCAGACCGAGAAATTGCTCTACAGCATTTCTCTTTTCGTCAGGGTCGAGCTCTGCAAGCCTCTGTATTGTCCCCTGAGCAATTATGTTCATTCCATCATAAGAAATGTGCGCAGCACTCAAAATCTCGAGGTATTGATTTCTTGACATCCTCCTGCTGTTGATAAAATAAAGGCTATCTCCGTTCTTTCTCAGCTCCCTTGTGATTATGACCCTATCTTCCTCTAGCGGCAAAGACTTGTCTGCATTCTCCAGCGTGAGAGAGACCCTAGCATAGGGGTTTTCTTCTTTTGACTGGTCGTATATGATATCAGACATCTTGCTATGCCTAAGGCTCTTGGGACTGTTTTCTCCTAGCACAAACCTTATCGCGTCAACGATGTTCGATTTTCCCGAGCCGTTTGGGCCTGTTATGCTATTCAAACCGTTTTCGAACTGTATCGAGACGGGCCTCTGGGGAAAAGACTTGAATCCCTTCAGCGTCAGTCTCGATATGTATACCAATTTCTTGAACGCATGTAGGCAATATATGCAATGGTATATAAGTGATAGTGTCTTTTGACTTCAATCATTTCCCTGTTTTAAAAAATAATAACAGATTTAAACTTCCTATACAAGATATAATTTAGAGTGTTTTCATGATTTACAGAAGGCTTCAGAGAATAGGAGGAGGTACTCTATTCATCTCACTCCCCAGGTCATGGGTCAGGAACAGGGGCCTAAAAAAAGGAGACCTGGTAGAGATAGAGGAGACAGCTAATGGTTCTATTATCATCTCTCCCTACCAACTTTCTTCGGATTCTGTCAAGCTGTTTGCTTCAATTACAGTTAACGAAGAGGATAGGCAAAGGGTGGAAAGAGAAGTTGCGGCAGCCTATCTTTCTGGAAGGGAGATAATCAAGCTACTTTATGGTAGCAACAGCTACAGGATAAAGAAGATGGCAAAGGAAATCGGCAAATCCTTCCTGGGACTAGAGCTGGTTGAAGAGGATGATAATTCTTCAACATATCGCTTTATGCTTGAGGAGGGAGGTATGACTCCTGAAAAGATTTTCAGAAGAATGAACGTTATAGCAAAGAGCATGTACATTGATTCGGTCAAGGCAGCTCTCGCAAAGGACCGCGAGCTGAAAGAGGATATAATAAACAGGGATGAAGAGATGGACAGGCTGTACTTTCTTGGTGTGAGGATGCTCAGACAGGTAGCTTCAGATTCCTCTTTATCTGCCAAGTATTCCCTCTCAGCTATGAAGGCTCTCGACTACAGGGTAGCCTATCAGCATCTGGAGTACATGGGGGATGTAGCATGCAAATTTTCAGAATTGGTCTTTCCCAGGAGTGATGCATTGCAGATAGAAAGGGTTATTCAGAAGATTTCAGAAGTCCATGACTCAGCTCTTCTTCATTTTTTTGGTTCTGCAAAGGAGCCATACAGCAGCTTTTTGCATTCGGTTTCTGCAGTTCAGCGCGATATAGGAATGCTATCTCAGACAGAAAGTCAGGTTATCTTAGCGTTAAACGAATTCCTCAGGCTTATAGTTGACATAGCAGACCTGGCAGGAACTCTTTATCCATACGTCAGATGAAGTTATAACAATAGAGTTTAAGAGTATGCATTTAACAAGGTAATTATGCCAGCGACAAAATATATCTTCGTCACGGGCGGAGTTCTATCCGGGCTTGGTAAAGGAGTAACAGTTGCCTCTGTAGCAAAGCTGCTTTCGCTTGCAGGATACAGGGTTTCATGCATGAAGATTGACCCATACCTGAATGTAGACGCAGGAACGATGAACCCGCTGCAGCACGGAGAAGTCTTCGTAACAGAGGACGGAGGAGAATGCGATATGGATTTAGGAACTTATGAAAGGTTTCTGGATAAGAACCTGACCAAGGCTGAAAACATAACAACAGGCCAGGTATACCAGACTGTGATAAACGCTGAAAGGAAGGGGAAGTATCTGGGAAGCTGCGTCCAGATAATCCCCCATGTGACAGATGAAATCAAGCGAAGGATAAGAAATGTAGCAAAGTCTGAAGAACTTCAGGTTCTGCTGGTGGAATGTGGTGGCACGGTCGGAGATATTGAAAGTCTCCCTTTCTTAGAGGCATTCAGGCAGATTGCGCTTGAAGAAGGGAAAGAGAACTGCTTCTTCATACACGTAACTCTTGCCCCTTCTGTTGAACCTGTAGGGGAGCTGAAGACAAAACCCACTCAGCACAGTGTACAGGAGCTGAGAAGAATAGGAATTCAGCCTGATTGTATTGTTGTAAGAAGCAGGGTGAAGCTGCCTACAGAGCTCAAGAAGAAGATAGCTCTCTTCACAAGCATCCCAGACTGGGCTGTCATCTCCAACCCAGACCTTGAAACAGTTTACAAGCTTCCGAAAGTTCTTTACGATGAAGGGATAATGAAGGCAATCTCATCAAAGACAAAGCTGAAGAAAAAGGTAGTCTGGGGTGAATGGACAAGGATAGTGAAAGGTTTCGAGCCCAAGAGAAGAAAGGTAAGGGTGGCCATGGTGGGTAAATATGCAGCATTAGCAGATAGCTATGTCAGTGTTAACCATGCACTTCACCATGCGGCTGCATACATGAATATAGGCATAGACTTGAACTGGGTTGAGTCCGAAATTTTAGAAAACAAAGACCCAAGCCTGCTGAACGATTATGAAGGAATAGTGATACCCCAGGGGTTCGGCGAAAGAGGGACAGAAGGAAAGATAATAGCGGCAAACTATGCCAGGGAGAAAGACATTCCTTTCCTTGGCCTCTGCTTCGGCTTCCAGATGGCGACTATAGCTTTCGCCAGATATGTATTGGGCTGGGATGACGCCAATTCTACAGAGATAGACCCCTCCACATCTCATCCAGTCGTTGACTTGCTTCCTGAGCAGAAAGCGATAACTGAATTGGGCGCTACGATGCGTCTGGGTGGTCATGAGATAAGGGTCAAAGAGGGAACGCTAGCTCACAAAATCTACGGCAGGGAAAAGATAGTCAGAAGGCATAGACACAGATACGAAATAAACCCTGAATTCAGGCCAGAACTTGAAAGAAAGGGCCTTGTCTTTTCAGCATTCAGCGATAATGGCAGGAGAGCAGAGATACTGGAGTACCCTAAGAACAAGTTTTACTTTGGCACGCAGTACCATCCAGAGTATTCTAGCAGGCCTGGCAGGCCCGAAGAAGCATTTCTTTACTTCATAAAATCGATGCTTTAGCGAACAGCTTATTGACAAGCATGCTTCATAGCTTACAGATGGTAGACCAGGTAAGAAAGGCTGCCAACCTTACTTCAATCATGAGTGAGGAAGCCTTCAGAGTACTCTCCGCATCAGTTTCTCTTGTGCCAAGGTTCATGAGTATACCTTTTTCTTCTCTGGTCAGATACACTTCTCTGCCTGAGGATAGGGTTAGCTATGCTCAGGAGATGTTGCTGAAGCACGGGCTTTTTGCAAAAGAAAACAGAGGATACAGAGTAACCATGCTGGGGCTTGATACATTGGCATTACACACCTTAGTAAAGAAAAATCTGCTGAGCCATGTCGGAATACCTATAGGAATAGGAAAGGAGTCTGATGTTTATGAAGCTGTAGATAATTCGGGTAAAGCAGTTGCTCTCAAGCTTTTCAGAATAGGTAGAATATCGTTTCGAAGCATAGCTAGAAAGAGGTCTTACAATTCATCTCAAGGTCATAAATGGCTGCTGTCAAGCATAAAGAGCGCGGAAAGGGAAGAAAGAATACTTAGGCAGCTCGAAAGGTTCAGGTTCAAAGTTCCAAGATGCATAGGAAGAGCATACCATGCAATAGTGATGGAGATGAAGCTAGGTATTCCCCTCTACAGGGTCAAAAGGCTTGATGATGCTGATGTTGTATTGATGAAAGTGCTTCGAGCTGTAAGGGATATATATCAGAGGGCGAAACTTGTCAATTCTGACCTGAGTGAATTTAACGTACTTATCACACCTGAACACGAAGTAGTGCTTATCGATTGGCCCCAGGCCGTGAGCTCTGACCAAAAGGGGGCTGAGGAATTGCTGAAAAGAGACGTGAACAATATTATAACATATTTCCGAAAGAAATTCAGAATCTCTGTCGATGAAGACTACGCACTAGAATATTGCATGGGAGCAAATGTTAAAGGCAAAAACGTCCAATTAAGCTCTTTAAAGAAGATTAAATCTTCAGGGCTTCATCAAGCTTTATGAAAAGTACATTATTCCCTCTTATGACAACCCTGCCATAATTTGTCACCATATCCCCCTTATCGTTGTATTCAACGGCACCTTCAAGGAATACATTCATGTAAGCATCCACGTTTACCATGTTTCCCCTATATTCTTCAGAATTCTTCAACCTAACCCTGACTGGCTTGTTGATAGACTTCTGAAGCATGAACAATGGCCTTTTTATGCTCGGAGATATTTCATTCACTGCGGAATGCCTTTCAGGAAGCAACAATAAAAACCCTTCTGAACGTTTGCTTCTCAAAGAACTGAGCTGCAATAACTGGTTAATTATTTTCTTCACTGACTGAGATTTTTCCCCCTATTGAGTTAAAATATGCAATGCTCTGAGGTTAAGTGTTGAGTGAAGATTTTATACTGTTTTATCCCGGCAAGAAGCCGCCTGCGCCAACGATGATAAAGACTGGCCTTCCAAAGCTGGATAGTCTCATTGCCAAGAGACTGAAGTTTGCAGGTTTGCTTCAGCTTTCGGGAGAGGCTGGGTCTGGCAAATCTCAATTGCTCTTCTCCATAATAGCGAACAATGCTGTCAGGAATAAGATACTGCTGTTCGATACCCAGCTGAAGTTCAGGCCCGAGAGGGTAAGGCAGATGGCACCTTCAAATACATCTGTAAATATCCTTGAAAAGGTTGATGTATTGCAATCAGGCGACCCTTTTGTTATTTACCAAAAGGCAATCGAGGCCCTTTCTTACTCTTATGATTTGATACTTTTTGATGACATGGCAGAGCCTTTTTTGAGCCAGGGCTACAAATCTAAGGAATCAAGCATGCTTTCTTTGCTAGGAAGAAAGCTGAACGTCTGGGCACTTATTAATGGTAGGTTCGTCATAGCTACACAAAGGCTATCTTTCAATCCTTTTCTCCAGCAGAATGTAGCTTTAGGAGAAGAACTGCTTGCCCCCTATTCACTCTGCGAACTCAGGCTTTCTAGACTGAAAGACTATTATTCGATAATTTGGGAGGGTTCAGGCGAGGTAGCTAGATTCACGATATTAGAGGAGGGGCTGAAAGAGATTTGAATATAACAAGCTTGGAAATGGAAAAGCTCGCTGCAGCAGCTCTGAGAGACCAGTCTGAAGCCTTGAAACTTGTTAACTCGTTCAAAGATAGGTTGAGCGAAAGGGAACTAAAAGCTATATTACTAGCAATAAAGAGTGCTCAGCATCTGTCATCTCTTTCAGCTGAGCATTGCAGTTCTCTGCAGGAAACAATGCTAAAGGTAAGGGAAATAGCTATGCTTGATGACGAAGATAGGATATATGCAGAATTGATGATTCTTATCTTGAAGCAATCAGGGGTAAAGGAAAGTGACGTAAAGACTGAAGGCAACGAACCAGAAGATGAGGGCGGTTATGACGCCATGAGTGTAGGCCTTTCTCCCAGAGGCCCATCCCCTGAATCTGGATATTACGACGCTAAGCATGTAGAAGAACAGAAAGAAGACGAAACCTAGCAGCTGTGTGCTCTCCTGTCCATTATAAAACAGACCGGATAGAAGTCCAGCAATTATAGAAAGGCCTATTCTCCAGTAGTACAGCTTATCTAAAGGGTTTAGGCGATTGAAGCGGGAGTCCTTGGGACTGGAGCTTTCTGCTTTTGAGCTGGGGGCCTTGTCTGGCATTGTACAGAACCAGCTCCAGGGCTGGTACGTTAATAACGTTTACCCGCTTACCGACGAAGGTTTGCTAATCAGATTTCACAGGGCAGAAATGGGTAGCAAAAATCTTGCACTGCACCCCAGAATAGCACTATGGATAACGAGCATTCAACAGCTTAAGGAAGGAGAGATAAATGAATTCTGCAGGCTGGCAAGGAAGCATCTAAACAGGTTGCAGCTCGATTCATGCTACGCAGTAAGGGGCGAGAGGATTGTATCTTTGGAATTCTCTCATGCAGGTCAAAAGCTCGGTTTATTTGCAGAATTCTTTGGAGCTGGTAACATAATCATTACAGATGCAGATAGAAAGATTTTAGCGCTTTTGCATGAGATTGACAGCAAAGATAGGTCTCTTCATCCTGGCTCAACCTACTCTCTGCCAAAGCCAAAGAAGGCAACTCTTGATTCTATTTCTCCAGATATGCTGCTTAAATCTGCTGGGGAGGCTGCAGGGCTTACCAAACTTATAGGAAGAGCTGTTCAGCTGCCGGACAGGATATTGAAAGAGGTTGTAGCAAGGTCTGGGTTGAGCGAAGATTCAACAATCAACATGGACTCTGCAACCAAGCTTCTATCTAAGCTGTACGAGCTCGAAGAAGAGGCAAATAAATCAAGGGAATTCTACATCTACGAAGGAGAAGGGAAGGCGATACTTTCATCCATACAGCTGACCCATCTTGGTAATGCTGCCAAAATTTTATCAGCAGAGAATATAGAGGAAATCTTCAATCCATCGCTTGAAGAGAGAATTTCAGCATCTGGCACTTCAGTAGACTTCAGCAGGTTGGAGAGGGAGAAGAAGAGAATAGAATCTGCAAGGAAGATGTACGAAGCAACAGTTAATACAGCAGAAAGGCTGAAAGAGATAGCTGGAGCGTTGAATTCCGGCCAGATTTCTCTGGAAAGAGCGGGAGAGATGCTGAATTCTCTTAACTCTTCTATACGCTTTGAAAACGGTGTATGGACGATTGAAGGAAGAAGAAGGATTTTTGATAATTCGTATTCGCTTGCCTCTCAAATCTTCGCAGAATCGAAGAGGCTCATAACTTCAGCCTCACAGATTATGGATTCTATACAGAAGATGGAGAAAGCACTTCAGAAGATGGAGAGGTCAGGAGTAGAGGCAGTTAAGAGGGGACAAACTAAACAGGTCAAGAGAAAATGGTTCGAAAGCTTCAGATGGTTTCTCACAAGCGAGTCGTTTCTTGCGGTAGGGGGAAGGGATGCAGGGTCAAATAGCCTGCTTATCAGGAAAAAGATGGAGCAAGAAGACCTAGTGTTCCACGCAGAAGTCTCAGGCTCTCCTTTCTTTTTACTTAAAAGAGGGAAAGACGCAGGCCAGGTCAGCATTGTTGAGACTGCCACAGCAACAGTATGCTACAGCAGAGCCTGGAGAGAAGGGCTGACTGCTGCAGATGCATACTTTGTACATCCAGACCAGGTCAAACTGGGGGCTCCTTCAGGGATGTATATGGCTCGAGGCAGCTTCATGGTCGAGGGGCAGAGGAATTATGTAAAAAACATAAAACTTATCCTGGCAGTCGGAGTGACAAAAATAGACGGGGAGGCAAGGGCATGTTCAGGTCCTACTTCTAGCGTATCAAAATACAGTCCTGTAGTAGTTGAAATTGTACCAGGAGGCATGAAGCCTCTAGCCATAGCAAAGAAGATTATTAAGCTGGTAGAGCAACATGTGGAAAACATTCAATTGCCAGCAGTTGATGAATTCCTGCGAGTACTCCCCCCTGGTGATTCAGAAATTTATGGCATAAAGAAAGGGGAAGGAGATGCTTTACCAAACTTCTAGCTTCATGGAAGATAGACGAATCCTTATCGTATGGACTAATACTCTGCAAGCATTCTATCTATATTCCTTCTGAACTTTCTAAGTGCTATAAATGATGATAAAAATGGTATCGCTATAGCTAATATAAATGCCATAGATACAAATACAGGAGATATTACAAGCTGTATAGGTAGTGTAGTTCCATAGACAATATATCTGAATACAAGAAAGTGGGATATTATTATGCTAGATATTAATGATAATGCAAAACCTGATATCGATAATATAAGGAAATAGAAGTAATACAGTCTGTATACATTATTCCATAGCCACCCCTGAGCTATGAATAAACCAGCCTCCCATATTCTTCTTCCTGCTGATATATTTGCCAGTAAAGCGGTTACTGCTATTGCTGCTATCAATGCTATTATATCTAATGCATAGTATAAAGGAGCTGTTTGTGATTGAAAAGATAAAAGACTATCTATCAGAGCCTGATTATACCATACTACAAATCTGGGATATGGGTTAATTATATCATTAACCTGATTAACTACATTTGCCACATCATTTATACTATCCACTTTGATAATAACATAATTGGGCTCTCCTCCAAACAATCGGTTATAGGTAGCATTTCCCAATTCATACCTTATGAACGATGAATTCCAAAGCAATCCAAATTGTTCGAATAAGGGGTTCATTGCCATAGCCCCTGTTGCTGTTGCGTTGAACATGTTGCTGAGAGGAATAGTATCGTAGAAAGAGCTGACATACTTGCTATAATTGCTAAGCGGTTCAGGGAAATTATCGGCATAAACGAACCCATTCTGAGTCCCTTGGGGAAAGTATCCTTTAGTAATATCAAGAAGAGTTAAAGGGAAGCTGCCTGGGCCGCCTACAACTGCACTCTGGTAACCTACATATCCAGTCATAATTTTTGGTTGACCGTTAAAGATCAAAGTCTGATTAGGTCTAACCTCTACTACCAAAAAAAGCACCATAGGGTATACATTCTTTACTCCAGCTAAGCTTGATATATTATCAATAACACTGAATGGTAATGTTTTTGCACAGCGGGGAAGCTGGCATGGTCCTTCTGGAGTTACTACTATCCATGGTGCAAATTGATTGACATAATTCTGCAATCCATTCTGCAGACTGGAGCTTGCAGATGCTAACACTATAAACGATGATAGGGTTGATGCTAATATGCCCATCAATAGCAAAGATATTATCAATTCTCCTTTTGCTTTACGAAGTGCTACATGAAGAATTCTTTTGTTCGAAGGCAATTTACATCATCTTTATTGTTAAATCATAAAAATAAACATTTTGAATTAATATTGCATTTATGCACAGTTGCACCAGAAGTCCCTGTTTGTGGAGCTGATTGTATAGTTATTATACAGGTTTCCATAGAAGCTGTATATGCTCGTGGGATAACTCGAAGTGAAATCTTGGCCATAGCCTCCGGCTTTGGTGGGAATACAGGTGTAGTAGACTCCATTGCTATATCCAACGCATAAAGAAACTCCAGATGGACTTGTAGATACAACATATGTTGACATATACATGACATTGTTGTGGAGCTCACCACATGCTGTTCTAAACGGAAGAGTACACGAGAATTCACTCGTATATGATACTGCTGCAGGAGCAGTTATGCTGAAGATAGCTATTGCTGAGATAGATAGGAGTAAGAACATTAAAAGGTATTTCCTCGTTGCAATATACAAATTAGTAAAAGTTGTATATATATATCAGAATCGCACAAAATATGACTTTTTGCCACCTAGTCAGCCTAAAGCGGTTAAAACGATTTAATGATCTGAACAGGATACGACAGGTCTCAATTCCTATACAGGCTTAGAAGTGATTCTCTACTTCAAAATAGCTCGTAAATGATTAAAAGAAAAGGTCTTCGGATATGGACATAAAGAAATTGGAGAATATTAGAATAACTTCTACAGGACCAAACATTCTGCTTAAAACTATAGACATATTGACAAAAGAAGCCGATAATGAAAATTGTAATGATTATACAACATTAATCTGTCATTGCATGAATCAATTTAGAAGTAATGGTTATACGTTACCATTAATCACTTTGAACGACCATAATGGCAGGTTACAAGTTCAAATGCAAGGATGCAGGTATGAAATGTGACTTTGAAGTAAGGCATGCATCGTCCAAGGACGAAGTGCTGCAAATAGCTGCAACCCACGCAAAGATGGCTCACAACATGCAGACAATTCCTCAGGACGTTGCAGATAAAGTTAATGCAGCAATAAAGCAGGATTGAAGCTTTAATTTCAGTATTATTTTTGAATCATTCAAGCCTAGATGGGACTATAATTTCAGAAAGGATTGAAGCAGGCTGATAATGTATAATTATAGTGATGCATGAAGGTCATGACATGAACAGAACAGAGAAGGTAGCGGTCATTCTGGGAATTCTTGGAATAACGGGAGGTTCTGCTTTCTTGATCCTGAGCCTTCTTGGCTATCTCTCCAAACTTCCGTTCATTTTACTTGACATCCTTTGAAACACATGTTATGACTGAAATATGCTTGATTCATTCAGTCAGAAACGGATATAATGCCAAAGACTCAAGTCTATGTACTTCAAAGTGGTGAGCGATGGAAAAGGAGAGGGCTGCGG
>Ga0080006_1109127_pt1 | contig 56442 bp, 44 predicted proteins | sample RS3BMetagenome_FD_69209 | JGI IMG/M metagenome (GOLD analysis project Ga0080006, IMG submission 69209) | Ferric oxide microbial mat and aquatic microbial communities from Rainbow Spring, Yellowstone National Park, USA - RS3B (SPADES... ...
GATCGTGGTCGGCGGCCCATACGCGGCAGGCACGTCGCGCCAGCGGCAACCGGTCTTCAGCACGTGCAGGATGCCGCTGATGACACGCCGGTCATCGACGCGCGGCTTGCCGGGCCGCCCATGCGGCAGGTGCGCGTCAATGGCAGCCCAGGCCGCGTCCGATAGCCAAAACAGATGCCGCGTCATTCGCTTCCCTACCGCAAACCCATTCACGGCGAGAAAACGCATGTGAACGCAGCAAGTTGTATGGGTTCTCTACATAGGGCTGTTCTTCCTTGTCTTCGTCGCCTATCGCGGCTTCAGCGTCATCATGTTCGCGCCAATCGCGGCGATGCTGCCGGTGCTGCTGACCGAGCCCGCCGCGGTGCCGGCGGTGTTCACCGGCCTGTTCATGGCCAAGACGGTCTATTTCATCGAGCTCTACTTCCCGATCTTCCTGCTGGGCGCGATCTTCGGCAAGCTGATCGAACTGTCGGGCTTCTCGCAATCGATCGCGCGCGCGATCATCGGGCTGGTCGGACCGCAGCGCGCGATCCTGTCGATCGTGCTGGTGGCAGCCGTGCTGTGCTATGGCGGCGTGTCGCTGTTCGTCGTCGTGTTCGCGGTCTACCCATTCGCCGCCGTGCTGTTTCGCCAGGCGGGAGTTCCGAAGCGGCTGATGGCCGCGACGCTGGCGCTCGGCGCGTTCTCCTTCACGATGGATGCGCTGCCCGGAACGCCGCAGATCCAGAACATCATCCCGACCGCGTTCTTCCACACCACCGCCTGGGCGGCGCCCATCCTGGGCACGATCGGCGGCCTGGTCGTGCTGGTGAGCGGCGTGACCTATCTGCAGTGGCGGGCCCGGCAGGGGGCGGCGGAAGGCTACGGCGCCGACCAGCTCAACGAGCCGGCGCTGCCGCAGACCGGCTCACGCACGCCCTGGCCGGTGGCGATCCTGCCGCTGGTCGCGGTCGGCGTGCTCAACAAGATCCTCACCAGCGCCATCCCGCACTGGTTCGGCGCGACCTACGTCGTGCGGCTCGCGGGCCTCAAGCAGCCGATCAGCGTGGCGGTGCCGAAGGTCACCGCGATCTGGGCGCTGGAAGGCGCGCTGCTGGCTGGCGTGCTGCTGGTCGTCGCACTCGCCTTCAACACCATCCGGCGGCAATTCGTCGAGGGCACCAAGGCGGCGGTCGCCGGCGCGCTGCTCGCCGCGCTGAACACCGGCTCGGAATACGGGTTCGGCGCGGTGATCGCAGCCCTGCCCGGCTTCCTGGTCGCGCGCGATGCGCTCGCGACGATCCCCGACCCGCTGATCAACGCGGCAGTGGCAACCACAGCTTTGGCCGGAATGACCGGCTCGGCGTCCGGCGGGTTGAGCATCGCGCTGTCGGCACTCGGCGGGCAGTTCATGGCCGCGGCACAGGCGGCACACATCCCGCTCGCCGTGCTGCACCGCGTGGTGGCGATGGCCAGCGGCGGCATGGACACGCTGCCGCACAACGGCGCCGTGATCACCGTGCTCGCCGTGACCGGGCTCACCCATCGCCAGGCCTACGGCGACATCTTCGCCATCACGGTGATCAAGACGCTGACGGTGTTCGTGGTGATCGGGGTGTACTACGTGACCGGTCTGGTCTGACGGCGTGCCCTGAGCAGGGGCGCCGGTGTCCTCAGCCGATCGCGCTCTTCGGCAGGTCGGTGACGCCGAGCAGGGTGATGTTCGTGCCGTCGGAGAGCGACAGCACGGTGTTGCCGCCGATCACGCTGGTCTGCGGGGCCGACGGGCCGTAACCGTAGAGACCGATCTGGTCGGTGCCCACCTTGAAGCCGGCGATCACCGCCGCGCCGCCCGCATCGCCGTTGACGATGTCGTAGACGTCCGTGCCGAGGCCGCCATAGACCATCGTCGTGCCGCTGCCGATGCGCGCGGTGTCGGCACCGTTGCCCTCGATGACCGTCATCGTGCCCTGGCCGGAGAAGAAGGCGTCCGTGCCGTTGCCGCCGAAGACGGTGGTGATGCCGGCACCGCCGACGAACTGCTCCGAACCGCTGCCGCCGACCATCAGGGTCTGGCCGCTCGCGCCGCCAGCCATGCTGTCCGAGCCGCTGCCGCCGAAGATGGTGGTGCTGCCGGTGCCGGCCGAGAACATCTCGTTGCCGCCGCCGGAGACCAGGACATCGGAGCCGCTGCCGCCGATCACGTTGCCGCCGTCAGCGCCGAAGATGCTGGTGCTGCCGCTGCCGGCGAAGGCGGTCGAGTTCGCCTGCATGATCATGACGTCCGAGCCGCTGCCGCCGATCAGCGTGTCGCCGCTGCCACCGCCCGTCAGGGTGGTGTTGCCGCTGCCCGCCTGCAGCAGGTTGTGGCCCGCGCTGCCGCCGGTGATCGAGGCCATGCCGCTGCCGCCCTGCACGCTCGCCGAGCCGCTGCCGCCGGTCACCGTGAGGGGCCCGGTTGCGGCGTCCACGGTGAGCAGGCCGGCGCCCCCGATCACCGACAGGCTGGGCCCGTCGCCATGAACGACGGTTGTCCCGGCTCCGGCGGACACCGTGTCCGCACCATGGGTGGTGACGGTGTTGGTCTCCGACGACAGGCTGACCAGGCTGCCCGCGTCCGAGGTCACAATGGTCGCCGACAGGGTGCCGGCGGTCACGTTGAACAGCGGCGTGCTCGTCGGTCCGCTGCTCGGCTCGCTCACGCTGCCGATCAGGTTGCCGGCGCTGTCATAGATCTCGCGCACCGCCTGCGTGGTGCCGACGGTCTCGATCAGCCGCCCGCTGCCGTCCCTGGTCGCGATGGCGGTCAGCGAACCGCTCGCGTCATAGAACCGCACGTCCGTGCCGCTGCTGTTGGTGACGTTGTAGCTGCCGTCCTGCGCCACCACGACGGTGAGCGAACCGGAGGCGAGCGAGTTGTTGCCGGCCGCATCCGTCGCCACCGCGGTCAGCACGTGCGTGCCGACGCTGAGCGCTGGCAGCGACATCGTCCAGGCACCACTCGCCTGGGTGTAGACGCTGCCGAGGTTGGTCGCGCCGTCGGTCAAAGTCACGCTGACCGCCAGCGGTGCGTTGCCGCCGACCACCGGGCTGCTCGGCGCGGAGGTCGTGCTGGTGTCAGTCAGGCTCGGCGTGGCCGGAGTGAAGGTGTCGATGTCGACGAACAGCGGCGCCGAGGCGGCGGAGACGTTGCCGGCCACGTCGCTCTCGCTCGCGGTCATCAGGTAGGCGCCGCCGGTCAGCGTGCTGGCCGTCACCGACCAGCTGCCGCCGTCGCCCACCAGGGCGCTGCCGACCGCGGTCGCGCCGGCATAGAGGGTGACGGTGTCGCCGGCCGTGCCGGTGCCGGTGATCGTCGGCGTGGTGACGTTGGTGATGTCGTCGCCCGGGATGCCGCTGTCGCTCTGCGGCGCAAGTGCGAGCGACATCGGCGGCAGGGGCGGCATGGTGTCGATGGTCACCGCCAGGGCCGAGGAGACCTGCGAGACATTGCCTGCGAGATCCGTCTCGGTAGCGCTGATCTGGTAGCTGCCGTCGGCAAGGGCGCTGGTCGGGGTGACCGACCACGTGCCGCCCACTCCCACCAGGCCGCTGCCGATCACCCCGCTGGTGTCGGACAGCACGACCGTGTCGCCCGCCTCGCCCATGCCGGAGATCACCGGCATGGTCACGTTGGTGATGCCGTCGGTGTTGGAGATGCCGCTGTCGCTGCCCGAGGCCACCATCAGCCCGCTCGGCGCGACGGGCGGCATGGTGTCGATCGTCACCGCCAGACCGGGGGACGTGGCCAGGAGGTGGTTGCCGCCATCGGCCTCGCTGGCGACCAGCGTGTACTGGCCGTCGACCAGGGCCGTGCTCGACACCGTCCATGTGCCGTCATTGCCGACCAGCGCGCTGCCCAGCGTCTGGTCGCCCTGGGTCAGGGTGATCGTGTCGCCGGCGACACCGAGGCCGGAGACCACCGGCGTGTTGACGTTGGTGATGTCGTCGCCGGCGATGTTGCTGTCGCTCGCCGAGGTCAGGCCGATGGTCATCGGCACGACGCTGAGCATCGTCGGCGCCGACGGGGCGGACAGCTCGCCCGCAACGGACGTGTCGGTCAGCGTCAGCGTGTGCGATCCCACGGCCAGGGCCGAGGTCGGCGTGACCGACCAGTCGCCGTTGCCGGCCACGATCCCGGTGCCGATGATCGTGCCGCCATCGAGCAGCGAGATGGTGTCGCCCACGGCGGCGCCGCTGCCGGAGAAGACCGGCACGGTGACATTGGTGATGCCGTCGCCGACCACGCCGCTGTCATAGGCGGAGGCCAGCACAGGCGCGGCCGGGGCGGCCGGCACGGTGTTGTCGACCGTGATGCCAACCGTCGCCGAGCCGACCGTGCCGGCGACGTTGTATTCGTAGACGGTCATGCCATGCAGGGCATTGCTGAGCGCGGACGGCGCAGTCACCGACCAGGTGCCGTTGCTGGTCACCAGCGTGCGGGCCACGACCGTGCCGTCGATGGCAAGCGAGACATGATCGCCGGCGGCGCCCACTCCACTCACCGTCGGCTGTGTCTGGTCGGTGATGTCGTCGCCGACGACTCCCGTGTCGCTCGAAGGATCGAGCACGATGGTGGGCGTCGGCACGGCGGTATCGATGGTCAGCGCCAACGGCGTGGATTGCGGCGACACCTCGCCCGACAGCGACGTGTCGGTCAGGGTGAGCTGGTGCACGCCGGCGGAAAGCGGGGTCGTCGGGTGGATCGACCATCCGCCGACTTCGTTCACGGTGGCGCTGCCGATGACGCTGCCGCCATCAAAGAGCGTCATGGTGACGCCCGGAGTGGCATTGCTGCCGCTCAGCACCGGCATCGTCACGTTGGTGATGTCGTCGCCGACCACGCCGCTGTCGCTGACCGCGGCCAGCAGCGGGGCGGGCGGGGGGGCCGGGGTCGTCGTATCGACCACCAGCGACATGGTCGAGCTGCCGACATTGCCGGCGATCTCGGTCTCGACCGCCTTGAGCTGGTGCGTGCCGTCCACCAGCGGCGCGCCGGGCTGCAACGACCAGACGCCATTGCCGCCCACGGTGGAGGAGGCGATCGCCTGGCCGTAATCGTAGACGACCACGCGGTCGCCGACGGTGCCGGTGCCGCTGATCACCGGCAGCGTCTCGTCGGTGATGTTCAGGCTGGCGACACCCGTGTGGCTGGCCTGCGCCAGGGCGATGGTGGGCGTCGGGATCGTCTCGTCAATGGTGATCGAGTTGGTGTAGGCGCCGAGCGTGGTGAGGCCGGCGACTGAGGTGTCGGTCGCCGACAGGACATGGAGGCCGGCGGAGAGCGGCGACGTCACCTGGATCGCCCAGGTGCCGCTCGTGGAGACGGCGCTGCTGCCCAGCACCGTGGCCCCGTCATAGACGGTGATCGTGCTGCCGGCGATGCCGCCGCTGCCGACCAGCTCCGGCATGGTGACGTTGGTGATGCCGTCGCTGCTGGAGAAGCCGGTGTCGCTGATCGCGGCGACCAGAGGCGGCGAGAAGCTGCCGGCCGCCGGCGCCACGCTCTCGATATCGACGCCGAGCGTGACGGGACTGGCGACGTTGCCGGCCGCGTCGGTGAGCACGGCCGAGACCACCTGCGCGCCGTTGGACATCGGGCTGGTCGGGGTCGCGGTCCAGCTGCCGTTGGCCACCGTCGCCGAGGCGATCGCGATGCCGCCGTCATACAGCACGACCTGGTCGCCGTCGCCGCCGGTGACCAGGCCGGTGAAGGACGGGGTGGCGCTGTAGGTGATGTCGTCGCCGACGATGCCGGTATCCGAACCCGAGGTCATGGCCAGCGACGGGGTCGGTGCCTGGGTCTCGAGGGTGAGGCTCACGGTGGAGCTCAGGGTCTCGGCCTGCTGGGTGCCGCTCGCCGGGATCGACTCGACCGCGCTGATCACATGGGCGCCACTGGTCAGTCCGCTCGGCGTGAAGCTCCAGGTGCCTTCAGCCGTGACCGTAGCGCTGCCGAGCGGTGTGTTCCCGTCGCTCAGCACCACCGTGCTGCCGGAGGTGCCGGTTCCGGTCAATGCAGGATCACTGGTGATGCCGTCGGTCGAGGACGAGCCGGTGTCTGAAGTCAGCGACACACCGAACGGCGATACGAAGGTCACGAGTGTGCCGCCACTACCGTCGGCCGAGAGAGCAACGCCGCCTGAGAACGGCGTGTGTAAGGTCGTCTTGGCGCTTGTTGCTGTGTCGGTAAGAATGACCTCCCCACCAGAGATGGAAGCCGTCTCGTCAGCCACGCTGACGTTGGTCAGGTCGACAAGGTCGCCAGCCGCCAAGCCCGAGACGTAAAGATTCTGAAAGCCGTCAGCTGTTGTGGTTTTCAACGTGCCGCCGATACCGGCGAACGTCACCTGTTCGGCGGCAGCTCCAAAACCCTGCAAATTGACGACGCCGCCGCTGGACACGATGAAGTCAACGGCTGTTGGATTGGCCGGCAGCGACCCGATCGTAAGATTGTCGCCGGAGTTGACGACGATCGTCGCACCTGCAGGCGTGTCGTCGAGCATTTGGACCGTCTGGCTGCCGACGATTTCTACCGGTGCGATGGCATTGATTTCGAGGGTCTGGAAAGCCTCGTACTGTGTGTCCCAGTTCGACAGGACGTAGGTCGTGGTGTTTTCGAGCACCAGCGTGTTGCTGGTCGCTAGCCCGGCGGAGATCGTGCCATCGATCACCGTGCCGTCGTGGAGGACCACCGTGTTGTTGCCCGACGCCAGCGTGATCGCCGGACTGCCTCCGCTGCCCTGCGCGACGCCGCCGAGGAAGAGGTTGCTGTCATTCAGCGTCACGTTCTCGACGGTGGCGCCGTTCAGAACGTTGATGTAGCTGGACGGGGTGCTCACGGTGTCGTCGATGCTCTGCCCGCCAGCATAGACGGTCTCGTACCCGCCGCTGGAGACCGTGGTGCTGACGACAGTGCCGCCGCTCAGGACGTCGAGCTGCACGCCCGAGCTGATGGTGAGCGCGCTGCTGGTGACGCCGGAGCTGACGGTGATGGTGCTCGACATGTCGGTTTTCTATCCCAGATTTTCGTTTCGTTTTCGCAACGTATTGCGGATGACTCGGAGCCCCGGCCCTGCCGGCGGCGGTCAGTTCAGGAAGGCAGCACGCGCTCCAGTGCCGCGGTGACGTGCCTAGTTGTGATCAGCCGCGTGCATTCGAACTGGCGCGGCGTGTCCTTGTGGCGCGGGCACCACAGGAAGTCCTTGTGGTCGAAGCGGACGCCCGGGTCGTTCCAGCACGAGTTGCAGGCGTGCCAGTTGACCACGCGGCCCGGCGTGGTGAACTCGTTGGTGGGATGGGTGAAGCCGGACACCATCACGGTCGGACACCCGGCCGCCCAGGCCAGCCAGGACAGGCCGGAACTCAGCCCGATGAACGCATCCGCGTGACGCAGCCAGCGCGCGCGTTCGGTGAGCGGGCGGTTGCCGGTCTCGTCCTCAGCACCGTGTGGGATGTGGTTCCAGACCAGGCCGTGGCCAGAAACCGGCTTCTGGTCGATGCAGATCACCCGGTAGCCGCGCTGCTTGAGCCAGGCGATGACCTCGTGCCAGCCGTTCGGGTTGTTCCACATCTTGGCCTGCGTGGTTGCCTGCACGGCGATGCAGACATAGCGCTCGGCGATGGGCCGGCTCTCGTCGGGCAGGACGATGCGCGGCGCCGCCTCGGACGGATCGACGCCGAGGATGTAGCCGGCGGTGCGGTGCAGGCCGACCTGGCGGAAATCTGTCGGCTGGTATTCGCGCTTGGCGTCGTCGAAGAACAATCCCATCGAGTAGGTGGCGTAGAACTGTTCGGCGAGCCCCTCGTTCTCGAACTCCTCGTGGGTGACGAGGCGGATGTCGGGATAGGCATCGCGCAGCAGCGGGATGATCAGCCCCGACAGCGAGCAGGTCAGCCGGCAGCCATGCTCCTGCGCGAACCGCGGGGCGTAGGGAAACCAGGCGAGGATGTCGCCGAGCGTGCCGATCGGGAACTGCACCAGCACCTCGCGACCGCGCGCATCGTACTCGTGCGAAAGGACCGGCTCGCGCGCCTCCGGATCGGTCTGCAGATCCCAGACCTCGAGACGGAAGCGGACGAACCATTTCTTGGTGGAGGCGACATAGCCGCCGGCGCTGTCTGTCTGGAACAGCACATTGCCGGTGTCGAGATCGCTCAGCCTGACGCGCCAGGCGCCCTGCTCGCGCTTGGGCAGCATGATCCGCGCGCCGAGATTGAAGTCGAAGCAGATGCCCTGCGGCGCCTGCTGGGTCGGACGCTTCGCGGCCGGCGGATAGGGTGGCTTGGCTGTGGCTTTGGGCTTGGCCGCCTCGGGCCTCGGCGTCTTCTGCACAGCCTCACGTGGGGTGGCCGTATCCTTTCCCGTCTCCACGAGGGAGGCAGGCAACAGCATTCCGTCCATGCTTGTGAAGCCCGGCGCAAACTGCCCTGGCATTGACCCGCAGGTTGTTCCTGCATCGCAATGTCACAGAAGTGGCGGATCGTGGGTCGCGCAGTCAAGCAATTCGTTAGAGAAACGTATGGTCTGATTGTGCCCGTCTCCAGTGGCCGGGAGCGTCAAACGGAGGCCCGGGCACTGGGCGTTGACAGGCGCGGTGGCGGCACCCCGCCACGTCAGCGTGGCGACAGGCGGGCGTTCTGCCATCCTGCCTCGAGCGACACGGTCGTCCCGTCGCCGAAGCTCTTCTCCACACCGGCTGCCACGTTGCGTTCGGTGATGCCGGCCTTGCCGCCGGGCAGCGGCAGGTCGGGGCCGCGCCCGGCGCCGGCGGCGAGATAGGTGCTGAGCCCGCTGCCGGGCTGCACGCCGCTATGCACCGCGATCGAGGCGCCGCGCATGCCGCCCGAACCGGCGCCGACCGTCGCCTCGGCGCCTGCACCGCCGAGGAACGGGCTCGGCGTGAAGGGCGCCAGTCCCGTCGGACCGCCGGCATCCCCGGCCGGCGGCGGGGCGAGGCTGTAGTCGCGCGGCGCGGCGAGCAGGCCCTGGGCGCGTGACTGCGGACAGAGCGGACCGGCCGGGAGCATCGCGACGGACAGCAGCAGGGCGGCGGGGGCGCGAACAGGCCGCGCGCCGCGGGCGGGGCTCACGGGACGCGGGTGATGCGCAGGTTGTTGGTGCTGCCGGCCTTGCCGAACGGCACGCCGGCGACCACGACGACGGCATCGCCGCTGGTCGCCAGCCCCGCCTCGGCGGCAAGACCGGCCGCCGCCTTGACCACATCCTCCAGCGTCGCCGTCTCCGACCCCTGGTCGGCGACGGTGGAACGCACCCCCCAGACCAGCGACAGGCGCCGCGCGGTGGGCTCGGTGCCGGCCAGGCCGAGGATCGGGCAGACCGGCCGCTCGCGGGCGATGCGCAGCGCACTCGGGCCGGACAGGGTGTAGGCGACGATGGCGCGCGCATCGACGGTCTGCGCCACCTGCTGTGCGGCGGCGGCGATGGCGTCGGCGGCATAATGCTCGGGAGCCAGGCGCGAGGCATTGATCAGCGACTGCCAGCCCGCGTCGCGCTCCACCCGGCGCACGATGCGGGCCATGATCTCGACCGCTTCCTGCGGATACTGCCCGGCCGCGGTCTCGGCCGACAGCATGACGGCGTCCGCACCGTCGAACACGGCGGTGGCCACGTCGGAGGCCTCGGCGCGGGTCGGCGCCGGGGCGGAGATCATGCTTTCCAGCATCTGGGTGGCGACCACCACCGGCTTGCCGAGCAGGCGCGCCTCGCGGACGATGCGCTTCTGGGCGAGCGGCACCTCCTCGGGCGGCAGCTCGACGCCGAGATCGCCGCGGGCGACCATCACGCAGTCCGAAAGGGCCAGGATCTCGGCGAGGTTGTCGAGCGCCTGCGGCTTCTCGATCTTGGTCATGATCCAGGCACGGTTGCCGATGATCTCGCGCGCCTCGCGCACGTCGGCGGCGCGCTGCACGAAGGACAGGCCGACATAATCCACGCCCTGGCTGAGGGCGAAATCGAGATCCAGCCGGTCCTTCTGGGTGAGTGCCGGGATCGGCAGCACCACGTCGGGAACGTTGACGCCCTTGCGGTCGGACAGCATGCCGCCGGCGATGACCTCGGTGGTCAGGCAGTCGAAGCCCTTGTCGACCACGCGCAGGCGCAGCTTGCCGTCGTCGAGCAGCAGGGTGGAGCCGATGGTGGCCGCCTCGATGATTTCCGGATGCGGCAGGCAGACACGCTCGGCACCCCCCGGCTCGTCGCTGAGGTCGAGGCGGAAGGCAGCCCCGTTGGCCAGCACCGCGCGGCCGGCGCCGAAGCGCCCCACGCGCAGCTTGGGGCCCTGAACGTCGGCCAGGATGCCGATCGGCCGGCCGGTGCGTGTCTCGATCTCGCGGATCATCGCCACGCGCTGCGCATGATCCTCGTGCGAGCCGTGCGAGAAATTAAGCCTGAAGACATCGACCCCCGCCTCGAACAGGCGGGTGATCATGGCCAGGCTGGAGCTGGCCGGCCCGAGCGTGGAGACGATCTTCGTCCGGCGCGACGTGTCGCGACTTTCCAAGCTGACCGAACCGACAGATGACGAACCCATCCGCAGACCTTCCCTATCCAGGCAATGAGGAACTCGAGGGGGTGTTGCTCAGGGCGGTGTTATCGCTTCGCCCGGCAAAAGTCCAAAGATCGCGGAGCGCGCCACCCAGCCGCGATAGCCGTTGGTGGTTACCCGGCACCAGTCCGACCGGGCCGGGCAGTCGCGCAACCGGCCGATCACGCCGGGGCGCAGGATCGCGACGGCACTCGCGTCAGGGCGCGGGTCGTCGCGCAGCACCGTGCCGCTGCCGCGGTCGCTGTCGCCGACCGTCACCTCGCCGGTCGCGGTGACGACAAAGGTGCGCGTGCCGGTCAGCGTCGCCTGGTGCATCCAGCCGCGCACACCGTCGGCATCCTCGACCAGGCGCCACACGTCGAACTCGCGCTCGATCTTCACCGGCAGGTCACGCCGGCGGTAGAGCCAGAGGATCGGGTAGCGGTCGCCGGGACCGGCCCGCATGTTGACGTCGTTGGCGCGCAGCGCCGCGAAGCGGGGCAATGGCAGGCCGGTGACCCGCCCCTTGTTGGCCGGCACCGGCACGGGAGGCGGGACCGGGGTTGCGGGCGCCGGAGGCGGTGCCGCGACGGGCGGCGCCGGCACCGGCTGGTGCGGGGCGGGATGGCGGCGCGCGGCGGGGTGGTGCGGCGGCGCGTGGTGGTGCGTGCGGCCGGCATGGTGGTCCGGGTGGTGGCGGGCGTGCGCGGCCTTGGTGTCGCGGTGGTCCTCGTGGTGCTCGTCGCCCTGGGCCCATGCTCCGGCCGAAGTGCCGCCCAGCAGTGCGACGAGCAGGGCAGCGCCCGCCAGGGCGCGCCGCAGGCGGCCGGGCTGCGACGCGCGGACTCGGATCGCATCAGTACGGAGCATGCCGGCATCCCTGCCAAGCCGGCGCCAGGAGGGCAAGAGCGGAGCGCGGGCGACGGTCGCCGCGGCTGGCGGGGCGGACCGCCGGTGAGTAGGATGTGGGCGAGCGCCCCCCGACGTCCCGCCGGGGCTGCGGAAAGACAAGCGGAGGAGAGCCGATGGCCGGACACACGCCCGCCCCGATGACTCCCGACCAGGCCCTTGACCTGCTGCGCGAAGGCAACCGGCGGTTCCGCGACGGCAACCCGATCCGGCCGCAGATGACCGGCGAGGAGCGCCGGCTGGCGCTGGCCCGCGAGCAGCGGCCGTTCTGCGTGTTGGTCGGCTGCTCGGACAGTCGGGTGCCACCCGAGCTGCTGTTCGGCCGGGGCCTGGGCGAGCTGTTCATCGTGCGCAATGCCGGCAACGTGGTCGATCTCGCCGCCATGGGCAGCATCGAGTACGGGGTCGCGGTGCTCGGCGCGCCGCTGATCGTGGTGCTTGGCCATGAGCGCTGCGGGGCGGTGAAGGCCGCCGTCGATGTCGTCGAGCACGACGCCACCTATCCGGGCAGCATCGGCCAGATGATCGAGCCGATCATCCCGGCGGTGCTGAAGGCCCGGCGCGAAGGCGAGCACGACCTGCTCGACCGCTCGGTGCGGGCCAACGTGCAGCGCATCGTCCACCGGCTGCGCCACACGGAGGAGATGCTGGTCGGACCCCAGCGCGAAGGACGGCTGAAGGTGGTGGGCGCCCGCTACGACCTTGATGACGGGATCGTCGATTTCTTCGAATAGGCGATTTGCGACTGCCTCGCGGAGGCACTCAGAACAGCGACACCAGCACGATGCCGCCCACCGCCATCGCCCCGCCCAGCACACGCAGCGCCGACAGCGGATGCGGGTGGAGGCCCATCACGCCCAGCCGGTCGAGCAGCAGCGACAGCACGATGGCGCAGCTCGCCTGGGTGACGGTGAAGGCGCCAGAGCCGATCCGCTGCGTGCTGATCGAGGCGGCCAGCACGAAGCACAGGTTGCACACCCCGCCCACCCAGGCCCACCAGGGCACGTGGGCCAGCCGCCCGCCGAGATCGCGCAGCGACAGGCCGAGCAGCGGACCGACCAGCAGCAGCCCGAGCAGCGCCACGGCATAAATCACCAGCACGGCGGGGATGATGCCGAGCGCCTTGTTCAGCCCGGCATTGGCGGCCGACTGGATGGGGTTGGACAGTCCGGCGAGCACCGCCAGGCCGAACAGCAGCAGGCGCATCCGTGTCGCCTCAGCCTGGGTTGCGGAAGCGGTCGAGACCGGGAACCGGAGCGAGCGACACCGCGCCGCCGTCGCGGGCGGAGCGGTAGATCGCCTCCATCAGCAGATGGTCCTGCACCCCCTCCTCGCCCGGCGTGCGCGGCGGCTGGCCGGACAGGATGCTCCCGGCGAAATGGTCGATCTCGGTTGCGAACTGATCAGCCGGGTGCAGGCGCAGCTCGCGTACCGCCTCGTGCTGCCCGTCGCGGGTGGCCACCCGCATCCGCTGGCCGCCATAGGCGAACGCGTTCTCGAGGTCGATCCAGCCGCGTTCGAGCCGCAGGCGCAGGTCCTTGGTCTCGTGCGCACCGTAGCCGGCGGCACAATTGGCGATCGCACCCGACGGGAAGCGCAGCATGAAGGCGATGCTTTCCTCCACCTCCGCGTAGCGGCTGTCGCCCGGCGGCGTCCAGGCGCGGGCGAACACCTCGACCGGCTCCTCGCCGAGCACCGCGCGGGCGGCGTTGAGGCAGTAGAGCCCGATATCCGGCAGCGCCCCGCCGCCGGCCAGTGCGCCGCGCATGCGCCACTGCGCGCCGGGCCCCTGCACCTGCAGGTTGGTCGCCTCGATCAGGCGCAGGGTGCCGAGCGCGCCGGAGCGGACCAGCCGTATCGCCTCGCGGTTGTAGGGTTCGTACTGGCAGCGATAGGCGATCATCAGCCGCACGCCCGCCGCCTTGCAGGCGTCCACCATCTGGACGGCCTCGTCGCTGGTGTTGGCCATCGGCTTCTCGCACAGCACATGCTTGCCGGCGCGCGCCGCCGCCAGGACCGACTCCCGGTGCAGGCCATTGGGGGTGACGACATAGACCGCTCGGATGTCCGGGTTGTCGGCGAGCCGGCCGATCTCGCCGTAGGGGAGCACCGCGCCCGGATCCAGCCCGTACTGGCGGGCGACGAGGGCCGCCTTCTCCGGCCGGCCCGAGACCAGGCCGGCGAGGCGCGCCTTGCCGCAGGCGGCGAAGGCCGGAAGGATCTGCTGCAGGGCGAGCCGGCCGAGCCCGACCACCGCGAAGCCGACCCGCTCGGCCGACGGCAGTGGTGCAGGCGGCGGCGCTTCGGGACGATCGGCCTCGCCGCGCCAGTTGTCGAACAGCACGCGCCCGCCCTCGACGCGGCCGAGATCGAGCGGCTGGGCGCCGAAGGTCCCGCTCTCGGCGGCGGGGAGGTCGGGCCCAGGCGTGGGGTGCCGATTGTCGGTCATATGCAGGCTCCGGCTGGCTCGGGCGAAAGCCGGCCCGCTCGCCCCGGGTTCCCGCCACAGCATTCAGAACGAGAGGAGCTGCCCGCCGCCGATCTCTTCGAGGAAGCTCACGATGCCGCCCGCCGCCACCCCCGCCAGCAACGCGTCGGGGCCGATCCCCTCGCCGCGCAGCGCCGCCTCGCAGGCCACCAGGCGCGCCTCCAGGGCGAGGGCAGCCTCGCGCAGCTCGTCGAGCCCGGCGAGACCGCGCCCGGTGAGCAGCGCGTCGCGCCCGGCCCCCGCCAGCCCGCTCCAGTCGCGGCACAGGGCCCGCACGCCGCCGGCGGTCGCGAACAGCACCACCCGCCGGCCCATCGCCGCGGCGGCAGCGGCGAACGAGAAGGCGGCGTGCGCCGGGGCATGCGCGCCGCCGGCCAGCACGATGCCGAGCAGCGCGCGGTCAGGCGCCATGGCCAGCGAGGTCGCGGATGCGCGGCTCGGGGCCGCACAGCGGGCAGGACGGGTCGCGCGGGATGCGTATGGTGGTGAAGCGCATGGCCAGCGCCTCCCACAGCAGCAGCCGGCCGGCCAGCGTGTCGCCGATGCCGGTCAGCTCCTTGATCGCCTCCGTCGCCTGCAGCGTACCCATCACGCCGGTGACCGCGCCAAGCACGCCCGCCTCGGCGCAGGACGGCACCAGCCCCGGCTCCGGCGGCTCGGGATAGAGGCAGCGGTAGCACGGGCCGTCCTTGTGCGGGCGGAAGGTGGACAACTGGCCGTCGAAGCGCAGCACGGCAGCCGAGACCAGCGTGCGCGCCGCGAGCACGCAGGCATCCGCCACCAGGTAGCGGGTCGCGAAATTGTCGCACCCGTCGCAGACCAGGTCGTAGTCGCTGATCAACCGCAGCGCGTTGCGCGCATCGAGCCGGTGCTGGTGGGCGTTGATGCGGATCTCGGGGTTGATCGCGCGCAGCGTCTCGCGCGCCGAGGCGACCTTGGCCGTGCCGACCCGCCCGGTGGTGTGCACCACCTGGCGCTGCAGGTTGGACAGCTCGACCACATCGTCATCGACCAGCCCGATCGTCCCGACGCCGGCAGCGGCGAGATAGAGGGCGGCCGGCGCGCCGAGGCCGCCCGCGCCCACCACCAGCACCCGCGACGCCCTGAGCCGCGCCTGCCCTTCCCCGCCCAGCTCGGCGAGCAGGATATGGCGCGAATAGCGGCGGATCTCCGCCTCGGAGAAATCGAGGTCCATCCCCGCCATATAAGCACCGCCTGGCGGGGCCAGAAGGCTCGACTTCGACGGCGCGGGCGCGGGTAGGCGGCGATGGCTTTACGGCCCAGGGCTCAGGGATCAGGGATCAGGGCTCACTCAGCCCGGTCGGCGCACCGGCCAGTCGACGACCCCGCCGGCAAACAGCGCCCACCAGACCAGGACCGGCTGCAGCGCCAGACGCGGGGCGTGATACCACCAGCCGAGCTGGATGTTGCCCGGCGGCAGGCCCTCCAGGGCGTGCTTGATGTTGGCCGGGAAAACACACACGGCGTACAGCGCGAGACAGGTTCCGGCCGCGCGGCGCCACCTTGGCGTCAGCAAGGCCGCGGCACCGGCGAGCTCGCACAGCCCGGTGCCGAGCACGACCGGCCTGGGATACGGCACCCAGTCGGGCATGATCAGCAGGAAGCTGCCCGGCGTGGCGAGGTGGAAGACCCCGGCGGTCGCGTAGAGGGCAGACAGGGCAAGGCGCGCCGCAGCCCGATCCATCCACCGCCGGCTCATGCAGGATCTTCCTCAACCAGGCAGCGACGAGAGGGACCGGGACAGGTGATGCGCCTCGGCTGACCGCGCACGGGGCGAAGGCCAGGGGCGTTGCCCCTGGACCCCATCAAAGGCGAGCCTTTGAAATCCGGATGTTGAAGAATCAAGCGCCTGGTCACCCCTGCAGAAGGCCTCTGGCGATCGGCTGGGCACCGGCGATGGCAGAAGAGACCGGCTGGGCGCGAACCTGATAGGCGCTTGCGCCGAGCTCCCTCCCCGGCCGGCGGCCAGACAGACGACCGGCCCGGCTCCGGGCTCTTGCCCGATCCCGCCGCCCGGCTGTCGGCACATCATGCCCGGACCGCCGCTCACTCCGGGCCGAGCAGCAGCACGCTGAGCGCGCGCACCCCCTGTGCGCCGTGGATCAGCACGCCCTCGATATCGGCGGTGGCGGAAGGGCCGGTCTGCAGGACGACGTAGGGCTGCTCATGGAAGTCCGGGCGGGCGTAGGCATCGTGCAGGGTGGCGACGATGTCCCTGGTCTCGACAAGGACCAGCAGGCGCTGGGCGAGGTAGCCGAGTGCATTGACGCCGAGATCGACGGCGCGCAGCGCGACCGACCCGGTCTCGGCCACCGCGAAGGCCGCCTGCAGCACGGCCAGATCGACATCGTGCAACGAGGCGGGGGCAGCGCCGTCCAGCGCGCGGTTGCCCGGCAGGGCAGCGACCCGCGAGACCACGATGCCGGAACCGGCTTCGGCGATCATCGCCCGCGCCGGGGCCAGCGGATCGGCCCCGTCCGGCGCCAGCAGCCGCCCGCCCATCTGGGCGAGCCGGCGCTTGAACTCGCTCGCGGGGTCGCCAGGAGCCGCGAAGCCCGGGATCTCGGGCAGCTTGTGCTCGCCGCGCGGCCGGTTGCGGCGGACCGCGTCCAGGATCGTCTGGCGCGCCGTCAACGGCGCGGGCCGCGGTGGGCCGCGTACCAGGCATGGAAGCTCTGCCCGGGTGCGGCCGGCACGTCGCGTCCCTTTCCCCAGGCATTGGCCGGGTTGTAGAGCACGAAGCGCGGCATGTGCGGCAGCACCGCGTTGGCCGCATCGACCGCGCGCCGATAGGCGGCCGGCCGCGACAAGACCGCCGAGGCGCCCTTCATCGACAGCCGCTTGCCCATCGCCGGCTCGTGCGCCTCGGCCATCACCCGGCGCCACGACAGGATCTGCTCGTGGATGTTGATCCCAACCGGGCAGACCGCGGTGCAGCTGCCGTTGAGCGTCGAGGCATAGGGCAACTGGCTGTATTTGTGGCGGTCGATCGTCGGGTCGATGATCAACCCGATCGGTCCGGAATAGGTGGCGCCATAAGACAGGCCGCCCGAGCGGCGATAGACCGGGCAGGTGTTCATGCACGCGCCGCAGCGTATGCATTTGAGCGAGGTCCAGAACTCGTCCATGCCGAGCCGGTTGCTGCGACCGTTATCGACGAGGATGACATGCATCTGCCCGCCGGCGCGGGGGGCGCGGAAATGCGAGGTGTATTGGGTGATCGGCGAACCGAGGGCCGAGCGCGACAGCAGGCGGATGAACACGCCGAGATCGCGCGCGCGCGGGATCAGCTTCTCGATACCGGCCGAGACGATGTGCACCTCCGGCACCGACGCACACAGATCGGCGTTGCCCTCGTTGGTGCAGACCACCACGGCCCCCGTCTCGGCGACCAGGAAATTGGCCCCCGTCATGCCGACGCGCGCCTCGAGGATCAGCGGCCGGTTCGACATGCGCTGGCGTTCGGCGAGGTAGGCCGGGTCGTCGTTGGACGGATCGCTGCCGAGGGTGCGCGCGAAGACCGCGGCCACGTCCGAGCGCAGCTTGTGCACCGCCGGCACCACCACATGGCTCGGATCCTCGTCGTCGAGCTGCTGGATGCGCTCGCCGAGATCGGTCTCAACCACCTCGATCTCGTGCTCGGCGAGGAAGTCGCGCATGCCGCATTCCTCGGTGAGCATCGACTTGCTTTTCACCAGCCGGCTGGCGCCCGCGCCGCGCAGGATGCCGAGCACGATGCGGTTGTGCTCGGCCGCGTCGCGCGCCCAGTGCACCACCACGCCCGAGGCGGTGGCACGCCGCTCGAACTCCTCGAGATAGTCGTCGAGCCTGGCGAGCGTGTGTTCCTTGATCTGCGAGGCGAGGCCGCGCAGCTGCTCCCATTCCGGGATGCCACGTGCCTCCCGGTCGCGCTTCTCGCGCAGGTCCCACAGGCGCTTGTCGTGGAAGGAAAGATGATCCGGTGCCGCAAGGAAGCGCTCGGCCGCTTCGGCATGGTCGACCGGCCGTCCCTTGCGTGTCCTGGCACCGCGCGGCTGCGCTTCGCGCTCGGCCGCGCCATCGGGTGCGAGCGGTCGCGAACGCGCTTCCGCGTGGTCGATACGGATCCGTTTCGGCTGCTCGTTCACGCCCGGGCCTCGCTGTTCAGCACCTGGGCGATATGGACGTAGCGCAGCCCGATCCCGTGCCGCGCGGCGCATCCCGCCTGGTGCATCAGGCACGACATGTCGGCCGAGACGACGAACTCGGCACCGCTCGCCTGCTGGCGGCTCACCTTGTCCTGGCCCATGCGCGCCGACACCGCCTCCTCGCTGACCGAGAAGGTGCCGCCGAAGCCGCAGCACTCGTCCGGGCGCTCGGTCTCCACCAGGCTCAGCCCCTCGACGCGGGCGAGCAGGGCGCGCGGCTTGGACACGCGCTGCGCCGCAGGCAGGTTGAGCTCGGGCGGCTGCTCGTGATCGAGGCTGCGCAGCGCCGTGCAACTGTTGTGCAGCGTCACGCTGTGCGCGAAGCGGGCGTGCGGCAGGCGGTCAGGCCCCTCGACGTCGTGCAGGAACTCGACCAGCTCGTAGACGCGCGACTTGAGGCCAGCGTCGATGCCCGACTTGTTGCGCACATGATGAACGCAGCTCGCCGACGGGCAGACCACCGCCTCGAAGCCCGAGAAGTTGCGCTCGAACAACCGCTCGACCGGGGCGCACTCGGCGACGAACCCGGCATTGCCCATCGGCTGGCCGCAGCAGGTCTGGTCGGGCGGATAGGCGACCTCGTGGCCCAGCCGCTCCAGCAGTTCGAGGGTCGCGATGCCCACGTCGCGATAGAACAGGTCGATGAAGCAGGGAACGAAGAGGCCGATACGCATGAAGCTGCCTTGCTACTCCAGATCGGGCAGATTGGGAACGGCGGGCGCCGGGGGCGCCGCCGCCCGTCCACACCCGTGCCGGAAGCCCAGGCCGCATGCCGCTCCTCGTCCCGTTCGCCCGCGCCCTGCCCACGCTGCTCGCCTACGCCGGCGCGGCGCTGGCCGAGATCGGCGGCTGCTTCGCGGTCTGGATGTGGCTGCGCCTCGGCCGCTCGGCGCTGTGGCTGCTGCCGGGGCTCGCCTCGCTTGGCCTGTTCGCGGTCCTGCTCACCCTCAGCGAAAGCCAGGCGGCGGGGCGCGCCTTCGCGGCCTATGGCGGCATCTATGTGCTCGCCTCCATAGGCTGGCTGTGGCTGGTCGAACGGACCGTGCCGACCCGGTACGACCTGGCCGGCGCCACGCTGTGCCTGATCGGCACGCTGGTCATCCTTGCCGGCCGGCACCGCCCTTGAGCAGCCCCGTGTCGGATGGCCGGGTGACCGCCAGCGCCTCGAGCAGGGTGGCGGTGCGGCCGACCACCGCGCGCTCCTCGTAGAGCAGCTCTGCCCGCGCGCGTCCGGCCTCGCCCATGCGCGCGCGCAGCGCCGGATCGGCCGCCAGACGTCCGATGGCGCGGGCCAGCCCGGCGGCCGAGCCGGGCGGCACCAGCAGGCCGGTCTGGCCCGCCACCACCTGCTCGCGTGGGCCGCGTATGTCGGTCGCCACCACCGGCAGCGCGCTCAGCATCGCCTCGATCACCGACATCGGCAGGCCCTCGAAATGGCTGGCCAGGACGAAGATGTCGGCCGCCGCCAGCAGCTCGGCGATGTCCGAGCGGTAGCCGAGCCGGCGCAGGCGCGGGCCCAGCGCGTCGGCCCGGGCCGCTTCGGCGAAGGCCGTGTCGAGATCCTCGCCATGGTCGGAGGCGAGCCGCTCGCCCACCACCCACAGCTCGGCCGCGGGCACCTCACGCATCGCCCGCAGCAGCTCCGGGTAGCCCTTGTGGCGCACCAGGCGCGACACCGAGACCACCACCACCCGCTCGTCCGGCACGCCGAGCGAGGCGCGCACCCGCGCCCGGCGGTCGGGATCGGGGCGGAACAGGTCAGGGTCGCGGCCGTTGCCGATCGCGATCGGCGCGGGGTGGACGCCGAGCCGGCGCGCGTCGCGCGCCTCCTCGTCCGAGACGGTGAGGTAGAGGCTGGTGAGCCGTCCGGCCAGTCGCTCGAGCACCAGCGACAGCCAGCGCCGGCGCCGCGAGCCGGGCTGGTTGAACAGGAAGCCGTGGCAGGTATAGGCGACCAGGCGCACGCCGCAGAGCCGTGCTGCGAGCCGGGCCAGCAGGCCGCTGATCGGCATATGGGCGTGCACCACGTCCGGCCGTTCGGCGCGGATCAGGCGGATCAGGTCGGCGAGCGCGCGGAGCTGGGCGAGCGGCGAGAGGCTGCGCGCCAGCCGCAGCCCGACCACGCGGAAGCCCTCGCCGCGCGGGATGGCCAGCAGCTCGCCCTCGGCGCAGGCGCCCACCACCTCGTGGCCGCGGCCGCGCAGCTCGCGCATCAGCGGCAGCAGGAAATGCCGCAGCGAGAAATCGACATTGGTGATCTCGAGGATCTTCACGGGAGCGCGGATCGCCGCCGGTGCGGCGGCGGGTCGGTTCAGGTCTCGAGCCGGCTGAGCGCCCAGCGCACGATCTGCGGCTCGCCGGCCAGCAGCTCGCCGGCCGCCTCGCTCTGCGGCTCGGGCAGGTCCACGCTGACCGCGATCTGGCGGGTGGGCTGCGGCGCGCCCAGCCCGGCATAGATGCTGTCCTCGACCGACACCGCCCCACCCTCGATGCGCATGCGCCATTCGGCGCCGGAAGCAAGCTGCAGGGTCAGGCTGCCGGTGTCGCCCGTGCGGCGGACCGAGACATCGGGGTGCAGGTGGAAGCGTAGCACGAAGGCCACCGGCTTCGGCGCCTCGACCAGATCCTCGCCGCGGATGTCCTCGCCGCTTTCGCCGAGATAAAGCCGCCGCCGGTGCACGGCGCCGAAGCCGGGCTTGTAGCCGTCATGGCTGAGCTCCAGCCAGTGGGCACCCCCCGACTGCTTATGGTCGACCTCGACATGCGCCGGGCGGCGGCTGATGCCGCGCTGCTCGCCGCTCGCGAAGTCGGAGGAGGAATGGTCGGCGACGGTGAGGGTCGAGTGCGCGGCCGTGGCGCGCAGCGCGTCCTGCCAGGCGGGAGCGGCACTGGTGCCGCAGCCGACGATCATCCGTTCGCGGCCCACCGAGAGCTCGATCGACAGGGTGCCGGCATGGGCCAGGGCATCGTAGCCCGAGGGCGGCGGCGGGCCGGCATCGACGAACAGCAGGGTGCGCCCGACCGCCAGGCGCAGGAAGCCGCCCTCCGGCAAGGCGGCCTGGGCGCCGCGCGCGCGCGCGGCCTGCGACAGCAGCAGGTCGAGCATCGCCGGATTGTCCTGCTGGCTGCCGTTGAACAGGGCGAGCCCGCCATCGGCATGACGGAAGGCGCGCAGCACCGGCGCCATGCGGTCGATGGCCGCGGACAAGGCCAGGGGTGGGGCGATCTGGGCGATCTGCATCAGGGCGCGCATTTCCGCCAGGTCGCGCAGGGCGGAGAGATGTGCGGCCGGACTGCGCTCCACGTGGCATCCGTCGAGCAGCACCTGCCGGCCGAGTTCGGCGCCGATATGGCGCATGAAGCGGCTGAGCAGGTGGCCCTGGTCGGGGATGGCGATGGCCGCCGCCAGCAGGCCCTTGTAGCCGGTGAAGGCGCGGTGGTCGTGCTGCGACATCGGCACCATGGCGGCCAGCAGCCGGCTGTCGGCGATCAGCCGGGCCATGACGCGCTGGCGCAGCGTGTCGTCGGCCGAGGAGACGAAGAAATCGTAGTGGGCAAGCCAGGCGGTCACCCGGGCGCCGATCACCTCCGGCAGCCGGGCGGCCGGCTCGCCCGACGGCCGCTGCAGCCAGTCGGCGATCAACGCCCGACCGCGCAGCCGCGCCCCGTCGGTGCCGAGTGCCCGCAGGTCACGCAGCCAGGTGAAGCCCTGCGCGTAGGCCGGCAGCGACAACGGACGAACGGCGACCGCACGGGCTTCGCCGCCTTCCGGCCAGGTGCCCGGGGCCAGCGGCTGGCCGAGCCCGGCCAGCAGCAGCTCGCCCCGCATCAGCCGGGCGCCCGCCGCCGCATCGCCCGGCCACAGATCACGCACCGGCTGGTGCGGCCCGTCGGGGAGGCGGGCCACACCGAGCGAGTTGGCCAGGCCCGGCAGGCGGGCGAAGGAAAGCCGCGCGTCGCGGGTCAGGCGTCGCATGTCCATCATGCCGCGCTTCCCCCGCGCAGGGAGGCAATCGCCTCGCGGTAGTCGCGCGCACCGAACACCGACGTGCCGCCGACCAGGACATTGGCACCCGCCTCGATGCAGTCGCGCGCGGTCGCGGCGTCGATGCCGCCGTCGACACCGATCGGCAGGTCGCGGCCGCGCTCGCCGAGCATGGACCGGATGCGGGCGATCTTGCCGAGCTGGCCGCGGATGAATTTCTGGCCGCCGAAGCCGGGATTGACCGTCATGACCAGCACCATGTCGGCGATGTCGAGCAGTTCGCCCAGCGCCTCGGCCGGCGTGCCGGGATTGAGCGCGATCCCGGCCTTCAGCCCGAGCGCCTTGATCGATTGCAGCGTCCGGTGCGGATGCGGACCCGCCTCGACATGGATATGGATGTGGTCGGCGCCGGCCTTGCGGAAGGCCTCGAGATAGGGGTCGACCGGCGCGATCATCAGGTGCACGTCGAAGGCAAGGCGGCAGCGTCCGCGCAGCGCGGCGACGAGCTGCGGTCCCATGGACAGGTTGGGCACGAAATGCCCGTCCATGACATCCAGATGCAGCCAGTCCGCCCCTGCCGCCTCCACCGCCGCCGCCTCCTCGGCGCAGCGGCCGAAATCCGCCGCGAGCAGGCTGGGCGCGACCAGCACGGTCCGGCCCGGGGCTGCGCCGAACGCCGAGCCCTGGAACGCCGAGCCCTGGGTGGACGGACCGGGGACGGGATGGTCGTCGGACTGGCTCATGCTTCGGCTCTCATCAGCGGCCTGCCATCCCACGAACCCCAAGGCGCAAGAACGCAGGACACAGGCATCCGGAGCACAACCATCAGGGCCGGTGCAAGACCGGGTTGACGGCGACGCTTCGCATGCACGTCATAACGATATATTCACAGCTTAAGTAGCCTCGCGGCGAAAAAACCGTCCATCCCGCCCCACTCTGGCCACAGCCCCGGGTCGGTCCGCAGCCAGCCGTCCGGGCTGCGCGCTTCCGGCAGCTGGGCCAGTTCCTCCGGCCGGAACGGATCGGGGCGCAGCCCAAGGGCTGCCGCCTGCGCCAGGTGGGCGGCCCCTTCCTCCTCCTGGAGCGAGCAGACCGCATAGACCAGGCGCCCGCCTGGCCGCAGCATGCCGGCGGCGGCACGTAGCAGGCGCGCCTGCAGCACGGCCGCTTCCGCCGGGTCGGGCGGACGGCGCGTGCGCAGGATGTCGGGGTGGCGGCGGATTGTGCCGGTGGCGCTGCACGGCGCATCGAGCAGCACGGCGTCGAGTGGGACTGCCGGCGTCCAGCTCGTGGCGTCGGCGCAGACGATTTCCGCCTGCAGGCGGAGGCGGGCGAGGTTCTGGCGCAGCACGGGGAGACGCGCGCTGTCGCGATCGACGGCGATGACCTCCGCGCCGGCGAGGACCAGTTGCGCGGTCTTGCCGCCCGGGGCCGCGCACAGGTCCGCCACACGCTCGCCGGGCCGCACGCCGAGCAGGCGCGCCGGCAGTGCCGCAGCCGCGTCCTGAACCCAGAACGCGCCGGCCTCGTAGCCGGGCAGATCCGCCACCCGCGTGCCCGCGGGCAGCCGGACAGTGCCGGTCGGCAGCTCCAGCGAGCCGGACGGCGGCTCGGCTCCCGGCCGCAGCGACAGGTCGATCGGCGCCTCGCCGGCCAGCGAGCCGGCGGCGATGGCGCGTGCCCTGTCGCCCCAGGAGGACCAGAGCCAGGGAGGGATGTCGAGCCGTTCCCCGTCGAGGCCGGCGAGCAGGCCCGGGCCGCCGGCGGCGACGCGGCGCAGCACGGCATTGACCAGCCCGGTGAAGGGTTCGAGACGGCGGCGGCGGGCAAGTGCGACACTCGTCGCGACCGCCGCATGCGGCGGCGTGTCGAGCAGCAGGAGCTGTGCGGCGCCAAGCAGCAGGAGCAGCTGGACGGGCTGCGGCGGCGCACGGGTGAGGAGCGGCTCGATCACCGCCTCCAGCGTCCCCTGCCGGCGCAGCACGGTCGCCGCCAGCCGGTGCGCCGCTGCGCGGTCGCGCTGTTCGGCCCCGGCGGCAAAGCGGTCCAGCGCCCCGTCGAGCCCGCGGCGGCGGACGATGACCGCGTCCAGCACGTCGAACGCGATCTCGCGCGTCGGATCGTTGGGTGGCGACCGACTTGTTACCGTCGTTGACACTTCGTTTAGGCTCTTCGCTTAGGCTTAACGATGAGGAGCGTGCTGACAGCCGGTCACGTGCCCGATTTCCGTGAGATGAGCCAGCCCCGATGTCACGACAGATCGAGCCCCCGACGGCCCATCGCCCGATCGAGATCCCCGGAATCTCCTGGACCGCCCATGCGAGCCAGCCCGCCCTCCAGCGTTGCGCCGCCATCCCCTTCACCTCGCCCTCGCTCAACTGCCTGCGGACCCGCGCGGCACCCCAGGGTGGGCTGGAGATGCTGCTGAGCAATCCGAGCGGCGGCCGCGGCATCTATGTGTTCGGCTGGCAGGCACTGCGCGCCGCCGCCCGTCCCAGCGTGCACGACATCCTGCTGGTCGACCGGCTGGCCGCGCGCTGCTCGCCGGGCGACCCCCCGGCCCCGATCAGGATCCGGTCCGCGGCGCTGGAGCTCGCCGCCGACGGACATGTCGGGCGACGCGGTGCCTCGCTTGCCAAGCAGATCGAGCGCGCGGAATCCCTCACCTTGCGGCGGCTGCGGGCGCATCTGCTGCTCGAACTGGCCCGCTCGCTGCACATCGCCGAGGCGCTGCCCAGCGTCAACGACCCGTGGCGCGCCTTCCCGCAGGAGGAGGCCGGCTGGCTGGCCGAGGCACCGCGGCTGCTGGTCGCCTATTGGCGCAGCCAGGATGCCGGGCGGGCCATCCAGCCGCACGATCTCGACACCGCCACCCGCGAACTCGCAGCCCTCGCCCTGCCGCTCGGCCTCGGGCCGGACGCGGCCCAGGCCCGCCTGCCGCGCCTGCTGCGCCTCGCCCGCGATCGGGTCCGGCGCTGGCAGTTGCCGGGCCACACGGACGGCCAGATCGCCGGCCGTCTCGTCCAGGCCGAGGCTGCCCTGAACCGGGCCACAGCCCTGCTCAACGACCCGATCCACCTGCTCGACCGCTGGCGCCACGACCGCGCCGGACTGTTCGCAGCACTGGAGCAGCCGGAATGGCTGCTCGACGGCTGGGATCGGTTCTGCCTGCTCGACCGCGACTCCGCCGCGACAGGCGCAGTGATCCAGCTGCTGCTCTACGAGGGCGACAATCGCAGCCTGCGCCGTGCGGATCACGACGTCCACGGCCTCACCGGCAGCCAGCAGCCGCCCTCGCCGGACAGTCTCGCCCGCGGCGAGGCGCAACGTCTGAAAGAACTGGAACTGCAGCTTGGCGAACCGGAGGAAGGCGATGGCTGACGAGGCGGCATCACCCAGCCCGGTGAAGGTCACGCTCAGCGGACTGGCCACCGACCTGCGCGAGGCGAGCGACGCGGCACTGATCCGGGTGACGCAGGTCATCGACAAGCTGGCCGAACGTGGCGAGGCGGACCGCATCCTCGATGCCGTCCGGCCGCGCCTCAACGCGCTGCGGCCGCAGCGACCGGCCGGCTTCGCGCGGGTGCTGTTCAACCCGCTGCAGCCACTCATCGTGCCGACCGCCGGCTGGCGTCCGATGGATGCCGCGATCCCGCGCGGCATCATCCTGCCGGTGGCCGATCTGATCCGCTCGGAGCTGCCGGACATCGCCGCCACCGACCGCGCGCTGGCGGGTGGCGCGCAGCTTGGCCTGGCGATCTGGGCAGAGGCCGCGGCGATCCTCGAGCGGCGCGCGATCTCGACCGCGTTGACCGCTCCGGAGTTCCAGCTCACCGGCATCCGGCGCCAGACGATCCCCTTTCTGATCGACGCCGTGAAGCTGGCCTTCACCCACCGCGCGGCACTGGCCCCCGCCCTGCTGGAGCCGGACGGGCTGACGGAGGCCGTGGAAGGGCTGATGGTTGCCGCCGCCGGGGGCGGGCCGGTGCTCTGGAAGTTCTTCCTCACCCTGCTCTTTGAGCAGACAGACTCGCCCACGGCCCTCGCCCAGATGGTGCTGGGTCTGTCCCGGCGCACGCAGATGGGGCGTGACCTGGAAGCCGAGATGCACAACGTGATCGGCGGCGTCGTTGGCCGCCTGCCGATGCCGGAGGAACAAGGCTGCCTCTCGGTCGAGACGCTGCGTGATCAGGCGGCGAGCGCTGCCCGGATCGTCAGCTTCTGCACCATGCGCGGCGATGTGAGCGGGGTGAGCGGCCGCCTGCAGCAGCGCGCCCAGGATCTGGCGCAGCGTGCCTCGGCCCAGCTCGCCCGCTGCCTGCAGCAGGCCACCGCCGAACAGCCCGAGGAAGGGCTGCCGCGCGAGGAGGCCGAGATACAGGCGGCAGAACGACTCGAGGCGAGGCTGCGCGCGTTGCGCGGCCTCGACATCGCCACCCGCCCGGTCAGCAACACGCGGGAACGCGAGCGCCTGTTGAGCGATGCCGCGCGCGCCATGTCGAGCAGCGGCGAGATGGATTGGCTGACCCCCGCCGACCGGCTGCGCATGGCCGAGATCCTGGTTGGCTCCGAAGCCGCGCTGCGCCTCAAGCTTGATCCAGCCACCTGAGCGCCGGGGGCTGCAGATCGTGCCCGCTGCCGCGACCGGCGCCCCGGGGCTGGCACCCTGACCCTGGCACTCCTCACCCGCGCACTCTGATGCCGGAGGACGCCGCACGAGCGCACCGGCGCTTTGCGGGACCGCAACCCTGGTCGCTGCGGTCAGCGGCAAGCCAACCGTAGCTCACCCGCCCGGACCCGCCTCCAATCGCGAGGTTTGACACCCAGCCCTGCCCACCGGCCTGCCACCGACCCGCCGCTTGACCCACCGCTTGACCCGCCGCTTGACCCCGGGCACCAGCCGTCGGAGCCTGCGGCCGATGGTCCACCCTTCACCGCTCGAACAGGTCCGTTCGCGCATTGGCCGGGCCGCCCAGGCCAGCGGCCGAGAGCCGGGCAGCGTGGCACTCCTCGCGGTCTCCAAGACGCATCCCGCAGCGAGCGTCGAGGCCTTGCTGGCCGAGGGCCAGAGGCTGTTCGGCGAGAACCGGGTGCAGGAGGCGCTGCCGAAATTCGGCGCCCTGCGCGATGCGTGGCCGGACCTGCGCCTGCACCTGATCGGTCCGTTGCAAACCAACAAGGCGCTGGACGCGGTCCGCGGTTTCGACGTCATCGAGAGCCTCGACCGACCCCGGCTGGCCGACGCGCTCGCCCGTGCGGCGGAGCGGGCCGGGCGGCTGCCGGAGCTGCTGGTGCAGGTCAATATCGGCGACGAACCGCAGAAGGCGGGCGTGTCGCGCGCCGAAGCCGCGGGTTTCATCCGCGCCTGCCAGTCGCGCTTCGGTGACGCCGTGCGCGGCCTGATGTGCATCCCGCCGCTCGGGCAGGACCCCACCCCGGGCTTCCGCGCACTGGCAGCACTCGCCGCCGAGGCCGGGCTCGACGCGTTGTCGATGGGCATGTCGGAGGATTTCGAGGTGGCGATCGCCGCCGGGGCGACCGAGGTCCGGGTGGGCTCGGCGTTGTTCGGCGCCCGGCCGCCGGCCGACCGCGCCGGAAGCCCTGCCGGCGACGGCGGCGAGCGGGGGTCGGCCGAGGCGCCCGGGCCGCGGCTTGCCTCCGCCTCGTGATGCGGCGTATGGGGGCGCCCCCGGAGGCCTGCCTCCCGCCGTGCAGGGGCGCGGCGTCGGGGCGACCTGCCGCTTCGGAGCCTTTGCATGAGCCGTGACGCCGGCGCCCGCGCGGATGACGCCCAGCTCGCCCCTGCGCCCGCCGGTGCGACGGAGCCGGTCGCCGAGCCGTCCGCACGAGGCGCGAGCCTTGCCGCCCTGCTCGGCGTGCTGGGCGTGGTCTATGGCGATATCGGCACCAGCCCGCTCTACGCGCTCAAATCCACGGTGTTCATCATCAGCGGCGGCCGCGGCGACAGGCCGCCCACCGCCTGGGAGGTGCTCGGGATCGCCAGCCTGATCTTCTGGTCGCTGATCCTCATCGTCACCATCAAGTACGTCATGCTGATCATGCGCGCCGACAACGAGGGCGAAGGCGGCATCCTGGCGCTGATGGCGCTGGCCCAGCGGGTCGCCACCAGCACGAGGGCGCGCACCTTCATGGGGCTGGTCGGCATCATCGGCACCTGCCTGTTCTTCGGCGACGGCACTATCACGCCGGCGATCTCCGTGCTGTCGGCGATCGAGGGCCTGGAGGTCAGCCTGCCCGGGGCGAGCGAGGTCGTCCTGCCGGTCTCGGTGGTGATCATCATCGCCCTGTTCGGCATCCAATGGCGCGGCACCGGCAGCGTCGGGCGCATGTTCGGACCGGTCATGGTGGTGTGGTTCGTCGCCATCGGCGTGCTCGGCGCGATCGGCGTGGCGCACCACCCGTTCGTGCTCTACGCCCTGCTGCCGACCCATGCCGCGATCTTCATCTGGCACCACGGGTTCGTGGCCTTCGTGGCCCTTGGCGCGGTGGTGCTGTCGGTGACCGGTGCCGAGGCGCTGTATGCCGACATGGGCCATTTCGGCCGCAAGCCGATCCGCCTCGCCTGGCTGGTGCTGGTCCTGCCGGCGCTGTCGCTCAACTATCTCGGCCAGGGTGCGCTGATCATCGGCGACCCCCGGACCATCGCCAACCCGTTCTTCCTGCTCTGCCCGCCCTGGCTGCGCCTGCCGATGGTGGTGCTGGCGGCTCTGGCCACCGTGATCGCCAGCCAGGCGGTGATCACCGGCGCCTACTCGATCGCGCGTCAGACCATGCAGCTCGGCTACCTGCCGCGCATGCGCGTGCTGCACACCAATCCCGACGAGGAAGGCCAGATCTACGTTCCGCAGATCAACCGCGCGCTGATGGTCGGCGTGCTGCTGCTGGTGCTGGCGTTCCGCTCCTCGGACGCGCTGGCCTCGGCCTACGGCATCGCGGTGACCGGCACCTTCATGTGCACCTGCATCCTGGCGATGGTGGTGTTCCGCCGGCAGTTCAACTGGTCGCCGCTGGCCGCGCGCGCCGTGTTCGGCGGCTTCTTCCTCATCGACGGGGTGTTCTTCGCGGCCAACGCGCTGAAGATCCCGCAGGGCGGCTGGGTGCCGGTGCTGCTCGGGATCGTGCTGACCGCGCTGATGACCAGCTGGAAGCGCGGGCGTGAGCTGCTGGCGCTGCGCTGGAAGCAGGACAGTATGCCGCTGGCCTCGTTCCTCGCCCGCCTGCCGCAGTCGCGCACCGTGCGGGTGCCCGGCATGGCGATCTTCCTGACCGCCAACCCGGACGTCGTGCCGGCCTCGCTGCTGCACAACCTCAAGCACAACAAGGTGCTGCACGAGAAGGTGCTGTTCGTCACCATCCAGAACATCGACCAGCCGGAGGCCGGTCGCGGCAACCGCCTGCGCGTGGAGGAACTCGCCCCCGGCATACACCGCGTGACGCTCTGCTACGGCTTCATGGAAAGCCCCAACCTGCCGAGGGCGCTCGAGGAGCTGAAAAACTACGATGTCGAGTTCGACGCCATGCAGGCCAGCTATTTCGTCAATCGCGAGGTGCTGGTGCGGGCCACCATCCCGCGCATGCCGATCTGGCGGCTGTCGCTGTTCCTGTTCCTGGCGCGCAATGCGGTGACCACCACGGAGTTCTTCCGCATCCCGAGCGACCGCGTGGTCGAGCTCGGCGTGCGCGTCGCCATCTGATGCCCGAACCGCCTCCGGGCGAGGATCTCGCCCTCTACATCCATTGGCCGTTCTGCCTGGCCAAGTGCCCGTACTGCGACTTCAACAGCCACGTGCGCGAGGCCGTGCCCGAGGGTCGCTACGTGGCGGCACTCGCCGCCGAGATGGCGCACGAGCGCGCCCGGCTCGGCCCGCGCCGGCTGGCCTCGATCTTCTTCGGCGGCGGCACGCCGAGCCTGATGCGCCCCGAAAGTGTCGCGGCGCTCATCGAGGCCGCCACCCGCCTGTTCGCACCGTCCGACAGGCTGGAGATCACGCTCGAGGCCAATCCGACCAGTGTGGAAACCGGCAGGCTGCGCGGCCTGCGCGAGGCGGGCGTGAACCGGCTTTCGCTCGGCGTGCAGGCGCTCGACGACGAAAGCCTGGCCCTGCTGGGCCGTCAGCACTCGGCCGGGCAGGCGATCGCCGCCCTGGAGGCGGCGCGCGGCCTGTTTGCGCGGCTGTCGTTCGACCTGATCTATGCCCGCCCCGGCCAGACCCTGGCCGCCTGGCGGGGCGAGCTCGACCGCGCCCTGGCGCTGGCGGCCGATCATCTGTCGCTCTACCAGCTCACGGTCGAGCCCGGGACGCGCTTCGAGGCCCTGGCCAGGCAGGGCCGCATGGTGCTGCCTGACGGCGAGACGGCGGCCGCACTCTACGAGGAGACCGAGGCGGTGGCCGCCCGCCGCGGGCTGCTGGCCTACGAGGTTTCCAACTACGCCCGTCCGGGGAGCGAAAGCCGGCACAACCTCGCCTACTGGCGCTACGGCGACTATGCCGGGGTCGGGCCGGGAGCGCATGGTCGGATCCCGCTGGGCGGCCGGCTGCACGCGACGCGGCGGCATCGCGCGCCGGAGATCTGGCTGGAGCGGGTCGAGGCGACAGGGTCGGGAGAGACCGGCTGCGAGCCGGTCGGGACGCGCGAGCGCTGCCGGGAGATGCTGCTCATGGGCCTGCGTCTGTCGGAAGGGGTCGAGGCCGGCCGGTTCCGGGCCCGGACCGGGCTGCCGCTGGTGGAGGCGATCGACGGCGAGGTGCTGCAGGCGGCTGTCGAGGAGGGCTATGTCGAGTGGCAAGGCGATTGCCTGCGTGCCCTGCCGGCCGGGCGGCTGCGTCTCGACGCGCTGCTCGGCGCCCTCGTCCTTTAGAAAGGAGCACGCCGCCTTGCGTCACCTTGCCAAGACCCTTGCCGCCGCGAGCCTGATAGTCGGGCTGCTCCACCCGCCGGCCGTGGCCTCGCCCGCGCAGTTCATCGTCGCCGACAACGATTATCTCGGCCCCGGCGGCTCGGACATCCAGTCGGTGCTGCCGCTGATCGCCACACCGGGTGTCTCGCTGCTCGGCCTGTCGGTGGTGGTGGGCGACGGCTGGGAGAACGCGGAGTCCGCGCACCTGCGGCGCTTCCTCGAGATCGCCGGCCACCCGGAGGTCGCCGTGCATGATGGCGCCACCCTGCCGCTGGTCAACAGCGTGGCGCGCCTGCGGCTATGGGAGCGCGCCTACGGACCGATCCCCTGGAAAGGTGCGTGGGGCGGCACCGGGTCGATGGCAGGGGTTCCGGACACCGAGCCGCCGGTGCCGGCGCTGCCGGAAGGCGCGCCCAGGCTCGCCGCCTCGCGCGAGCGGGCGGCGGATTTCCTGATCCGCGCGGTGCACGAGCATCCGCACCAGGTCACCGTGGTCGCCGCCGGCCCGATGACCAACCTCGCACTCGCCATCCGCATGGACCCCAGCTTCGCCGCCACCGCCAGGCAGCTGGTGTTCATGGGCGGGCTGATCGACACCAACATGCAGGCGGTGGTCGGCAATGCCGACTATGCCTCGGACTTCAACATGATCTTCGATCCCGAGGCGGCGCATATCGTGGTCACCGCACCCTGGGCGAAGATCGTCTGCGTGGGCAACGTCTCGAACGGCGTGATGATGAACAAGGCACTGATGGCCCGCATCGATTCGCGCCACACGGCGGTGACCGACTACCTGGCCCGCTTCTACCAGCCGCTGCCGCTATGGGACGAGATGGCCTCGGCAATCGCGGTCGACCCGACCCTGGTCACCCGCTCCGTCGAGGCCTACTTCGACATCGACTCCGACCCGGGCGTCGATTACGGCCACGCCCATATCTGGACGGCCGCACTCGCACCGAAGGGGATGGGCCTGCGAGCGGTGCAGATGGTGCAGGCGATCGACACCAGACGCTTCCTCGACGGGTTCGTGCGGGACGCCCAGCACGCCTCGCCGGGCGCGCCGGCAACGAACTAGCGGACACAGAGCACTCGCCATGGCCGACGCGGTTCTGCACCTGATCAAGCTGTGCGTCGGGGTCACCGACCCCGACGTGCTCGTTCTGCGGCAGGCCGAGCGCGCCCGGCAGACCGGCGCGCATGGCGGGCGGGCGTTCCTGCGCACCAAGCAGTGCCCGCGCCGCGCCGCCGAGATCGTGGCCGGCGGCTCGGTCTACTGGGTGATGTCCGGCGTGCTGCGTTGCCGCCAGGCGGTCTTCGACATCGTGGCCGACCAGCGCGACGACGGGGCGGCCTGCACCGCGGTGCTGCTCGACGGCCCGCCGGTGCTCGTCGCCCCGCGCTCGGTGCGGCCGTTCCAGGGCTGGCGCTACCTCACGCCGCAGGATGCGCCGCGCGACCTGGCCGGCGACGAGGCGGGCGCCGGCGAGGGGCTGCCGGTGGCACTGCGTCGCGAGCTGCTCAGCCTTTGTCTGCTCTGAGCACGGCGGCGGCGCGATCAATGGATGAACCGCCACTGCCCGGCGCCGTTTGAGCGACAGGAGGCCCCATGACCGACGTCGTAGACCTGGCACCCCACGATCCCCTTCCGGATGGCCCGGCGATCGTTCTGCTGCGCCGTTTCGAGGAGGATGATCCGCACCGGATCATGATCGAGATCGTCGCGCTCGACGACCACCACACGGAGTCCAACGTGCGGCTGACCACACGCGACGGCGCCCCGCCCGCCTGGGAAGAGGCAACCCGGCAGGCGGTGGAGAGCGCGGAGCGGGCCGGCATGCCGACCGTGTTCCGCATCGACCGCACCGCGGGCCCGCGTGAACGCGAGATCCTGGCGCGGCATGGCGACCACGGCACCGGCGGCGAGAGTCTCGATGACGATGATCTCGAGGACGGCGAGACGGGAAGCGACATGCGCGACGGACTGGGCAACGCCGCTCCCCGCCGTTTCTGATCCCGGCCACTTCGAACACGTCGCTGCTGACCGACCCCGCGTCCGAGGTCGCCCGCTGCGAGATCACCCGGTCTGAGGTCGTCAGGTCCTGAGCCGGCCGGGCGGGATGCGTTCGCAGCGGCAACCCGAACCGCGGACAGCGAGACGGCGGACGCCCCCGTTGGCCGCCTACAGCGCGGCGCTTGATGTGAGGACGGGAGAGTGCCATCCTGACGTGTATTGACGCGAGCTGCTCGCGCGAGTTGATTAATACTCAGCCTTTATCCGGCTTGGCCACGCTGGGGATCAGAAAGGTGCGTCCTGAACCAATGGGGCGGGACGTGCCGGCTGAGGATTAGCTGGGGCGGGATTTAGCGATGTCGGGCTATACGCGCCCAGGTTTGCCGAAATCCGACCCGTCGCTGCTGCGCCTGCAGCTCGTCGGGCCGATGCAGGCCTTCACCCTGGACAACGAAAGGGTGCTGCCGCCCGGACGCAAGACCCGCGGCCTGCTCGCCATCATCGCCATGGCCGGCCGGCGCCCCGTGCTGCGCTCCAAGCTGGCGGAGATGCTCTGGAGCCGGCGCTCCGAGGAGCAGGCGCGAGCGTCGCTGCGCCAGGAGATCCACCGCCTGCTCGACGCGCTCGCCCCGGTGGGTGCGCCGGTGATCAGCGTCGAGCGGCATGCGCTGGCCCTGAAGCCGGGCCTGACCACGGTCGATGCCGAACGCCTGCTCAATGCCAACGTCAACCACGTCATCGCCCAGGCCAGTGCGCTGGCGCGGACCGACGGCGCGCCGGGCCTGCCGTCGGGGACCATGCTGCCCCCGCTCGACGGTGTCCTGCTCGAGGAGCTGAACGGCACCGACCCCGCACTCGACCTTTGGCTCGCCGGCGAGCGTCGGCGGATGCGCGAGCACGCACTCGCCCTGTTCGAGGCTGCCCTGCAGCGCAGGCCGGATCCGGCCGCCTTGATTGCCATCTGCCGCCAGCTCCTGCTGCTCAACCCGCTGCATGAGGGTGCCTGGCGCGGCCTGATCCGCGCCCAGCTCGTGCTCGGCGAGCGGGGTGCCGCGTTGCAGAGTGCCGCACAATGCGCCGAGCTGTTCAGCAGCCGCCTGTCGGGCGAGCCGAGCGGCGAAACCGGCCGGCTGCTCGCCGAGCTGCGCAGCGCCGAGCCGGCCGAGCGCGACGTGGTGCCGGCGGTCGAGCCGAAGTCAGACGGCGGCGACAACGCCGAGGCGGCCGCCCAGCCGGCTGGACCGGACGAAGACGTGGTCGTCTCGATGGCCGGCCGCCGCCTGCACGACCGCCACGTCGCGACCCTGGCCGTGCTGCCGCCGCTCGACCTCGATACAGCCACCGATGACCGGCTGGTTCCCGCCCTGACGGAGGAGCTGACGGTCGCCCTCGCCAACCATCCCGTGCTCGCGGTGATCAGCGGCACGGTGCTGGCCCAGGCACTGGTCGGCGGCCGCGACGACGAGCTGCTGCGCCGCAATCTCGGGCTCGATTACGTCCTCGACGGAACGGTGCAGCGCGGACGCGGGCGCATCCGTATCATCCTGCGCCTCCTCGACCTCCGGCTGCAGGGCCATGTGGTCTGGGCGCAGCGCTTCGACAGCGAGCCGGACGACGTGCTCGGACGGCTCGACGAGGTCGCGGCCCAGGTCAGCGCCCAGCTTCCCTGGGAGCTGCTGGTGATCGAAAGCCGCCGGGTCGGCGGCCGGCCGGCCGCCGAACTCAACGCCAACCAGCTGGTGCTGCGCGCGCTGGCCCGCACCATGCGCACCGAGCGGTCGCAGAACGACAGCGCCGGCGACCTGCTGCACCGGGCCGAGGCGCTGGACCCCGAACACCCGCTCATTCCGCTTGCCGAGTCGCTGCGCCGCTTCGTGCGCGTCATTCAGTTCTGGGGCGAGATCGACGAGGAAGCCAGGCTCGCCAGCAGCGCGATCCGCAAGTCGCTCGATGCCGGCCGGGTCGACCCGGTCACCATGGCCACCGCCGGCTTCATCCGCGGCCTGCTGCAGGACGAGCCGGAGGTGGGGCTCGGCCTGATCCGCCGGGCACTCGACCACCATCCGACGATGAGCATGGGCCTGGTGTTTGCCAGCTTCGTGCTGGCCCGGCTCGGGCGGCTGGACGAGGCGAAGGCGAGCTTCGAGTCCTACAAGCGGCTCTCGCCGCTGCATCCGATGCACTACATGTTCGACGGCATCGGCCTGCTGATCGACCTGCTGCGCGGCGACGTCGAGCGTGTGGCGCGGATCGGGCGCGAGCTTGTCGAGCTGTCGCCCTCCTTTCTCTATCCAGCCATCCCGACCCTGGCCGCCTATGGCCTGCTCGGCCAGGATGCCGAGGCGGAGCGGCTGCTCGCCCGGATCGAGGCGATGGACGTGGAGGTGACGGTCGAGGAGGTGCTGCGGCGCCTGCCTCTGTCCCGCGAACAGGACCGGGCCCGGCTGCGCGACGGGCTGCGGCGGACCGGAATGGCCGAGCAGGCGGATGGCCGGCTGGGCCGTCAGGCGGACGCCTGCTGAGCGCAGGCAGGCCGGCTGGCCATCGGGCTGACGCCGGGACATGCTTGGCGCGGTGCGTCGAGCGGGCTAGATACGCGGGTCCGGAATCCGGGCCTGCGTGCGGCGATCGCCACGATCGGCAGCGGGCCGCGGCATCCGGGCGACGGCCCGCGTCCCCGCGTGCGAGCTCAAGAGGCCCCATGATCGTTCCTGTTCGCCTTCTCGTTGCAGGCAGCGCCCTGCCCCTGGTCCTTGCGCTGTCGGCCTGCGGCGGCGGAAGCGGCGGGCATGTGGTGGAAGCGACCGACACGCTTGCGCTGAGCACGCCGCACAGCCACCTGATGGGCGAGGACCGCAGCGCCACCGGCGGCGACGTGAGCCAGGCCGGCGTCAACGCCTATCTCTGGCGCGGCGCCATCGACACGCTCTCCTTCATGCCCTTCGCCTCGGCCGATCCGGTGGGCGGCATCATCATCACCGACTGGTACACGCCGCCGACCGCGACCGGGGAGCGGTTCAAGGCCACGGCCTACATCCTGGGCACGCAACTGCGCTCGGACGCGATCCGGGTGGCCGTGTTCCGGCAGACCCTGCAGAATGGCCAATGGACGGACGCCTCGGTCGCTCCCAACACCGCCGCCGACATCACCAACAAGATCCTGGCCCGCGCGCGCCAGTTGCGGGCGGATGCCGGCCAGGCCGGGAACTGATCGCCATCCGGATGGGGAGCGAAGGACGCGGCGATGAGTGAGGCCGGCTACGATTTCAGGGTGGGCGAGCCGCACTGGCAGTCGGTCTGGGCGGAGCGCGCCTGCTTCTCGGTGCCCGACCAGCCGCCCGAGGGTCAGCCGACCTACTATGTGCTGGAGATGTTCCCCTACCCTAGCGGTCAGCTGCACATGGGGCATGTGCGCAACTACACGCTGGGCGACGTGGTGGCCCGCTACAAGCGCGCGCGCGGCTTCGCGGTGCTGCATCCGATGGGCTGGGACGCGTTCGGCCTGCCGGCGGAAAACGCGGCACGCGAGCGCGGCGTGCATCCGGCCGACTGGACGTTCAGCAACATCGCCGCGATGCGCGAGACCCTGCAGCGCCTGGGCTTCTCGCTGAACTGGGACCGCGAGTTCGCCACCTGCGAGCCACGCTACTACGGCCAGCAGCAGAAGCTGTTCCTCGACATGCTGCGCGCCGGCCTGGCCTTCAGGCGGGAAAGCTGGGTGAACTGGGATCCGGTCGACCAGACGGTGCTGGCCAACGAGCAGGTGGTCGACGGGCGCGGCTGGCGCTCGGGGGCGCCGGTCGAGAAGAAGCAGCTCAGCCAGTGGTTCCTGCGCATCACCGCCGAGGCGCCCTCGCTGCTGGCCTCGCTCGACGGGCTGGACCGCTGGCCGGAACGGGTGCGCACCATGCAGGCGCGCTGGATCGGGCGCTCGCAGGGCGCGCGGATCCGCTTTCCGCTGCAGGTGCCGGCGGACGGGCTCGACGCGGTCGAGGTGTTCACCACCCGACCCGACACGCTGTTCGGCATGGCCTTCCTGGCCGTCGCACCGGAGCATCCGCTCGCCGAGGCGGCGGCCGCGCGAGATCCGGCGGCGCGCGCCTTCATCGCCGAATGCCGCAGCCTGGGGACCAGCGAGGCGGCGATCGAGACGGCCGAGAAGCGCGGTTTCGAGACCGCGCTGCGCGTGCGCCACCCGTTCCTCGAGGGCGAGACCTTTCCGGTGTGGATCGCCAATTTCGTGCTCATGGAGTATGGCACCGGCGCCATCTTCGGCTGTCCGTGCGGCGACCAGCGCGATTACGAGTTCGCCACCCGCTACGCCATTCCGTTCGTCAACGTGGTGGCGCCCTCCGGCGGCGTGGTGCATGCCGGACGCGCTTATGACGGACCGGGAACACTGATCAATTCGGGCTTCCTCGATGGGCTCGAGACCGAGGCCGGCATGAGTGCCGCCATCTCCCGTCTCGAGGAGATCGGCTGGGGCGAGGGCGTGGTGAACTGGCGGCTGCGCGACTGGGGCGTTTCGCGCCAGCGCTACTGGGGCTGCCCGATCCCGGTGATCCATTGCCCGTCCTGCGGCGTGGTGGCGGTGCCGGACGAGCAACTGCCGGTGGTGCTGCCCGCCGACGTGAGTTTCGACAAGCCGGGCAACCCGCTCGACCATCATCCGAGCTGGAAGCATGTCGACTGCCCTGCCTGCGGCCGTCCGGCGCAGCGCGAAACCGACACCTTCGACACGTTCGTTGACAGCTCATGGTATTTCGCGCGCTTCACCGCGCCGGATGCCCCCACCCCCACCGTGCGCGCGGCCGCCGATCGCTGGCTGCCGGTGGACCAGTATATCGGCGGCATCGAGCACGCGATCCTGCACCTGCTGTATGCGCGCTTCTTCACCCGCGCCATGCACCACACCGGCCATCTCGGGCTCGACGAGCCTTTTGCCGGCCTGTTCACGCAAGGCATGGTCAACCACGAGAGCTATCGTGATCCGCTCGACGGAAGCTGGCTCTATCCGGACGAGGTGGTGCGCAACTCGGCCGGGGCGACGCGTCGTGACACCGGCGCGCCGGTGACCATCGGCCGGGTGGAGAAGATGTCGAAGTCGCGGCGCAACACGATCAGCCCGACCGCGATCATCGAGCGTTTCGGCGCCGACACGGCGCGCTGGTTCGTCCTGTCCGACAGCCCGCCGGAGCGCGACATGGAATGGACGGAAGCCGGTGCTGCGGGTGCCGCGCGCTTCATCCAGCGCCTGCACCGGCTGGTCGGCGCGGTCGCCGCGGCGGATCGCGCGGCCGACGCGCCGGACACATCCGGCCCCGCTGCCGACACGCTGCGTCGCGCCACGCACCGCACGATCGCCTCGGTCACCGAAGCCCTGGAGGGCTTCACGTTCAACGTGGCGGTCGCCCGCCTGCACGAACTGGCGACGGCACTTTCGGAGTCCGAACAAGTCGGGGCGGATGCGTCGGCTCAGTCTGGCCTGGCCTTTGCCAGACACGAGGCGGCCCGCACGCTGTGCCTGCTGAGCGCGCCGATGATCCCGCACCTGGCCGAGGCGATGCTGGCGGCACTCGATCCGGGTGGCGCGCTGGCCGCCGAGCGCGCCTGGCCGGACGCCGACCCCTCCTTGCTTGCCGCGCGCAGCGTGACGGTGGCCGTGCAGATCATGGGCAAGCTGCGCGGCACGATCGAGACCGAGCCGGGTGCGCCGGCCGAGCAGGTGCTGCAGGCGGCCGAGAACGAACCCAACGTGCGCCGGATGCTGGACGGCAAGCGGATCGTCAAGCGCATCCACGTGCCCGACCGCATCGTCAATTTCGTGGTCGCCGGATGAGGCACTCGGCGCGCTCCCGCCTTCCGGCCCGGCCGGGCTTCCTGGCACCGCTGGGCCTGCTGGCATCTCTGATCCTGCTGGCGGGCTGCGGCTTCCATCCGCTCTACCAGGGCGGCCCGCAAGCCCCGCAGGCGCGCATGCAGAACATCTTCGTGGCCGTGATCCCCGGCCGGCCCGGCCAGGAGTTGCGCCAGGAGCTGCAGCAGCGCCTGGCCGGGAGCAGCGAGGCACAGCCGGACGGTTATATCCTCCGGGTGGCTTACGGGCAGAGCAACGAGGCCATCGCCATCCACGGCGACAACACCAGCTCCCGCAACCGGGTGATCGGGCGCGCCAACTGGACGCTGGTGACCGTCCCTCCCGACCCCTCCGTGCCGCCGACCACGCTGGCCAGCGGCAGCGCCAACTCGGTCGACGGGTTCAACGACATCAACACCCAGTTCTTCGCCACCGAGCTGGCCTACGAAACCACCAGCCAGCGGATCGCCGGCAATCTTGCCGATGCGATCAGCAACCAGATCGGCATCTGGTTCGCGGGCCATCCGCAGACCACCTCCGGCCCGCAGGAAGCGGCCGCACCGGCGCGTCCCACCTTCGGGCCGGCCAATGCCGGCTTCCTGGCACCGCAGAACATCCCGGGCGACAGCGGCCAGTCGATCCAGCAGCCGCTCGGCCCGGACGGGATGCCCGCGGCCGCGACCGGCCGGTCCTCGCTCGGCAGCCAATGAAGCTCGACGCGCGCCAGGCCGAGCGCCTGCTGGCGCGGCCGGACGGCGTGCGGGTCATCCTGCTGCATGGCGACGACCACGGCCTGGTGCGCGAGCGCGCCAGCGAGGCGGCGCGGGCAGCCGCGGGCGGGCTCGATGATCCGTTCCGCCTCGCCATCCTCGGCCGCGAAGCGCATGACCGGCTGGACGAGGAGGCGAGCGCCCTGTCGCTGGTCGGCGGTCGGCGGGTCGTCTGGGTGCGTGACGCGACGGACGGGCTGCAGCCGGCGCTGGCCGGGCTGCTCGGCGCCGCGGCCGGCCCACCATCCGACTCGCCACTGATCCTGCTCGAGGCCGCGTCGCTGCCCGGCCGCAGCCGCCTGCGCAGCCTGCTGGAAGCCGCCCCGGAGGCGGCGGTGATTGCTTGCTACGCCGAGGAGGGCCGAGCGCTGGAAGGCTCGATCAGCCGCATGCTGCAGGCCCAAGGCGTGCAGATCGAGACCGACGCCCTGTCCTGGCTGGCCGCACGTCTCGGCGCGGACCGGGTGGCGGTGCGCGGCGAGGTCGAGAAGCTCGTGCTTTATGCCGGCGCGGACGGCAACCGGACCGAGCGGCTCGATCTCGATGCCGTGCGGCAGGTGACGGGCGATTCGGCCGGCGCCTCGCTGGAGGATGCCGCGTTCGCCGCCACGGCCGGCAACCGCCAGGCGGCCGACCTCGCCGTCGAGCGCGCGCTGGGCGAGGGATCGTCGCCGGTGGCGCTGGCCCGCATCCTGCTGTCGCACCTGCACCGGCTGCGCCAGGTGCTGCTCATGGTGGAGGCGGGGCGGTCGCAGGGCGAGGCGTTGCGGGCGCTGCGCCCGCCGGTGTTCTTCCGGCGCACCGCCGACTTCAACCGTGCGCTTTCCTTGTGGACCGAAGCGGGGCTGTTCGAGGCGGCGGAAGAGACCGTCCGGTTCGAGGCGCAGTGCAAGCGCACCGGTGCTCCCGACGGCGTGCTGGCCCGCCGCCACATCGCCCAGATTGCCTCGCGCGCCGCCTCGCGCGCGCAACGCCCCGCCCCGCCCGGAAGCGCGTCCTGGGCCGGATCGTCGCGCCGTGGCTTGCCGACCGGGCGGCAGGTTCTGTAGAAGAGCGCTGGTTGTCCGCGTAGCTCAGCCGGATAGAGCACAGGATTCCTTGTCATCAACTGGGCGTCGCGAGGGGAAACCACGCGACGGATCCGCTCAAAGTCGGGGAAAGCTGGGGCGCCTGCGCCTTGCCGATCCCGAGCCAAGCCGGGCCGAAGCTGAGCGATCGGTGCGGAAGGTGTAGAGACTGGACGGGCGGCGCCTAAGGGCTCCGGATCGACCTCCGGGACCTAGGGTGAAGGGACAGTCCAGACCACGAACGCTGCCGGATCCTCCGGCGGCGGCGGCGAAAGCCGAAGTGGGATGAATCCTGGGGCCGTGGGTTCGAATCCCGCCGCGGACACCAACGACCGGTCCTGACCTTCACAACGCGCACCCGCTGCTGTGTACCAACGGCCACGGAGGCCCGACACGTATCCTTGCCGTATCGTTACGTTTGATTTACAAACAACGTCCTCGGCGAAACAGGGTGGCCGAGTGGCGGCCCGGGTGGGGCTCGCACGGATGCCGCTGTATGACATTATCAGGACCGGGTTCATCCAGACCGGGAGGCTCTGCGCATCCCCCGCCTGCGAGGCTTGCCGGGCCGGAGCGCGGATGTCCTTCAACGGGGCCAAGGCTCAACAGAGCCAGCCATTCCCCCTCACACCCTGGAGAACACTCCGCCGGGGCTCCTTGTTCAGGTGCGCTATATGCGAACAGACTTGGCACCTTGACGAGAACGGCTGGCTTATGACGCACGCAGCAGATGCGCGACTTCCTCTGGCGCTCGCGTGGGACCGGGAGCCTGAAGCGAACTTAGCATGCCCAAGGTGGAGCGACAGGGCCACGGCCCCTGCCCTCGGCGGGCTCCGGTCGGCTCAGGCGCCGCGGGGGTGACCCGCCGAGTACCAGGGCGGGCTGAGGGCGACCAGCGGCGTCGGCCGGTGGCCGCGCCAATGCTGGATCGCCCCGCGATAGAAATTGTATTTCATCCAGTGGCTCAACCAGCGGTCCGACGGTCGCAGCGGGCGCTCGAGCGCATACAGCACGCAGTGCGCGACGACCCGGACGAGGACGCTCAGCGGCACGCCGAACAGCCCGTGCTGGGCGCGCGGCGATGGGCCCATGAAATTCTCGCGGTGTTCCTCCGACAGGAACGCCCAGGTCTGTCCGACCGCCTGGCGGTAGCGTCCGACATAGTCGAGCGACTGGCGGGACTGGGCGATCACGTGCACCACGCGCGCCTGCGGCACATAGATCCCGGTGGCGCCGTCAGCGATGAGGTCGAGGAACATCGCCGTCTCCTCGCCAAGCCGGCGCTGCCCCGGAGCCACACCGAGTTCCGGGTCGAAGCGATGCAGCCGCTGCTCGCGGGCACGGACGGCGAAGTTGGCGCCGAACGGCAGCCGCCCCTCTTCCTTGCTCAGGGTGAGGCTCTGAGCGCCGAAGTCGCGTTCGGCCAGGATGGAACTCAGCTCGGACCAGTTCTCGAGGAACCAGGCCGGTGTCTGGCCCTGGAGCGACGGCGTGATCGGACCGCCGAAGAAGACGCACTCCGGGTTGGCTGCGAAGGCGCGCCCGTAAGCAGCGAGCCAGCCGGCATCGACCAGCACGTCGTCGTCGGTCCAGACGATGTAATCGCCGCGCGCCGCCTGCACGGCGCTGTTCCTCGCATGCGACAGGCCCGGCTGCGGCTCGACGATGCACCGCACCGGCAGGCGCCCTTCGAAGGACGCGACGGTAGGACGCGTATGATCGGTGCTGCCGTTGTCAACGATCAGCAGCTCCCAGCCCAGTCCCGCGGGAACCTCCAGAGCGGCAAGCGACTCCAGGGTCCGCGACAGCTGGTCAGCGCGATCTCTCGTGCAGATGGCGACCGTCAGGAACACGTCATATCTCCCAGAAATCGGGCAGTGAGAGTTGCACCGGAGGGGGCGAACCGTAGGCGTCGGATGGCGCTGCACCGTCGCTCAGGCCGCTCCTCTACCCGTTCGAAACACGCGCATCGGACAGAAAATCGAACGCCGAGAACAGATGAGGCAAGCCTGAGGTTTCACGCCTGGGCTGAGCCGCCTCTAGCCTCAACTGCTGATTTCCTTCCCACGCGTCGGATCTGCCAGCCACTTGTCTGTTCGGTCTATTGCGACGTCAGCAGTGAAATAACGCACGCGACCATGTCATGACAAGTAGGCGCCCATCCTGTTCGAATTCGAACGCTTAACTTTCCGCTCGGTTTGGAGACAAAAGCTGTAAAGAAACTCGTGTTAATGAAAACATCTTCACTTGGTCCTGGCTGCGGCAGCCACCTTCTTCAGGTAGGACTGCCTCCAAGCGCGTCGGACGCCTGCGACTGCCTGATACAAGCCGCTGCCCGCAGACGTCCGGGACGCTGCCGCAGCGAAGCGCGCTGGTCGTTGCGGGGCCAGGATCGTCCCGCCAGACGGAGCTACCGTGTCGGCCTCAGCGCTGGCGAGTGCAGCGATGCCACGTCGGTCAAGCATCTGGTGACGCAGGGATGGCCGCTCTCGGGGACGGACGCGTTGGCCGGCGATCGCGCTCCGGACGAAGGTGGGCATCCGCGCGGATCGGCTCAGGGCGAGGCCGGGACAGACTGGGGCGCGCCAGGCTGGGCTGCGCCCGGTTCGGCCATGCCAGGTTGCACGAAGCCGGGCTGCGAGATGCCAGGCTGGGAGATGCCAGACTGTGCAGGGCCCGCCACCTGTGCACCGGCGGCCTCGCCGCCGGGCTCGGGCGGGGCTGGTGCGTATTGCTCTATGGGCGCGGAGCGGAACTCGACGCAGCGCTGTGCGCCCTGCGCATGGGCCTCGCAGGCCTGCTCGGAGGTGTACGCGTAGGTCGAGATGTGGGCGCTGATCGGGCCGGTGATGGCCAGCAGGAGCCAGACGGTCAGGATCATGGCTTCGCTCTTGCCGTCATGAACACGCTCTCTGCTCTCCGCCTCGGTTGACGCCGTCCAGCCGCCTCCCACGGCCGCTCCTGCGCTGCCCTTGTGACGAGCAGTCGCGGGCAGTGGAGCCCAGAAGCCTGCTGCGCCTCCACCTGCGCGCCATGACGGTTCAATCAAGAACCCGTGAGCGCCACCCCGCTCACCGCCGAATTGCATCACGCCCCGATCACCCGGCACCGGGCCAGCCGGACTAACCGCCATTGGCCGGCCGTCCTTGCATGGCCGGCTCGCTTGCAAGCAAATCGATCGGGCCAGGCGGCCGGGAGCCTCGACAAGGCGCCCGGGCGTCCTCATATCCCCCGCACTGCGGAGGCCTGGCGCATGGTGGCTACCCTTCTGGTCGTGCTCCTGGTGGCGACCATCTGCAGCGCCGGGTACCGCTACTCTGCGGGACGCTACGGGCGCCCGGCACCGCGCGCGGCGTCGCTGAGCCTGGTGACCCTGGCGGCGGCGTTGCTCATCCTGTTCCTCGTCTTCGGACATTTCACGCAAGTCACGCATACGGCACCCTGAGGCGGGTCGTCATGCCGTCGCGTGCAGAGTCGGGCGCTCGCGGCCGAACGGCAGCGTGCTGCACCGCGTCGCGTTTCGTGGTTTTGTTCCTGCTGGTCATCGGCGTGATGGTAGGTGGCGGTTGCCCGCTGCACGCCGCCCCCGCGACTGCCTGGCCGGCTTCCGACGACGTCTCGACGATCGCACCGCGCGAGATCGATCTCGCCAGCGGCGATCCGTTCACGCCGGCCGATATCGGCCACGCGCGGGCGCGTCACGTTCATGCGCTTCTCTACCTGCCGCGCGATGCATCGGCACACCACAAGGTGCCGGCCGTCGTTTTGCTGCACGGCTCGATCGGCAACTATCGCGAGCGCGCCTACCGCTACGCCCTGCCGCTGTCCGCACTGGGCGTCGCGGTGCTGGTGGTCGAAACCTATGACTCGCGCGAGGATCTCGCCCATTCCTTCATCGGCCGCGCGCTGCACATCACCGAGACGATGTTCGACGCCGACGCCTATGCCGGGCTCGCTGCGCTGGCGAAACGGCCCGACATCGACGGCCGGCGCGTGGCACTGGTCGGCTTCTCCTATGGCGGCATGGCCGCGACCTATGCGCTCTATGACACGATCGCGAAACGGCTCGATCCGGCCGGCCCCTATTTCGCAGCGCACGTCGCCTACTACAGCCCGTGCATCGCCCGCTTCGACGACAGCCGCACCACCGGCGCACCGCTGCTCATGCTGTATGGCGGCCGCGACCAGCTGATCCACGCCGACCGCTGCCGGCAGATCGCCCGCGACCTCGAGGCCGGCGGCAGCCAGGTGCGCACCATCGTCTACCCGCAGGCGGTGCATCAATGGGACGGCGAACTGCCGCCACACCTGGTCGGGCGGCATCTCGCCGCCTGCCGTTTCCGGGTCGGGCGGAGCGGCCATGTGCGCGACGCCCGCACCGGCCTGCCGATGAGCGGGCCGCTGCTGCGGGGCATCGCACTCGGCTTGTGCACGTCCGGACGTCACTGGCCGATCGGGCGCAATGACCAGGTGGCGGACCAGTCGAACCGCGACCTGCTCGCGTTCCTGGCCGGCGTATTCGACATGCCCGGGCTGGCCGGCTCATGATTCCGCCCAGCGCCTGACCATGCCCAGCGCCTGACCATGCCCGCGCCTGGACAAGCCCGGCGCCTGAACAAGCCCGACGCCTGATCATGCCGGACGTCTGACCATGCCCGCACCCCGCCACGAGCCGCCCGACGCACCTGACTGGCACGAGCGCTGCCTCGGCTGGGGGGTCGCGGCAAGGCTCGTGGCGCGTGGCCTGATGTTGCGCCGCGCGCGGCGCACGACCGGGCAGCGCCTGGCCGGGTTTCCGGCCACCGCCCCGCTTTCGGCGCCGCTGCGCATAAGATGGAGCGCCCAGCAGATCCCGTTCGTCGAGGCAGAGTGCCGGCGCGATCTGGCGGTCGGTGTGGGACTTGTGCACGCCCACCTGCGTCTGGCCCAGCTGTCGCTCATGCGCCACGCCGCACTTGGCCGGCTGTCGGAGCTGATCGGACCACTCGGCATCGAGCTCGACCGCAGCCTGCGCCTGCTCGAACTCGACCGCGCGGTCCCGGCGATGATCGAGACCATGCAGCCCGACCTGCGCCTCTGGCTCGACGGCTTCCTGCTCGGCCTCAATTGCGGCCTGGACAGCACGCAGCACCTGCCCGAGGAGATGCGCCTGCTCGGGCTCGGCCGCGAGCCCTGGACGCTCGCCCACCTGCTCACCACCGCGCGGCTGGCTGCGGCGGACGTCAACTGGATGGTGTTCGGCCGGCTGCTCCGGGCGCGCGCATCGATGGACGAGACCCGCTGGCGCGCGCTGTGGCCGCGTCTGCTCGGCGGCGATGCGCGCCCCAACCCGCCCGATGCGCTGGCGGCGACCTTGGCGCGCGTCGGCAGCAACGCCGCCGCCGTCGCCGGCCACCGGACCGCGCAGGGCGGCGCCCTGTTCGCCGCCGACCCGCATCTGTCCGTGGCCCTGCCCAACGTCTGGCTGGCGATCGGCCTGTCTGCGCCCGGTCTCAACGCCTGCGGCCTGATGCCGGCCGGGCTGCCGGTCATCGCCATCGGCCGCAACCGCGATATCGCCTGGGGCGGCACCAGCCTGCATGCCAGCGCCTCCGACCTGGTCGATGTTGCCGGCGAGACGCTGGAGGAGCGCCTGGTCGGATTGCGGGTACGCGGCCTGCGCCGCGAGCGGCTGGTCCGGCTGCGGCGCAGCGCCCAGGGGCCGGTGGTGAGCGACGGGCGGATGCTGCACCATCCCTCGCCGCTGGCGCTGCGCTGGGTCGGCCACCACCCGTCCGACGAGTTCGGCGCCATGCTGGCGGTGATGCAGGCGCGCGACGGCGACGAGTTCGCCCGCGCCCTGGCCGGCTTCGCCATCCCGGGCCAGAACATGCTCCATGCCGGGGCCGACGGGTCGATCGGCCACCTGCTGGCGCTGGCCTCGCCGCGGCGCCCGGACGCGCCGCCGGCCGACCTGCTGGTCTCGCCCGACGAGGCTGACGCGCGCTGGCAGTCGCTGCTGCGCACGTCCGATTTCCCGCACCGGCGCGATCCGGCCGCCGGCGTGTTCGCCTCGGCCAACGACCCGCCACCGCCTTCGCCGACACCGCCCGGCTTCTTCTACTCTCCGCCGGACCGCGCCCTGCGCCTGCGCGCACTGCTGGAGGGGACGCGGCGGCTGACCCTCGACGATCTGGCCGCCACCCAGTCCGACGTGCAGGGCCGGCTGGAGACGGTGCAGGCGCTGGTGGCCAGACTGCCGCCGCATCCCGTGCGCGACCGGCTCGCCGCCTGGGACGGGCGCTACGACCGCCGTTCGGCCGGCGCGGTGCTGTTCGAGGCGTTGATCGCCGAGCTGGGCCGGTCCCTGCCCGACCAGGCGCGGCTGCGGCCGCTGGCCGCCGTGTGGACCGGGCGGCGGCTGCTGGCGGACGCAATATTGGCCCTGGACGATGACGCGCTGCGGCCGCTGGCGAGGGCCGCCATGAATCGCGCCGGGCGCCTGCTCCGCCGGCACCGGAGCTGGGGACGGCTGCACCGCATGGCGATCCGGCATCATTTCGCCGCCGTGCCGCTGCTCGGCCTGCGCTACCGCTTCGGCGCCTATCCCTCACCGGGCGGCAACGACACGCTGAACAAGACCGGACATGCGCCGGTCCTGGGTCCGCACCGGGTGACCTACGGCGCCTCGGCCCGGTTCCTCACCGACCTGTCGGAGCCGGACAGCAGCCGCGTGGTGTTGCTCGGCGGCCAGGACGGCTGGATCGGCTCGGACAATTTCGCCGACCAGGTTGCGGCCTGGCGGCGCGGTGACACGTTCGACCTGCCGCTGCGCCCGGAGACGGCGCGGCGCTGGCCGCATCTGACGGTGGTGCATCCTGCCTGACCCGACGCTCCTCCTGCGGCTGTGGGCGGCGCGCAGGCGTGCACAGCTCGCCTGCCAGGATCCGGTGGCAGCCCAGGCGGCGACCCTGGGCCGCCTGCTGCGACGTGCCCGGCACACGCGGTTCGGCAGCCTGCACGGGTTCGGTGCGATCGACAGTGTCGCGGGCTTCCAGAGACGGGTGGCGCTGCGCGACCACCAGGCCTTCTGGCGCGACTGGTGGCAGGCGGACTTCCCGCGTCTGCGCGACGCGACGTGGCCGGGTGCGATCCCGGCCTTCGCCAACAGCTCCGGCACCACCCAGGGTGCCACCAAGCGCATCCCGGTGAGCCGCGACATGCAGCGCGCCGACCGCCTGGCCGCGCTGGACGTCCTGGCCTGGCACCTGGCGGCGCGACCCGACAGCCGGATCCTCGGCCGCGACAGCGTGTTCCTCGGCGGCAGCACGCAGCTCGAGCGGCTCGCCCCCGGCGTGGTGGCCGGCGACCTGTCGGGCCTTGCCGCGGCGCGCACGCCGGTCTGGGCACGCGGGCGGGCATTGCCCTCGGGCGAACTCGCCCGGCTGGCGGACTGGCGCGAGAAGATGGAGCGCCTTGCACCCATCGCCCTGTCACGGCGGATCGGCAGCATCTCCGGGACGACAAGCTGGCTGCTGCTGTTCCTCGAGATCGCGGGCGCGCAGGCCGGCGGCATCACGACGCTGGCCGAGCTGTTTCCCGCCCTAGAGCTCGTCGTGCATGGCGGGGTGGGTTTCGCTCCCTATGCCGCGCGCTTCGCGCCATGGACGCGCGCCAGCCACCCCAGCCTGCTGCGCGAGGTCTATGCGGCCAGCGAGGGCTTCATCGCCGTGGCCGACCGCTTCCCTGGCGAGGGGCTGCGGCTGCTGCTCGACCGCGGCCTGTTCTTCGAGTTCGTCCGCCCGGCCGAGCTGGCCGATCCGGCAGCACCACGGCGCTGGATCGCGGACGCCGAGATCGGCGAGGACTACGCCCTGGTGCTGAGCAGCAATGCCGGGCTGTGGTCGTATGTACTGGGCGACACGGTGCGCCTCCTCTCGCGCCGGCCGGCGCGGCTGCTGGTCACCGGGCGCACCGCCTGGTCGCTGTCGGTGGCGGGCGAACATCTGGTCGGTGGCGAGCTCGAGGCCGGACTGCAGGCAGCGGCGCGCGCAGTGGGACGCGCGCTGAGGGAGTGGAGTGCCGCTCCCTTCCCCCCCGATGCGGCCGATGGCAGGGCGGGGCACCTGTTCGCGGTGGAACTCGACGGGCCGGCCGAGGCGGGAGCCTTCGCGCAGGCCCTCGACCGGGCGCTGGCACTCGGCAATGCGGACTACGCGGCCCATCGCGGCGGGGATTTCGGCCTCCGCCCGCCGGCCGTCCGGCTGCTGCCGCCCGGCAGCTTCGAGTCCTGGATGCAGCGACACGGCCGCCTGGGGGCGCAGAACAAGGTGCCACGCGTGGTCGCTTCGGCCGACCGGCTCGACGATCTTCGTCCATTCGACGAGTTCCGGCGGCCGGTGGACACGTCCGCCCGCGAGCGTCCAGGGGTCTGACGGCCGCAGGCCAGGGGCTCCGCCTCGCGACCCAGATGGCCGGATCGATTGGCCGGCATCAGGACGCGAGCGGCGTCATCCGCTCTGGCCGGCGTTCACGCCGAGGCGGTTCATCTTGCGGTGCAGGGTGGCACGGCTGATGCCGAGCAGGCGGGCGGCGGCGGTGACGTTGCCGCTGGTGCGGGCGAGTGCCCGTTGCAGCGCGCCGCGCTCGGCACGGTCGAGATCCTCGACAGGGACGGTCGGTGCGCCAGGGGGTCGCTCGCCAGGGACCCGCTCGCCAGGGACCCGCTCGCCAGTGGTCCGCTCGCCGCCCGTCCTGTGGCCGGAAAGCACCATCTCGGTGGGCAGCGGATGGTCGAGCCGGGCGTCGGTCAGGGCGAGGCTGAGCCTGGCGGCGCGGGTGGCACCGATCACCAGGTCGTCGCCGTTCACCGCCAGCAGCGCGGCACCGGTCGGCCGCGACTCGGGGACGACCACGATCCGTGCGCCGGCGAAGGCCTGGCAGAAATTCAGCGTCTCGATCCGGCGCGCCGCGTCGGCGACAGCGGCGGCGATCAACCGGACATGGCAGCGATCCAGATCCGAGCGGCACGAGGACACGTCCAGCGCGGCGGCGAGCTTGCCGCGATGATCGTAGACCGGTGCGACCGTGCAGCTCAGGTCGATGTTGCGCGTGTGGAAATGCTGGTCGCGGTGGATGGTGAGTGCGCGCTCCTCGGCAAGGCAGGTGCCGATGCCGTTGGTCCCCTCGAACGCCTCGCTCCACACCGAACCGGTCCACAGTCCCTGGGCATAGAAGCTGCGGTCGTCGCCGGCCGAACCGCGCCGGTCGAGCAGCACCCCCGCGCGGTCGGTGAACAGCACGCAGCAGCCGCTGCCGGCCACGGCCTGGGCCAGCAGGTCGAGGCTCGGCTGGGCGATGTGCAGCATCGGCCCGAGCGCTTCCCGGGCCTCGCGCAGTTCACGCTCGGTGAGGGGGGTCGGCTTCCTGCTTTCGCGCGGATCGAGCTTGTAGCGCTGAAGCGAGCGGAGCCACGATGCAGCGATCTCGGAGCGGCCCGAGGCCGCGCTGTCGCCAGCGACGGCGAAGACCTGGGCGGTATGGTCCACCCTGTTGTCTGCGACCATCTTTGTTACCTCCGCGATCACATTAGCGCGCTTGGAGGTCAGCGGCAAAAGTTCCGTCCAGCTAGGGAGTGATTCGACATCTGTCGCAGGTCTGCGACACTCCGGGCCGGCCTCTGGGCGCAGACCCGGCGGGCGACGGGACGAGCACCCGCCCGCGGCTCTAAGCTCGCGTCCAGAACGGCAGAAACAAGCCAGGAGGAGGCAACATGAACGTCATTTCGCCAGTCGCCATACGCGGCGCGAAATCGCCCTTCAAGGAGCGATACGGCAACTTCATCGGCGGCCAGTGGGTGGAGCCGGCAGGCGGGCGCTACTTCGAGAACACCACGCCGATCAACGGCCAGGTGCTGTGCGAGATCGCGCGCTCGGACGCGACCGACGTGGAGCGCGCCCTGGACGCAGCGCATGGTGCCAAGGAGGCCTGGGCGCGCACCAGCCCGGCCGAACGGGCCGGTATCCTGCTGGCCATCGCCGACCGCATGCAGCCGAACCTCGCCGCCCTGGCGGAAGCGGAGACCTGGGACAACGGCAAGCCGATCCGCGAAAGCACGGCCGCCGACATCCCCCTGGCCATCGACCATTTCCGCTACTTCGCCAGCGCCATCCGCACCCAGGAAGGCGGCATCTCCGAGATCGACCACGACACGGTCGCCTACCATTTCCACGAGCCGCTTGGCGTGGTCGGCCAGATCATCCCGTGGAACTTCCCGATCCTGATGGCTGTCTGGAAGCTGGCTCCGGCGCTGGCCGCCGGCAATTGCGTCGTGCTCAAGCCGGCCGAACAGACGCCGGCCTCCATCCTGGTCTGGGCCGAGATGGTGGGCGACCTGTTGCCGCCCGGCGTGCTCAACATCGTCAACGGCTTCGGCCTGGAGGCCGGCAAGCCGCTGGCCTCGAGCCCACGCATCGCCAAGATCGCCTTCACCGGCGAGACGACGACGGGCCGGCTGATCATGCAGTATGCCAGCCAGAACCTGATCCCGGTGACGCTGGAACTGGGCGGCAAGTCGCCGAACATCTTCTTCGCCGATGTGCTGGCCGAGGATGACGATTTCTTCGACAAGGCGCTCGAGGGCTTCGCGATGTTCGCCCTCAACCAGGGCGAGGTCTGCACCTGCCCCAGCCGCGCCCTGATCCACGAGTCGGTCTATGACCGGTTCATGGAGCGCGGGCTGAAGCGCGTCGCGGCGATCAAGCAGGGCAACCCGCTCGACATGAGCACGATGCTCGGCGCCCAGGCCTCGAGCGAGCAGCTCGAGAAGATCCTGAGCTACTTCGACATCGGCCGCCAGGAGGGTGCGGAGGTGCTGATCGGCGGCGAGCGCAACAACCTCGAAGGCGAGCTGGCCTCCGGCTACTACGTCAAACCGACCGTGCTGCGCGGCCACAACCGCATGCGCGTCTTCCAGGAGGAGATCTTCGGCCCGGTCGTGTCGGTCACCACCTTCAAGACCGACGAGGAAGCGCTCGAGATCGCCAACGATACGCTGTACGGCCTTGGTGCGGCGGTGTGGAGCCGTGACGTCAACCGCTGCTACCGCTTCGGGCGCGCGATCAAGGCCGGCCGCGTCTGGACCAACTGCTACCACGCCTATCCGGCCCACGCCGCGTTCGGCGGCTACAAGCAGTCGGGTATCGGTCGCGAGACCCACAAGATGATGCTCGACCACTACCAGCAGACCAAGAACATGCTGGTCAGTTACGGCACGAAGCCGCTCGGCTTCTTCTAGGACCAGGCCGCCAAGCCTCCGCTTGCCGGAGGCTTGGCCCGGCTTGCCCGGCTCGGCTTTGGCCCGATCAGATCCGGTCTGGCCGTAATCGTTTCAACAACAATCCAATTGGAGGAGCGTCCCTTATGAGGACCAGCCTTGTCGCGCGCCGCGCGACGCGCCTGACCGGGACACGCGCGACGCGCTTGCTCGGCACAACGGCCAGCGCGCTTGCAGCCCTCGCGCTGACCGCGATGAGCCCGTCAGGCCAGACCCAGTCGACCTACAAGCCGGTCACCGATCACCGGCTGCTCGCGGCGAGCAGCGACCCGGGCTGGCTCATGTATCGCCATGACTATGGCAGCACCGGCTATTCGCGCCTGCACCAGATCGACAGCAGCAATGTCGCCGACCTCCGGCAGGTCTGGGACTACAAGAGCGACTACCAGCAGGGACATGAGGCGGCGCCGATCGTCAACGGCTCCTACATGTTCGTCACCACACCGAAGGACGAACTGCTCGCCTTGGACGCGACCAGCGGCAAGCAGCTCTGGAAATACACGCAGGACCTTTCGAACGTCGGCCTGCGCACCGTCTGCTGCGACGTGGTCAATCGCGGCGTGGCGCTCTATGGCGACCGCGTCTACATGACCACGCTCGATAATCATGTCGTAGCCCTCGACGCCAGGACCGGCAAGGTCGACTGGGCTCAGCAGCTCGAGCCGGCTTACACCGGCTATGCCATGACGCTCGCGCCGCTGGTGGTGAAGGGCAAGATCATCGTCGGCATTTCGGGCGGCGAATATGGCGCGCGCGGGTTCGTGACGGCGCTGGATGCGGCCAACGGCAAGACGCTGTGGAAGACCTACACCATTCCCTCGCCGAGCGAGCCGGGCGGCAAGAGCTGGCCCGAAGGTGCCTACAAGAATGGCGGCGGCGCCACCTGGCTGACCGGCAGCTACGACCCGGCGACGGACTCGCTGTTCTGGGGCGTCGGCAATCCGGGCCCGTGGCTGGCCGTGCTCAGGCCGGGCAAGAACCTCTATACGGATTCGGTCATTGCGCTGAACCCGGCGAACGGCAAGCTGAAATGGTATTATCAGTACACGCCGCACGACACCTGGGATTATGACGGCACCAACGAGCCGATCATGACCAGCCTCAGCTATGGCGGCAAAACCTACAAGGCGATCGTCTCGGCAAGCCGCAACGGGTATTTCTACGCCATCAACCGGGTCAACGGTAAGCTGATCTATGCCGAGCCGTTCGTCCACGCCCTGTCGGTGACCGGCATCAAGGATGGCGTGAGCCAGACCGACGACGCCCGCCGTCCGGATGTCGGCAAGCAGATCTTCACCTGCCCGAGCTTCCTCGGCGGCAAGAACTGGTGGCCGATGTCGGTCGATCCGCAGACCCACTACGCCTATGTCCCGACCCTGCATGCCTGCATGACGATGAAGGGCGCCACGGTCAGCTATCGCGCCGGGCTGCCCTTCCTCGGCGAAAGCTTCAAGATCATCCACGACCCCACCTCGCCCAGTGACTGGGGCTCGGTGCAGGCGATCGACCTCAACACCGGCAAACAGGCCTGGACCTTCGACTCCGCCCTGCCCTGGAACAGCGGCATGGTGTCCACCGCCGGCGGCCTCGTCTTCTCCGGCAGTGCCGACGGACACCTTTACGGGTTCGACGCGAAAAGCGGAAAGGTGCTGTGGACGAGCCCGAAGATGACATCCGGTGTGATCGGCGTGCCGGTCACCTACGAGGTCGGCGGCAAGCAGTATGTCGCCGTCTGGTCGGGCTGGGGAGGTGCCACCCCGATCTGGGGCGGTGACATGGCGAAGGATGTCGCCAACATCCCGACCGGTGGTCACCTGTACGTCTTCGGTCTCTGACCGGTCCTGTCAACAACACGCCTGACGCACCAAAGGGGTCCGGTCGTCCGCGACCGGGCCCTCCGCTCGCAGCGCAAGCACGGCCGGCCTGACCCAGCACGATGGGTGGCTATTGCCGGAGAATCATAGATGAGCAGCAGAGCTTCCTTTCTCGTCTCCAGCGTCCTGGCCGGCAGCCTCGCCGCCACGGCGTCCGCGGCTGCAGCGCACGCGGCCGACCTCAGCGTCTGCATCGACAAGGCCAGTGCCGCGTCGCGCATCGACAGGACGCTGGCCGAGGCGGTCGCTGCCGAGGAAGGTCGCGCCCTCGTCGTGCATCCGTTCGACACCAGCGACGCGGATGAGGGCCTTTCGCCCAGGATGTTCGTCTCGCTCGCGACCCACGCGTGCCAGCTGGTCATGGGCTATCCGGTCGATCCGTCGGGCGGCGACGTGCCCGAGGGTCTCGCCGTCACGCGGCCCTACGAGCGCAGCGGTTTCGTGATGGTCACGCCGGCCGCGTCGGAGGCGCACGACTTGGCCTCCCTGCCGAAAGGCGCGCGGGTCAGCGTGACACTGCTCACCATGCCCAACCTCTACATCCTGCACCACCCCGAGCTGAAGGCGGACGTGCACGAGACGGAGGACAAGACGATCGCGGCGGTGGTCGACGGCAAGGCCGCCGCGGCAATGGTCTGGCGCGGCACCTGGGCCAGCTACATGCAGGCCCACGCCGGCGCGCCGCTCAAGCAGCACCAGCTCACCGAGCCGCATGCGCAGTGGAACATCGTGGCGCTGTACGCGCCCGCCGCTGCCGCCGACGCCGCTGCCTTCAACCAGGCGGTGCAGGCGCTGGAGGAGGAGCACAAGCTCGGCCCGATCGTCGAGCCGTTCGCGAGCTTGCCGGCACCTGACGGCCGCAAGGCGCAGAACATCGCCCCGACGCCCGCCCAGCCGGGGGCGAACACGCCGGGGCCGGTGCGCCGGCTTGCCGCCGCCGCTCTCGGATCACCCGCGCGCGCCCTGCGGGCGCTGCTGCTGCCCGCGCCGGCCTATGCCGACACGCCACCCGCGCTGTACAGCGCTGATCAGGCGAGTGCCGGTGCCACGCTCTATGCCAGCAACTGCGCCATGTGCCACGGCAAGGATCTCACCGGCATGGCCGGTCCTGCCCTGAAGGGCAAGAACTTCGCACCCGCCCGCGCCAACTACCATGTGCGCGACATCTTCACGATCGTCTCGCAGAACATGCCGGCCACCGCCCCGGGCAGCCTGGCGCATGATGACTACGTAAAGATCATGGCCTTCCTGATGCAGCAGAACGGCTATCCGGCCGGCGCCACCCCCCTGACCTTCGACGGCGCCACGGCCTCGACCGCGCCCTTCGTTTATCAGGGTCAGTAGTCGCTTGAGCGTGCAGCGGACGCAGTCGAGGCCGTGATCCGGCAAGGTTGGCCGCGCCATGTGCGGCCGCTTCCTTCACACGGCGGGCCGCCCTACATTCCTGAGCGCCAAAGGGTGGCCGCCGTCCAGCCAATGTTGCTCGATCTGCTCGAGCGTTTTGCCGCGTGTCTCCGGCACCAGCCGCCAGGTGAACAGGACGCCACAACATCCAACGACGGCATAGAGCACGAACGTGGCCGATGACCCGATCGCCGAGACGAGATCGGGAAAGGTTAGGGTCATGACGAGGTTGGCCAGCCAGTTCGCCACGGTCGCGATGCTCATCGCCAGCCCCCGCTGGCGCAGCGGATAGATCTCGGAGATCAGCAACCAGAAGACCGGTCCCAGGCCGATCGCGAAGAAGCCGACATACGCTATGAGACTGGCCGCCGTGATCCAGGCAGTGTCGGAAGAGCCATGCAGGGCGAAGCCCGTGGCAAGCGCGAGCAGGCTCGCGATCATGCCGGTTTCGCCGAACAGGAGCAGGGGACGGCGTCCGACGCGATCGAGCAGAGCCACCGCCACCACGGTCATCACGACGTTGATCGCGCCGACACCGAGGCTTGCGAAAATCGACGACGAGCTGCTGCCGATGCCGGCTTTCTGGAAGATGGTTGGTGCGTAGTAGATGACCGTGTTGATGACGGTGACCTGCTGCAGGACGGCCAGGCCAATCCCGACGAGCATCGGCATGCGCAGATTCGGCGCGAGAAGATCCGACCACCGCGCGGGGGTGGCGGAGAGCGTGGCGCGGGTCGCCGCGATCTCCGGCGCGACCTGCTCCTGCGGACGGATGCGGCCCAGCGCCCGCGCCGCATCGGCGTCGCGGCCGCGCAGCATGAGCCAGCGCGGCGTGTTGGGCACATCAGCATTCCACCGAACAGCGCGAGGGCCGGAACGACGCCCACTCCGAACATCCAGTGCCAGTTGCCGCCGCTCGAGAACCCATAATCGACCAGATACGAGCCTAGAGCGGAAGCCGATCAGTCTGGATCATAGCCGGCTGCTGCGAAGTAGTTGGCGCACTCTCTCGGTGTGAAGGTTTCGATGGCTCGACCGATGACGTTCCAGAGGGCGTCGACGGTGCG